>ERZ827043.969-NODE-969-length-32401-cov-5.119860_pt1 | contig 32401 bp, 19 predicted proteins | sample MGYA00519923_ERZ827043 | MGnify/ENA primary metagenome ERZ827043 (study PRJEB31778, sample SAMEA3449251) | human gut metagenome | biome: human gut; feature: human-associated habitat; material: faeces | place: United Kingdom | collected 2010/2012 ... | reverse complement strand
CCGCATCCCTGTCCACATGGTCGAGACCATCAACAAGGTCATCCGCGTCTCCCGTCAGCTGCTCCAGTCCCTCGGCCACGACCCCTCGCCGGAGGAGATCTCCGCCGAGATGGGGATGCCCGTGGACAAGGTGCGCGAGATTTTGAAGATCGCACAGGAACCCGTCTCCCTCGAAACGCCCATCGGCGAGGAGGAGGACAGCCATCTCGGCGACTTCATCCCCGATGAGGGCGCGAGCGAGCCGAGCGAGGCCGCGTCGTTCACGCTGCTGCAGGAGCAGCTCGTGGACGTGCTCTCCACCCTCACCCCGCGCGAGGAGAAGGTCCTCAAGCTCCGCTTCGGCATCGAGGACGGCCGTCCCCGCACGCTCGAGGAGGTCGGCAAGGAGTTCAACGTCACGCGCGAACGCATCCGCCAGATCGAGGCCAAGGCGCTGCGCAAGCTGCGCCATCCCAGCCGCAGCAAGAAGCTCAAGGACTTCCTGAATTAAGAAACCGAATCAAACAGCGAAAAAATACCGTCGGGGAGCGATCCCCGACGGTATTTTCTTTCCCCTGCCCGCGTGCTCCGCGGGCTTTATCCGACCGATCCGCCGATGGCAAGACACAGCAGAACGGCCGCAGTCAGCATAAGGACCGGCAGCTTGCGCCGAAGCCTTTTGCGCGCGCTGTCCATTGCCGCTTCCTTACTTCGCCAGCGCCCTGCCGAGCTCGCGGCAGGCCTCGAGCGCCGCATCGTCGGGCGCGTCGCAGCAGGTGACGCTCTCGCACACGAGGTTCAGTCCCGCGTCGCCGCAGTCCTTCTCCCAGCTGCGCATCCACTCGCCGTCGCCCCAGCCGTAGGAGCCGAACAGCGCCGCGCGCTTGCCGCCGAGGCTGCGCTTGCACGCGTCGAACATCGGCTGGAATTCCATTTCCTCCAGCACCTCGCTGCCCATGGCGGGACAGCCGAAGGCGATGGCGTCGTAGGCGTTCAGATCACCGGGCTGTACCTTGTCGGGCGTGAGCAGCACAGCCTCCGCGCCCGCGGCGGTCATGCCCTCGGCCACGGCCTTCGCCATGGCCTCCGTATTGCCCGTGCCGCTCCAGTAAACAACAGCAGTTTTCATATTCGTATGTTCCTTTCGATGATGATATAGTATCAAACTGCGACGGCAAGCTGCTCGAGCTTCGAGCCGGTCTGCCAGAGTGCGCAGTAGATCTCCGTGCATTTCTTGAATTTCGCGAACAGGGCCTGCGCCTTGGCCTCGTCGCCGTAGACCTTCCACAGCCCCGCGCACTTGAAGCCGTTCGCGCGGTGATCGATGAAGCCCTTGACGTCCTCGGGCGGATAGCTGAGGAACAGTCCGACCTCGTGCGGGAACTCTCCGCTCTCGCGGAAGCGGCGGATGAGCTGCGCCACGCAGCGCGCACAGCTCTCATTGGCGTAGCCCGCCTGGCGCAGCAGCTCAGACGCCAGCGCGTCCTGCAGGTCGCGCCGCAGCTCGGCGGGACGGTAGAGGTAAAGGAGCGCCTGCCCCTCCAGAAAGCGGATCGGCAGCAGGCACAGGCCCTTCGGCACCAGCAGCCGGTTCAGCCGCCGGATGTCGGCCAGCAGGTCCTCGCGGTCCTCGCAGGGGCAGGGAAACAGGCTTCCCGTCTTGATGCCCGCGAGCGTCGGCGCGCCCTGACGGATCAGAATTTCTTCAGACATTTGCTCTCGCCTCCTCCGGTAGTATTTCACACGACGGCTGCTTTCATTCCGCCAGTTAAACAACTCTAACCGTATGGTAAAAAAGAAAGACGTCGATCCCGACCTTTTTCACATCTTATTGGTTAAGGCGCTCTAACCAATGTTCTTTTGAAAAACCGCACCGGCGGTTTACAGCTATACCATAGCATACTCCCGCCGCCTTTGCAAGTCTTTTTTTCGCGGATGACAAAATTATTCCTGCCGGCAGGCGGAGCAGGACCGCCGCATCGGCAGTCCCGCTCCGGGCGGCTCTGTTATTTTTCGATGCGGTAGCTTTCGCTGCCGCCGTAGATGTGTACCGCGCGGGCGCGGTAGATGTCCAGAACGGCGCTCGCCAGCGCGTCGGGATCGTGGCGGGCAAAGTCGCCGGACGGCGACGCCAAGGGCCGCTCGACCAGCTCGATGCCCATCTGCGCGATGCGCTCACGGTCGACCGTCAGCGCCTCCGCGCCCTCGGCGCGGTAGCGCTCCGCCAGCTCCGGCGGGATGGGAGAGGAATTGGCAAGGCACAGCTCCACCATGTCCGCCGTACCGTGGCGCAGCAGCGCCGCCAGATGGTCGGCGGCGGTGTAGCCCTCGGTCTCGCCGTCCTGCGTCATGATGTTGCAGACGTAGATCTTCTGCGCGTCGGACGCGGCGATGGCCTCCGCCACGCCGTCCACCAGCAGGTTCGGGATGATGCTCGTATACAGACTCCCCGGCCCGAGGAGGATGAGGTCCGCCGCCGCGATGGCGTCGAGCGCATCGGGGAGCGCCTTCGGGTGCGCCGGCAGAAGCTCGACGTGGTCGATGCGGCAGTCCTGCTGCTTTTTGAAGCCGAAGATATTGCTCTCGCCGACAACGTAGGCGCCGTTTTCAAAGGTCGCCGTCAATCGCACGTCCGTCGTCGTGACCGGAATGACCGTGCCGCTGATGGCCAGCACCTGCCCCATGCTGCGCACCGCCTCGTCAAACGAGCCGGTGACGCCGTTGAGCGCTGCGAGCAGGAGATTGCCGAAGCACTGCCCGCGCAGCGTGCCGCTCTCAAAGCGATAGGTCAGCAGCTGCTGCATGACCGGCTCGGTGTTCGCGAGCGACTCCATGCAGTGGCGGATGTCGCCGGGCGGCAGCATCCCGATGTCCCGCCGCAGCATACCGCTGCCGCCGCCGTCGTCCGACACGGTGACGATGGCGGTCAGATTTTTCGTGTATTTTTTCAGCCCGCGCAGCATGGTGGAAAGGCCCGTGCCGCCGCCGATGGCGACGATATGCGGTCCCTGTGCCCACAGCTGACGGCTCGGAAGCATCGCGCTCATACGCAGTCCTCGTTTCCGCGCCGCCCACAGCGGACCGGCGCAAAAGACTTTTCGATTTTTAAGGCAGCACCGCGCAATTCGGCAAGCCGATCCGGCGAAGCGCGCAGACGCAATTGCGCGGCGATGCCTTAAGATTATACCACTTTCTTTAAGACTGCACAAGCACCCTTGTTTTTTTCACCGCCGCGTGCTACACTCAGGGCGTATCGTTCAGAAGTCGCAAAGAAAGGCAGATCGCTGTGCTATGACCTATTTCTGGGAAACCGTTGATACCATCGCGCCGGGCCTCGGCTGGCCGCATTTCGGCCCCTTTCATCTCGCCGTGCTCGCCGTTTTTCTTCTGCTCGGCGCCGTGCTCTGCCGCGGCTATTGCGGCATGGACACGGACAAGCGACGCCGCTGGCGGCGCACGGTCGCGCTGCTGCTCGTCGCGGACGAGCTCTTCAAGGACTTCGGCCTTCTTTACGGCGGCAATTTCAGCCTCGATTACCTGCCGCTGCACCTGTGCTCCATCAATATCTTTCTCATCGCCCTGCACGCCTGGCGGCGGCCGAAGCTGCTCGACACCTTTTTGTATTTCGTCTGCCTGCCCGCCGCCTGCGCGGCCCTGCTCTTCCCGACGTGGGCCCCGCTGCCGCCGCTCAACTTCATGGTGTTCCACAGCTTCACCGTGCATTTCCTGCTCGCGCTCTATCCCCTTGCGCTGACCCTCTGCGGCGACATGGACCCGCAGCCGCGCGCGTTCCCGCGCTGCTTTGCCCTGCTCGCGGCGATGGCCGTGCCGATCTGGTTCTTTGACCGCGCGTTCGACACAAACTTCATGTTCCTCATGCGCGCCGGCGAGGGCAACCCGCTCAAGCTCTTTGAGCGCTTCGGCAGCCATCTGCTCGGCTACCCCGTGCTCCTCGCCGTGGTGTTCGCCGTGATGTATCTGCTCCTGCGCGTGCTGCGCCGACGCACCGCCGTGCCCGCCGGCAAATAAAGCCCTCCGCCGATCCGGCCCGTCCCGCAGGGGCGGGCCGTTTCATTTGTGAACTTTCTGTGTCATTTCATTTTCCCGCTTGACAAGAAAAATCGTTTCGGCTACAATACGCAGGTCAATAGGTCGCATACGACGTAATTTTATTTCCGAGGTGAGGAACCATGTGCAAACGATCCGTCCCCAGGGGACTGCGCTTTGCGATCCTGCAAAAAACCATACGCCGGCAGATGGATGAATACGTGCGTGAAACGGGCCTGACCGGCACGCAGGTCGGCGTGCTCGGCGAGCTTGGCCGTCTGGAGCGCGAGAGCGCGGGCGAGGTCACGCAGAAGGCGCTGGAGGCGGCGGCGCACGTCACGCATCCGACGATGACCGAGCTTCTGAAAAAGCTGGAGAAAAAGGGCTTTGTCACCTGCCGCACCAGCGAAAAGGACCACCGCTGCAAGGTCGTCTCCGCCACCGAGAGGGCGCACGAGCTGCATCATGCCATCGGTGTTTTCGACGATCGCGTGTTCACGGCGCTCTGCCGCGGACTGAGCGAGGGCGAGATCGCGGAATTTTTACGCATCACCGATGTGATGCTGGAAAACGCCAAAAAAATGAACGACGTGCGGGAGCCATTCCCGTGCGGGAGAGGATGTGATGCCGAATGATCCGACAGCTCACAAAATGTATCCGCGAATACAAAGCCCCGACGATCTGGACGCTCGTGCTCATTTTAGCCGAGGTCGCCATCGACGTTATCATTCCCTTTGAAACGGCAAACCTCATCAATGAGGTCAAGGCCGGCGCGGAGCTCGACGGCATCGTGCGCGTGGGTCTTGTGCTCGTGCTGCTGGCGATGATCTCGCTCGTGTGCGGCGGCGCGGCGGGCTTTACCGGCTCCAAGGCGGCGTCCGGCTTTGCCAAAAACGTGCGCCATGACCTCTTCACCAAGGTGCAGAGCTTTTCGTTCGAGAACATTGACAAGTTCTCGTCCGCCTCGCTCGTCACGCGCATGACCACCGACATTCAGAATGTGCAGATGGCGTACATGATGTGCATCCGCATCGCGGTCCGCGCCCCGCTGATGATGATCTTCTCCATCATCATGGCGTTCATTATGGGCGGAAGGCTCGCGCTGACCTTTGTGGTCATCGTGCCGGTGCTGGTCGTCGGGCTGTTCTTCATCGCGCGCGAGGCCATGCCCGCGTTCCGCGCGGTGTTCCGCAAGTACGATAAGCTCAACGAATCCGTGGAGGAAAACGTGCGCGCGATGCGCGTGGTGAAGGGCTTCGCGCGTGAGAGCTACGAGACGAAGAAGTTCACCGCCGCAAGCGACAACATCCGCGGCGACTTCACGCACGCCGAGCGCGTGGTCGCGCTCAACTCCCCGCTCATGCAGCTGTGCGTGTACTTCAATATGGTGTTCGTGCTCTTCGTCGGCTCGAAGCTCATCATCACGAACGGCGGCACGACCATCGACGTCGGCCAGCTCTCCGCCATGCTCACCTACGGCATTCAGGTGCTCATGTCGCTGATGATGGTCTCCATGATCTATGTGATGCTCACCATGTCCGCCGAATCCGTCAAGCGTATCTGCGAGGTCTTGAGCGAGGAGTCTGCGCTCACCGATCCCGCCGCGCCGGTCACGACCGTCGCGGACGGCTCCGTGGACTTTGACGGCGTGAGCTTCAAGTATTCCGCCGGCGCGGAGAAATACGCGCTGCGGGACATCGACCTCCACATCGCCTCGGGCCAGACCGTCGGCATCCTCGGCGGCACCGGCTCGAGCAAATCGACCCTTGTGCAGCTCATCCCCCGCCTCTACGACGTGACGGAGGGCAGCGTGAAGGTCGGCGGCGTGGACGTGCGCGAGTACGATCTCGACGCGCTGCGCAGCGCCGTGAGCATGGTGCTGCAAAAGAACGAGCTGTTTTCCGGCAGCATCCGTGAAAATCTCCGCTGGGGCAATGAGAACGCCACGGACGCGGAGCTTGAGAAGGCCTGCCGCCTCGCGCAGGCGGACGACTTCATCCGCTCCTTCCCCGACGGCTACGACACCCACATCGAGCAGGGCGGCACGAACGTCTCCGGCGGACAGAAGCAGCGCCTGTGCATCGCCCGCGCGCTGCTCAAGAAGCCGAAGATCCTGATCCTCGACGACTCGACCTCCGCGGTCGATACGCGCACCGACGCGCTCATCCGCGAGGGCTTCAAGTCCTATATCCCCGAGACGACCAAGATCATCATTGCCCAGCGCGTCGCGTCCGTGCAGGACGCCGACCTCATCCTCGTGATGGACGGCGGCGCCATTGCCGCCTCCGGCACGCACGAGGAGCTGCTCAAGACCTCCGAGATTTACCGCGAGGTCTACGAATCCCAGACGAACGGAGGCGACGAGAATGCCTAAAGTGAATCCGCACGCCGATCCTACGCGGCGCGATCTCGGTCCCGCCGCCCTGGGGCGCACGGTGAAGAAGCTCTTTTCCTACTACCCCGTGCTCGCCCCCGTCACCTTCGTCTGCATCCTGTTCTCCTCCATCGTATCCTCCGTTCCCTCGCTCTTCACGCAGAACATCATCCAGATCATTGAAAAGTGGTACATCAGCCGCGACTGGGCCGCCGCCAAGGCGGAGATCGTGCCCTATCTCACGCTGCTCGTCGTGCTCTACGCGCTCTCCATTCTCTCCATGACGGTCTACACGCAGCTCATGGCGTATATGACGCAGGGCTTCCTGCACAAACTGCGCTGCGAGATGTTCGGTGGGATGCAGAAGCTGCCCATCCGCTATTTTGACAGCCACCAGCACGGCGACATCATGAGCCACTACACGAACGACATCGACACGCTCCGCCAGCTCGTCTCGCAGGCGCTGCCCGCGCTCATTCAGTCCGGCGCGATCGTGCTCGTGGTGTTCTCCATCATGCTCTACTTCAGCCTTTGGCTGACGCTGGTGCTCGTGCTCGGCATCATCGCCATGGTCGCGGTCACGAAGAAGATCGGCGGCGGCAGCGCGAAATACTTCGTCCGCCAGCAGAAGGCGGTCGCCTCCACCGAGGGCTTCATTCAGGAGATGATGGCGGGTCAGAAGGTCGTCAAGGTCTTCTGCCACGAGCAGAAGAGCATCGAGGACTTCGACCGGCTCAACGACGCCCTCTTTGAGGACAGCTTCCGCGCGCAGGCCTATGCCAGCGTCCTCGGCCCCATCATCGGCAACATCGGCAACATCCTCTATGTGACGCTCGCGCTCGTCGGCGGCGTGTTCCTGCTCATCGGACTGCCGAACGTGTCGCTCTCCGGCAAGGCGCTGGACATCTCCATCCTTGTGCCCTTCCTCAACATGGCGCGCCAGTTCACCGGCAACGTCAACCAGCTCTCCCAGCAGATCAACGCGGTCGTCATGGCGGGCGCGGGCGCGCAGCGCGTGTTCGCCCTCATCGACGAAAAGCCCGAGACGGACGACGGCTATGTGACGCTTGTGAACGCCGCGGTCGCGCCCGACGGCACCGTGACCGAGTCCGACCGCCGCACCGGTCATTGGGCGTGGAAGCACCCGCACGGCGACGGCACCCTCACCTACACCGAGCTGCGCGGCGACGTGCGCCTCACCGACGTGGACTTCGCCTACACCGAGGGCAAGGACGTGCTGCACGACGTATCCGTTTACGCCGAGCCGGGCCAGAAGGTCGCCTTTGTCGGCGCGACCGGCGCGGGCAAAACGACCATCACGAACCTAATCAACCGCTTTTACGACATTGCCGACGGCAAGATCCGCTACGACGGCATCAACATCAACAAGATCAAGAAGGCGGATCTGCGCCGCTCCCTCGGTCTTGTTTTACAGGAGACGAACCTCTTCACCGGCACGGTGATGGAGAACATCCGCTACGGCCGTCTGGACGCGACGGACGAGGAGTGCCGCGCGGCGGCAAGGCTCGCCGGCGCGGACGACTTCATCACACGCCTGCCGCAGGGCTACGACACGCTGCTGACCAACAACGGCGCGAACCTCTCGCAGGGCCAGCGCCAGCTCATCGCCATTGCCCGCGCGGCGGTCGCCGACCCGCCGGTGATGATCCTCGACGAGGCGACCAGCTCCATCGACACGCGCACCGAGGCCATCGTGCAGCGCGGCATGGATCAGCTGATGGAGGGCCGCACGGTGTTCGTCATCGCGCACCGTCTGTCCACCGTCAAGAACTCCGACGTTATCATGGTCCTCGACCACGGCCGCATCATCGAGCGCGGAAGCCACGAAAAGCTCATCGCCGAAAGGGGCACCTACTATCAGCTCTACACCGGCGCATTCGAGCTGGAATAAGCAGAAAATCGGGGGCGGCAGGGGCCGCCCCCGATTTTTCGTTTCTTTGCCCGAAAGGCTCTTGCTTTTTCTCGCGGATACGCTATAATGACTTCTACGAACGTCCCGTCAGGCTCTCTGTCGGGGCGCTGCTTTCTCTCACGGAATAAGGAGCCTGCTACGCTTATGGAAAATAAAGTCACCGCCCGCAATCCCATCACGGAGGGCTGCATCTGGAAGGGGATGCTGCTCTTCGCGCTGCCGATCATGCTCGGCTCGCTGCTCCAGCAGCTCTACAACACCGCCGACGCCGTCATCGTCGGCCGCGCGCTCGGCAAGGCCGCGCTCGCCTCGGTCGGCGGCTCGTCGGGCCGCATCACGAATCTGCTCGTCAACGCCTTTGTCGCGCTCTCGTCGGGCGCGAGCGTCATCGTCGCGCAGCACTTCGGTGCAAGGGACACGCAGCGCGTGCGCCGGAGCATCTGCACCGCCATGCTGCTCTCGGTGGTCTGCGGCATTCTTCTCACGGTCCTCGGCATTACCTCCGCGCGGCAGCTGCTCGTGTGGATGCAGACCACCCCCGAGACACTCGACGCCTCCGCCTCCTATCTGCGCATCTTCTTCCTCGGCATGGTGCCGACCATGCTCTACAACATGGGCAGCGGCATCCTGCGCGCGATGGGAGACTCCAAGCGTCCGCTTTACTACCTCTTCGTCTGCGTCGTAGCCAACATTGCGCTCGACCTGCTCTTTGTGATCGTTTTCCAATGGGGCATCGAGGGAGCCGCCGCCGCGACCGCTCTTTCGCAGGTCGTGTGCGCGGCGCTGGTCGTGCGCGCCCTGCGGCGGCTGCCCGAGGAGCAGCGTCTGCTCTACGACCGTGAGGAGCTTGACCGCGGCATTCTCCGCCGGATGCTCCACGTCGGCATCCCCGCTGCCCTTCAAAGCTCGATGTACGGCATTGCCAACATCGTCCTGCAGGTCGGCATCAATATGCTCGGCACGGACTCCATGGCCGGCTGGACCGCCTTCAACAAGTTCGACGACTACTACTGGCCCATCTCCAACGCCATCGGCATCGCCGTCATGACCTACGTCGGGCAGAACTTCGGCGCGGGCGACCGCGAGCGCGTGCACGAGTCGATCCACAAGGGGCTGCTCATCCACCTGACGACCTCCGCGCTCTTCTCCGTCATCATCTTCTCGGGTCGCTACCCGATGATGCACCTCTTCGTCGGCGACGATCCGACGGTTATCGCCATCGGCGCGCAGGTGACGGCGCTCATCGCTCCCTGCTATGTGCTCTTCACGCTCGTCGAGGTCCTCTCCGCCACCATGCGCGGCGTCGGCGACGCGGTGGTCCCCGCCGCCATCACGATGGTCTTTACCTGCATCGTGCGCCTCATCTACCTCTGGGGCTACGCCTTCTCGCACAACTCCAACCTCACCATTGCCGTCATCTACCCCATCTCCTGGGTGCTCACCAGCATCGCCTTTCTCCTTTACTATAAGTCCCGCAAATGGATGCCCAAGGGCTTCCATTTCTGAAAAAACTGCGCGCAGAGCCGTTTTCGGCCCTGCGCGCAACCGTCGATTGACAAATTTCCTGCCCGTCTTTCTTGTCCGCAACCGCGAAAAGCGGTATGCTCTGCCCATCAAACAGGCGCCGTGCGCGCCGGAGTCGGAGGACTTCCCTTATGATATTGGCTGATAAGATCACTGCCCTGCGCAAAAAGGCCGGCTGGTCGCAGGAGGAGCTGGCGGAGCAGCTCGGCGTCACGCGCCAGTCCGTGAGCAAGTGGGAGGGCGCGCAGTCCGTGCCCGATATGGATAAGGTCGTGCAGATGAGCCGTCTGTTCGGCGTGACGACCGACTTCCTGCTCAAGGACGAGCTTTCCGAGGAGGAGCCCGCACCCGAGGGCTGCGACTCGCCCCTGCGCCGCGTGACGATGGCGGAGGCGTCCGAATATCTCGCCCTGCGCTGTGCCGCCGCGCCGAAAATTGCGTTTGCCACGATGCTCTGCATCCTCTCCCCCATCTGCCTGATCCTGCTCGCCGGAATGAGCGAGGTATCGCGCTTCGGCATCTCCGAGGACGCCGCTGCGGGCGTGGGACTGTGTGTGCTGCTCGTGATGGTCGCCGTCGGCGTCGCCATCTTCCTCTCCTGCGCCGCCAAGGCCAAGCCCTATGAATTTCTGGAAAAGGAGCCGTTTGAAACGGAGTACGGCGTCGCCGGCATGGTGCGCGAGCGACGGAAGGAGCACGCCCTCGCCTATGCCCGCCTGAATATCACCGGCACTGTGCTGTGCATTCTTGCCGCCGTGCCGCTCTTCGCCGCCATGTGCGTCTCCACCTCCGACCTCTTCTACATCGGCGCGGTCTGCCTGCTGCTCGCCATCGTCAGCGTCGGCTGCTTCGCCTTCGTGCTCGGCGGCGTGAACCACAGCGCCATGCAGGCCCTGCTCGAGGAGGAGGACTACACCCGCGAGAACAAGGCGAAAAGCCCCGTCATCGGCGCGGTCAGCGGCATCTACTGGCTGCTCGTCACCGCCGTTTACCTCTTCTACACCTTCGGCCCCATGGGCAACGGACAGCCGAAATACAGCTGGTTCATCTGGGCGGTCGCGGGCGTGCTCTTCGGCGCGGTCATGCTGGTGGTAAAGCTCATCGCAAGGAGAAAGTGACCGCCGCGCGGTACATAGAAAAATGTCCGTTCTCCGAGAGGACGGACATTTTTGCGGTTTCGCCTACAGACATTCGGCGCAGTAGGCGCGGATGTCGAACGCGTCCAGCGGGCTGGTCGCCTTGAGGTAGAGCGGGTGGTGCGGGTGTCCCTTGACCGAGCGCCGCCCCGCCGTGTACCACTGCGCGCCGTGCCGCTCGCCGATGGCGATCATGTCGGCAAGGCAGTCCTTGAGATACGCGCGCTGCTCGATGATGTTCCCCCACGCCGCCCACACGGCGGGCTGCTCGGACAGCGAGAGGATGTAGTCGAACGCCTCCATGTTTGCGCGGTGGAGCGCCTCGTTGCACACGCGCTCCATGTCGTTCGGGCGCGTCGCGCGCTGGGCGTAGACGTTGAACATGAGGAAGCTGTCGTAGCCGTTGTTTTTCGCCACGCGCTCCACCGACTGAAGCGTAGGGTCGAGCCGATCCGGCTCGGCGGTCGAGGGATTGATGCCGATGCACACGAGCGGCTTTTCCCCGCGCGTGCCGAGAAGATATCGGTACTCCGTGTAAAAATCCGGCACATAGAGCCATTTCTCCGCGTCGTAGCCGCCGGACTGTCCGCTGCGCGCCATGGCGTCGGCAAAGGGCAGGATGGAAAGCTCCGCGGTCGGAGCGCTCGGGATGTGCGGCATGGTCGTTCCTCCGTTCTGCCGCGCCCGCGGGGCGGCAACCTTTTTTCGACATTTTACCCCATCCGGCGCCATTCGGCAAGCCCCGCATTTGGGGGCTTGACTTTTTTTGTCTCCGTGGTATGATTTGTATAACAAATCATACTTTTGAGGTGAATAATATGAACGCTCCGAACGGCAGACACGCATGGACCGTAACGGTCGGCACCAAGGGTCAGATCGTCATCCCCAAGGAGGCGCGCGACCTTTTCCACATTCAGCCCGGCGATACGCTGCTTTTCCTCGCCGACGAGGCGCAGGGCATGGCGATCCCGCCCAAGGCCGACTTCGCCCGCCTGTTTGATCTCATTTTCGGAGGGAAAGCGGAATGAACATTGCCTTTTTCTGCATCCCCGCCCACGGGCACACGAACCCGACGCTCGCCGTCGTGCGCGAGCTGACCGCGCGCGGACACACCGTCCGCTACTACACGACCGAAGCCTTCCGTGCGAAGGTCGAGGCCGCAGGCGCGGTCTTTGTCCCCTTTGACACCGAGGCCGCGCGCCCCGGCATGACCGCCGCCGACGGCACGCGTCTGGGCAGCGACCTCGCCTTTTCCACCAGGCTCATCGTCGACCTCACGCTCGCCGCCGACGACTGGCTCAGCCGCGAGCTGACCGTCCACCGCCCCGACGTCATCGTGGGCGATTCGATGGCGTTCTGGGCGAAGCTCGCCGCGAAAAAGCACGGCATCCCCTTTGTCAGCTCCACCACGACCTTTGCCTTCAACCGCTTCAGCGCCAAGGTCATCGGGCAGAACGGCGCGGGCTTCCTGCAATTCCTGCTCGCACAGCCGAGGATCAACCGTCAGCTCAAGCGCCTGCGCGCGGCGGGCTACGCGGTCAAGAGCGTGTTTGACATCATCGCCAACGACAACGAGACGGAAACTGTCGTCTACACCTCGCCGGAGTTCCAGCCATGCGCCGACACCTTTTCGGAAAAATACCACTTCGTCGGTCCCCTCCTGCGCCCCGCGCAGTCGTCCTTTGAAAAGCTGCCGGGACGCTCCCTCATCTACATCTCGCTCGGCACGGTCAACAACGACGCGCTCCCCTTCTACCGTGCCTGCCTTGCCGCCTTCGGCGGCGATCCGCGCTTTCAGCTCGTGCTCTCCGCCGGCACGCAGACAGACCTCGCGGCGCTCGGCCCCATTCCGGAAAACTGCACCGTCCGCGCGAGCGTGGACCAGATGGCGGTGCTCGACTGCGCCGACGTCTTTCTCACCCACTGCGGCATGAACAGCGCGAGCGAAGGGCTGTGGCACGGTCTGCCGCTCGTCCTCTACCCGCAGACGCCGGAGCAGCACGGCGTGGCGAACCGCGTCGCCGCGCTCGGCGCGGGCGTGCCGCTCACGGACCCCTCCGCAGACGGCATCCGCCGCGCGGTCGAGGCCGCGCTCACCGATCCCTCTTACCGCGAAAACGCGCAGAAGCTCGCCGACGGCTTTCGCCGCTGCGGCGGCGCGGCCGAGGCAGCCGACGCCATCGAGCACGCGGCGAACTAAGTGATTCCATGCAAAAACACGCTCCCGCCGACAGCGGGAGCGTGTTTTTTATGTTATGTAAACTCTTACAGCTTCTTCTCGCGGTAGTCGTGCATGATGCCCGCGAACAGCTCGCCGGTGGTCGGCGGCGTGATGGTGATGGCGTTCGCGCCCGCGCGGATGGTCTCTAAAATGCTCTCCTCCGTCGGCCCGCCGGTAGCGATGATGGCTGCGTGCGGGTACTGCTCGCGGATGTGGCGGACGATGCTCGCGGTCTCCGCCGCGCCGGAAACATTGAAGATATCCGTCCCCGCCTCGATGCGGCCCTTAATGTCCGACCGGTCGGAAACGACCGTCGCGATGACCGGAATATCCACCACGGATTTGATCTCCGCGATGACCTCGTTCGGCATCGGCGCGTTGACGACCACGCCGTAGGCTCCCTGGTGCTCGGCCTGCATGGCAAGACGCACGCTGCGGCTGCCGTTGGTGTACCCGCCGCCCACGCCGACGAACACCGGCACGTCGGCCACATTGATGACCGCCTGCGAGATCGACGCCTGCGGCGTGAAGGGATAGACCGCAATGATCGCGTCGGCATTGATGTTTTTGATGATGGCAGCGTCCGTGGAAAAGGCGATCGACTTGATGCGCTTTCCGAAAATGCGGATGCCGCTGCACTCGCTGATGCAGTGCGGCAGCGTCAGCCCATGGCTGCGCAGCGTTCCGCTGTAGCTCGGCACATATTTTCTCATGCTGCACCTCCCATACCGTTCTTTGCTTTATGATAGGATTATATTATACAAAAATCCGTATGGGAGGCCGTGAATAAATTGTGAACTTTTGTTAAATCGTCGTCAAGAAACCTGCATCGTGCAGGTTCTCCGCGCGGACGGCGCGGGTGTGCGCGATGGGCTGCCAGCTCCGCGTGCGGCTGACGAGCGAAACGAGCTGCAGCGGCAGCCACGCCGCCATGAAGAGCGGGAAGCCCGCGACCGTCCGCACGATGCGGCGGTCGCGGTAGCCGCCGAGGTAGGCCAGCAGCGCGGCAAGCGCCATCAGGCCGAGCGTGCTCAGGGTCAGCGAGACCGCGCCGGTCAGCGCAAGAGTCCCCGCCGTCCCCTGCACGAGCGAAGAGAGAATTGTGAGCGTGAGCGGCAGGAGCGTCAGCGCCTGCAAAAACGGCGCGTTGACGATCAGCAGCGCGTCGAGCGCGCGCAGGGGCGCACTCCCCCGCAGCGCAGAGACAAGCGGCGCGTCCATCCTCACCGCCACGTCCATGATGCCGCTGCACCAGCGGCGGCGCTGGCGGAGTGATACGGCGAAGTCGTTCGGCGCTTCGTCGTAGGTCAGCGCGCCAGGGACAAAGCAGACGCGCACGCCGTTTGCCGCGCACTGCGCGGCAAACTCCGCGTCCTCGGCGATGGTCGAGGTGTTCCAGCCGCCGAAGCGCTCAAGCACCGCGCGGTGGACGGCAAAGCCCGTGCCGACCAGCTTGGAGGAAAGGCCGCAGCTCATGCGGGCGCGGGAGAAGAAGGTGTCGAAGAGCGTGAAGTACAGCCCATAGCAGCCGGAAAGCCAGGAATCGTAGGGATTCTTCGCGCGCATCGCACCCTTGCACACCTGCGCCCCCGCGCAGAAGGCATCGTTCATGCGGGCGAGGAATCGCTCGTCCGCGACGTTGTCCGCGTCAAAGACGCAGAAGGCGTCATAGCGCTGCGGCAGCAGCCACGCGACCGCCTCGTGCAGCGCGTCGCCCTTGCAGCGCACCGGCTCAAAGCAGCGGAAGATCTTCGCACCCGCGCAGAGGGCCTCCGACTCGGTGTCATCCGTGCAGTTGTTGGGGATCACAAAAATATCGTAGAGCGCGTCGGGATAGTCCTGCTTTTTCAGGCTCTCCACGAGCGCGCCGATGACAGCCTCCTCGTTGCGCGCGGCAACGAGGCAGGCAAAGCGCGTGCGCGGCGCGCACACCGCATAGCGCTTCGGCTTTCGCAGCGCAAAGAGCGCCACGGCAAGGAACCACAGGCTCGCCGCCTTCAGCAGCAGCGTTAAAATCAGAATCAGTGTGTCGAGCATGGGAAAAGACCGCCTTTCACTTGGGATGAACCAAGCATAACAGGCGGTCTTTAATCGGTCCTATGATTTTGTTTAAGCGTTTTTTAAGACTTTGTTGCCGAATTGTTACTCCGTGCGCGGCAGGACGAAGCCGACCTTGAACAGGTCGCCGTCGATGGCGATGGAGAACGTGCCCTTCTGCAGCTCCACAAGGCTCTTGGCAATGTTCAGCCCCAGGCCGCTGCCCTCGGTCGTGCGTGAGCTGTCCCCGCGCACGAAGCGCTCCATCAGCTCGTCGGGGTCGATGTTGAGCGCGTCGCGCGAGATGTTCTTGAACGAGAACGCCACCGTCTCACCCTCGCGTCTCGCCGCGATGTAGAGCCGCGTGCCCGCGCAGGCATACTTGCAGGCGTTCGAGAGGAGATTGTCCAGCACGCGCCACATCAGCGCGCCGTCGCACAGGCAGTAAAGCTCCTCGTCCGGCAGCGTCACCACCGGCTCGAGCCGCGCAGCGGACAGCTTTTCGGCGTACTCGCCCACCGTCTGGTCGATCAGCTCGCGCACGCTCCGCCGCGCGATGTGGCAGGGAATGTTGCCCGTCGACGCCTTGGACATTTCCACCAGATCCACCGTCAGCTTCTTGAGCTTGTGCGCCTGCCGGTCGAGCACGGCGAGGTATTCCCTCTCCTGCTCCGGCGTGTGCTCGCGCTGAAGCAGATCGACGTAGTTCACAATGCTCGTGAGCGGCGTTTTGATGTCGTGCGATACGTTGGTGATCAGCTCCGTCTTGAGCCGTTCGCTCTTGAGCCTCTGCTCCACCGCGATGCTCATGCCGCGGCTGATGGCATTGAGGTTTTCGCCGTGATGCTTGAGATCGAAGTACATATGCGAGGTATCGACCTGCGAGGTGAGGTCGCCCGCAGCGAGGGCTTCGCCGCCCTTCTGCAGCCGCCGCAGCTGCATCGAAAGCAGGCACGCCGCGACAGACAGCAACGCGATCAGCATCAGCAGCAGCCCGTCCGCGTGATTGCTCTCAAGCGCAAAGAGCAGCACGCCGATGACGCAGCAGCCGGCCGCCGTGCGCCACACGAGCGGGATACCCCGCACGAAGCCGGTCAGCGCTCCCCACGCGCGGCAGAGCACGCGCCAGCACCACCTCAAAATCCGTCGGCAAAGCCGGAGGAGCCAACAGCAGACGGTGTTCTCCCACCATCTCCCCAGCTTCACGCGGGCGCAGAGCGTCGTCCAGAACGCAAGGAAAAGCGCATAGGCGAGCGCGGCAAAGGCAAGCAAAAGGGCGAGCGCGATCGGATCATAGCGGTCAACGCGGCTCTCCGCGCTCTCCACCGCGGCGACAACGAGCACCCCGCCTCCGCCGAGAAGGAGCAGCGCATAGAGATCAAAGGGGAGCTTCTCCTGCCAGCCGGCGACCGCCTCCTCGCGCCCCGGCCTGCGCCCCGCGGCACGGGCGAGGAAGATGAAGAGGAACAGCTCCGCGGCTGCACAGGTGATCACGACCGCCGCTGCGTGCGGCGCAAGGCGCGTCATCGTGTGGTAGAAGTCCCGCGCCCGGTAGACGCTGTCCTGCGCGGGATAGTCCGCGGCGATGTAGCTGCGGAACACAACGCCGTCCTGCGCCATCTCACCCCACCAGCCCGTCACGGGAATGTCGCCTGTGCGGTGGTTATCGAAGAGGATGGTGCCCGCCTCGTCCTCGATCGAAAAACGGACATTCGTGGAGCGGTCGTCGGCAGGATACCAGTCGTCATACTTCGCCAGCACCTCCGTCTGCCCGTTCTCTGCATAATAGTGGTAGCTGTCGTAAACATGGCTCATCTCGCGGTAGACCGCGCTCGAGCAGATGCTGCTTTCATAAAAGTCTCCGCGCAGCTCACCGCCGTAGGACAGGGCAAAGGCCGCGCCGTACACCAGCGTCACCGGCACGAGCACTACGGCGAGCAGAAAGGCTGCCGCCTTGGCCCAGAAGCCGCCCGCCCAATCATTCCTTTTCATGTCGAAGGTCCTCCATTTTATACCCCAGGCCCCACACGACCTTCAGGTAGCGCGGCTCGGAGGGGTTGATCTCGATCTTCTGACGCAGGTGGCGGATGTGTACCGCCACGCTCGTTTCGGCGCCGAGGGAATTTTCGTTCCACACCAGCTCGTAGATCTGGCTGCTCGAATAGATGCGTCCGGGCGACCGGATAAGGAGCTGCAGGATGTTGAATTCCAGCGGCGTCAGCGAAACGCTCTCGCCGTCCACCGTCACGCTCTTGGCGTCCTCGTTGAGCGTCACGCCGCCGACGGTGTAGATGCCGCGCTCCGGCGCGGTCTCCGGCTTTGCGCCGAGCAGCGTATAGCGCCGAAGCTGTGATTTCACGCGGGCCAGCACCTCCACGGGGTCAAAGGGCTTGGTGATGTAATCGTCCGCGCCGACGTTCAGTCCGAGCACCTTGTCGCTGCTCTCGCTCTTCGCCGTGAGCAGGATGATGGGCGCGTTGCTCTCGCGCCGGATCGCCGCCGTCGCGGCGATGCCGTCCAGTCCCGGCATCATGATGTCCATGAGGACAAGGTGGATGTCATTCTTCCGCACGGCCTCGACCGCCTCCGCGCCGTTGTAGGCTTCAAAGACGCGGTACTCTCCGCCGGATAAATAAATCTTCAGCGCGGCGACAATATCGCGGTCGTCGTCGCAGACTAAAATGTTGTGCATTGCTTTCCTTCCCTCCCTGCCCGACGCGGCGCCGCCCCTCGGGCTTTCCTGAGCTTACTCTACCACCGCAGCCTTAAAAGGAAAAGGGGGAAAGCCTTAATTTTTCTTTAATATGAAAAGTCAATAGAGAAATGCAGAAAAGCCTAAAATTTTTTTCAAGCCAGTTTTTTGAGGTTCTCGTCGAATAGACTGCCGGCGCTCCTCCAGCCGAGGATCTCGCGCGGATAGCTGTTCATCCACGTCTCTATGACGCGGACCTTTGTGTCTGTCAGCTTCTCGAAGCAGGTTCCCTTCGGAAGCCAGCGGCGAATCAGCCTGTTCGCGTTCTCGTTGGAGCCGCGCTCGCAAGCTGTGTATGGATGGCAGTAATAAACGTGCGTTCGTCTGTGCTTCCCGTATCTGGAGCGCTCCATGCTTTCGCAGTCTGCGAACTCCGATCCGTTGTCCACGGTGATCGTCCGGAAGAGCTTGCGGAACCTCTGCGAGCCGCACTTCCGCTCCAGCTTATCCAGAGCGCGCACAACGCTCGCGGTACTGCCATCTCGCATGAGCATGATGATCTCGCGCCGCGTGAGGCGCTCCGTCAGCACCAGCAGGCGCTTGAGGGACCCGCGTGCCGAGACGACGCAATCCATCTCCCAATGCCCGAAAGTGGTGCGCTCGTCGATCTCTTCCGGTCGATCCTCGATGCTGTCGCCCGCCGACGGTCTGCTGGCGTGTACTTTCTTGTAGTTTTTCTTGTGCTCGCCGTGCATCGGAAGGTCCTTATTCGTGATATTCAGGAATACGCCCTTGTCGATGTATCGGTATAGCGTCCACTCGCTGATGGTAACGGAGAAGATCTTGCCTTCCTCGTTGATTTTCGCAAGCGCCGCCGCGGGCGAAAAATGCCCGTTGAGGATCTTGTCCTCGATGTACGCGGCAAGCTCGTGGTCGTTTCCGATTTTCAGGTCCGGCCCGTGTACGCTCTTGCTCTCTTCGTATTTCCGCTGCGCCGTGTCGGGGCAGTATACCTCGCGGTCAACCAGTTCAGTTGTCCGCTGGACAGTCAGGCCGCGCTTGATCTCTCGATAGATTGTGGAATTGTGGACATGAAGCGCGTCCGCGATCTCCTGCGCTTTGTAGCCCTCCTTCAGCATCTTGTCGATCTTCAAGCGATTGTGCCATGACAGGTGCGAAAATCTGCGTCCTCTCTCGTTCATGTTCACGCCTCCTTCTCTTTGTTTGGGCTTTTAGTATTACAGCACAAAGAGAAGAATGTCAAGCCTGAATTTTATATGCAAAATGCCGCAGGTTATCCTGCGGCATTGTTTTTATTCCTTTCCGGCCAGCCAATCCATGCTCGCGCCCAGCACTTCGGCAAGGGCGCGCAGCTCATAGTCCTGCACCATCCTCTGTCCCGACTCGATGCGGCTGATCGCGTCCTGTTCCAGCGCGACGCCCTCGCATTGGACCCGTGCGGCAAGCTCTGCTTGCGTGATCTTCCGCTCTGTGCGCTTCTGCCGCACGCGCTCGTCCGACACGTTTCTCCTACCCTCATAATCCAACGCCTTCATGCACCGCCGCCTTCCTCCATTTTATGGGATATTGCCATATTCTCGATTGACTTTATCACCGCTCTCATGTAATCTTATGGTAATATCCCATAAAAACGAAGAAAAGGGGGAGTATTGCGTGAAAGTGAAGCGTTTCCGTGAGTGTCCGGACTGCCGTCGCATCGTGCCGTATCTTCAGCGCAAGTGTGACTGCGGTTATGTGTTCTCCGGGGGAGAGAGGGAGTATAAGACCTGCGTTGCCTGCGGCTCTCTTATTCCGGCGTCCCGCCTGTTCTGCGATTGCGGCAAATTTCTCCCGATGCAGCGCGACACGCTGACGGAGGGAGATGTTGAAACAGCTTACCAGGAGGGGCGCTTCGCCGGAGTCGCAGAGGAGCGCACGAGGCAGGAGGGGGAATGGTCCCGCTTTTTCCGCGCCGCCGGCCTGAAGAACACCTTCACCGGCGAGCCGATCTCCTCCGCCGCTGACTTCTACAGCTGGAAGGAAGTCTGCGATGCAGCTTACCGGCAACAGAAAAAGGAGTCGTTGAAGAATACTTACTACTTCATGGACGGGCCAGACGATGCTCCCGCGAGCGTCCGCGGGGATTTTATAGAATCGTGGGCAAAGCACTATGGTTCCTCCTCAGACCAACCAGGTCGCTCTGAAGCTCCGCCGAACACCGAGAAGCCAAGCTCCCGCCGAGTCATGAATACGGTCGTTATAATAGCCGCTTCTGTGCTGATTTGCGCGTTGTCCGTCGCATCTCTTCTCCAAAAGCCGACCGTCCCCACCGAGGATGTTTCTGAAGCTCCTCCTGTGTCGGATACGGCTCCTTCGCCCTCGACGACCGGCGTGACGATCCGGAAGATCGAGCCAGGGGACGCGGTATCTTTCTCGAACGGGGAGATCGTGAAGTATCCTGTCGGCGAGCGTCTTGCTCCTTTGACCGTGGAAACGACCGACTCGTCAAACTACTGCATCGTTCTTGAGCCGCTCGATGCCGTTGCTCGCGCAAACGGGCAAATGGCCTTTATGATCTTAGCCGGCGAGGAGGTCAATATATCCGTTCCTCTCGGCGAGTACGAGATTTTCTACACCACCGGTACGACGTGGTACGGCAACGAAGATTATTTCGGCAAGGAATCCGGCTTCTACAAATGCGACGGCACCTTCGATTTTGACGCCGACGACCAGAGCGTGAACGGCTGGACGCTGACGCTGTATGCCGTTCCCAACGGAAACCTCGAAACCGACAAGATCCCCAAAAAAGATTTTCCTGTTCTGTAAAGAAAAGACCTGCGGAATCCCGCAGGTCTTTTCTCATTGCCAAGGCGTTTCGTCCAGCTTGCTCTCGGCATAACCTTCGTTGAGGTAGAGCCAGTCTTTCTGCGCCTTGTTCAGCGGCAGGGAGTCGATCAGCTTCAGGACCTTCTCCTTTTTGCTGTTTCGGATCACGTTGCCGTCCTTGTCTCGGTCCGACTCCAGCGCGGCGGCGTCCGCCTGGAACTTCTGATAGGTCCCGACAGGGATGCCCTGCGCCTTTGCCTCGTCCGCCGCGGAATACTTCGTATCCGATCCGGAGAGCGTGTTGTGCAGCAGCTCTCGCTCTTCGCTCGTGAGCGGAAGGGACTGCACCAGCTCGAAGCGTGCCGTCTCACGCTCCGCTTTGCTCAGGGCCTCGTTGCCGTCGATCTTCTTCCATGCCAGAATGGCGTCGTATACGGTCTCGTTGTCCGCGCCCATATCCACAAGCTGTTTGTAGAGCCGTGTCTGTGCCGCGCTCAGCCCCTTGCCGCCGGCCGCATAGAAGTCTCTGGTCTCGCTCAGCGCGTTCCGGCCGAACATTGTGGCCTGTACCACGTTCCAAAAGTCTTCGCTCACGGGATATTGCAGCCTTTCGTCCTCGCCGCTGCCCTTATAGTAACCGCCCTTCAGAAGCGTCTCGATGCCCTGGTAGGTCTTCTCCGCCTGTCGGCCTCCTGGCAGCGTGTCGCCTGCGAGACCCATTAGCTGACGCATAACTTCTTCCGAGAACGGTCCGTTGTCTTTCACGGCCTTTGCCGTTCCCGTCACCGTGCCGTAGATGTCCGGCATCGGGAGTGTCTGGTCGCCAAGGCCAAGGAGGCCCGCCGCGTTCCGCAGATACGGGATGTCGTTGCTGACATTGTAAAGCGTGTCCTCGGTCGCCGCGCCCGCATCGAACTCGTCGTTACCGGCGTTGGCGTCCGTTCCGAAGAGCCGCTCGCCGGTCCCGTTTTCCCATGCGTCGTCGATCCAGGTCGCGATCTGCTCATTGGTGCTCAGTCCGTTGCCGGAAGCGAGGAAGCCGACCAGAAGGCCGATCACATCAAACTGCGCCGGTGTTCCGCCGTAGCCCTCCTCGGCGACGCGGTTGAGCAGGAAGGCGCCGAGCAGCGTCGCGACGATGATCCCCGCGAGCCGCTTTGCCGCTTCCTCCTTGCCGAGCTTCGCTTCCGCCTCCTTCAGCCCTGGGCCGAAGAGATCCTGCGTGACGTGCTCCCAACTGTTGAGAGCCTCGACCTGGAACATATTCACAATCTGCGCGATTAAGTTTTTCGACTGGAAGGTGAGCGGTGCCGCGCCCTTCGACCTGGTTCCCATGATGTCGCGCGCCCAGCGGTCCGCCGCCTTCATGGCCTCCTTCGGACTTCTTCCCGCGTCAAGCTCCTTGCGGTACTTTCCGCGCACCGCGATAGAGCTGATAAGATAATCCATGCGCTCAAGCGGCCAGAAGAGAGCCGAGGTGATCTTGCTTCCCTTGTCATTGGTGAGATAGTCGATGCCGTTCTTCTCCGTCAGGAAGTCGCTCTGGTCGGCGAAGTCGCCCTTCGTCTTTCCGGCGATGATGTCGTTGACGGCTTTAATGACGTATTTCGGCCCGATCTCGCCCGCGATCATCGGCAGCTGCGCCGTCTGGTTCAGCGAAGAGGAGAGGTTGCCTGCCACATTGGCCCGCGCAAACATCTTGTTCAGCTTCCGGCCGACGTTCAGAGAGGTACGGCCGACCTCGCGCTCCATGTCGCGGTCAGAGAAGAGCTGCTTTCCGGCCAGCTTATTCGCATAGTCGTCCAGCCACACAGTCAAATCGCTGTACTTGCTCGTTTTCTTGATGCTGTCGAACAGGCCCTCGACGTATTCCTCCATCTTTGCGCTCAGATCCGCATAGCTCAGGTCCGACGTGTTCGTCAGCAGCCCCGCCGACTTCAGGAAGGACTCCTTCGCCTCCTTCGGCGCAAAGCGCAGGCTCTCTGCGCGGGAGATCTCCGCGCTGATCTCGTCCGGCCCGTATTCCTCTCGGAAATACTTCACCGCCGCGCGCACGCGCATGATGTCGTCCGTGTGGTAGAGCACGTCGCTGAGATAATCGACGTACTTCTCAAAGCCTTTCTCCACGTCGTATTCCGTGCTCTTTCCCGCACGGTGCTGGAAGAAGGGATTGTACCGTTTGTTCGGCTTGAAGGCTTTCGTGAGACCCGCGATGCTCGCCGGAAGGCTTCCAGCCTCTGCGCCCAGGTCCACGCCGATGCTCTTCAGCGCCTTCTCCAGCTTCCCGCTCTCAGCCTCCGGCTGGAAGTGCGGCGCGTACCCCTTGATAAAGCCGATAGGCTCGTATCCGTGCGCGACGAGGAAGTGGTTGATGGCCTTGTAGAACTTGTCGTACAGCGTCCGATACGCTTCGACTGCGTGCTCGACCTTGGTCTGGTCCACGTCGGTTCCTGCCAGGTCCTCCTGCGTTTGCAGCCAGTCGGCATACCGCCGCGCAAGGTCTCGCGCTTCCTTGTCGTGCAGGCCGAACTCCTGCGACACGTCGGCCATTTCGCCGCCAGCCTTCAGGTTCTCCGCCGCGTGAATGAGCTGTTCTTTCATGTCCGAAGCCGCGACCAGCTCCGCGACGGCCTTGCCCTCGATCACAAGCTGCGTCAATGCGCGCTCTTTCTCCGTCAGCGCGGTCTGCTTGCCGTTCTTATCCTCGAACCGCCGCACCTCGTCGTGCATACGATTGACGAAACGCTTGCGTTCCTGCTCGTTGACGTAGACCGGCTCGAAGATCGCCTCGTTGATCTTCTGGCCCTGTTCCCAGCCGAAGATGGCTCTCATGCTGCGCTGTGGCGTGCGGTGGTACAATGCGAGGCCGCCTTTCGGGCTGAACAGGGCTTTTTCATACTTCTTCTCGAAGGTGTCGTTCCCCGTATCCTTGAACAGCTCCGCCGCCTGCGCACGCAGGTTTTGACTGATGTCCTGCCGCTGCACGGGGATCGTGTCGGACTTCATGGCCTGCTCGGCCGTGTAGTAGTCCGCAAGCTCCATCACCTTTGAGGCGTTCATCCGGCTTGGGATGTCGTCGGCGTCGTAGATGCCGGCAGCGATGCCCGCCGCGTAGCTCTTCTCCTTCTGGGTAACGCTCAGCCGCTTTTCGGCCCGCCGGATCTCCCTCTGGATCTTCTTTGCAGCCTTGTCGTTTTCGATCATCTGCTCGACGTTCTGGTAGAGGCCCGCGCTGTTCTCGATTTTGATGCCGAGATCCTGCAAGGCTTCCGTTCCCTCGAACTCTTCCTTCGGGACATTGCGCATCCGCTTCTTTCGTTCCGCTTCGGCCCTCTGCCGCATCGCGGCAAAGTAATCGTCCACGTTGTCGAAGTCCTGCATCCTCGGTGCGTCGCCGCGCGCCCTTGCGCGGGCGCGCTCCAGCTGCTCTTTCTGTTCCGGAGTGAGCCGCGTGTTCTCCCACTTGTCCTGCTCGTCGTCCACGCTGAAGCGCGCCTTCTCGATGCTGTTCACCTTCGCCAGCCGGTCCGCTTCGTCTCCGGCCTTGTACTCCACGACGTTCATGCCCGCATTGCGCATCTCGCCCAGCAGGTCCGCCGGCGCATTGTCCGGCGCGACAACGGCAAGCGCTTCATCGAAGCCGACGACGCGCTGGGGCTTCGCCTCGTAGTACCCCGTCGGGATATTGGCTGCGCGGTCAATGAGCGCAAGGATGCTCTTGGCGTGCCCGTCGGATATGGCATAACCTTCCTTGCGGAACGCCGCCTTCACCGCCGCCGCAGTCTTCTTGCCTTTGGCCGCCTCTGCAATGATGCGGCTCAGGTTCTGCTCTTCCTCGAAGGTGTTGTCGAACTGGTGTTTTGTGGTACGCAGCAGATCGTCCGTCACTCGGTCAAGGTAGATGCCGAGGTCTCGCAGCGCCTTCTCGTGTTCCTCTTCGCTCACCGTGCGCAGTCTCGCCTCGTCCGCGTGCATCTCGTCCACGGTTTTGTATTCCTGCGTGGCCGTCGCCGCCAGCGTCTCCGGCGTGATGCCGTATACATTTGCGCCCTTGGCCGCGGCCATATTCATTGCCTTCACGATGTTCTCGGCCGTGTAGTCCCAATGTGTCTCCGCAAAGCTGCGTCTGCCGCGGTCCGTCACGGTGTCTTTGCCGTTGTAGATGCCGCGCTCACCCAGCAGCCCCTCCAGCTGTGGCTGCACCCAGTCTTTCACCGTGCGCAGCGCATCGCTCCAGCTTCCGCCCGGTGCGATCATCTCCATCATCTTGGCCGCCGTGGCTTCCTTATCGATCTCGCCCGCGCTTCCGCCGCTCTCATAGAACTCCTGCGTGCTCCGGATGAAGTCCTCCACCCGGTTAGGGAACACGTTGTTCTTCATGTAGTAGTCGATGCGCTTCTCCTTGGATTCCGGTCTGCGGTTCAGGAAGTTGGCGTGTTCCTCTGCATAGACCTCCCGGATGGCCTGTTCCGCCGGTTTCATCTCTTCCGCCGTCAGGCGCTCGCCGGTCATCAGCTTCACCGCCAGCCGCGCCACTTCCTGTTCGCCCACCGTGTCAAGGTATCTCCGGATGGTCGCGTTGCTGAAGAAACGGTCGAACTGCTTGTCGCGGTATACCGGTTCAAGGCTCTTGCCCTCGCTCTGAAGGAATGCCGCCTGCACCTCCGGATGGTTCGCCAGCTTGTCGGCGATCTCTTCCGGCTCCCATCTGGTATCATTCTCCAATCCGATCTTGCCCAGCGTACCGCTGCCTTGGAAAACGCCGCCCGCAAACTGGCTGGAAAGGTCCTTGATCCGGTCGTCGAACGCCCGCCGCGCCTCGTAGTTCACCTCGCGCTCCACCAGCGCATTGTCCTTTGTCGGTGTCCATGCGTCGCCGCCGTACACCTTGTTACGCGGGTCTGCCTCCGGGTCTATGGTGGCACGTGGGAACACTACGCTGGTATCTCCGTACTTCGTGTGCCCCTCCGCCGCGTCCACGATGGCCACGGAAGGGGATGGGATGCCGCCCCAGTTCAAGGCCGCGTCACGAATAACAGACCAGTCCTTGTTGTGTACGGCAATCAGGTCTTTCGTCCGCTCCACCGGCTCGTCGATGGAGAAGCGCTTCTTGACAGGCGGCAGCTTCTCTGCTACACTATCGTCAGAGACGGATGCAGTGCTTCTGGCAGCTCCCGGTGACGGGTTCGTGCTTATTGCTGCATCCGCCTCTTTTTCTGTAAAAGAGGTCGGCTGCAGGTTTAGCACATCGTACAGTGCCATGCTTCCATTTTTCTTCGTGCCTACCACCACGTCCGCCGTGTAGTCGTTTCCGCCCACTCGCAGCAACACATTACCTCTGGCGAAGTCCGTGATTCTGTCCTTGCGCGGATGGTTTAGCCCTTCGTTCACCCAGTCCGTCGTTGCGCGCAGGATTTCGTCGGCATTGTCCGTGGCGCGTAGCTTGTCCGCGTGCAGCTGCGGGTCGTTGTTATAGAGCCACTGCATGTACCGGGAGAAAGTCATCTCCTGTCTGCTTCTGCCGTCAATCTGAATTTCGTTGTTCCCCACGGTGATGCCGTTGGGGAACTTTTTCTTCAGGTTCTCCTTGACGGTCTTCACCCAGTCTGCCTCCGGCACGCCCGCAAGGATGTCCTGTTCCACCTCCACGAACGGCTTGTTGTCCGTGGTCTTTCCGATGGCGTAGCCATCCCCACTGTCAGCAAATACCGTATCCTCGCTGCCATAGTCAGGCGATGTCTCCCGGCGCTCCTGCGCCGTCAGCTCCCGTCGCTTCGCAGTGTCCCGCGCCTCGATCTCTCCCGCCGTGTCGCGGTACAGGTCGGTCGGCATCCGGCCTCCGTTCCTCGCGTTGCGGTCGATGCTGTCCCGCAGGCTGTACCAGTCCCACACGCGGTCGCCGTACTGTTCCTCCAGCTGGTCTCTGCGCTCGTCGTAGCGCACCCACTCCGGCGGGTCTGGCTCGATCTGCTCCCATGTGTTCAGGTCAACCTTCCCGCGCGGCACCTTCGGTGCCATGGCATCCAGCTCTTCCATAGCCGCAACGAACTGCGGGTCGCTCTCCCGTATCTGCTCATACTGTTCCTGCAGTCGTGCGCCCTCGCGCCGTTCCTCCGCCGTCCTGCTGTCAAATCCGTTTTCCATTCTCCGGTTCCAGTAGGCGGGGTTTGCCCCGCTGGCAAATCCTTCCCGGCTCTGGATGGCGTGCTGCACCTCATGGATGAGAGAGTTCAGCAGCGTCTCCGGTCTGTTCTTCAGGTCGCGGCTCAGCTCGATGCTGTCAAACTTCCGGCTGTATCCGCCGTTCTGTCCGTCCTCCAGCGTGTGGAATGTCACGCTCAAATCCGCCATATCCGGATAGGCTTCAAACAGCTCCGGCGCATCCACCAGCTCTCCCAGCGTGGTGTAGTTGGGAATATCCGCCGCGTCGGTGCGCAGCTGCATCCTGCTGTCGTTGATCTCGAAGCGCCACTTGCCGTCCATACCTTCGTGCCAGCCCGTTGCCTTGCGGATGCTCTCCATGTCGGCTCCCGCCTCCTGCATCGCCTGCGCTTCCCGCAGGCTTTCAAGGTTCGCGCCGTTGGCGTTCGCCCCGGCATAGCTGTGCTGCAATCCGCCCAGCCCCTGCTGCATGTCGATCTCCGGGTCATACATGTCGTTGAACGCCGCTTCTGCATCCTCTTCAGAGATTTCCCCGTTTGCCATCTGCTGCTGCAGCGTGTCCATGTTCTGCGCCTGCGCAGCGGCTCGCTGCTGCATGTCTGCGGTGAAGCTGCTCTGCGTCTCCTGCAGGGCACTCTGGTAATAATTCTTTGCCTTCGTCAGGAACGCCCGCTCCTGCGCGTCGCTGTTGCCCAGCTTTGCCAGCAGCTCGTTGATAAACTGCAGGATGCGTCGTCCCAGCGTCCGGTTCTGCTGCACCATGGCGCGGATGCTCTGCTCGTCGGTCAGCAGATACTTTTCCACATACTCCGCCACGATCTCCGAATCAATGGCCGCGTTGTCCGTCAGGTTCTCGCCGTGCCGCGCATACAGTTCCGCCTTCTGCTGCCGCATGGCCTGCAGGTCTCCGCCGGTCTGCCGGATGCGGTTCAATACCAGCTTCTGCAAATCGCTGTAGCTTCCGCTTGCCTCGATGCTGTGCGTCAGTTCGTGGCTGATGATCTGCGCCACCGGGTTCTGGCTGCGTGCGTTGACATAGATTTTTCCGTCTGCCGGGTTGTAGTAGCCGTTGTGCATTCCTCCGGTGCTATCCGCGCCTTCGTCGAAGAACACCACCTCGCGCCCCACGATGTTGGCGATGCGCTGTACCTTGGCGACGGTGTCCTCGTCTACGCCCGCAAGAATGCCCGTGCGTTCCGTTTCCGTCTCGGCTCTCGCAGCCCTCTGCCGCGTTTCCGCCTGTTCCGCCGTCGGCAAAACGCCCAGCCGATCAGCCTCCATGGTCTCTCTCAGCGGCGCAGGTTGGCGTTCCTGCTCCGTTGTGCGCTGCTGCGTCTGCGTTTCTGCCTGCTCAGCTGTCGGCAGTTCCGTTCCGCCGGTCTCTTCCGCCGTCGGCAGCACCACGCCTTTCGTCTGTTCCTGAGCGGTTCCGGTTTGTCCTGCAGTCGGTTCCGTCCCTTCCAGCATTCTGGTGGTCTCCGCAAACAGTCTGCCAATCTCCGTATCCGTCAGCTTCTTGCCCTTGTTCAGCTTGTTCTTCAGTTCCTGTCCCAGCTTGTATGCCTCGCTGTTTTCATCAAGGGTCTCCGCCGTCTCGATGATGCTGTTCACCATCTCGTCGCCCATCTTGCGCAGCGTGCTGCCGGTCTGCTGGTATCCGGCGTTTCGCTGCACCGTTCCGATGCCCACACCCGCCGTGGCCATGGTGCCGCCGGATAGTGCGCCGCCGAGGAAGTCCAGCCCCATCTCCGCCGCCTGCTGCGCCACTGCAAGGCCGAAGGCTTCGCCCTCCGTCTTGCCCTCCGCCATATATGCGTCGATGGTCTGCTGCCACTCGCTCTTGTCCTTGGCGATGAGAATGTCGGCAAACAGGTTGATGAAGTCGCTGCCCACTTCCTCCGCGCCTTCCGTGAACGCATTCTTCAGGATATATTTGATGGCTCCGTCTTCCCACTTGCCTTTCAGCAGCGCCTCGATGCTGAACTTCTCTGTAAACACTTCCGCCGCACCCGCGATGGTTCCCAGCGTGAACGCCTGTGTATCTGTCAGTCCTCTATCCTTTGCGGCAACGGTGGCATCCGCCGCCGCGCCGGTGCCCATAATGGCAAGGGACATTCCCTCGCTCAGTGCGCCGCCTCCGCCGAATCCGCCCGTGATCGCAGTATTCAGCAGGAAGTCGCCCATACTCATGCCGGTCTGGTACAGGAAGCTGCCCGCCTGTCCCCAGTTCCCGCTCTGTTCAATGGTCTCCGCCACCTGATTGCGAATGGCGTTGTTGGCGTAGGAAAAGCGGTTGTACGCCGCATTCTGGTCGATGCTTCCGGTGCCGAGATAGTCCGCCGCCTGTCCGAGATAGCTCAGCCCCTTCATCGGGGAAGTCAGCACGCTGAACACGCTGCTGCCCACAGGTGATTCCTTGGCATAGTCTCTCCAGTACGCCTCTTCTTCCTGCCGCTGGCGATAGTTCAGATCGCCCGTCAGGTAGTCATAGTAGGCGTGTGCCGCGTCCTTGCCCTGCGAGGCGTACAGATAGTTGAAGATGGCCACTTCTTCGTCGGTCATCTGCTGCGATTCCGATCTGTTTTCTGTCGCCATGCCGAACAGAGCGCCCAGCGGGTTGCTGTCCCCTCCATAGTTCGCCCCGGCTTGATTTGTGATGTATGCACCCGCCTCGCTGTTGCCGTTGATGTACTCATACAGCGGGTCATCCCAGCCGCTGGCATCGTCACTGTAGTTATCAAACAGAACGTCGAGGTTGGAGCGCTTCTTTCCGTTGGCCGTGCTCTTGTATTGGCTCTTTTCGCCAAAGTCTTCCGCGCTGGTCAGGTCGGCATACTGGTAATATTTCTTCCAGTCCAGCTCCTCCTGCAGCAAATCCGCCGCGCCCTGTGCCTCCGCGATCTTGCCGTCCATGGCCTTGGCCTGCGCCTGCAGCGCCTGTGCCTGCTGGCTCCATTGCATCAGCTCATTCGTCCCGCCGCGCCGGGAAGATACCTTGTTCATCAGCTGCTGTGCCTGCTTCTGCAGCGCCTTTTGCTGCTCTTGCAGCCGCTTCACATTGCTCTGCGCCGCCGTCAGGTCGGCGTTGATGGCGTTCTCGTCCGTTCGGATGGTCTTTTTCCAGTTGTCGAACAGGTTCTGCTGCTCTGTGCGGTAGGCTTCATAATCCTCCGCCGCCTGCTTGTACTGGTTCCACGCAGGCTCATAGGCGGCATAAGCGGCATCTACCGCCTTTGTCGCGTCTTCATACTGTTTCAGCGTGCTGGCATATTCCTGCTGCATCTGCTGCACAATCCCGGACGCAATAGCGCTGCTGCCCGCGTACTGCTGCAGCTCCGGCAGCTTTCCGCTCAGCTCGTTCAGCTTCGTATAGAGATTGCCCGCCGTCTCATTGGCGCTCTGCAGCTCCTCCGCCTTCTTTTTGGCGTTCGCCTCATAGGTGGTCACGGTGTTGTATTTCCGCTCCATATCCATGCCCAGCTTCGGCTGCGAATAGTATTTCCCATCCGCCGTCGCGCCCACAAGGTAGTTCTGATAGCTGCCGTACTTCTGCTGCATGGCAGTGGAGCGGTTATACTCGCTCTCTGTCAGCTTATCGGATGCAGCTGCGCGTGCGGCATAGTTCTGCCGCACGCTGCTGTCATACTCGTCTCTGGTTTTCCCGCTCCGGTCGAAGCCTGTGTTGCCGCTGGCAGGATTCTTCTGCGTGTCTACCTTGCCCAGCTTCTGATTGCTCCACGCGGAAAAGGTCTGCGCCTTTTGCGGCGTGCCGGTCGTCTTCGCTGTGCCGGTCGCCTGCCTCATTTTGTTGTTGCTCCACTCAGAAAAGGATGCCATACCGTGTCCTCCTTACTTGCTGGCGGCGTATTCGCAGTAGTCTTTGATATAGTCCGCGTAGCTGTTGTAGTTCTTTACCTCAGTGCCTCCGGTGCCGTACTGCTGTAGTGATGTCTTCCTGCGGCTCCACTCGCTCTTTGTCATCAGACCAGAGCGCACGCTGCCATCCACCCCCGCCGCCTTCATGTAGGCAATGGCGCTGTCGTAGTCGGTCACGCCGGAGACATTCCCGCCGCCGGAATCGCCGCCGCTCTTGGTGAATCCCGCCTGTGTCAGCATTGCCTCCGTAATGCCGGGATTGCTCTGCAGGATGCTGTTCCATGTGTCAGCGTCGATGTTCGTTCCGTAGGCCGCCTTCAGTGCTGCGATGTCCTGCGCGCTCAGCCCGGTCATCTCGGTCTCCTGCGGCGTTGTGTTTCCACCGCCTCCACTGCTTCGGCTCCCTCCAGAAGAGGACTTGCCCGCCGCCGTGGTGTTGAATCGGTTCAGCGCCGCCGCGTCCGGATTGATGCCCAGCTCCCGCAGCCCGGAGTAGTCACCGTACTGCGCGGCCAGCTGCGCCAGCTGGTAGCGTCGCTCGTAGTCCGTCGGGTTGTTGTCGGTGTTGATGCCCAAATCGTTCAGGAAGGAATTGTCTCCCATCTGCGCCGCCGTCAGCGCCTTGTTCATCGCCTCGTTGCGTCTGGCCGTCTGGCTGTTCACCTCGTCCAGCAGCTGCCCATAGTTGAAGCTGCGGTCTGTGTTGAACTGGTTCAGATCGTTCAGGTACTTGGTGTAGTCCAGCTGCTCCAGCCCGCTCGCCGTCTGCAGGTCGTTGTTGATGCGGTTGTACTCGTCCATCCATGCCTGATAGTCGAAGGCACGGTTGGTGTTGTACTGCTGCATCTCGTTGAGGAACTTGTCGTAGTCGCTCTGCTCCGCGCCCTGCACCGCGCCGAGGTCGCTGAGCTTCATGTTGTAGTCGTTCATGTACTTGTTGTAGGCCAGCTTGTAAAGCTCCGGGATTTTGTCCGTCATCTGGCTGGCGTAGTAGTCGCCCGCCTGCGCCGCCGCGTTTACCGCGTAGCTGGACGGAATGCCTCCGCTGGCTGCTGCCGCCGCGCCCAGCGCGTCCTGCGTGGCTCTCTGACCTTCCCGCGTGTACTGCTTGCGGTACTGGCTGTAAAGCTGGTCGTTCTCCGGGTCATAGCTGAAGTCCTTCCGGTTCACGATCTGGTCAAGCAAGTCCTGAATGGTCGCGTCGTAGCGGTTGTTGTATTCCGGCTGCGCCTCGCCGTAGGAATAGCTGCCGTAGCCCAGCTGCTTGTCCAAAAGGCCGCTGATGGTGTCGGCATAGTTGTTTTTGTAGGTCGGCGCTGCGCTGCTCTGGAAGTCATTGGGGGATAGCGGGTCAAGGTAGAAGTTTGCGCCCCTCTGCCCGCCGGTGTACCCGCCGTAGCTGGAGCGGATGCCCTCCGCGCCGAGGTTGGCCAGCGCCCGTGCCTCGTCCGTGGCGGCGTTTTTGTAGTCCTGCTTGTACTTCAGGATGCTCATGCCTGCGTCCGGATTCTGCTGCGCCAGCTTCAGGTCTGCGTCAGAGAACTGCCCGCCGAGGCCGCTGCTCTGCATTGCTTTCTGAAAATCGTCGTATGTG
>ERZ827043.968-NODE-968-length-32406-cov-24.483911_pt1 | contig 32406 bp, 33 predicted proteins | sample MGYA00519923_ERZ827043 | MGnify/ENA primary metagenome ERZ827043 (study PRJEB31778, sample SAMEA3449251) | human gut metagenome | biome: human gut; feature: human-associated habitat; material: faeces | place: United Kingdom | collected 2010/2012 ... | reverse complement strand
GGGGGTCTGCCTTAAGCGGGAACCTGCCTCCCAACAGTACCTTGAAAATTGAATAAAAAATCTCCCCCATACACTTGGTACGAAGGAGATCCGGAATCTCTGCTATTTGCTGTCACTTATCCGGCTTTTTTGCGCCGGAAGGAGATCACTGCGACACAGGTGCCGATGGCAAAAGCCCCCAGAGCCGCCGCGTAAACCCACCAGCTCACCGGATGGGTTTCATCGGGTGCTGCCTCCACGGTAAAGTGGGTGGTGGCATCTCCGCTTGCCGAGCGAATGGCCAAAGCATGCTCCCCTTCGGCCAACTGCTCCAGGTAGCTTTCCCGCAGCTCTACGATGATGTTGCCTTCCCCATTCCGCTTCTCGTAGCTTTCGGAGGGCAGCACCGCGCCATCTACCAACACCTCGGCAAAGTCCTCAAACGCCGCATCGGAGCGGAAGGTAAGTGTACTGCTTTCGCCCTTTTTCCATCGGGCATCGCTGCCCTGTATGATGCTCGGCGGCACCTTTTCGGTTACTGTATTCTCCGCGGTGAGCTCCGTTTTGCCGTTCGCGTCCGCAAAGTACTTATCACAGGCGGTGCAGTGCCAGCATTCCACCCGGCCATTGGCCGCCGCTGTGGCGGCTATCGCCTCCAGCTTTTCTAGGGAGGCGTGGCGGGTGGGGTCGGTCTTGCCGTATTTGGCGCCGCACAGGATGCAGCTTGCCCGCTGGGTGCAATTGGGGGCGCCGCCGTAGCACTTCCCGTTTTGCTGGTCGAAGCAGCCGCTGGCCGTGCAGCGGCGGATATGGGTCCCATCCCCATTGGAGCGCCAGGGGCCCCACTGATGGATGGTACCGGGGTCCGGCTCATCCTTGCTGTCATCCGGCCGGATGATGACAATGACCCGGTTTTCGGTCCACCGGGCGGTGATGGTCATATCCCCGGCCGGCATGGTGGTGGGAATGGTCTTATCCCAGCCGGCAAAGGTGTAACCTGTTCTGGTGGGAGCAGCCGGAGGGGTGATGGCCGTGCCGTAATCCTGGGTGATGGAGGGAACCTCGCTGCCGCCGGCGGTATCAAAGGTGATAGTGTACCGGTTGATCTGCCACTTTGCCGTCAGGGTCAAAACGGCGGTCACGGGGGTCTCAAAGTCCCATTCGCTTTCGCCGTTGTACCAGCCGATGAAGGTATAGCCCTCTTTAGTGGGGTCGGCAGGTCGGGCGGCAGGGGTGTTGGCACGAATCTGGGATGCTACTTCGCTTCCACCCTCCGACTGGAAGGTGACCGTATCGGCCCCGATGACTTCCCCGGTGATTTGGGCGCCGGGTGACTGCGTAAACCGGCCACCCGCCGCGATAAAGACGCCGTTGGCCGTCTTGCCTTCCTCCTGCCCGGCCGTGCAGCCGGTAATGGTCCCGGCAGACATCTCGAACCGGCCGCCAGCTTCCACATGAACACCGCCACCCTCGCGCGCCGTGCAGCCCACGATATTGCCGCCCCGCATGAGGAGCGTGCCGCCTTTCCTCACATAGATACCGCCGCCGTCTTTGCTGTTGCCGCCGGTGATGGCGCCGCCATTTATCACCTTTGTGCCGGCAGCGTCCTGCTGCCACAGACCGGTGGTTTCCGTCACGCTGAACTTATTGACCGCATTGGGCTTGCTGTCCACCAGCGTGAGGGTGGCACCGTTTTCCACCCGGATAACGCTGCCGCTGCCTTCTAATTTCAGCGCATAGCCGTTCAGATCAAGGGTGACCTTGCCCGTGACGACAATGGGGACGGTTATGACAAAATTCGCAGCGCTCTCTCCCGCCTTGGTCTCCAGATAATACGAACCGTCGGTGAGGGGCAGCTGCCTGCCGATGCTATCCTTTGTCAGCGCGGTGCCCGTCGGCTCGGTTATTTTTTCCTTGGAAAGCCAGATGGTGCACTCCTTCTGGGCGTTATAATCCGCCAAGGTGCAGCCGTTCTCCAAAAACTTACCGCTGAAATACAGGTATTGCTGATCCGGCGGAGTGCCTTTCTTATCCTGGATTTTCTGCTTGACATTATCGATTCTGTCGCCGCTTTCCACCTCCAGGGTCAGCGGTTCTTGCCAGCCCAGGGCGCTGCCATCCACATAAATTGGAATGGCATGGGCGGTGGCGAGCAGCATGGCCAGGGCCAGCAGTACGGCTGATATCCTCTTTTTCATTGTTCGGCACCTCCTTACTGTGTCGATGCGGGTTGCTTTCCTCCTCTTTTTAATTATACATCACTCCCGACCGAAATGCCATTGGCAGGTTTGCCCGGAAATGACACGGCTTTATGGGCAATATGGCACAAGGGGCAGAAAAGCCGCCCGTGGGCGGCTTTTGGGGGATGCTTAGGACCCCAGCAGGGTGACTGTGATGGTGAAGGTCTGGCCGCGGCCGGTACGGCTGGCCCGGTACAGGCTTATTTCCACGGTATCGCCGGGCTTGTGCTGTGCCAGGATATCGCTGCAATCGGCACGGCTGGTGATGGCCCAGCCATCAATGGAGGTGATGATATCGCCGACCTCGGCGCCCTGACGGCCTACATCGCTGTCCTCATTGATGGACATGATGCGCAGACCCGCCGGGATGCCGTAATAATTGGCTTCATTGCTGCCTACTTCCACCACGGTGATGCCCAGCTGTGCCCGACCGGTCACCCGGCCGTGCTGCATTAAATCGTCCAGAATGGGCAGGGCGGTATTGATGGGGATGGAGAAGCCGATGCCCTCGTAGCCTTCCTCCACCAGCTTGCTGGAGGTGATGCCCACCACCTGGCCGTAGGTATTGATGAGGGGGCCGCCGCTGTTGCCGGGATTGATGGCGGCATCCGCCTGGATGCAGACCATGGTGTAGCCCAGCTCGGTGGTGATGGTGCGCTGCACCGCCGAAATGTAGCCGACGGTTTGGGTGGAGGCCAGCGCCAGACCGCCGGGATTGCCGATGGCGACCACCATTTCGCCGACCTCCAGCTCATCGCTGTTGCCGAAGGTAGCCGCGACCAGCCCCTCGGGCGGGTTCTGCATTTTAAGCAGAGCCAGGTCGCTCTGGTTATCCGCCCCAATGACGGTGGCATCATAGCTATCGCCATTTTGCAGCACGACCTCGAACTTTTCGCCGCCGCTGACCACATGGGCATTGGTGATGATGTAGCCGTTTTCCGAAAGGATGATGCCGCTGCCCTGCGCGGTGGCGCTGCTGCCGTAGGTGATGATGCCCACCACCGAGGGGGCGCACTTTTTATAGATGCCGGCGGGAGTCAAAAGGCCGTCTTCGGTGGTATCCGGCACATTATCCTCCGGCTTGTTCTGCTGGTCGATCTCTGGCAGGTGCTCCAGCTCATTGCCGATGGACGAATCCTGATCCGGCTGCGGGGCAGGCTTGCTGCCCCAGACGGAGGCCCCGACGCACAGCGCCCCCACCAGCAGGATGACCACCCCCATGGCGATGAGGAAGTACTTCAGGCCGCTGCTTTTCCGGGCGCGGGCGGGACTTTGGCCGTAGTTGCCCCGGTAATCCTGGTAATCCCAGTGGTAGTTGCTGTCATTGCTGCGGTTTCTCATGCTGTTTCTCCTCCCGGCCGGCAGCGGGGGCCGCCGGCAATGTGGTAAAGCTGGCATCTACCATAGGGGCTTTGCGGTTGACGCCTTTTTTGTAGTGGGCGGGGTCGGCCTTGAGGCCGAATACAAACTCGGTGTATTCCCCGGGCTGGCTGCGGACGAAAATCTCGCCCTCGTGGACATTCATAATGGTGCGGCAGATGGAAAGCCCCAGGCCTACGCCGTTTTTATCCAGGCTGCGGCTGCGGTCGGTCTTATAGAACCGGTCGAAGAGCCGCGGGATCTCCTCCGGCAGCACGCCGCTGCCGGTATTGCGCACCGCTACCATGATATTCTCGCCCTCGGTATAAAAGTCGAAGGAAAGGGTGCCGCCCTCATTGACAAATTTGACGGCGTTATCGATGAGATTATACACCACCTGCTGGATGAGGTCGGCATCGGCCAGCACCCAGTAGCGGTCGGTATCCAGCCCCTCCACCTCGATGTGCTTTTCCTCCAGCCGCTGCTCGAAGCCCAGCAGGGTATTGGTGACAAGGGAGGTGATCTCCACCTCGGTGGGCTGGATGGTGCGCTCGCCGGCCTCGATCTGGCTGAGGGTGAGCATATTGCGCACCAGGCGGGAAAGGCGCTGGACCTCACTGGAGACAATGCGCAGATAGTGGTTCTGCCGCTCCGGCGGGATGGTGCCATCCAGGATACCATCGACAAAGCCGCCGATGGTGGTCATGGGGGTTTTTAATTCATGGCTGACATTGGCGGTAAAACTGCGGCGCACCGATTCGGTGAGGGCCAGCTCGGTGGCCATGTTATTGAAGGCGGAGGCCAGCCGCCCGATCTCATCATCGCCCTCCACCGGCACCCGGACCGAGAAATCGCCCTTAGCGAAGGCACGGGTGGCGGCAGCCATCTGCCGCAGGGGGTTTACCAGGCTGGTGGTGACAAAATAAATGACGATAAAGCTGACCACCAGCACCACGATGGCCGCGATGAGGAACATCTGGAGCATATCGCCGGCCAGGGCACGGTTGGCAGCCCGGGCGGTGGCCATGACGGCACCTACCAGAAGGCCGTTTTCATCCACCACGGGGGTGGCCACGGCGTACTGGGGATCTTCCCCGGTGCCGGCCATGACCACGGAGCCCTGATAGCTGCCGGTTTTGGAGAGGCTATCCAGGACAGCCTGCGGCACCGACTGCGGCACCGTGCCTTCGGTGGTGTGCGCCATGATGAGGATATTGCCCTTGTTGTCGGAAAGGTAGATATCCGCTTCGATGGCGGAGCCCAGCACCGCATACACCGGCTGCAGGGTATCGCTGCTGACATAGCGGTACTCGTGGGCGGCGTAATTTTCCATGGTGAGGCGGGCGGCCTGGGTCACATTTTTCTCCAGCAGGCTGATTTTTTCCTCCCGCAGGTAGTCATTGGCCAGCACCATAAAGATGGAGCCGACCAATACCATACTGAGCAGAATGATGGCGCAGCACACCGAATAGTACTTGCCCATCAGGGTTTTCTGCGAAGTTTTCATTCTTATTCCTTGACCTCGAACTTATAGCCGACGCCCCAAACGGTCTTGAGGCTCCACTGATCGCTGACGCCTTCCAGCTTTTCGCGCAGGCGCTTGATGTGGACATCGACGGTGCGGCTGTCGCCGTAGTACTCGAAGCCCCAGACCTCATCCAGCAGCTGATCGCGGGTGAATACGCGGTTGGGGTGGCTGGCCAGGTGGAACAGGAGCTCCAGCTCCTTGGGCGGGGCATCCACGACCTTGCCATCCACTTTGAGCTCGTAGCGGGTCATATTGACAGTGAGCTTATCGTAGCTGACCTCCTTGACCTCACCTTCGGCGGTGCCGGCGGGGCTGCTGCGGCGCAGCACGGCCTTGATGCGGGCCACGATCTCCTTGGTATCGAAGGGCTTGACAACATAGTCATCGGCGCCCAGCTCCAGGCCCAGCACCTTATCGAAGGTTTCGCCCTTGGCGGTGAGCATGATGATGGGGCAATCGCTCTTTTGGCGGATCTGCCGGCAAACCTGCCAGCCATCCAGCTTGGGCATCATGATATCCAGGAGGATAAGAGAGGGCTTTTCGCTCTCGAACTTGGCCACAGCTTCTTCGCCATCGTGGGCCATTACCACCTCGAAGCCCTCCTTTTCCAGGTACAGGCGCAGCAGCTCGCAGATATTCAGGTCGTCATCGGCTACCAGGATCTTGTCCATCATTGCTATTTCCTCCTTACAGGTCATAGTATTCTAATTTATATTATAGCACCGGCGGGGTCTTTTGCATAGCGCCGAATGTGGCGATTTTGTTAAAAAATTGTGAGGAGGGCGGACGCTGGCAAGGAACAGGCGTCACCGCCCTAAAATTTCCGTTGCCCACCTGCGGCGCCCATGGTAAAATGATAGAAAACCTGCCGCAGCGGCAAAAACATACAGGAGAAAACGCCATGAAAAAGATGCTATCACTCGCAATCGCTTTGGCACTTTGCTTTAGCCTTTGCGCCTGCGTCGGCAACGCCCCGCAGGGAAAGTCCGCATTGGACTGGGACGCAATGCAGGAGGAACTGCAGGCTTCCTCGGAGGTTCTGACCGCGCAGCTGACCAACTTTGCCTTTTACTCTGGAGATATCCTGGGGAGCTCCGCCTATCCGTTGGAGGACCGACAGGTCCATCTTTTTATTTTGAGTACGGTAATGTTCATGGAGGAGGAGAAATACCTGTACCATGATTTTGTCACCATGGATGATGAGGGGTGTTACCACTTTCCAAAAGAAAAGATACAGCAGATGGCCGAGGAGGTGTTTGATATTCCGGATTATGAGTTTGGTGAAGATACCTATGTTCCCGAAACCGGGGAGTATGTGTTTTGGTCCGGCTTTGGATGGGGGAATACTCCGGTGTGCAGGAACACGGAGGTTCAAATTGATCGGGAAAAATCCGAGGTAAGCGTCAGTTACGAACTGCACGGCAATGTATATTATGAAAATCCCTATAAAATTGGGGACTTCCGGACCCGTTTCTCCGTAATGACACGGCCGGACGGCAGCTTCTTCCTGCATTATCTGGATACCGTTTCCCTCTGATGAGGCAGGTCACACCCCCAGCAGCAAGCGGACCGCAAGGGCACTGACCAGCGCCGCGGTCAGATCCCCGGTGAGGGCAGCGGCCATGGTGTGGCGGGTACGGCGGATCCCCACCGCGCCGTAGTAGACCGCGATAGCGTAGAAGGTGGTCTCCGAGGCGGCGGCCAGCACACTGCCTACCCGCCCGATAAAGCTATCCGGGCCGTATTCCCCCAGCAGCTGGTGCAGCAGGGCGGTACCGCCGCTGCCGGAGACCGGCCGCAGCAGGGCCAATGGCAGTACCTCCGCCGGGAAGCCAATAAGCTGAGTCACGGGGCGAAGGAAGCCGGTGAGGACATCCAGGGCGCCGCTGTGGCAGAACATGGTGACCACCGTAAGCAGGCAGACCAAGGCCGGGGTGATGGAGGCGGCGGTTTTGAGCCCCTCTTTGGCTCCCTGCAAAAAGCAATCGAACACATCCACGCCGGAGCAGAGGCCCCAGCTGAACAGGCCGGTGATGAGCAGCGGGATGAACCAGGCGCTGAATGACATGGAATGCCCTCCCTTTTGATGAAATTCGCGGATGGGGTGAAGGGCGCCCGCAGAGCGCTCCGGCTGGGCCGGAGCCGGCGGCCGAAGGCCGCCGAAACCGCCCGGGAGGGGCGGTTTGCCCTGCGGGCGCCCACCCCCTGCACGGGCCTGCCTTTATTCCGGCTGGTGGGACTTCCCGCGCAGCAGACGGTCCAGCAGCAGGACCACAGCCAGTGACGAAAGCCCGGTGAGCCATACCGCCGGCAGGATCTCCATGGGGGCGGCGGAGCCGGCCTGCTGCCGCAGCACGGCGCAGGTGGTGGGGATGAGCTGGAGGGAGGCGGTATTCATCGCTACAAAGGTGACCATGGCATTGCTGGCGCTGTCCTTATGGGGATTCAACTTTTGCAGCTCCCGCATGGCGGCAAGGCCCAAGGGAGTGGCGGCATTGCCCAGACCCAGCAGATTGGCGGAAAGATTCATGCAGATGGCCTGCATAGCGGGGCTGCCCTGCGGCACCGTGGGGAACAGCCACCGGGTGAGGGGATGCAGCAGCCGGGCCAATGCTTCCGTAAGGCGGCAGCGGCGGGCAATTTCCATCAGGCCGCTCCACAGGCACAGCATGCCGGTTAGGGCAATGACCAGGCTTACGGCTTCCCCGCAGCCGGAAAGCGCCGCGGCGGAGAGCGCTTCCATCCGGCCGGTGAAGGCCGCGGTGACGACCGAAAAAACAAGCAGGGCGGTAAGGATACCGTTCAGCATGGGCGGAGCTCCTTTCTTCATTTTTTAGGGAGTAGAGATGATTTATCAACATCTTTTTCTCCTTACGGGAGCGTATTGCGCTAATGTTTTCCTTTTTTGATGCTTTTTATCGAATTATGTAAAATAATGGAATTTGTGCGCATTTTATCAATTTTAGCAACAATAACCAAAAAAGCGGCAAATTAGGGGCAAAAATTATCCACAAGATTTGCGAAATTGTGCTAATTACCTCTTGAATTTCATGGAAAATAATAGTACACTTAGTAGCAAGGTAGAGAAAAAGCGAGAATATTAGAAGATATTGTAAACCGCCAGCAAACCACCTAACTTTATTAAGGAGGAACCTGTACCATGAAATCCACCGGCATCGTAAGAAAAGTTGACAACCTCGGCCGTATCGTTCTCCCTGTAGAGCTTCGCCGCACCCTCGGCATCGACATCCACAGTGATGTTGAAATTTATGTAGACGGTGATCAGGTCATTCTTAAGAAGTACCTGCCCTGCTGCATTTTCTGCGGCTCCAAGGAAGAGCTGGCTACCTATGACGACAAGTATGTCTGCCGCAGCTGCCGCACCAAGCTGGGCAAGCTGTAATTCCCAAACCACAAAAGACAAGCGAAGCCCCTGCCGTATGGCGGGGCTTTCTTTTTTGCGGCGGCCCGGCGGCGAGGCGGGGCCTTTTTTGCAAAGGTATAAACTGAGCGCCTACCCGACGGAGGCTAATTTGTGGGCGCCTGGCGGCGTCGCACTGATTTTGCAGAGTGCAAGACCCGTACAGTTCGCCGCCGGGGCGTTTGATGACATAGTTTGCGCCAACAACCTCTCCGTCAGCCGATCGGCTGACACCTCCCCTTACACAGGGGAGGCTTTTGGATGGTGCAGTGTCACACTCCTTACACTGGGGAGGCTTTAGGGGAACGCGAAAGGCCCCCTTTCCCGGTGGGAAAGGGGGCCGTATTGGATGGGGCATTATTCGCCGGCGGGTTTTACCGGGGCGTTCTTGGTGATGGTGAGGGAAACGGTATCCTCCAGCACGGCATCGGCGGGCAGCAGCTTGGCCATGACGACATAGCGGTAGTCATTGGGATAGTGCAGCTTGGTATCATCCGCCAGACGGTAGGTGCAGGTGGAGAGGGTGAGGATCTTATCGTTGCTGGTCACTTCCACATCATAATCGTAGAAGGAAAGATCCTGGGCCTTTTTGATGAGGCTATTGAAGGTGGCATCGGCGGGGTTGGGGTTGATGTAGTCGAACTTGATATCGGTGTAGAATACCGCAAATACCTGCCAGACCATGTCCTCTTCGATGGTGGAGTAGTAGATATAAGGATGGGTCTTGGCAAATTCCTCGTCCTGATACTTCAGTAGCTGAGCGAACTTGGGGCCGTTTGCGTGGTTCTGATAATCGGTCAGCAGGGCATTTTCGGCCCGGCCCAGATTGTGGCCGTAGATGACAGTATTCTTCGAGATGGTGGAGCGATTGCCGCTGGTGCAGCGGAAATCGGCATAGTAGCAGCCGTCGTTATCGTTCTCACCATTGGCATTGCGGCGCAGGTAGTACTTGTTATCATCATTATAATTGACCTTGACCACCACATCATTGACGGTGGTGCCATCAATATACAGCCAGCCGATGGTATCCTTGTTCTTCTGCTGCATGGCCAGCGTATTTTCCAGCATGGTCTTTTGCAGCTCCTTGAGGATCTCCTCCTTGGAGGGCTCATCGGGATTGGGGTTATCAGGATCGGTGGGGGTAGTGGGATTGCTGGGATCGGTCGGATCGGTGGGGTCGCTGGGGTCTTTGCCGCAGGCGGCAAAGGCAAATACCATGCAGAGTGCCAGCAGCAGGGCCAGCAGGCGTGTTGTCGTTTTCATAATGTTCCTCGTGCCTTTTCTTGTAAATTGGCCCCGGCGGGGGCTTTGTTCCGCATCATTTTACACCATGGCGGCGGCGCTTGTCAATGAACGGGCGGGCAGAACGGGGGACTTTGCAAAAAAGTTCGGATTCTGTTTACAAATAGGGGAAAAATAACTATACTAAGGGAGGGGAGTTTGCCTCCCCCAATTTAACTGCAAGGAGATAATAAATTATGCTGATTACAAAAGATATGGGCATCATGGAGATCGTACAGAAATATCCTGCTACTGTAGAGGTACTGCAGCGCTTCGGCATGGGGTGCATCGGCTGCGCCGCCGCCCACTTTGAGAACATTGAGCAGGGTGCCCTGGCCCATGGCATTGATGTGCCTGCCTTGATGGAGGCGCTGAACAAGGCTGCCGCCAAGGTGTAAGATCTGACTGGAGCTGATGCAGGGGGCGGGTGGGGCCGGCTCCCTGCAGAGGTTCTGCGAAAAGGCACCCCCGCGAAAAACCGGTTCTCCGCTAAAACTGATGACAGAACGAAGGAGGCACCCCATGCAGAAAGAACTGACCAACGCCGGCCCGCTGCTGAACGAACGGGGCGAGCTGTGCGAAGCGGGCTATGCCCGCCGTCTCATCAAGGCATACGACCGCCGGGCGATCAAGGCGGCGGCCCACCGCATCAAGGAATGGGACTACTACCTGATCATGAACGGAAGGTGGGGTGTGGCGCTGACCATAGACGACAACAGCTACATGGGACTGCTGGGCTTCTCGCTGCTGGATTTTAGTCGGCCGTGGGAACACACCTGCAATATCATCTATCCTTTCCCTGGCGGAAAGACCGGTTTCCCTGCCAGCAGCGCCGAGGGAGATGTGGCGGTGAAGCGCAAAAACGCTGATTTCTGCTTTAAGGTGCTGCCGGACGGTACCCGGAAGCTGACGGCCTGGGTGCAGAATTTTATGAATAAAAATCCGATCGCGGCGGAATTTACCCTGACGGAAGAGCCGGAGGATTCCATGGCGATTGTCACCCCCTTTGCGGAGGATAAGAAGGCCTTTTACTACAACCAGAAGATCAACTGCATGAGAGCCGCCGGCCGGGTGGAATTTGACGGGCAGGTGATCGAATTTGACCCCGAGGAAAGCTATGCCACCCTGGACTGGGGCCGCGGCGTATGGACCTACAAAAACACCTGGTACTGGGGCAGCGGCAACGGCACCGTGGCGGGCAAGCCGTTTGGCTTTAATATCGGGTATGGCTTTGGCGATACCAGTGCCGCCAGCGAGAATATGCTGTTCTACGATGGCACGGCGCACAAGCTGGAGCAGCTGTCCTTCCTGATCCCGCAGAAGGACGGCAAGGACGACTTTATGAGCCCGTGGAAATTCACCAGCAGCGATGGGCGGTTTGAGATGGACTTTACCCCGGTGCTGGACCGTGCGAGCTGCACCAATGTAGGTATTATTTGCAGCGACCAGCATCAGGTGTTCGGCTATTTTAACGGCACGGCGACGCTGGATGACGGCAGGGTGCTGAAGATCGAGAATTTGCTGGGCTTTGCGGAAAAGGTATATAATAAGTGGTAACAGAAAAAGGGCGGTCCCGCCTTGCGGCGGGACCGCCCTTTTTGCAATTTACCGGCGGGAAAACGGGTCGCGGGGGCTGGGGCGCGGGCCGCCGGTTGGCCGAGGACGGCCCCGCGGCAGCGGCGCCTGCCATTCCCCTGCGGCGTCTCTCCCCCATTGGGGCGAACAGCACAGTTTTTCCTTGACAGTGAGGGGCTGTTGGCGGTAGTATATATGGGTAAAAATATAGGGTAAACTCCTATGAGATACTACTGAAGATAAAGGAAGATGTATTATGTTCCAATTTGACCATGTACGGACCCGTTTTGCCCCCAGCCCCACAGGCTATATGCATGTGGGCAACCTGCGGACGGCGCTGTTTGCCTATCTAGTAGCAAAGAGCAACAACGGACGCTTTTTGCTGCGGATAGAGGACACCGACCAGGAGCGCCAGGTGGAAGGCGCCGTGGAGATCATCTATAAGACGCTGAAGGAAACCGGTCTGCAGTGGGACGAAGGTCCCGATATCGGCGGCCCGGTGGGCCCCTATATCCAGAGCCAGCGAATGGGTATGTTTAAGAAATACGCCGAGCAGCTGGTGGAAAGCGGCCACGCCTACTACTGCTTCTGTGATAAGGAGCGGCTGGACGAGGTGCGCAAGGTGCAGGAGGCCTCCGGCATGGCACCCCGCTATGACGGTCACTGCCGCAATCTTTCCAAGGAGGAGGTCGCCGAGAAGCTGGCGGCGGGTATCCCCTATGTCATCCGGCAGAAGGTGCCCACTGAGGGGACCGTGACCTTCCATGATGAGGTGTACGGCGATGTGACCGTGGAATGCAGCACGCTGGACGATCAGATCCTCATTAAGGGCGATGGCATGCCAACCTATAACTTTGCCAATGTGGTGGACGACCACACCATGGGCATCACCCATGTGATCCGCGGCAATGAGTATCTTTCCTCCGCGCCCAAGTACAACCTGCTGTACGAGGCGTTCGGCTGGGAGATTCCGAAATACATTCACTGCGCGCCCGTCATGCGGGACGCCACCCACAAGCTCTCCAAGCGGCACGGCGACGCCTCCTACGAGGACCTGGTGCAGATGGGCTTTTTGACCCCGGCCATCCTCAACTACATTGCGCTGCTGGGCTGGAGCCCCAAGGGTGACCAGGAGATCTTCTCGCTGGAGGAGCTGGTAAAGATCTTTGATATCTCCGGCATCACCAAGAGCCCGGCGATCTTTGACATGCAGAAGCTGCGCTACATCAACGGCGAGTATATCCGCAAGCTTTCCCCTGAGGAATTCTACGAGAAGGCGCTGCCCTGGATCCGCAAGACGGTGAAGAGCGAGACCGCCGACCTGCGGGAGCTGTGCACCGTGCTGCAGACCCGCTGCGAGGCGCTGAGTGACATCCCGGAGCAGGTGGACTTCATTGACGCGCTGCCGGACTATGACATTGAGCTGTATACCAGCAAAAAGATGAAGACCACCCCCGAAACCGCCAAGGAGGCGCTGACCGCCGTCCTGCCTATTCTGGAAAACCTGCCGGAGTGGAACCAGGAGGCCATCCATGCGGCGCTCTTTGCGGAGATAGAGAAGCTGGGCGTAAAAAACGGCTGGCTGCTGTATCCGCTGCGTGTGGCTGTTTCCGGCAAGCAGTTTACCCCCGGCGGCGGCATAGAGCTGGCGGTGGTGCTGGGCCGCGAGGAGACGCTGCGCCGCATCCGTACCGCGCTGGAGAAGCTGGGCTAAGATAAGGGCAAAGCTGTGCCAGGCCATGCCTGCACAGGCCCGGGCGTATTCTGAAAAGAGAGCCGCCGTCCCTAAACGGGGCGGCGGTTTTGCCTATTGGCGGCGAGCCTGAAGGAGAAGGAGGGAACGAAATGACGGAACTGGAAAAGCTGCACGCCGGTCTGGAATATGACATGTGGGCACCGGAAATAGACGCCCTGAAGCTGCGGGCAATGACGCTGTGCCGCCGGCTGAACGCGCTGCCCAAGGAGGCCAAAGAGGAGCGGACGGCTGTGATGCGGGAGCTTTTTGGCAGCGTGGGAGAAAACGCCGCCGTGATGCCCTATTTCAGCTGCGATGACGGAAAAACATTTTTATTGGAAAGAACTTTTTGGCCAACTATAATGTTTCCATACTGGACCGTGCGCCGGTGCGTATCGGGGACTATGTTATGATTGGTCCGCACACCCTGATCACCACCGTCAACCATCCCATCTCCCCTATGGGACGGCGGAAATACCTGAGCGTGGCCAAACCGGTGACTATCGGCAATGATGTGTGGATCGGCGGGAATGTGACCATCCTGCCCGGCGTGACCATAGGGAACAATGTGATAGTAGCCGCAGGCGCGGTGGTGACAAAGGATGTGCCGGATAACAGCCTTGTGGGCGGGGTGCCGGCCAAGCTGATCCGAACGATAGAAAATGACATCCCCGAAGAAACGGGAGAATGAGAAAAGCGGCATAGCCATGGCTCCTTTTGGGGGCGGGCTGTGCCGCTTGTATGTGTGTTTAGTAGTAGATGCAGCGGCTGCCGGAAATGGTCTCCCGGGTGCAGTAGTCAATCCAGGCGACGGCGCCGGGGATATCCTTATCTCGAATATGGCCGCACAGGCGGCAGCTGGTCTGATACAGAGTATCGATACCATGTAAGGCGCAGAAGCGCTCCCACAGGACCAGCACCGAGGAATAGAACGATCGGAAGATGAGCGGCAGCAGGGTATTGCCGCTGAGCATGGCAAGCTCGTGCTGGAAGGCAAATGCAGCCTCCGCCGCCTGACGGTTATCACTTGCCTGACGAATGGCTTCTACTTTTTCCAGCAGCAGCATGTTATCCAATTCGGTGACATGAGGGATGATATCAGCGACGGCCAGCTTATCTAGGGCATCCCGCACCTCCAGGATGGAGCGGATCTCTTCGTTACGCAGTCGGCCGCGGTTATAGGTCATAATGGATTTGAGAGTTTCCATCGTGCCGGCCCGGCGGTAATCGGCGACAAAGGTGCCCACCCGGGGACGGACATCCAAAAAGCCGCGGTTTTCCAGCTCCACGATGCCGCTATTGACCACCGCACGGCTGACCCCCATCGACTGAGCCAGCTGGCGCTCCGGGGGGAGCTGCTGTCCCACCGGTAGTTCACCGGAAAGAATCTTGGCTTCGATATTACTGATAAAGAGCTCCTTGAGGGAGGGAGATATGAGTTTTTCAAATTCCATGACAGGTTCCCCTTTTTAAGCAGCGCTGTGGTATGTCCACATACCACAAAGGCGTTTTTCTCTATTTTAGGATAATTTTCTGAATTTTTCAACCATTTTATACGAAATTCTCTCGTTAAATGATTGACATTTATGAATTATCGTGATATATTCGGGGCGGGTAATAAAGTCTGTTCCATCTGGTATGGCCAGATAGGCCAGGCTTTGCGGCCTGTGAGGTTACTATGAGGGTTTCCAAAAAATCAACAGGAGGAATGTAACATGTTATTCCAACTCTACGGCGAGACTGCCGGCTATCAACTGCTGGGTTTCGTGCTGGTGTTCACCGGCCTGGTGCTGGCCAATGAATTTGCCCGCCGCACCAAGACCGGTGGTATCATCTGCTTCCTGGCGCTGCCTGCTGTGCTGACAGTGTATTTTATCGCCATCTATATCGGCGCAGCCAATGGCGCCGAGTGGGCACTGAACAACCAGACCTACACCAACATGAACAGCTGGTTCCACTATGCCAAGCTGTATGCCGCCACCGCGGGCTGCATCGGCTTTATGATGCTGAAATATAAGTGGAGCATCGGCAAGACCGACTGGTTCAAGGTATTCCCCTTTGCCATTGTTGCCATCAATATTCTCATCGCTGTGGCCAGTGACTTTGAATCCGGCATCCGCGGTGCCAAGGCCATGATGGAATTCGGCGACCGCTGGTGGCTCTCTTCCGAGAATGTGTGGCTGTACGGCGGCTGGTGGAACTGGGTGAACGGCATTGCCGGTATCATTAACATTTTCTGCATGACCGCCTGGTGGGGCATCTACTCTTCCAAAGACAAGAAAGACATGCTGTGGCCTGATATGACTTGGTGCTACATCCTGGCCTATGACCTGTGGAACTTTGAGTACACCTACAACTGCCTGCCCACCCACTCCTGGTACTGCGGTCTGGCGCTGCTGCTGGCCCCCACCTTTGCCAACCACTTCTGGAACAAGGGCGGCTGGATCCAGAACCGTGCTAACACCCTGGCCCTGTGGTGCATGTTTGCCCAGGTATTCCCGCTGTTCCAGGATAATAGCGTATTTACCACCATCACTTCTGTCTACGCCGATGGCTTTATGAACCCCGCAGTTCGTCCCACGGCGGCGAACCCCACTGCGCAGGGCGTTGTGGCTATTATTGCGCTGGTGGTAAATGTGGTCATCCTGGCTTCCATCATCAAGCGGGCAAAGGCCCAGAAGAAGAACCCCTACAAGCAGGAGATCTTCTGCGATCAGAAGGACTTCCAAGAGGCTATGGCGAGAGTGTAAGTCCTGCCCCATATGCAATAGGCAAATAGCTGCCGGTCCGGAACACCAAAGCAAGGTGTTCCGGACCGGTTTTCTGTTTATCCCGGATTTTGCGGGAATGCTGACCAGCGGATAAGCGCGCGGGACATCCAGCGCTTATTATGCTGAACCGCGAAACGATTCAGTCCTTTCATTCCATATTGACAAACGGTTTAACATGAAGTAGAATAACGGTACGCTATTCTACAATTAGATAAAAGGAGAAAGAAGATTTATGAAGCGTATGAACAAACTGCTGGCACTGCTGCTGGCAGTCATCATGGTGGCTTCCTTTGCCGCCTGCGGCAATGAGCCCGCACCTACCCCCGATCCCGAGCCTGCTCCCACCCCCGCCATCACCTACCCCCTTACCGTGACGGATATGGCCGGTCGCGAAGTTACCCTGGAGAAAGAGCCCGAGCGCATCGTTTCCGGCTACTACATTTCCTCCTCCGCCTGCATCGCGCTGGGACTTTCCGATAAGATGGTCGGCATCGAGGATAAATCCGCCAAGCGCCCCATTTACAAGCTGGCGGCTCCCGCCCTTATCGACCTGCCCAATGTCGGCTCCGCCAAGGCTTTTGACCTGGAAGCCTGCGTCAATGCCAACCCCGATCTCGTTATCCTGCCCATGAAGCAGAAGGACACCGCCCAGACCCTTTCCGAGATGGGCATTGCCACCCTGCTGGTCCTGCCGGAAAGCCATGAGCAGCTGATGGAGATGTTCACTCTCATCGGCACCGCCACCAACAGCATGGAGAAAGCGACCGCGCTGATCGAGTACTACAACACCAAGCTGGCGGCAGTGGCCGAGCTGACCAAGGACCTGACCGATGAGCAGAAGCCCGTTGTATATATCGGCAGCACCAGCGATATCCTGCGCACCGCTCCCAAGGAGATGTATCAGGCTTCCCTCATCACCACCGCGGGCGGCAAGAACGCCGGTGATGTACTGGAGGGTACCTCCTGGACCGATATCGATAACGAAACCTTCCTGACCATGAACCCCGATGTTATCGTGATCCCCACCGATAACTTTGCCGTAAGCAGCCCTGACTACACCGCAGAGGATGTGCTGAACAACGCCACCTTTGCCGATGTGACCGCCGTGAAGAACGGTGCCGTTTATCAGATGCCTGTCGGCTTTGAGGCTTGGGATTCCCCCGTTCCCTCCGGTATCCTGGGTACCCTGTGGATGCTGCAGACCCTGCACCCCGAGCTGTACACCGCCGAGCAGTTTGCCGCAGATGCCGATGAGTTCTACTCCTCCTTCTACGGCTTCCATGTTGCGTTGGATCAGGCAGCCTGATCCCTCTTTGGAATGACCTACGGGATACTGCTGCGTGCGGTATCCCGTTTTTTCTGCCCGTTGTTTGCTTTTTAACGGCGTATGCGGTACAATAAGCCCACTGTGGAATTAGAGGGAGATAACATGCAGGAAACCATGCTGCAAAACCGAAAACCCGTGATCCGCTCCTACTGGCTGGTAGGGGCGTGCATTGCCGTGGGCTTTATTGCCTCCATCTGCATCGGCAATTACCCCATTTCGATACGGGAGATCATTTCTATCCTGACCGGTGGGGAGGTCGGCGCCATGACCCGCAAGGTCTTTTTCACGCTGCGGTTGCCCCGTACCTGCATGGGTGTGATGGCTGGCGCGGGGCTGGGCGTTGCCGGCTCCGTTTATCAGATGATCTTTCGCAATCCGTTGGCGTCCCCCGATATCATCGGTGTTTCCAGCGGTGCCAATCTGGGCGCCGCCATTGCCATCGTCAGTGTCGGCATCGGCGTGGGCGGCATTGCGTTGGGCGCCTTCGCGGGCGGGCTGCTTGCCGTGGCGTTTGTGATGCTGTTGGTGCGGGCGACCCGTGCCAATACCACCGCCACCTATGTGCTGGCGGGTATCGTTATCTCGGCGGTCGCCAAGTCGGTCATTATGCTACTGAAGTACTATGCCGACAGCGAATCCAACCTGGCCGCCATTGAATATTGGACAATGGGCTCCTTTGCGGGTGTCACAGCCTCCAAGGTGCTTTCTATCCTGCCGTTCTGGCTGATCGGTTTTGTGGGGCTGTTTTTGCTGCACCGTCAGGTGGGGCTTCTCTCTTTGAATGAAGAGGAATGCCGAACACTGGGAGTGCGGCTGTATCGGGTAAGGCTGACGGTGCTTACCCTTTCTACCCTGCTGGTCGCCTCAATCGTCAGCATTACGGGGCTGATCTCCTTTATCGGGCTCATCGCCCCACACATCGCGCGCATGATGATAAAACGGGAAAATACCGATACTATGGTGCTTTCCGCCATGGTGGGCGCTGCCGTAATGCTGGTGGCAGATATTTTTGCCCGCAGCCTGTATGCCGGTGGGCTGCCCATCAGTATTCTTACTACCATTATTGGTGTGCCGGTGCTGGTGTACTTTATGTGTAAGCGCAAGGAGGGCAAGGTATGAGTGCATTGCTTTCTTTGCGGAATATCCACACCGGATACGGCAGCAGAGAAATTGTCCGCGGTGCTTCCCTTGCGGTAGAAGGCGGGGAATTCTGTGCGCTGCTGGGGCTGAACGGCTGTGGCAAGACCACTCTACTGCGCGCCGCCTGCGGTCTGCTGCCGATGAAAGAGGGCCGTTGTATGGTGGGGGAGACCGAAACCACCCATCTGGACGAAAAAAGCCGCGCCCGCCTGATGAGCTATATCCCGCAGCGCGGCAGTCCTATCATGGGTAAAACCGTGCTGGAGGTCGTCCTGATGGGTTTCAACGCCCGACTGCGTCTTTTGGATTCCCCCGGGGAGGCACACCGCCGAATTGCCATGGAACATCTGACCCATTTGGGACTGGCAGAACTGGCAGGGCGGGACTATGCTACTTTAAGCGAGGGGCAGAAGCAGCTGGTGATACTGGCGCGCGCCCTTTCGCAGGATACGCCGGTGATGCTGATGGACGAGCCGGACAGCGCGCTGGATTTTGTCAACCGGCATATGGTGCTGGGGAAAATAAGAGCGGTGCTGCATGAGCGGCAGCAAGCGGGGCTTATCACCCTGCATGACCCCAACTTTGCCCTAAGCTACTGCGACCGCCTGCTGCTGATGCAAGACGGCACCATAGTGACCGAAATTGATATGAGAAATACCGACCGTGCGACGATAGAAGCGGCACTTGGTATAATATACGGAGAAATAGCCGTGTTGGAGTATAAAGACCGTTATATCATGACCAGGCGATGAAAACCCAATAGATATTTGAGGCGGGAGGATACCCAATGGGTGTCCTCCTGTTTTGACTTAGGATACAGTATAATGATAGATCATATGACCACAAAATTCTAAAAAAACACCTTGAGGGAAAAGAATCTATCTGTTATAATTTTGTAGTATAGACTGATGAAATCCTATAAATCCAAATGAGGAAATGGCGTAAAAATGGCATAAGCCCAAAAAAGCCGCAAAACCCCATAAAACAAAGATTTTTTAAGGAGATGTAGAGATATATGAAATTAGGTATTGTCGGCTTGCCGAATGTTGGCAAGAGCACCATATTCAACGCCCTGACCGGCGGCAGCGCTGGGGCTGCCAACTATCCCTTCTGCACCATCGAACCGAATGTGGGCATCGTGCCGGTACCGGATCCCCGGCTGGATAAGCTGTGTGAGATGTACTCCCCCGATAAGGTGACTCCCGCGGTCATCGAGTTCGTGGATATCGCGGGGCTGGTGAAGGGGGCCTCCCAGGGCGAGGGCCTGGGCAACAAGTTCCTTTCCCATATTCGCGAGGTGGATGCCATCATCCATGTGGTGCGCTGCTTTAATGACGGCGAGATCATCCATGTCAGCGGCGAGATTGGCCCGGCGCGGGATATTGAGACCATCAACCTGGAGCTGGTGCTCTCCGACATTGACCTGGTGGAACGGCGGATTGACCGCTGCAAAAAGGCAGCCAAGGGCGGCGACAAAAAGCCGCTGGCCGAGGCAGCGCTCTTCGAACGGCTGAACGAGTGGCTGGGCGAGGGCAAATCTGCCCGCAACTTCCCCTGCACCGAGGAGGAAAAGGAGCTGATCGCCGATTGCCCGCTGCTTTCCAATAAGCCGGTCATCTATGTGGCAAACCTCAGCGAAGCCGATTTTGCGGGCGACCTGAATGAGAACCCGCTTTACCGGCAGGTGCTGGAGATAGCCGAGGCGGAGGGCAGCCGTGTGGTGCCCATCTGCGGCAAGATCGAGGAGGAGCTTTCCCAAATGGAGCCGGAGGACCGGCAGATGTTCCTGGAGGAGCTGGGGCTGCATCAATCCGGCCTGGACCGGTTGGTGACCGCCGGCTATGATCTTTTGGGATTGATCAGCTTCCTCACCGCCGGCAAACCGGAGGTGCGCGCGTGGACGATCACCAAAGGCACAAAGGCCCCGCAGGCAGCCGGTAAGATCCACAGCGACTTTGAGCGCGGGTTCATTCGGGCGGAGGTTGTTCCCTACGAAACTCTGATCGCGTGCGGCTCCCTGCAGGCGGCCAAGGAGAAAGGGCTCATCCGCAGTGAGGGCAAGGAATATGTGATGCAGGACGGCGATGTGGTGCTGTTCCGCTTTAATGTTTGAGGAAGCGCCGGCGCTCGCCCCCTATGGCAGGGAGGGCGCCAGTTTTTATGGAAAGGGAAGCATGCAAGGAAGGGGGCGGCGCCCGTGCCGCAGGATAAGCGATACCGCAGCGGGAGCGCAGCCGTCGGCGGCGGAATGCTGACGCTGTGGCTGACCATGCGGGCCAATGCGTGGCTGCGGCAGGAGTGGCTATCCCTGCTGACGGAAACTGCTGCGGAGGGAATAGGGCTGGTGCTGCAATTTCTCATGCTGGGAATCCCGCTGGTGGTAACCATAGAGCTGCTGCGGCGCTCTGCCGCCCAGCCATGCCCACTGCGAGAAGGGCAAAACGGCAGCCTATGGCTGGTGGTGCCTGCCGGGTTGGCGGTATTACTGGGGGCTAACTTTCTTACCCTGTTACTGCAAAATATGCTGACCGGATCCGGGATGTCCACCCCCACGCCGCTACCGGAAGAACCCCTAGCGATCATTTTTTCGATGATTGGATCCGTTCTACTGCCGGCGGTGATGGAGGAGCTGCTGTTCCGCGGGGCAGTGCTGCACGCGCTGCGCCCGGCCGGGGAAAAGCTGGCGATATGGCTCTCCGCACTGTTATTTATGGGGGCACACGGCAGCCTTTCCCAATGGCTGCCCGCACTGGCAGCCGGATTGGCGCTGGGGATCGTGACCTTTTATACCGGAACGCTGCGCTGGGCTATCTTGATCCACCTGTGTAATAATATCATCGCATGGGTGACCACTTATTTTCCCTCACCGCTCACAGCCATTCTACTGCCGGTTGGACTGCTGATTTTAGGCGGCATTGCGCTGCTCCGTCTGCGCAGGATGCCCCGATGGGCTCCGGCACGCGGGAACCCCCGGCTGGGGGTATCGCTGCCGCTGGTGTTGGCGCTGTTATTGCTGTTGGGGAACGCACTGTTCCCTGCTGTTTAGATTCGTACGGAGAGCTGGGTAGGACCCCACAGAGACCCATGTGCTCTCTCCCCAATAATCCTGTTGAAGGGAGCCAAAGGATGGACCACGAAAAGTACATGCGCCTGGCCCTAATAGAGGCAAAAAAAGCCGCCGCTGCCGGAGAGATCCCAGTAGGTGCGGTGGTGGTGTGTGGCAATACAGTACTGGCCGCTGCCCGCAATGACCGGGAAGTGACCCATTCTCCACTGGGACACGCCGAGGTGCGTGCCATAGAGATGGCCTGCCAGGCCCGTGGGGACTGGCGGCTGGATAACTGCACCCTGTATGTCACACTGGAACCCTGCCCCATGTGCAGTGGAGTGATCCTGAATGCGCGGGTGGGGCAGGTGGTGTATGGTGCCGCCGACCCACAATACGGCTGCCTTGGCTCCCGGTTAAATCTTGCACACCTTGACCTGGGGGCCGCCCCTCGGCTGACCGCCGGTATACTAGCGGAGGAATGCTCCGCTCTGCTTTCGGATTTTTTCCGCGGGCAGCGACAGGGATAAGGAGGAACCATGCTGTATCACGCTTCGCCCATTGGCGGGCTGACCGAGCTGCGGCCACACATTTCCAACCATGGCATCCCACTGCTGTACTTTTCGCAAAAACGAGAAAACACCTTTGTTTACCTTTCCAACGCCGTGGAAAAGTACTGCCGGGAAACTGGCTTTGCATACAACGGTCCATGGAAAAAGTGGGGGCCCTACGGCTTTACCGATGATGGCAGGCAGCGGCTGGAGGAATACTACCCAAACGCATTGGAAGAAACCTATCGAGGCGTTTCCGGTTACATCTATACGGCAGAAAAGGTGATCCGGCGGGGGCATCCTGTTCCTATCCCCGATACCGTAACATCCCGCGGGGCGGTGGAAGCGACAGGCTGTGAATTTATCCCGGATGCGTGGGAAGCCATTTTGCAGGCGGAGCAAGAGGGATTGCTGGTACTGCGCCGCTACGAAGAAATGACTGAAAGAGAAGCAGACTGGCTCCGGCGGACGGTACGGGAAGAGTATCGCCAGGCGGAGGATCACCCAGAATACCAACACTTCCTGCGGGATAAGTTCGGTATTGACCCGGAAAGCTTATAATATAAAACAAAAGCACACCTTACCCCATGGTGGGGAAGGTATGCTTTTTCTTTTTGCGCTTTGTTCAGCGGGAGAGAACGGGCCGCAGGCCGCCCGCCGAAGGCGGGCCAGCGGTCGCAGACCGCTGAAACCGTCCGAAGGACGGTTTGGCCTGCGGCCCAATGTTTCGGTTTGCAGAAAGCCGAAAAGTTCCACAATCAATCCGGGATGGTAGGCACGGCTTCCGGCGGGATGGGACAGGTATAGCTTTCCGCGGTACGCCCCGCAAATTCCGTTTTGGCTGCAGCAATCAGCTCCGGCTGTTCCAGCAGATCAATGGCTGCGGCGCACAGCACCTTACCGGCGGTGATTGCCGCCTTATGCCCGATGGATGTTTTTCCGCAGGAAACATTCTGCCAGCTGTGGCCAGGACAGCCATTGGGCCAAGATGCCACATGCAGCTGCGCCGTGGGGCACTGCCAGCTGACATCCCCCACATCGGTAGAGCCAGGGCAAAAGGCTTCCCCGGTGAAAAGCGGAAGCAGCACATCATTCATAGCGGTACCGGGCAGGAGCGTTTTTACCCGGGCGGCATAATCGGCATTTTCGCTGCCGCTGCCCGGGATATGGCCGCCAGCATCATAGGTTGCGGCAAGCTCAGCGGCAAAAGTCATTTCCTGCGAGGTATGTTGGGGCACGCCCACTTCGGCAAAATTCTGATACAGCAGAGCTTCCAGCACATGGTTGGGGATGGTCTCCGCCACGCCATCAATGAACTTCCGTTCGCAGGTGGTGCCGGTCATCAGGGCAGCTCCGGCAGCGATATCATCCACCCGTTTTTGTAGCTCCACCGCCTTTTTTACCTGCGGGGAGCGCACCATATACAATACCGATGCTTTGGACTGCACCACATTGGGGCTGCAGCCGCCGCCATCGGTCACGGCATAGTGGATGCGGGCCTGCGGTTCCATGTGCTCCCGCAGGAACTGCACCCCCACATTCATCAATGTTACCGCATCCAAGGCACTGCGGCCCCGCTCCGGGTTCCCGGCCGCATGGGCGGCCACCCCGTGGAAAATATACTGCACCTGAATGCAGGCATTGCTGGAGCCGGTCGCGGCCTCGTTGCAGTCATCGGGGTGCCAGGTCAGAGCAGCATCTAAGCCGTACCACAGCTTTTCCCGCGCCATAAAGGCTTTGGCCGCGCCGCCTTCTTCGCCGGGGCAGCCATACAATACTACCGTACCAGGGGCACCACTTTGCTGCAAATAATGCTTGATACCCAGTGCCGCCGCCAAAGCGCCGGCCCCCAGCAGATTATGTCCGCAGCCATGGCCGGTCCCACCGGGGGTCAGTTCCTGCTTTTTGATACTGCCGCCCAGCTGGGAAAGCCCGGAAAGGGCATCATACTCCGCCAGAATGCCAATGATGGGACGCCCGCTGCCGTAGCTGGCCACAAAGGCGGTGGAGATGCTACAAACTCCCTCCTCCACGGCGAAGCCTAGTTCTTTCAGTATTTTGCAGTATAGAGCAGCGGACCGCACCTCCTGCAAGGAAAGCTCGGCATATTCCCAAATCTGATCGGCAACGGAAGCAATCAGCTCTTTATTCTCTTCAATGGTGTCCAATGCCGCTTTTTTTAGTTCTTCCATGTTATCACAGCACCTTTTTTAAGAAATTTTGCAGTCGAGGGCTCTGCGGATTGGTAAAGATGACTTCCGGGGTTCCCTGTTCGCCCAGCTTGCCCTCTTCCATAAACAGCACCCGGCTGGCTACTTCGCGGGCAAAGGCCATCTCGTGGGTGACAATGACCATTGTCATCCCCTCATGGGCCAGTTCCCGCATGACCTCCAGCACTTCGCCCACCATTTCGGGGTCCAGGGCGGAGGTGGGTTCATCAAACAGCATCACTTCCGGTTCCATGGCCAGCGCCCGCACAATGGCGACCCGCTGCTTCTGCCCGCCGGAGAGCTGCGCCGGATAGTCATTAGCACGGTCGGCTAGGCCAACCCGGCCCAGCAGAGTCATGGCTTTTTGTTCTGCTTCGGCCTTGGGCACCTTTTTGATGCGGATAGGAGCCATGGTGAGATTCTCCAACACCGTTTTGTGTGGGAACAGGTTGAAGTGCTGGAACACCATGCCCATCTTTTGCCGGTGACGGGGCAGATCGACCTTTTTGCCGGTGATCTCCACGCCATCCACCTTGATAGAGCCGGCGGTTGGTACCTCCAGCAGGTTGAGACTGCGCAGGAAGGTGCTTTTGCCGCCGCCGGAGGGACCAATAACCGCAATGACATCGCCCCGGCAGATATCCACCGTGACGCCATCCATGGCGTGAACGGCGCCGCCATTATAGTACTTTTTCAGATCCGCTACTTCGATAATCTTCTGCGCCATTTACGCCACCGCTCCTTCCCGCTTTGATTTGCGCTGCCGCGCCGTACCGCTTTTCCGGTCGCTGCGCTGCATCTTGTGCTCAAAGTGCCCAAACAGCTTACTGAGAGCAAAGGTCATGATAAAGTAGATGATACCGGTGATGACCAACGGCTCGATGGGCAGGTAGGTGGCGCCCCGGATTTGGAGATATTGGGTCATCAGGTCGCCAATGAAGAAGGTGGAGGCCAGCGAGGTATCCTTGATGATCATGATGAATTCATTGCCCAAGGCCGGAAGAATGTTCTTGACCGCCTGCGGCATGATAACGAACCACATAGCGCCCCGTTCGCCAAAGCCGAGGCTAAACGCCGCTTCCCGCTGACCGGGATCGACCGCCTGAATGCCGGAACGAATAACCTCCGAAACATAGGCGGCACTATTGCAGATGAGAGCAATGGCAATACACAGGAACTTCTGCTTATTGAGGGTGGGTATCAGCATGGGCAATCCAAAGTAGAAGAAATACAGCTGCAGCAGCATGGGGGTACCGCGGATCACCTCGATATAGATGGTGGAAAGCCAGCGCAGCGGCGCTACTTTGGACATTTTCATGAGGGCAAGCAGCGAAGCAAACACCACACCGCCCAGCACCGTAATGGCGGAAAGCAGCAATGTGTAGCTGACGCCATCAATGAGGTACTTATCCCAATATTTGAGGAAGATGGCTGCCATCTTCTCAAAATCGCAAAATTTAGCTCCTGTCATATGGTCATTCTCCCTTTAGCACGGCCGCCGGAGCCCTAAACGGCTCCGGCAGTCAATCGATAATGTCTATCTTCTTATCAATCCAGCGTCAGCTCCTTGGCGTTCTCGCTCTTGCCCAGCTCGACGGCCGCATCATACCAGGTGCCGTACAGACCGGCTTCATACGCCTTGGCCAGTGCCGCATTAACAGTCTCCAGCAGCTCGGTCTCGCCCTTGGTCATCAGAATAACATTGGCCTCGTACTCAGCCTTGACCTCGAACTGGAACTCGCAGATGACAAGATCGGGGTTGGCATTGATGATCATATCGGCATTACCCTTGGCCACCGCCAGCGCCTCAATGTTGCCGGCTTTCAGCTCCATGACGCCCACGGCAAGGTCACCGATGGTGATGGGGTTGGCATCCGGGATCTGCTCGGTCAAAAGCTGCATCTGCAGGGAGGCATTCTGCGCGCCGACATCCTGCCCGGCAAAGTCCTCTACCTTGGTGTACTTGGCGGCATCCTCTGCCTTAATGAGCAGTACCTGCTCGGTCTCGTTATCGCCGGCATAGTAGTAATCGGAGATCTCGTAGTTTTCGGCTCTGGTCTCTGTCCAGCTGTAACCGGAGATGGACATGGGAACGGAGGCCGTGTAAACGGCGGTCTGACTGGCATCAAAGCTCATCGGCTCAATGACGAGGGAAACACCCAGCTCCTCGGCAATAAACTTGGCGAGGGAAACATCAAAGCCAACATACTGTTCCTGGCCGGTCTTGCTGGAATCCACAAATTCCATCGGGGAGAAATCGGGGCTGAGCGCCACATGCAGCTCGCCCTCTCCCTTGATTTTTTCCAGCGCGTTGACATAGGTGGGGGCAGCGTTGTCACCGTCATTGCCGCCATTGTTCGCGGCCGGGGTGTCATTGCTGCCGCAGGCCGCCAGAGCCAGTACCATCATTAGGGCCATCAGCATCGTAATCAGTTTTTTCATGTTCATTTCCATCCTTTCTTGATTCTCTCCCGTGCGGGAGCCTTTTGGGTTGATTGGTTTTCACCGGGAGGAGCGTCTCTTGTTGATATTGCATACTTTATCACTAAATATTCATTATGTCAAGCTATTTTATGAATATTTATTCGCAAATATTCAAGTTTAGTGAATAATCATACAACGCAGAGCGCCAAAGCGCAGGTTCTGTGCGTTTTGCCGCAAAAAGATACGCTGCCCCGGCCTTTCGGCTAGGAGCAGCGTATCTTTTATATCTGGAGAGGGGGAAATGTCAGTGCTTCTTCAGTGCTTCATAAATACCGGCCGATTCCAGCTTGGGGCGCAGCAGCGCTGCCAGCAGGTTGGAAACCACAATGGCAAATACGGCATTGATGCCGCCGGTAAGCATCTTGGGAACAGTGGCAATGAATGCCGCAGAAAAGACACTGCCGCCCAGGCACAGCACGACAATGCTCTTGCCAATATAGAGGAGCCAGTAACCCACGGCACCACAGATAGCAGCGACCCAGTTGCGGGCTTTATTTTTGCCGGCTGCACCGCCTGCGTGGGCTATGCCGCCGCAGATGGCACCCATGGCAAAGAAAAAGATGAAGGTGAGCCACGCGCCGGCGGCCCATTCAGGATAGGTCAAATCGAACAGGGCGGAGCCAATACCTGCCGCCAGGCCGCCAGTCCAACCGCCGAACAGCAGCCCGGTCAGCAGGCAAATGGCATTGGCAGTCTTGAGCTGTGTGGTGCCGGTGGGGGTGGGAATACGAATGCCCAGGAACATGGTACAGACAAACACCATAGCAGCCATCAAGCCAATGATAACGATGCGGTACAGGGTAAAACGGGAATTTTTCATAGGGTAAGCTCTCTTCCTCTCTGGGGATTCCTCGGCTTACAGCGTGCGGTAGCCTCGCGGCAGCTCCTTTTGGGTCAGCCAGCCCAGTGTGCGCTCCAGCATTACTCCCTCGCGAGAATCGGCGCCGTAGCCAAAGGTCGTTTTTACGGTGATCTCCACATACCTCGTTGCCCGGTCCATCGCCATAGCAGGGCTGTCGCCCTGCATCAGGCCGGCTGTCAGCACTGCGGCAAACAGATCGCCCGTGCCGGGATAACGCACCGGCAGGTATTCGCTTACCGATTTCCAGTAGCCGCCGCGTTCCCGATCATAACACAGGTTGGCATATTCCCCGGTGGTAAGCGCTGCCCCGGTGATAACCACTACCCCCGGCCCCAGGGCCGAAAGCCGTGCCAGCAGGCTGCGGGCCTGCCCCAGCGAAAGGGGGGCCGTATTCGGCTCCTCACCCAGCAGCAGTGCTGCTTCGGTCAGGTTGGGGGTGATAACATCGGCATGGGTGGCCAGTTCCCGGATACCCTGTACCAGTTCCGGCGTAAAGCCGTGGTACAGCTTGCCGTGGTCGCCCATCACGGGGTCCACCACCTTCATGGCCGCGGGCCATTCCGCAAAGAGCCCCTGGCACAGCGCAACCTGTGCCACCGAGCCCAAATAGCCGGTGTAGACGCACTCCATGGGCAGACCCAGTGTACGGTAATGCGCCAGCGCTTCGGTCAAGTAGTCGGTCAGGTCGCGACGGGCCGGGGTGCCAAAGCCCCCGGTGTGGGTGGATAATACCGCAGTCGGCAGCGGGCACACCTGCACCCCCATTACCGACATGGCCGGCAGAATAACGGAAAGGGAGCAGCGGCCCAGGCCGGAAAGATCGTGCACAGCGGCACAGCGGGCAGGACGGTCGGTTCGGTTCATGGATGATCTCCTTTTGTGATTCAATCATATTCCGCCGTCAGGCAAAACGCAAAGCGGCAGCGCCTGGCTGGAAATTTTCCGTTTTTGGTTAAAATATAATATGATAATAACTATTTTCCGCGCAAAATACAACATCTTAGCCATGGAATTTTGGCCGGTTTGAACGACGGTTTTTGTGTATGATATCAATTGTCATAGTTTGTTTTATTATAAAATCACTTTTGTTGTGTAAATAGTAGAACCTGTATTTCCAAACATTACAGCGGGTAGCAGCCCTGGCCCGGTGCAAACTAACCACGCAGACAATGAAAAGAGAGAAAAAGTTCTGCCGGAAGGGGTTATGAATTATGCACTTCACAAGCAAAATACCTGCCGCCATGACCGGCATCGCTATGGCGGCCGCCACAGCCGGCACCGTAGCCTATGTAATGAACCACACCACCCCGGCACAGCGCCGGCGGGCCATCCACCGCACCGCCAGCCGCATGAGCGCGGCACTGGACCACATGGCTGATACCGTGTGCCGCACCATGATGGGATAACCTCCCATCCAAGCCAAAGGAGCCGACCCTTTTACTGGGCAGCTCCTTTGGTAATACATATTAAAAGGCGTAATTTAATCTTTTTCCAGTCGCAGGGCCGCCACCGTAATATCGTCCGGTTTTAACTCTCGGCAGCGCAGGCGGGCGGCTTCCGCGATACGCCGGCACAGCTCGGCAGGGTCCTCCCCCTCCCAGGCAGCCAGCTGCTCCTCCACCCAGGGCTCCTCGGTGGGAACGCCGTCGCTTACCATCAGGATGAGATCCCCCTCGCGCAGGTCAAAGCGCCGTTCCACCGGCTCCACACAATCCAATATTCCAGCCGGCAGGCTGGTGGCTTCCAGCCGCATGGCACGCCCCTGCCGCCGTAAAAAAGTGGGGGCCGCTCCGGCCTTATAAAATAATGCCGTTCCGGTGTAGCAATCCACTACCGTAGTATCCAGCGTTGCCAGTGATTCCCGGCCACCCTTCACCATCAGGGCGCTGTTTACCAACCGCAGGGCACTGCCGCAGGGGATTCCCGCCTCCAGCAGCCGCCCCACCAGGTTGCACAGCATTGCGCTATCCAGCGCAGCAGGCGCGCCGGTGCCCATCCCATCGGAAAGAATGAGCGCCTGTATACCCTCTTCTCCCTTTACCAGCCGCAGCGTATCGCCGCAGGTACCGTTTTCCTCTGCGGGGAGCTGAACCTGCCATTGACCCAGTGTGTAGCAGGGCTTTTCTCGGTAGGTCAGCAGCAGGGCACCATTCTGCTGGCTGCGGGCAGGCCCTGTCATTTCCAGCCCTGCTTCCGTCGTGATAATCTTCCGCATTCTTTCGGCATCCACCCGCTGCAGCAGCGCTGCCGGGAATGCTAACCGCACCGTCAAGTGACCGGCGGTTGTTGTCCAACACAACACCTCCCGCAACTCTCGCTCCACCGCCAGCAGGGCTTCCGTAATGCGCTGCGTCAGGCCCTCCCCGCATGGGGTGATCCCGCAAGAGTACTCCGAAAGGCCGGTCAATGTCCCGGCCAGTCCATCAAACTGATCGGTGACGATGCTGCGTACCCGCGCCGTTCGCACCCGCTGCTCCTCCCGGGAAAGATAGCCCACATACTCCTTTTCCAAAGCGGCAGCCAGGCGTTCCCGGCTGGGGCATCGGTCATTCAGCCCCGCCAGGGTCTCCGCCGGGATGTGATTCTCTTTTCGGTAAGCTGAAAGCCCACGACCCAGTGCTTCCACCGTATCGCCATAGTGCTGCTGCCAGCAGATCATCTGGTACAGACAGCCTTTGCAGTACCGGTTGGCCAGCCGGTCAAAAAGCATTTCCGGATTTTCGGCCGTGCTTTTTTGCAGGTGGTCTGCCACCTCCCTGGTGGTGGAGGAAACCTCCCGCAGCGCGGTGGCTGCGGCCTCCAACCGATCGCTCAGGATCAGTGGCGCGATCTTCTGTTCCCGCCCGGGGGCAATGAGCTGGCCCGCCCGGCGCGGCACCGCCGCCGGCAGCAGCCAAAAGATTCCCGCCGCCAGCAGGACCTCCAAAAAGCCTGTTACACTGCGGGAGGCCAGCATGGCAAAAAAGCCATAGCTGATAGCCAGCGCGAGTACGCTGCCCAGCCGCCCCAGCGGCGCAAACAGCCCGCACAGCAGCCCCCCGACCGAAAAGCAGGTGACGGAAAGGGTGAATTCCCCGGTGGAGAAGCCCACTACCAGCCCGCAGATCACCCCGATGAGTGTCCCGGCACGACTGCCTGCACCCGCCGCCGCAATAAGCAGCAGCACGGAGGCCGCCACCCGCCCCAGCGATACCCCGGCAGCACTGATACTGCACAGGCCCATCAAGCACAGCGCCGCCGCTACCGCCAATGAAGCCGTAAGGGTGCGCTCCCGCGGGGTTTTGCGGTCAGGTTCCAGCAGAGCCAGGCCCCTTTGCAGAAAGACTGCCGCAGCCCCGGCCATCAGTAGGGAGGTCATCCACAGCAGCACATCATACACCAGTGGGTGGCGGTATGCTCCGGGCAGAATGACTGCCGTGGCCAAACCAATAAGTACCCCTATGACATTCTGCCAGGGGCGGGCTTTATGGGTAATGACCGCCAGCAGCTGGCGCAGCCCCACCGCCAGCAGTGCCGCCAGCGGGTACTGCCAGGCCGCCGGGGGAGCTGCCATCAGCAGGTAGCCTAGGGCCGCCCCCAAAAGCGCCGGTACAGTCATTCTGCGGGGAGCCGCTGCCGCATAGGCCACCCCAAACGGCGCTACCTCCCCGGTGATGCGTCCCATGGCCGTCATCAGCCCGCCTAGGAATGCCGCCCCGCCCGCTAAAAGGCGGTCATCGTTTTGCAGGGTGTTTAATATCCTGCGCGGCCAGGAAAGCCCGCTTACTTCCGTCATGTGATCCATCATGGTATTTTGCACTTCCTTTGGGGTAAAATAGTTGTCCGCTATTATCTTACCCCCTGCCCTACGCCGTATTTTGCCGCAGGCTGGTGTCGTATTCAGGCGGCTTTATGGGCAAACCGATATAATTTCTCCTTTATAGGGCAGTAAAAAGGCTCCGCCATCTGCGAAGCCCTTTCATCGGTTATTTTTCGTCCTTACGGTCCTTATGATCACGCAGGATCTGTAGCACATTGGCCGCGATCAGCAGCGCCAGCGTCACCGCCAGCGGCCAGCTGGTTCCAGGGTGGTGCGCCAGGCAGATCGCCACGATCACTGCCGCCAAAGTACAGCAAATTGTTTCCGCCCGGACCAGGGGCGTTTGTTTTTTCGGCAACATTTTATTCTGACGCCTCCTCCATATTCGGCTTTTCTTCCGGTTCGGTAGGTAGCAGCCCCAAACGACGCTGGGCATGGCGCAGCAACCGCTTGTCATTGGCAAAAGAAACCAGCTCGGCAGCGCGGGAAAGTGGTGCCCACATGATCTCGCTGATCTCCTCCTCCTGCCGAATCAGTTTTTCCTGCTCGGTGGTGCCCAGGAAATACACCACCTGTTTTTTTACCCCGGGCTTCGGAGAATATTCCACGCTCTCCCGGAATCCATCCATCAGTTTGATGCCGGTCAGCCCGGTTTCTTCCCTCACCTCGCGCAGGGCGGTCTGGCGCTCGCTTTCGCCGGCCTCCACATGGCCTTTGGGGAAGGACCAGTGCCCGCCAAAGCGGTGGCGCAGCAGCACCACATACAGTTCGTCCACCTGCTGGCGCAGCACCAGCACGCCGCAGGATTTTTCTCGTTTCATCATATTCTGTTTACTTCCTTACTACACCCGCCGGGGCGCTAAAATGGACAGAGCCATGCAGCGGCTCTGGTGCCTTCGGCACAAATATGAGTAGATTATAACACTTTACCACCGGCGTGGGAAGTCCCCTACCCAAACTTTTTCCGTTGACAAAATCTCCCCTAACGGGTAGAATGAGGATTGCAAACAATGTTTCCGTAGCTCAGCTGGATAGAGCGACCGCCTCCTAAGGTTGTGCTCTACCAGCTGCCTTACGGGGAAAAGTGATCGTTGCCAG
>ERZ827043.947-NODE-947-length-33068-cov-58.665829_pt1 | contig 33068 bp, 26 predicted proteins | sample MGYA00519923_ERZ827043 | MGnify/ENA primary metagenome ERZ827043 (study PRJEB31778, sample SAMEA3449251) | human gut metagenome | biome: human gut; feature: human-associated habitat; material: faeces | place: United Kingdom | collected 2010/2012 ... | reverse complement strand
GAGGTCGGAAAACGAAAGTAGGAGAAAAACTACTTCGTTTTCCTCCTACTCGATTGAAAATAGAATTTTATTACCAGGCGATACTCATGCCCACTGACAGGCTGGCATTAGACGTAAGAGGAATAAACTCCTTACTGGTCTTGCCAAGAATATGGTCCATTCCGATGTAGAAGTTATATCCCTTAGGATGGATGTTAAGTATCCATCCCATGCTGGTAGTAAAGCTGTTGACAGCAAAGCTGACACCTCCATCGAGCCAGTTGAGTGGTGTCCAATTGGCGCTAAGACGTCCTTCTGTCCAAGAGTATGAACCATTGATACGGGTACTACTCAATGCTCCGAAAGTGATCTTACGATAGACAGGCAGGTTATATTCAGCACCTACATTGATAGTGGCACCGATGCCGGTGGTACGGCTGCCTTGATCGCCGTTGTCCTTCAGATTAATGAAGTCTGTGATCTGATCGCCGTAATTGTCTATCTGGTCATCAATGGTCGTACCGTGATCGCTCGATACAGACAGATCACGGAAACCATTGAATTCAAAACGGTCTGCTCTGTTCACTGCCTGCATATCGTTGCTCCAGTTGATGAAACCGAGATCGAGAACAGCGGCATTGACGGTCCAGTCTTCATTGATCTTGTACACACCTCCCAGATCGATAGCCATACCAAATCCTCCTATGCCTGCTCCGTCGACATCGGCACTGGTGATCTTGTCATATTCGCCCTTATCCGGGTCGTTGTATTGGTCCTTCTCAGACTTGTAAGTGAAACCTTTCATCGATACATCTGCTGTTGCTGTACCAGAGATGATCCATTTCTCGTTGGAAGCGAGATTAGCCGTCACATTTTTGAATTGGAAGTCGGCACTGGCGACACCTACGAGGAATTTCAGTTTGGCACCTAAACGCAATTTATCATTGATCTGGCGTGAGTGACCGAGGGCCAGTTCTACATACGATTTGGCTCCTACATTGATGTCACCTATATTATAGGTCTGGTTGCCTGTGTTCTTGGCAAATGCAAAGAGCTCGTAAGGCATAGATGTACCGAATGAGGTCTTGGATGAGAGCGAGATCGTATTGTATCCGCCGAAAGCCTTAAATCCTGCAGAGAGGAGTGTGAGGCTCACATCGCCTACGATACGGTTGTTGCCGCTATTGAAGCCGTCGAGCGCGTCTGATGCGGAGATGTACGGGTTCATAAAAGTGGTCATCTTCTTATCGTTGCCGTCTACGCCATACATCGGGTTAGGCATGATGACATCCTGATAACCGAAGTTGCCATGCAGTCCCACATTGATATTTCCGAGAGCTGGTATGGCAACGTAGTTTTGTTCGTTGCCATAGGCGGGGTTCATCTCATGGCGGTACTTGTAGTCCTCCGTGTAATAGGCTGAGTTGAGCTGTTGGGCCATGGTAGTGCCACAGACAGCTAACATACAAGCCGTAACAAATATCTTATTATAAATAGATTTCATTTTTGTCTGTTATTGTGTGATTAATTAGAGGTTGGCGATGATCTTGCCTACTAGTTTAATCTTGATGTTCTCTACTTTGAGCGAATGCTTTCTTGCATTAAGCGTGATGCCTGTGACGGCTCCGTCCTCACCGTTAGCCTTTCCGGATACAGTAAATACGATGCCATCCAGTTTCTTCATTGCACCTTTCTGCTTTTGGCTGATCTTAATGTTTACAGGTGAAGTGGTTTGTGCCACGCCGTCCTTAGAAGCTTCGATCGAGCCATCGACATCCACGGACAATTCATCTGCACTGATGGCGTTTCCATTTACGTCTACGGGAGTAGCCTGGATAGTCATATAAGCAGGTACACAACTGCTGACGGTTGCGTCCATGGTAATATAAGAGTTCTCTGCCAGCTCATAGTCCTGAATATCGTCATTCCAGCCGTCAAGGGTGTCACGGTATTCAATGTTGGCATTCTCGCCGAAAGCGATGGGAGCGTCCAGGCTATAGGCGGTTGTCACTGTGTATTGATGTCCGAGCTTGTAACGGTATGTATTCTTACTGTCTGCATGGGTGGTTGCAGTGAATGTGATCCGATCAGGAATGGTCTCTATGATTTTAGAGAGATTCTCGTTCACGATTACATGGTCAAAGCCGGAAATTCCCTCAGATCTGCGGCAGATACAGATCGTGGATGTGCGATTCGGATCGACAGGAATACCGTTTATATCGACAGTGGCCAGCAGTTGTCCATTCTTATACGACTTGATGACACCGTCCACCACACCGGGGATGTCCATATCGCTCGTTGTCGTGAGCTTGATTTGGGGATTGTACAGATCGACAACGACGTTGCCACCTTGCAGGAAGTCGGGAATGCCATTGACGGTCATGTCACCCAGGTCAGACAGAGAGATCTCAGGGTTGAATTTACCTGTAGCGGCATTCACTACAAAACTACTCATCTCCATCGTACTGCTGATCTTATGGTTGGAAGTACTTCCAGAGCGGTCAATAGTAGCTGAGGCATTGATATGTACCTTACCATTCATCTCAATCTTTCCGTTTTCAAGCTTCAGCGTACCATAAGTGGTGTTCCCTTCTTTGAAATTGAGTGCCGTGACTTTAGCGGTTAGGGTCAGAGGAGACGCTGTCGATACATCTTCAAATGAAATGGATGTACCTTTTATAGTAAACTTATGTCCGCATTGAATGTCGGAGAGGGTCATGAAAGCAGGCAAGGAGATGGTGATATTGTTAAACTTGCTTGCGACATCCTTTACGCTGCTGAAGTCAACCTTCAGCTCGATAGATGCATCTACCTCAGCCGTAGAAAGGTCAAGCACCTCTTTAGGTGTACTGCCTTCGTAGGTGAAGGCCTGAAGCCATCCATCTGCCGTCAAGCTGCCTCCTGCACGTGTAGTGCGTGCACGTCTACGACTTCCGGCAGAACCGGAGGTGACAAGCTCCACATCATTAGATGTGGTTTGTTGTTGTGCTACCGTGATTTTGTCGATGAATGGATGTACAGGGTCTATGTCTGCACCATCCTGACGGAATACATAGTCACCATTTACAGGGTCTTCGACAACGCTTCCGTTGTCTTCAAGCTCTAACACATCTTTTAAAGGGATTACCTCTGTTGATAGGTAAGGAAATTCCAGTCCGTCACCACCGATACCGATCGTTGTGTCGATGCTGTTGAGGTCATAATCGTTGTCCGTACAACTGGAAAAACCTAATGCCCCTGCCATTCCCATTATAAGGAATGCACGTAATGTAAAAGTTTTTTTGTTCATTGGGTTGAAATATAATAAAATGATATTATGGTCTATTTAGTAATTTGAATTTATATGAGAGGTAATGAGGACAAATTATAAATAGAAATTACGGACATCTTGATATTGCCCGTAGCGTTGTCCGGTTTACATATCTTATTATAATCAAATTAAATAATCGTTTATTAACGAGGACAAAGATACAAAAAAATAAAAAAGTCGTCTGCTTTTATGGAAGGTTTTTGCTGTGAAATAGCAATTTAATGACTTTTACGTCATTTTGATCAGTCGTATCGACCTCTGCGTTCTTTTCGATGTCACCTATGGCATGAACTTGGTGAATGCAAGATCCTTGTATTTTGGGCATTACGGAGTATTAATATTTCCTGTAGTGCTAGAAAGGGTAATATGGGTTCGGAGGCTAGCCTCAAGAGGTAAGTCTCCCATATTTTTTAATGTGGGCAGATCTCCGCTTAAATAATAGGTACTGATATGTTTGACAAATAATATGTTGATAATTGTAAATGGCTAATCAACACGAACTATCTATTAAAAGTTTATTCATGGTAATTTTTAGTATCTTTGCAACCATTATGGAAACAAAAATCGAAACTACAAATAAGGATGGTAAGATTCTAGCTTACGATGGAGATAATCTTGTAGGTCAACTGGAATTTTCTTTCGATGACAATGTCATGCGGATTGAGCACACTTACGCTTTTAAGGAAGGTATAGGGATAGGAGGGTTGCTTGTCAGCGCTGCTAATGACTATGCGGTTGAGAAGGGTTTCAAGGTGTTGCCGGTGTGTTCATTTGCTGATGCGTGGTATCGGTGGCATCCTCAGTTCGCAGATTTATTAGATGAAAATGTATGATGGGTTTAATAAGTATATCTATTGTCTGAAATGTTTCTGTGATCGTGATTTTACTGAGAAATACATTCGTTCTTACAATTGTCGTCGTTCGCGTATAATTTTGTCGAATCTGCATTATGTTATTGTTCTGCAGAATTGTAATATGATTGAAACAGTTGTGTAAATTGGGGTGATTACCTTCGCGGCCAGAAAAATAAACCATTCAATTTGTACAAGTATGAAGAGAATTTATTTGTTTGCACATGCCATTGCGGCATTATTGCTTCTTACGTCTTTCAGCTGTACGGCGAAGGCTGTCGGTGTGGAAAGACCGAAACTAGTGGTCGGAATAGTTGTCGACCAGATGCGTTGGGATTATCTTTACCGTTACTATAGTCTTTTTGGCGAGGGCGGTTTCAAGCGCCTGATGAACGAGGGATTCAGCTGTGAGAACACAATGATCAATTATGTGCCGTCGGTGACGGCTGTCGGACATACGGCGATCTTCACTGGCTCGGTTCCTTCCGTACATGGCATAGCTGGTAATAATTTCCAGCTGAATGGCAAGATGACGTATTGTTGTGCAGATTCTACAGTGCGGTCGGTGGGCAGTACGTCGGATGAGGGAATGATGTCGCCTCGCAATCTGTTGACAACCACTATTGGTGACGAGCTGAAGGTAGCCACGGATTTTAAGGCAAAGGTGATCGGCGTGTCGTTGAAGGACCGTGCCTCCATCCTGCCCGCTGGCCATTCTGCTGATGGTGCTTATTGGATGGACTATACGACGAGCACGTTTATTAGTAGTACATATTATATGGACAAGCTGCCAGAGTGGGTCGTAAACTATAACAAGACTATCGGTAAGGTGTCGAAAGATGATATCTGCTATACACCGCTAGGTAACAAGTTGACCGAAGAGATGGGCAAGGCTGCCATAGCAGGTGAGGGACTGGGCAGCGATGACGTGACCGATCTGTTGACGCTGAGCTTCTCGTGTACCGATCTGGTCGGTCATAAGTACGGCACACATAGTGACATCACGCGCAATATTTATATTGATCTTGACCAACGCCTGGCCGATCTGTTCAACTATCTCGATCGCACGGTGGGAAAGGGTCAGTATCTGACGTTCCTCTCAGCTGACCATGGCGCAGCCAATAATATATTGATGCTGAATGCTCATGGTATTCCTGCAGAAGGCTTCTTCCCAGGTAAAGTGAAAGAGGAGCTGAATCGTTATCTTAAAACTAAATTCAATACCACGACTGATCTGGTGCGTTGTATTGATAGTTATAAGGTGTTTATCGATCATGAGGCAGTGAAGCGTCTGACGGCTGATCTTGATGATGTGAAAGCAGCAGCCGTCGACTGGTTGAAGCAGGATGAGCAGTTTGCCTATGTCGTTGATCTTGACCACGTCAATGATGCTGTCTTGCCTGCTGTGATCCGAGAGAAGATCATCAACGGATATAACAGTCGTCGCAGTGGAGACATCCAGCTGGTGATGCGTCCTGCCTATTACGAGATAGAAGGTGACAAGGTGGATGGTGGCACCACACATGGTGTGTGGAATCCTTATGATGCACACATTCCTTTCTTGTTGATGGGATGGCATGTCGCACCGGGCAAGACGTATGAGAAAGTGTCAATCACAGATATTGCTCCTACAGTGTGTGCTATGATCAATATCCAGATGCCAAATGGTTGCATTGGAAATCCCGTGATCAAGGTCACTGACCGTTGAGGTTTAGACTGGCCAATAGGGTGTCCATTGCATTTACATCTACTGTACCCTGTACCACACGGCCTTCTTTGTCGATAAGATATAGTGTGGGAATCCATTTTACATTGTATGCCGTGGAAAGAGTACTTTCTTTCCACGGCTTTAATTCGCTATACTGAATCCAGTCCAGTCCATTGTCATGAATGTATTGTTGCCACTGCTCTTTGTCGGTGTCAAACGATACTCCTATAAATACTACGCCGAGAGGGGCGTAGGTGGTATATAGTCGTTTTATATTTTCGGTCTCTTTCTGACAGTCAGGGCACCAAGAAGCCCAGAATTCTATCATGACATACTGTCCTTGCAGCGAACTGAGAGTAAAGCCTTCCGGATGGCTGTCAGTGTAGATCATGAAGTCGGGGGCTGGCGTGCCTTTCTGTAATAGGCCACTTCCATATTCGTCGGTGTCGTCTCCGCCTATCGTGCAAGAGGTGAGACAGAATGCCGCCACGACAGTGGCTATAAGTTTAGTGATAAAATGATGGATCATATTTGTATTTGTTATATGGAGAGCTTGCTGTGGCTCTCGGATATATGGGATTGGTGAGGTATAACCTTATATGCAAAAATAAAACATTTGCTTGATTTTTGCAAGGGATATGGCTCATATCTTTCCAAGGCATTCCGTCCGTGGGGGTACTGCAACTTCCAGGTATGGTTGTCAGACTTTATTGTCATCAAATTTAAAATAGCCATATAAAGCTTTTAATGAAACTTTATATGGCTATTTTTGTTGGAGAAGTCCCGATTCGTTACTTTCTTACACTGTATGCCTATCTTTTAATATCCTGCGTATAAGTGGGTAGGGCTGTCAGTCTTTATTTTTTCCAGAATCTGTGAGTAATGTCGGTGAATTCTCCTTCTTTCGTCTGCTTGTACAGTCGTTGGTTGGTGGTACGACTTTTCAGAGCGCCCAAATGCTCGATGTAAGGTCCCACCTTTATATAATCGAAATCACTTTTGCACACCGCGGAAGATATCCGCACACGGCCGGTGTACCAGCCCACTTTTGTTTTCGGATGGTTGTGATGTAGATAGCGTGCAAGACGGTCGACCTCTTCCGGCTCGGCATCGCCACCCATAAAGCAGATGCAGGTGATATCATTACCATAGTCACGGACAAAGCTGTCGAGAACCTCTGGAGTAAGCGGTTCGCCTGTGTCGCTCCAAAGATAAGAGCTGTGGCAGCCGGGACAGCGGCAGGGACAGTTGGAGATGTTGACGGCGAGGGTTACCTCATCGGGTATTTCCTGAAATACCACCCCTGTATTAACGTATTTAAGCATGATGATGAATATGGGTGTTGATGTTGGTGAATCGTGTCGATATATAATATGGATGAGCAGCCCGTCCGGAATGGATGCGGGCTGCCGTGGTCTTATTCGCAGGCTGCCATTTTTTCTTTGCCGGCATAGTAACGGCGTGCGGCTTCTTCCTGTCGTGCCGCAGAGAAGTTGCTCACGCGCTTGAGATAGCCGATGATGCGCGTCATATAGTCGACGTTCTTGCTGTGGCAGTGGGGACACTCTTTGAGGTAGCGCTTATCGATGTGTCCACAGTCGTTACAGATCGTATTAGGAATGTTGAACGTGAAATAGTTGCATCCTTCTTTGGCAGCCACTTTCAGGAGCTGGCGGTACTGTGCCTTTGACAGATGCTCTTCGAGGTTCATATGGAGTGCCGAACCACCAGTGAGATGCTTGATGTAGGGTGCACCGTGGAGCTTGAATTTGTCGAGAATGTTGAGGGAATCATCCTCTACGACATAGAAATAGCTGTTATAGCAGTCGCGGGGTACGAAATAGCCGTCTTCACGGTCCCATTTGGCATGCTTCACGCCCACATTCTCAGCGGGGATCATCTCGCAGTTGAACATCACATCTTTGGAGCGGTATTGCTTATTGTATTTTTCCACCAGTCCGAGTACGGTCTGGACAAAGGCCAGGTAGTCGGGATTGTCGTTGATCTGAAGCCCCATAAATTCAGCAGCTTCCACCAGTCCGTTGATGCCAATGGTGAGATACTGGCGGCCGATGTTGATATATCCTGCGTCGAAAAGAGGGAGCATGCCATGGCGTTGCAGCTCCTTCAGATTCTCATTGTAGGCCAGTTGTACCTTATGGGTGAGGTCGATGACGTCGGAGAGGAATTCCTTGTAGTCCTGTTTGTTGTTTACGGCATACTGGATGCAACGGTTGAGATTGATAGTCAGCACGCTCTTCGAACCGGTAGACACGCCTCCTGCACCTAGGGTGTAGCTGAAACCATTGTCCTGTATCTCATTCCTCAGTCGGCAGCAGGAGCTGAGAGAGTCGGCGTTGTCACTCATATAGGTGAAGAACGAGTGTCCCTCAGCATACATCTCTGCGGTGAAGTCGCCCCATTCTTTGTCGATGACGTCGCCATCTTTGGCCAGCAAAGCCATAGTCTCTACGGGGAAGGTGAGTACGGCTTTGGTGCGCTCTTTGTTGAACCACTTCATGAAGCGTTTCTGCAGCCAGCTGAGGCTTTCCCAGTCGGGTTGGCTGCCGTCAGGGAAGTAGAAATTGCCGAAGAGACTTTCGAAATAAGGCTTGTCATAGTAAGCGATATTCCAGAACACTGCCTGGTAATTGCGTGCTCCGGTAGGTTGGTTGATGGAGTAGACGATCTGTTCGAAGCAATCGGTGATCACCTTGTCGATGGTACGGTGCTTGAGTGAGAGGTCAACCACTTTGTCGGCTTCCTTCCAGTAGTTCTTGCCGTATTCTAGGCCGATGAAGTAGTTGAGGTACATCAGAAACTCAGGAGTGGCACAGGCACCGCTGAGCATGCTTGACACCATGAATACCATGTTGACGAATCCGCCGCAGAACGATTTCAGATTGGTCGGTGCGGTAGAGTTGCCACCGATGGAGGTGGTGCCTCCGATGAGCCAGGGATACATGGTGATGGAGGCACAATAATTAGCTAGGCTGGTCTCATCGTTCTTATATATAAAATGGTGGTTAAGCAGGTCAAGATATTTGTCGGCGAGCTCCTTTCCGTACATCTTTTTAATGCGGTCGGTGAGAAGGCGTCGGTTCAGACGGATGAAATTCGACTTGGGCAACTCGCCAATGAGTGTGGCGATGTTCTTGTGCTCCACATTGGCGTTCGCGTCATACTTCGATCCCGTGGCCGCATTGGAAGCGTCACAATAGTCGGTAAGGAATTTCAGCTTCTCCATCGTTTCACGATCCTCTGTGTGGCGCTGGCGGTAGAGCATGAAACTTTTGGCTACCTTATAGAATCCTTCTTTCATCAAGGCTTCTTCTACCTGATTCTGTATGTCTTCTACCTTAATTCCTTCTTGTATGTCCAAATGACTGAGAATTTTGGATACACAGCCTAGGTCGGCAGGCTCGTTCACGGAGTTGAACGCCTTGAGGATGGCGTTCATGATCTTGTCGAGACTAAAGCGCTCTGCAGTGCCGTCCCGCTTTGTGATAGTGAAGTTTTTGATTTCCATTGATGTTTTAATTGGCAGACTATATGATAAATCTCTTTAAGGAAGTCGTCGGTTTTGGACAACTTTTTTAGAGACGTCGGAGAAAAAGTTATCCGTTTTGTCTCATTTCGGCTGCAAAGGTAAAACAAAAAATGGATACTTCGGCTTGATCTTGATAAAAAAATAGGAGTTACATAAAATCTTCATCTGCGTGACATATCTTCTCCCATCTCTACTTTCTTTACCTTGCGGAAAAGGTCGGAGGCGAAGACCAGGTCATTCAGTTTCTCATTGGTTGCGGACATGACATCGTTTTTCGTACCGGTCCATTCTTTATGGCCATTGTAGATGAAGATGATGTTCTCACCGATACCCATCACAGAGTTCATGTCATGTGTGTTGATGATAGTAGTGATATTGTATTCCTTTGTGATGCTGGACAGAAGTTCGTCTATGACAAGGGAAGTTTTCGGATCGAGACCGGAGTTGGGTTCGTCGCAGAAGAGATATTTGGGGTTGAGGACTATGGCGCGTGCGATAGCGACACGTTTTTGCATACCGCCGGAGATCTCATTGGGATATTTGTTGGCGGCGTCAAGCAGTCCTACACGTTCAAGACACTCCAGTGTACGGCGTTCGCGTTCACGGTTGCTCTTATTGGAGAACATGTCAAGAGGGAACTGGACGTTCTCCTGTACGGTGAGTGAGTCGAAAAGAGCAGCGCCTTGGAAAGTCATACCGATCTCGCGGCGAAGCATGACGCGCTCTTTCTTTGTCATGTCGACAAAGTTGCGTCCGTCGTAGAGAATGCTGCCCGAGGTGGGAGAGAGCAGACCGACGAGATTTTTCATCAGTACGGTTTTTCCCGAGCCGGATTGCCCGATGATCAGGTTGGTCTTACCGGTCTCAAACGTGGCGTTGATATTTTTAAGCACCGTCTTGTTGCCAAACGATTTTGTGAGATCTTTTACTTCTATCATAGTTGCGTTGAAGAATTATAGAAAATTGGGCATCTTTTCAGCTGAGAAGCTGCGTAAGGAAAACATCGGAGAAGAGGATGAGTACAGAGGAACTGACGACGGCGTCGGTGGACGCCTTGCCCACTTCTACGGAACCGCCTTCTACGGTGTAGCCCATGTAGCTGGAGACGCTGGCGATGATGAAGGCGAAGAACTCACTCTTGATGATACTCATCCAGACGAACCAGTCGTTGAACGAATGGAGCAGACCTTGGGTCAGATCATCGGGTGACATCATATGACCGATGAAAGCTGTGGCATAAGCACCGGCGATTCCCATCGCCATGGAGAAGATGACGAGGAAAGGCATGATGGTTATCAGCCCCATGATCTTCGGCAGAATGAGATAGTTGGCTGAGTTCACGCCCATGATGTCAAGGGCATCGATCTGTTGTGTCACACGCATTGTGCCAAGTTCTGAAGCGATATTGCTACCCACCTTTCCGGAGAGGATCAGACACATGATGGAACTGGAAAATTCGAGCAGCATGATCTCACGTGTGGTGTAGCCGGTCACCCAGCGGGGCATCCATGGTGATTGGATGTTGACCTTCATCTGGATACAGATAACAGCTCCGATGAAGAAAGATATCAGAAGTACGATGCCGATAGAGTCAACACCGAGTTGTGACATTTCTTTCACATATCGTTTTAGAAACATACGGAAGCGGTCGGGGCGGGTGATGGAGCGTCCCATGAGTATGAGGTAACTGCCGAATGTGGTGAGCCACTTGTGTAAAAGTCTATAGATGAGCATTTTTTTATTTATTGATGTGCCGGATGAAGGAGGAAAGTGGGATCTCCTATGGGGAGGAGACGGTGGAACAGATATGCGGTTCTGCTACTTTTCCAGCTCCTTGATTAATCGGCGTTCTGACTGCAAAAGTAATCATTAATCCGTTAAAAACTGCTTCGTAATCAATAGTTTTTAGCATTAAAAACGTTATTCGGTGATTTTTTAGTATTTTTGTAGCCCAAACTATTTTTTAAGATGACAGAAGAAAAGAAGGCGGGAAAGGAGCACTCGCAGGCTATCCGTATTCCTGAAGAGATCGCGGCACTTTCGCCCGAGGAGGTAGAGGCACGTCTTGCCGGTAAACTGAAACACAAGGAGCTTCATTCGGAAGGCTTGGTAAAGCGTTATGGTAAGCGAACCGTGGCCCAGGATGTGACGTTTAATGTGAGGCAGGGTGAGATCGTCGGCTTGCTGGGGCCTAATGGTGCCGGTAAGACAACGTCGTTTTATATGACTACCGGACTGGTGATTCCTAACGAAGGTCATGTGTTCATCGATGATCAAGAGATCACGGAATATCCCGTGTACAAACGAGCCCGTGCAGGTATCGGTTACTTGCCCCAGGAAGCCAGCGTGTTTCGTAAGTTGAGCGTTGAGGATAATATCATGTCGGTATTGGAGATGACATCGCTCTCCCATCAGCAACAGCTTGATAAACTCGAAAGCCTGATCGCAGAGTTTCGTCTCAATAAAGTGCGTAAGAACAAAGGTGACCGTTTGTCAGGAGGCGAGCGCCGTCGTACGGAGATCGCCCGTTGTCTGGCTATCGACCCGAAGTTCATCATGCTGGACGAGCCGTTCGCCGGTGTCGACCCTATTGCAGTGGAAGATATCCAACATATTGTATGGAGACTGAAATATCGCAATATAGGTATTCTTATCACTGACCATAATGTGCAAGAGACTTTGTCTATCACTGACAGGGCCTATTTGCTGTTTGAAGGACGTATCCTTTTCCAGGGACTGCCAGAAGAGTTGGCCGCCAACAAAGTGGTCCGCAAAAACTATCTGAGCGAGAACTTTGTCTATCGCAAGTTTCAGAGCGATGAGGAGGATCGTGCTTTTGCACTTGAGGCACGTAAGGAATTGCTTGCTGAACTGGAACGGTAAAAGAGACGATAAAGGAATATAAAATTTTCCTTCAAGTCGTAGGGTAGAATAGAGCAGAAGAGATTCCTGAAGAGATTCCTGTTGGTTAAAAAATTGCATTTTTCTCCTTATTATTAGGTAATATGGTGAAAATTAGGTAACTTTGCGCCCGCGAAATTGTAAACTCGTGCAAAGGGTGGTGCTGTTGTGGCATCATATTGAGGCAAGGACTTCAGAAGTAATATCAAATAAAAATTAATATAATTAATCAATCAAGATGAATATTTCATTCGAATGCCCCGATAAGGTCAACGGACTGATGACCATCACTATCGAGGAGGCTGATTTCAGCGCAGACGTAGAGAAGACGCTTAAGGATTATCGTAAGAAGGCTAATTACCCTGGTTTCCGCCCTGGTCAGGTGCCTATGAATCTGATCCGTCGTCAGTACGGTAGCGCTGTGAAGATGGACGTGATCAACAAGAAGTTGGGTGAGTCACTCCAGAAATATCTTAGTGACAACAACATCAATATGATCGGTGAGCCCCTCGCTTCTGAGAAGCAGGAGCCGCAGGATCTGGAGAAGGACGCTCCTTATACTTTCGTATTCGATATCGCTGTAGCTCCTGAGTTCGATGTTACTCTGGGCCAGGATGACACCGTAGACTACTACGACATCACTGTTGACGACAAGGTGATCGACGATCAGGTGAGCGCTATCGCATCGCGTGCCGGCAAGTATGAGCAGGTAGACGACTATCAGGATAATGATATGTTGAAGGGTGATTTGCGCGAGCTGGATGCCGAGGGCAATACGCTCGAGGGTGGCATCACTGTTGAGGGTGCTGTACTCATGCCTAGCTATATCAAGGTTGACGATCAGAAGAAGCTCTTCGATGGTGCCAAAAAGGGCGATATCATCACTTTCAATCCCCGCAAGGCTTATCCTGAGAGTGACGTAGAGGTAAGCTCACTGTTGAAGATCAAAAAAGAAGAAGTTGCCGCTCATACGGGTGACTTCAGTTTCCAGATCACAGAGATCAGCCGTTTCAAGGCTCATGAGGTGAATCAGGAGCTCTTCGACCTGGTACTTGGTAAGGACGAGGTGAAGACAGAAGAGGATTTCCGCAAGAAACTCGGTGAAATGGTGAAGGAGCAGCTTGACAAGAGTGCAGACTTCCGCTTCCTTTATGACGTACGTGCGTATGCAGAGAAGAAGGTAGGTGATCTGACCTTCCCCGATGCTTTACTCAAGCGTATTGTTAAGCAGAACAATCCGAAGGCCAGCGATGAGGATCTCGAGAAGAACTATGAGCCTTCAGTGAAGGAGCTCAAGTGGAGCCTTATTCAGAATAAGCTCGCTACCCAGTTCAGTATCAAGGTTGAGGACGCTGACGTGAAGAACGCTGCTAAGGAAATGGCCCGCATGCAGTTCGCTCAGTATGGCATGAACAATGTGCCTGAGGAGTATGTTGACAATTACACCGATGAGCTGCTGAAGAAGCGTGAGAACGTGAACAACTTTGTTCAGCGTGCCCTCGATGCTAAGCTGACTGCTGCTGTGAAGGATGCTGTGAAGCTGAATAAGAAGGCAATCTCACTTGATGACTTCAACAAGCTCGCAGAGAACGATAAATAATAGATCCTGTGTATCGTAGGATGTGGATCGGAAGACGGTTTCTCCCTATGGAGAGATTGTTTGCCAAATGGTTCACAGATGATGATCAGATCAACTGCAATCGGTCAAAAACATTATAATTAGGGGCGAAAGCCTCTTCTTATAACCTTTTTTAAGCAAAATATTCGCTCTATAATAAGAGGTTATCGACTTTTCTGTGTATCTTTGTGATACGATCAACAGCAAAAGAGTCGATAACCTCTTTTTTCGTGTATTATTTGTCCGGTCTTCGCAGAGGAGATATCGGAAACATATCATGTAAATAAAAATAGGTAATAAGTAAAGAATCATTATGAACAAGGATTTTAGAAAGTTTGCCATGGACCGTACGGGCATCAGTTCGTTAGCTCTTGAGGACGTGGTACGCGCTCAGAATCAATATCTCAATCCCTACATCCTTGAGGAACGTCAGCTAAATGTGACACAGATGGATGTATTCTCCCGTCTGATGATGGACCGTATCATCTTCCTTGGTACGGAGATCGATGATTATACCGCCAATACGTTGCAGGCACAGTTGCTTTATCTTGATTCCGTTGATAACGGAAAAGATATCTCGATCTATGTCAACTCTCCCGGAGGATCGGTAACCGCCGGTTTGGGAATTTATGACACGATGCAGTTTATCACCTCTGATGTAGCCACGATCTGTACGGGAATGGCTGCCTCGATGGCTGCAGTACTGCTCGTCAGTGGCCAGGAGGGCAAACGTTCTGCATTGCCCCACAGCCGTGTGATGATCCATCAGCCACTTGGTGGTGTGCAGGGCCAGGCTTCAGATATTGAGATCGAGGCAAGGGAGATCCAGAAGTTCAAGAAGGAGCTCTACACCATTATCTCCGATCATTCTCATACACCTTACGAAAAAGTATGGAAAGATTCTGACCGCAACTATTGGATGACGGCAGAGGAAGCTAAGGAATATGGTATGATCGACGAGGTGTTGACGCGTAAGAAATAAATGCTGGCGGACAGATGAATGTCCATCAGTTCTCAGGTTAAACATTATCATCAATACCCTTTATTAATAATTATGGTAAAGAAGAAAGTATGTAGTTTCTGCGGACGCGGTGAGCAGGATGTACGTCTGCTCATCACGGGCATAAACGGTTTTATCTGTGAAGAGTGTGCCGTTCAAGCCTATAATATTGTCCGGCAGACGGGAATACTTGATTTGCCCGATACCGATACAACAAAGTCTAATATGGGCAGTGATCATCAGTTTAAACTGAAGAAGGTGCCCAAACCCAAGGAAATCAAGAAATATCTCGATCAGTACGTCATCGGTCAGGATGATGCCAAACGCACCCTCGCTGTATCGGTGTATAATCATTATAAGCGTCTTCAGCAGCCAGTCGATGATGACGGCGTGGAGATCGAAAAGAGTAATATCATCATGGTAGGATCGACGGGAACGGGTAAGACATTGTTAGCCCGTACCATTGCCCGTCTGTTGGATGTGCCTTTCACCATTGTCGATGCGACAGTGTTTACCGAGGCCGGTTATGTGGGTGAGGACGTGGAGAGTATTCTCTCGCGTTTGCTGCAGGTAGCCAATTATGATGTAGAGGCAGCCCAGCGTGGTATCGTCTTTATTGACGAGATCGACAAGATTGCCCGCAAGAGCGATAATCCGTCCATTACACGTGATGTGAGTGGTGAGGGTGTGCAACAAGGATTGCTCAAACTCCTGGAGGGAACAATGGTCAACGTACCGCCGAAGGGTGGCCGTAAGCATCCTGACCAGGACTACATCCATGTTGATACAAAGAATATTCTCTTTATTTGCGGCGGTGCCTTTGATGGCATCGAGCGTAAGATAGCACAGCGAATGAATACCCATGTGGTGGGTTACAACTCTGTGCAGAATGCCCGTCATATCGATAAGGGTAATCTCATGCAGTATATCGTGCCGCAGGATCTGAAGTCATTTGGTCTTATCCCAGAGATCATTGGCCGTCTGCCGGTACTAACTTATCTCAATCCTCTCGATCGTGCGGCCTTGCGCCGTATCCTCGTAGAACCGAAGAACTCAATCATCAAACAGTATGTGAAGCTCTTTGAGATGGATCATGTGACGCTTACCTTTTCCGACGAGGCTTTAGACTTTATTGTCGACAAGGCTGTGGAATACAAGTTGGGCGCACGTGGTCTCCGCTCGATCGTTGAGAATATTATGGTTGATGCTATGTATGAGATGCCTTCGCGTCGGGTCGATCACTTTGAAGTGACATTGGACTATGCACGCGAACAACTTAGCAAGTCTCATTTGCAGGAGCTTCAGACCGCATAAGAGGAATAGCCATCCTTTGGGATGGGAGGAGGTGACTGCGTCCGTATTGTCGGATACAGGAACTTTTCTCCCAGGTCCCGTGTCATTTGGAAGATAGATTGTGCTCTTCGGCTTTAGTCGGAATCCCGTCCTCCGGGCGACCCGTTGTCGGGTGGGCCTAGGGGAAGTCTCTGGTGCTTCATATCTGTTTTTGCCTTTTATGGCCTTCATCTTACAAACTAGAAAATCACGCAATCAATGACCAAGGAAGTAAATCTGACTGAAGAACTAAAACGCTATTTTGGGTTCGACCGTTTCAAAGGCGACCAGGAAGCCATTATCCGTAATTTGATGGCCGGGCATAACACTTTTGTGCTCATGCCTACAGGTGGAGGTAAGAGTCTCTGCTATCAATTGCCGTCTCTCATCATGGATGGTACGGCTATCGTCGTATCACCCCTCATTGCGCTGATGAAGAATCAGGTCGATGTGATCAACGGTCTTACCGAAGATGACGGGGTGGCTCATTTTCTCAATTCCTCACTCAACCGTGCTGCTATCAATCGGGTGGAAGAGGATGTGAAGAGCGGACGGACAAAACTCCTTTATGTAGCGCCGGAGTCGCTCAATAAGGAGGATCATCTGGCGTTTTTCCGTTCGTTCCAGATTTCTTTTTATGCCATTGACGAAGCTCATTGTATCTCGGAATGGGGACACGATTTCCGTCCGGAATATCGTAATATCCGTCCAACTATTAATAAAATAGGCAATGCACCTGTCATAGCCCTTACAGCGACGGCCACTGATAAGGTACGTGCCGATATTAAGAAGAGTCTGGGCATCATGGATGCTACGGAGTTCCGTTCTTCCTTCAATCGTCCTAATCTATATTACGAGGTACGTCAGAAACTCTCTGAGGAAGATACTGACAGTCAGATCATCCGTTTCCTGCGTCAGCATCCCGGTAAGAGTGGTATTATTTACTGCCTTTCGCGTAAGAAGGTGGATGACTTCGCGCAAAAGCTGAAACTCAACGGTTTTAAGGCAGCGCCTTATCATGCTGGTCTTGATACGGAGGAGCGCAATGCCACACAGGATGCTTTCCTACGCGAGGATATTGATGTCATCGTTGCTACGATCGCTTTTGGTATGGGTATCGATAAGCCCGACGTGCGGTTCGTTATTCATTATGATATTCCTAAGAGTCTGGAGGGATATTATCAAGAGACGGGACGTGCCGGCCGTGATGGTGGTGAGGGTATCTGTATCGCTTTCTATCTGCCCAAGGACTTGAAAAAGCTTGAGAAGTTCATGGAGAATAAGGGGGAGAATGAGCGTGAGATCGGTCGCCAGCTGTTGGCTGAGACGAAAGCCTATGCCGAGTCGGCTATTTGCCGACGTAAACTCCTGCTCCATTATTTCGGGGAGGATTATCCCAAAGATAACTGCGGCAATTGTGACAACTGTCTTCATCCTTCCAAGCCGAAGGATGCGCAGGACGCTCTTATCGCTGTGCTCGAAGCCATCAAAGCGACGAAGGAGAACTTTGATCAGGCTTATATCATTGATTTTGTGCGTGGCAGACGCACCGATAATATTGTGCGCCATCAGCATGACAAACTACCGGAGTTTGGAGGCGGAAAGACGGCTGATGAGGCAGATAAGAAGATTTGGAACCCCGTGATACGTCAGGCTATGCTCTCGGGCTTTATCCGTAAGGATGTGGAGAATTATGGCTTGCTGAAACTTACGGCCGCCGGTCGTATGTATCTGCGCAATCCCAAACCGTTTCCAGTGGTGGACGATCATGAGTTTGAGGCTGTAGAGGAAGGCAACGAGGGCGTGAGTGCACTTGATGAGGCTCTCTTCGCTCAATTGAAGGGTTTGCGGCGCGATGTGGCCCGCAAGAACAAACTTGCCCCATGGGTGGTGTTCCAAGATATATCGCTTTCCCAGATGGCGACTAATTTCCCCGTTACTATTGAGGAGTTGCAGCAGATCCAAGGTGTTGGTATGGGTAAGGCACGCAAGTTCGGAAAACCTTTTATCGAACTCATCAAGAAATATTGTGATGAGAATGATATACAAAGGGCCGATATGATGCGTGTGATTTCATTGCCTAATAAGTCAAAGAAGAAACTGAAGATCATCGAACTGATTGATAAGCGTATCGATCTTGATGAGATCGCACGTGCTCAGGTGTTGGAGTTCGACGATCTGATTAGCGAGATTGAGTCGATCGTTTACAGTGGTATGAAAGTGAATCTTAATTACTATCTTGATAATGAGGACAACATCGACCCCGAAGATGTAGATGCCATCTACGACTGGTTCCGAGAGAGCGAGACTGACGATGTGGATGATGCCATTGAGGGAGCAGACGTCTATGACGATGATGGCGGACTCACCGCAGAGGAAAAGGTACGGCTTGTACGTATCAAGTTCATATCAGAAATGGCAAACTGATCCGATGGGATCATTGTTGATAGATATACAGACGTCATAATAGATGTTTTTTATGAAAGGCAGATCGGACTATGGTAAAGGGTACTATAGTCTAATTTGCCTTTTTGTTTTGGAGTCAAGATAGTCACTAGGTCGCAAACATTAATTCTATTTTATGGGATTTCCCGATGTCATGTACCCTCTTGCCGGTATTCTGTCCGTCGCTTTGCCGGCTCACCCGATAAACCTAGGGGAGTTGTGGGCTCACCTAAGAAATATAGGGGATTGTTTAACCCGGGCCCGAACGGCTAAACTTTTCATACCCAATGCCCCAAAGGGTATATCCGGTCCTGACAGACAACACGCCCGGACTGTTGCCTGTCTGTGGAACCGTATCCTGTAAAGAAAAATAGTACGTTTTTACCTGACTGTCTACTTTTTTTAGGATAGCTTTCTGCAAGGTGCCTGCTGTCTCCGTTGATAAGAGAAAAAGTGGCTAGTAAGATCAGGAGAAGTCAGGAAGATACTTGCAAGGGTAAAGTATCCAATGGTAACATTTTCTGGGATACAGTTATTTTGTCAGCTTGTTGATTTTCAACATCTTGAAAAACGGCAAGCAAACGGGACAACAAAGAGGCCGACTGGCGTCTCTTGCTGCCTGAAAATCGGACGGTCGGCTACTGCGAAGGGGCCTGTAGTGGACCTCTGTGCCCGGGATTTTTGACTGTAGAGAAAAATAGGATAAATTTCAGGGGCCGTCCACTTCGGACAGGCCACGCCCTGCATCTCCCCGCCCCTTCCCCGGAAGAGAGGAAGGGAATCCCGACATTCTTCCCGGCCATACAGGATCGCCACCTTATTTAGTCACCCCTTAAAAAGCCCGCTTTTGTAGGATATTGTTCAGATGCAGCATCCCGCATATTTTTTGAAGCATACACCCAAGAGCTTTCATGGCTCTTTTGAAGTTATAACGCTAAGATCAGGGCTAAGATCAGGGCTTTCTGGGCTTCTCTCAGAGGCGTGACGGATATCAAAATCCTTCTTTTCAGACTTACCAAACTATATGCATAACTCCCCTAGGTTTATCGGGTGAGCCGCTTTGCCTCGAAGCAGCCTGCTCGATAATAGTACAGGATACTTCAAATCTTTAATGATAATTTGGGTTGAAAGTAAATTTTTGATAGATCAATGCATTGTTTTTGAAAATAAGTACTATCTTTGCATCGCATTAGAAAGATAATCTGATAGTGACAAGATATCTCCGGAAAGGGAAATGCTAATACCTTTCTAAAGAGATCCCTCTTGACAGCATATTTACGGAATGCCCGGCATTGAATGTCGGTATCCGTCTTCGCATCTATGACACTTTGTTTCCTGTCAGTGTTTCATCAGTAATACTAAATTTATTTTGTAACGATTAAGCATCCGGCAATGATTCAGGCACATGGACTTCACATTATCTCTTACAGTCTTCATTATACCGATGAAGGCAAGGTACAAATGACAATTATCTATAATTGTACATTCCGTACGCGGGCAAGAGCCTAACTTTTATTTTATAGGATTATAGTGAAATAGCCTTTTGGGTAGTCGACTTGTTTTCAAGCCGGGCGAAGATGGTGTGTACTTTTTACGGCTCGTCAGTCAATGAACGTTGTTCACGAAATTAGCTGTAGGTGAATGTCATTTTCCGAGAGATAGGAGCCAATGTGTTCTGTTCGAAATCCGGAAGCTTTTGCGTTTGTTTCCATGTGGATTGTTAATGACTTGGAAATACGTGTTAACGACTGTTGTGTGCGAGCACATAAAACTTGATAAATGTCAAGGAAATGGGGGTATTAGGCTAAAGAGTGCTAACAGCTATTGCGGAAATGAGGAATTAATGTTACCTTTGCATCGCAATTCAGAAATAAAGGTTCTTGTGAAAGGATCACTCTGAATACAAGATTTAAAGTTAGTAGATTGTTTCATATAGGTTTTTAGTTTTAGGTTTAAGATTTTTCAGAGGTATTTATTTTCTTAAGCGTAAGAAAAAGATTAGATTTCAGGTAACGCAAATCCCTGTCTCCGCTGTCGGAGATGGGGATTGTGCGTTTATAGAGCCCCGTTGTAGTCTAGGTTTATTTATTTTGGCATGTCTATATGCTTTTGTAGTGTTGTAAAATGGGTTGTTTTAGGATTTGCTGTAATGAGGCGGCATGTGGAGAAGTATGAATGATCTTATTTGTGGGCATGTTTTTATAAAGATGAGACGGGCTGGAGTGTATGAATAGCGAAGGATTCAGAGGCTTGCAGAAATACAGAAAGTCTTTATATCGTTTCCGAGTCCTCATTTCACACCAAATTGCTCGTGGAAACCATTGAATATAAGCTAATGAAAACATATGTCTTGAAGAGAGGCAAAAAGATCTTTTGATGGTGATTAATCCGGAACAGGCAGTTACCGAATATAGCATTAGGGTAGAGGCGTTAGTCCTGTGGGCAGAGCACTTTCAAGGCTGTATTTAGAACCGTATCAGTTTGGTTTTGTGCGTTAAATAGCATTAACCATTTGAGAAAAAGAAGGAATCCTCGTGCATATCTCGGAAATTATGAGTAAATTTGCACGCAATAAATTCCTAAAGTATTTTTTATGTCATCATTTGTTGCAGACAAGATTGTATTGGACGGTCTCACTTTCGACGACGTCCTGTTGATTCCCGCTTATTCTGAGGTGTTGCCCAAAGAGGTGCAGTTGAAGACACGTTTCTCTCGTCATATCGAGTTGAACATCCCCTTCGTTACGGCCGCAATGGACACTGTCACAGAAAGTGCCATGGCCATTGCCATTGCTCGTGAGGGTGGAATCGGAGTGATTCATAAGAATATGACCATTGAGGAGCAAGCCCGTCAGGTGGCCATCGTGAAGCGCGCCGAGAACGGTATGATTTATGATCCCGTGACGATCCGTCGTGGCAGTTCTGTGAAAGACGCACTCGATATGATGCACGAATACCATATCGGCGGTATTCCCGTCGTTGATGAGGATAATCACTTGGTAGGCATTGTCACCAATCGTGACCTTCGTTTCGAGCGTCGTTTGGATAAGACTATCGATGAGGTGATGACATCAGAGAATCTGGTGACCACTCATCAGCAGACCAATCTGCAGGATGCTGCCCAGATCCTTCAGGAGAACAAGATCGAGAAACTTCCTGTGGTGGATTCCGAGAATCACCTCGTGGGTCTGATTACATATAAGGATATTACCAAGGCTAAGGACAAGCCTATGGCCTGCAAGGACTCCAAGGGCCGTTTACGTGTGGCTGCAGGTGTAGGTGTCACCGTTGACACCCTCCAGCGTGCACAGGCTCTCGTAGAGGCAGGCGTTGACGCTATTGTCATCGATACGGCCCATGGGCATTCGAAGGGAGTCGTGGATAAGTTGCATGAGGTAAAGAATGCATTCCCCAACCTTGATGTCGTTGTTGGCAATATCGCTACTGGTGCTGCTGCCAAGTATCTTGTAGAGAATGGCGCTGATGCAGTGAAGGTGGGTATTGGCCCGGGTAGCATCTGTACGACTCGTGTCGTTGCTGGTGTGGGTGTACCTCAGCTGAGTGCTGTCTACGATGTATATTCAGCCTTGAAAGATACTGATGTGCCTTTGATTGCTGATGGTGGCTTGCGCTATTCCGGTGACATCGTGAAGGCTTTGGCAGCTGGTGGCTCTAGTGTGATGATCGGTTCACTCGTTGCCGGTACGGAGGAGAGCCCTGGTGATACCATCATTTTCAATGGTCGTAAGTTCAAAGCTTACCGTGGTATGGGTTCACTTGAGGCAATGGAGCAGAAGAACGGCTCACGCGACCGCTATTTCCAGAGCGACATTAAGGATGCCAAGAAGCTCGTTCCTGAGGGTATTGCTGGCCGTGTTCCTTATAAGGGAACTGTTCAGGAAGTGATCTATCAGCTCACCGGTGGCCTCCGTTCTGGTATGGGCTATTGCGGTGCAGCCGATATCGTGAAGCTCCACGATGCTAAGTTCACGAAAATTACGAATGCAGGTGTGCTCGAGAGTCATCCTCATGATATCACGATCACTAGTGAGGCTCCGAACTACTCGCGTCCGGAATAAAAGAGAAATGAGATTGATACACTTGGCAGCCGCCCTTCTTATGGGCGGCTCTTTTTGCCTGGCCCAGTCGGTTGCCGATCCGGTAGTAATGACCATTGCCGGTAAACCGGTGTTACGTTCTGAATTCACTTATCTGTATAATAAGAATAATACAGGCGACGTGATGGAAAGGAAGAGCGTGAAAGACTATGTGCCTCTCTTTGTAGATTACAAGCTGAAGGTGCAGGCTGCCATGGATGCTCGGATCGATACGTTGAAGTCTTTTCAGAAAGAACTCGCCGCCTATCGCGACCAGCAGGTCCGGCCGAGGATGATCGATTCTACGGATATTGAGGCTGCGGCTCGACGTATCTACGAGAACTCACGGCGACGCATTGACGACAATGGAGGACTGGTAAGGGTGGCACATATATTTGTCCGCACGCCACAGAAAGCCAGTGAGAAGGAGCAGAGTGCGTGCAAGGAGCGTATCGATTCTCTTTATGATGTTCTTCTGAAGGGCGGTAATTTCAGTGAGCTGGCCAAACGATACAGTCAGGATCCACGTTCTGCTGCGCAGGGTGGTGAGATAGGCTATATCGCCAAAGGACAGACGTTCAAGGAGGTGGAGGATCAGGCTTTCTCGCTTGATGCAGGTCAGATCAGCCAGCCCTTTCTCTCACCTGCGGGTTGGCATATCTTGAAAGTAGAGGAGAAACGCAAGTTCTTTCCCTATGAGCAGCAGCGCCCCATAATCCTTAAATATATTGACCGACGAGGATTACGTGAACGGATCATTACCAAAAAGATTGATACGTTGGCTCGTCAGCAGCATATGTCTACCGAAGAGCTCTTGGCTCGGAAACGGTTAGAGATGACGGCAAAAGATAGTAATCTGAAATATCTTATCCAGGAATATCACGATGGGCTGCTTCTTTTTGAGATAAGCAACCGGCGAGTGTGGAATCTGGCTCAGATGGATAGCGTTGGCCAGGAGCGGTATTATAAAAAACATAAGAAGCTCTACCGTTGGGATGAACCTCGTTTCAAGGGTATAGCCTACCATACGCGTACGGCCAGCGATATAAAGGCCGTGAAGACTTCTTTGAAAGGTGTTCCCTTTGAGGAATGGGCAAAGACACTGGACAGTACGTTCAATACCGATAGTGTCTTACGTATCCATGTGGTGAAGGGATTTTTCAAGAAGGGTGACAATGCTCTCGTTGATAGTTGTGTCTTCAATGTTGATACTGTGGCAGAGACGATAAAAAGCTTCCCCTATCGTTCCGTTTATGGTAAGAAGCTGAAAAAGCCGGAATCGGTGGAGGATGTACGTCCCCAAGTGATCGCTGACTATCAGGAAGAACTTGAGAAGCAGTGGGTGGAGCAGCTCCGCAAGAAATATCCTGTGGAGATCAATGAGCAGGTCTTGGCCACGGTGAAAGAAGAAAAATAACTCATAGGCTTTCAGAGGGTTGTCGGAAGGCAATGGTTTGTGTAGATGCATAAATCAGTTAGCACGGCCCTGCGAGCTTAAAATAAAAATAGAATGAACAAGAAATTTCAGGTATTCATTGCCCTCAGTATATGTGCCCTTACGGCGCTCGCCGGACGTGGTACACTGTCGGGCTTTCATTCCCGCGGTATGGTGAACGATACTACCGTGACCGCTACGACAGAAGGAACAGCACCGGTAGATACTGCCGTACATGAGTCTGCAAACGATTCTGCTGACACGACAGTGGAAGAGCCTGTCCCCGAGAGTAGTATTGTCGACGAGGTGATTTGGGTAGTGGGCGACGAGCCCATCCTCAAATCAGATGTGGAGGCTCTGCGCATGCAGATGCTAGCCGAGGGCATAACCCCCTCCGGCAATCCTGATTGCACGCTGCCTGAGCAGCTGGCTTTGCAGAAGCTGTTCCTTCATCAGGCAGAACTCGATTCCGTGGAAGTGTCAGAAAGCGAGGTGGTGAACGGCATCGATCAGCAGATCAATCACTGGATCTCGGTGGCCGGCTCACGAGAGAAATTGGAGGAATATCGTAAGCAAAGCGTGAAGGAGATGCGTCAGGAGATGCACGATGACTTCAGGAATCAGCAACTCATACAGAAAGAGAAGGAGAATTTGGTGAAGGATGTGAAGGTGACGCCAGCCGACGTTCGTGAATATTTTCGTAAGTTGCCCGCTGATTCGCTGCCTTACGTACCCGAGGAGGTAGAGGTGCAGATTATTACCCGTGCTCCGAAGATATCACAGGAAGAGATCAATCGCGTGAAGGACCAGCTTCGCGACTTTACCGATCGTGTGAATAAGGGAGAGTCATCGTTCTCTGCGTTGGCCAAGCTCTATTCGGAGGATCCTGGCTCTGCGCGTCAAGGAGGAGAGATGGATTATGTAGGACGTGGTCTGCTTGATCCTGCATTTGCCAATGTGGCCTTTAACCTTACCGATCCTAATAAGATATCTAAGATCGTAGAGTCGGAGTTCGGTTATCATATCATTCAGCTCATCGACAAGCGAGGTGATAAGATCAAGGTGCGCCACATCTTGCTCAAGCCTCGTGTGTCACCCGAAGCTATTGATAAGGCTAAGCTGCAGCTTGATACCATCTCCAATGATCTGAGAAATGGCAAGTTCTCCTTTGAGGAGGCAGCTACCTTTCTGAGCGATGATAAGGATACAAAAAACAATAAAGGTATGATGACCAACTCTACGGCAGAGGGCATCTCGCCGAAGTTCCAGATGAAGGATCTGCCTACAGAGGTGGCGCGTGTTGTGGATACGATGAAGGTCGGAGAGATTTCCGCACCCTTCGAGATGGTGAATAGTCGCGGAAAGACCGTGACGGCTATCGTAAAGTTGAAGGCACGTACGCCAGGTCATCGCGCAACGATTACCGAAGACTTCCAGGTGATGCGTAACGTGGTGCTTGGCAAGGCCCGCGAGAAGACTCTGCATGATTGGGTAGTGGATAAGATCAAGCATACTTATGTGAAGATGGCCGACCGCTACAAAGACTGTACATTCGAATATGAGGGATGGATTAAATAAAGGTTTTAAGAATACGGTGTCTCAGTGTTTTCATGCTGCCTTGCCAGAAGGTCTGCTGCGGCATGTGCGGACATGGTTTCTTAATATACAGGGAATACGGAGACACGATGTCTCTCTGGTTTCTCGACCAACAATAGGGCATAGAACTGTCGTCTTGACGGTTCTATGCCTCTTTGGCCTTGGACTTTTCACATCATCTGCTGCCAAGGTGAGGAAAAAGCGAAAGGATACAGGGGATAATCGCGTGTATCTGCTCCATTCTGATGAATTGCGTTACGATCAGTTTGGGCCAAATCCCGATGCGCAGATCGTCAAGGGCAACGTGTCCTTCCTTCATCGGGGCAGTCACCTGACGTGTGACAGTGCCTATTTCTATCAGGCCAGCAACTCCGTGCGTGCTTTCGGGCATGTGCGCTTCCGTCAGGGCGACACGCTCTCTTTGGCCTGTGACCGGGCTTGGTATGATGGAGAAGGACAGATGATGGAAGCCCGAAGCAATGTGGTGTTGAGGCATCGTGGCCAGACGCTCTATTGCGACTCGCTCAACTATGACCGGCTTTACAGCAATGCCTATTTCTTCAAGGGAGGCCGGTTGGTCGACAAGAACTCGAAGCTGAGTAGTGACTGGGGTGAGTACAATACGGAGACGAAGCAGGCAGTGTTCTATTATGACGTGCAACTTTACACGGATCGTAGTCATGTGTCTACGGACACGCTATATTATGACACACGGACGAAGTTGGCACATGTGCTTGGAAAGTACACGCCTAACCATGGACAGGGGCGGCCTCAGTCATCAGTGATCATAAGTAAGAATGGAAGGGTATATACAGAGAATGCATTCTTCAATACGAATAGTGATCAGGCACAGCTCTTCGGACGGTCGAAAGTAGAGGATCAGGAAAAGGAGATAACCGGCGACACGCTCTACTATAATAGTAAGACAGGAGCGAACAGCGGTCACGGCAATGTGATCTATAAGGATAAGAAGAATAAGAACGAGCTTTATTGTGAGTATGTGGACTACAATGAGCAGACAGGCAAGGGCTTTGCTACCCGTCAAGTCTTGCTTAAGGATTATTCTCAGGGCGACACGCTTTATGTCCATGGTGACACCTTGCGTATGGAGACCTTCAATATTAATACCGATTCGGTCTGGAGAAAAGTTCACTGCTATTATAAGGTACGTGCCTACAGGCAGGATGTACAGGGCGTCTGTGACTCCTTGGTCATTAATTCGAAGGACTCTTGTATGACGATGTATCATGATCCGATCGTTTGGAACGGATCACGCCAGCTCTTTGGAGAAGTGATAAAGGCTTATTCACGCGACTCAACCATACGGGAGGCACAAGTGCTCGGGCAGGCGTTCTCTATAGAGTTGATGTCTGACTCTACCCATTACAATCAGGTGTCTTCAAAGGAGATGTATGCCTATTTCACGGAAGGGAAGATCCGCCGGACAGATGCTATTGGCAATGTCATTTCCGTCTATTTCCCCATGGACGACAAGGATTCGACGCTTATAGGCCTCAATTCGATGGAGACCGATACGATGCGTATGTATATCACGCCTGAGCGCCGTCTCGATCGTATTTGGACATCGAAGGCTTCTGGAACGCTCTATCCGATGACCCAGATCCCCCCCGGGATCGACAAGATAGATGGTTTTGCATGGTTCGATTATATCCGACCGACAGGACCGGCTGATGTCTTTGTCTGGCGTGGCAAGGCGGCAGGTACTGAGTTGAAGAATATAAAGCGTCACGAGGCTCCGTTGCAGAATATAAAAGGTCCGGCTCAAACGCCACCCGCTCCTGCCGAGGCAGCGTCTGGGGAGACGGTTCCAGCCTCAAATGAATTGAAGAAATAATGGGATTGTTTATACCGAATGCCAAGCCACGTCGTTTCCACTTGGAAATATCCGAGAGAGAGCAGCGCCGACAGCGCCTGAGACAATTGGAGAAGGATGCTCGCCGTGATATGGCTTCCCGTCTAGTAGGAGAAGCTGGAAAAGTGACGGAGCGCGACTTTTCGCATATTCGAGGTGCCTTTCGTTATAAGCAGCGTGGCGTGCGCCAGCGTATTCCCATGCTGGCTTCCGTCCTTTGGATTTTTCTGCTTGTCGTGGTACTTTCTGCCCTTTGGATATGGTTGTTGAATTAATTAGTTTGTCCGATGTCAGATCATATACAACTTTTACCCGATTCGGTAGCCAATCAGATTGCTGCCGGAGAGGTGATCCAGCGTCCGGCCTCCGTGATTAAGGAGCTGGTCGAGAATGCTGTCGATGCTGGTGCTACAGAGATCAACGTTCTTGTGGTGGATGCCGGTCGTACCTCCATTCAGGTAATCGACAATGGTTGCGGCATGTCAGAGACTGATGCCCGACTGTCATTTGAGCGCCACGCCACGTCGAAGATCCGACGCGCGGAGGATCTCTTCGATCTTCATACGATGGGCTTTCGCGGCGAGGCGCTTCCCTCCATTGCAGCCGTGTCGCAGGTGGAGCTTCGCACACGGACAGCTGACGAAGAGGTGGGAACCCATCTTTCCATTGCCGGATCGAAATTTGTGAGTCAGGAGCCTGTCGCTTGTCCGGTCGGTTCCAACTTCATGATAGAGAATCTCTTCTATAATGTACCGGCACGTCGGAAGTTCCTAAAGTCCAATGCTACTGAGCTGAACAATATTCTTCAGGCTTTCCAGCGCATAGTCCTTGTGTATCCGCACATCAATTTTACCTTTCATAGTAATGGCACGGAATTGTACTCCCTGAAGAAGGGAGGATTGCGTCAACGTATTGTTGATGTGTTCGGTATAAAGATCAACCAACAGCTGTTGCCGGTGAAGGTAGAGACATCAGTATGCTCTATTCTTGGATTCGTAGGTAAGCCCGAGGCTGCCCGTAAGAAGGGTGCGCATCAATATTTCTTTGTTAACGGGCGCTATATGAAGCATCCGTATTTCCATCGTGCCATCGTTTCTGCTTATGAGCGACTCGTAGCTCCAGGGGACCAGGTTCCTTACTTCATCTATTTTGAGGTGGATCCCAAGACGATAGACGTGAACATCCATCCGACAAAGACAGAGATCAAGTTCGAGGATGAGCAGACCGTTTATCAACTTCTCACTGCTGCGGTAAAGGATGCCGTTGGAACGTTTAATGATGTGTCCGCCTTGGAATTTGACACGGAAGGGAAACCGGATATTCCCTTATATGATTCTATACACGGGATGGATATGCCTCAGGTGAAGATTAACCCGCAGTACAATCCATTTATGACTAGCCAGTCGGTGCCTACATCACCTTCTCTCTTCCGAGGAAAGATGTCGGAGACGGTAGAGCCGGCAGGGACTCAAGCGAATCTGTTGCCGGATCAAGACAACGGCTATCATCCGCAAGGGGAACGGTTCCGCCAGCCGTCAGCCAACCACTGGGAACAGTTATATGAAGGGTTGGGACACCAGCAGGAATCGGATGCAGGGACACTCTTCCCAGTTGAGTCTTCTTCTCAGAAGAGTCCTCTTGAGGAGAAGTCACCGTCGCATTATCAATATAAGGGACGGTATATCATCACTGCCGTGAAGTCGGGATTGATGATCATCGATCAGCATCGTGCCCATCTTCGTATTCTTTTTGAGCAATACAAGCGTCAACTTGCGGCCCGTCAGGTTCATTCGCAAAAGATCCTGTTCCCACAGACGGTTCAGCTCTCTCTCCAGGAGACAGTGGCTTTAGGACAGATGAAGGACGAATTGAGTGCCGCAGGTTTTGAGCTAACCAGTCTGGGAGGTGACACCTATGCTGTGAATGCTATTCCTGAGGGAATGGAAGGCGTGGCAGTGGATGGGTTACTGCATGACATCCTCTCCACGACGATGGAACAGGGCATGAAGGCTTTGGAGGAGGTTAATGCCAATATTGCGCTTCACTTGGCACAGGCAGCGGCTGCACCTTACGGACAAGTACTCGATAATGCTCAAATGGAGAGTATTGTCAATAATCTTTTTGCCTGTGAGAATTTCAATTATACCCCTACGGGAAAAGCTGTCCTTGTTATTCTAAAACAAGAAAAGATAGAACAGATGTTAGGGTAGGCGGAAGGTGCCGATGTGCCTTTGAGAGTAGACATGCAAGCAACGGATGATGCTCATTCGTTGCTTGCATTGATGCTTATTAGTGAAAGATAGGCCTTGTGAAACAGGTGTGATATGTCTTATAAATGATGAAAAGGTAAGATAGTAGGGAATGTTTATAAGTGCTACTTTTGTTTCCTTAAGATGACATTCGGGAAAGGAAATAAGAAATAAAGGGAGAATTTAGGGAATTTTATTGATTTTTTTTAAATAAATTCGTCTTTTGGAGAACAACTTTGGGATATTCTTATTAAATTTGCTGTGAATTTAGAAATAGACTAATTTAATTAGAATCATTATTAAACTTTAAATTATAGAAGATTATGAAAAAGTTATTGATGGCATTGGCCTTTGCAGGTGTTGCCGCAACAGGCTTTGCACAGGAGACAACGACTGCTGATCCTACCTTGAAGTACAGCGTCGCTACGAATTCTTTCTGGAGCAATTGGTTTATCCAGGTAGGTGCAGAATGGAATGCTTGGTATTCTAATGAAGAGCACGGAATGGGTCTGTCAAGCAGCCCCTTTAAGCGTTTCCGTTCTAATCCGGGTGTTGGCTTGGCTATTGGTAAGTGGTTCACTCCGGGTCTCGGTCTGCGTACAAAATTACAGGGTATTTGGGGCAAGACTGTAACGGATGACAACAACGCTGGCAATGGCAATAAGTATTGGTTGCTGAGTGAGGATGTAATGTTTAACCTGAGCAACCTCTTCTGTGGTTACAATCCTACTCGTGTTTGGAATATGATTGCCTTTGGTGGTGCTGGCGTTAGCCGTAGCATGTCATATAATAGGTATGCAACTCATCTTCGTGTAGGTCTGCAGTCGCAGTGGAAAGTAAGCAAGCATGTTAGTGTTTACCTCGAGGGAGGTTGGAACTGCATGGAGCCCGATGCTGACGGTGTTGAATATAGCAAGCCTCATAAGGGCGGTTGGGATTCCCGTGACAACAACCTCTATGCAGAGTTAGGTCTGAGCTTCCAGCTTGGTAAGGCATCTTGGGACAAGACTCCCGATGTTGACGCTATTAAGGCTCTTTCTCAGTCACAGATCGATGCTCTCAATGCACAGCTCAACGATGCTAACGCAGAGAACGCCCGTCTGAAGAATCTGCTGGCTAATCAGAAGCCTTCTGAGTCAGTGAAGGAATTCGTTAATACTCCTGTAAGCGTGTTCTTCAACATCAACAAGTCAAAGATCGCTTCTCAGAAGGATCTCGTTAATGTAAAGGCTGTTGCAAATTATGCTAAGGACAACAACGCTAAACTGGAAGTAACTGGTTATGCTGATTCTGCTACCGGTAGCGCTGACTACAACCAGAAGCTGTCAGAGGACCGTGCTAATGCTGTGGCAGACGAGCTCGTGAAGATGGGTATTGACCGCAGTAACATTACCACTATCGGTAAGGGTGGTGTTGACGAGCTTTCTCCGGTAAGCTTCAACCGTCGTGCTACTGTAAAAGTTGCTGAGTAATTAGTAAATATTTGTAGTAAGTAATATTTTGCCCTGTGCATCCTGGTGATACGCAGGGCTTTTTATTTGCTGCAGTGAATGATAATTGGTGAAAGGGCAGCTGTTGCTATTGAAAGATAAGTGTCGGAAAGTAAACTTGCCCATATTTTTATAGTTTGAATCATTAGTGTCCCGTTAAAATTGGGACGAGTTAAATATTAATCAAATAGCCCCAGAATGAGGGGACAATCGAGTTCTTTGACATTGTTGAATTTAGTCTTATCAAACAGGTCAGTCAGGTGAGTTTTGTCTGTAAGTGATATACTGAGGATCTGCAAGACCTCATAGGTCGATCGTTCCAATTTCATATCATGATGGACAATAGCCACGAGACAATAGGTTATGATGGCGACGGCAATCTGGATGCGGACGGCGTTCTCCGTAGTGCCCCAGAATTTCTTAATCTTGAGATGCTGTTTTAGCCATTTGAAGAAGAGTTCTACCAACCATCTTTTCTTGTAAAGTTCTGCAACTTCAAGAGCTGTAAGATGCTTGGTGTTGGTGAGAAAAGTGAATTCACGTTCTTCTTCCTCATCATAGAACCTAATGAGTCTGAATGTCTCTGGATACTTCTTCTCCGACAGATAACCTGTAAGTTTCACTTCGGCATCAGTAAGTACGTTCTCAGGCATGCGTCTCTTCCATTTGACGATATTGTACTTCAAGTTCGTCTTGGCTCTGACCACATAGAAGGAATCTGTCAGATGTATTCTGTAAAGTTCCTTAAACGAGTCATAAGCCCTGTCGAATATGTAGTAAGCATTTGGCTCATAAGGAATTGAAGACATTGCCGTAGAATCGTGTCTTGATGCAGTGGTCACTGTGTAGAAGGCCGGGACCTGAGCCTCAATGTCATATAAGACATGGGCTTTGACACCGCCTTTCTTCTTTCTGAATCTTGCCCATGGAAATGTAGAGAGACATAGAGGAATGGTCGTAGAATCAAAAGCATATTTCTTCCCAGGAATATCCAGAAGATTGGTTGCCCGTTTCTCACAAGCCTCCTTCATCATGTAGAAGGCGAAGTCCTCGAAGATTCTGTAGTCACGATTCTGGTTGGCTGATGCCAATGTGGTTTTAGCAATCGGTTTACTTCCAATGCCTAGAAACTTGCACTTGGAATGGTGAGCCTCCAGTGCCACCACAACATCTCTCAGACTTTCACGATTTGAGAGTTGCCCAAACATCATTGCAAGCAGTTGGTTCCAACACGAGAAGTGTTTCACGTACTTGTTTCCATCATACTTGCGGGCAAGATAGTTGAAGTGGTTTCTGTCCAGATGACCTACCAGTTGAGAGAAAACGTATTGACCTTGATTCATTGCAGTCTATTGAATTGGACCGCAAAGATACAAATTCAAAACTGTTGACTCTCAGATTTACTCGTAAAAGACTGTAATTCAATTATTTCAAAGACCGATTAGTCCACTTTAACGGGACAGTAGTGTTTTTCTATATCTAATTTAAGCCGATATTATTCTTCCACTAACTTATAATAGTTCTTCTGCGCCCAGAACAGTTTAGTGTAATAACCTGTCGATTCCTCATAATTCTTTGAAATCGCATTCTGACAATTATCAGAGTTATAGCTCAGCTCATCGCTAGGATAAGGCA
>ERZ827043.939-NODE-939-length-33398-cov-5.968959_pt1 | contig 33398 bp, 20 predicted proteins | sample MGYA00519923_ERZ827043 | MGnify/ENA primary metagenome ERZ827043 (study PRJEB31778, sample SAMEA3449251) | human gut metagenome | biome: human gut; feature: human-associated habitat; material: faeces | place: United Kingdom | collected 2010/2012 ... | reverse complement strand
TGCATTGAATAAAAATTCAAGAATGAAATCCGATAACGATTTAATCAGCGCTTCCCTAGTGCACCTGCAAATTCAGAATCAGACGAATAGTCCACTTCCCGTCCCGATCCCATATATCCATCCTTAAAGAATTTATAAGCCCAGGGATATTTATCTGCATTAACTTCTACACCTAAATTCAGCAGGAACGCAGGAATACCTCCGGTATCTTCTCCGCCACTATATTTTTCATTATTGCTAGATTTGCTCAATTTTTCTTGCACGATTTCCCGAATTTTATTCTCATCATTCCACTTAGCCCCCATCTGAGCAATATATTCACCTATCTTCTTATCGTTGGATATGCTTCCCACAATCATGCCTAATCCGGCTGCAATCATCTGTGCTTCGTCGGGATGGTTTGCTGCCCAGCCTTTTGGCATGTGGTTATGCAGTTATCCCATGGCGTATTCCTGCACACCACCGGAAAGGATGCCAGCAAGGGCACTGCTTCCAGCCGCTTTGCTTGTCATGGCGCCAAGAAGGCCATGGAGGGCGGTCTTTTCTATGGAACCTTCACCCCAGCCGTTTCTTGCAGCCAGTTCGTGAATGGCTTCATTGCCTACGATGCTCATTTCTTCTACCAGCTGTTTCCGCTCTTCTGCCCTTGTCTTGTCAAAGATGGCTTTCAGTTTGTTCAGGCTGTCCCTGGTATTTCTATCTAGTCCGGTAACATCCTGTTTCTGGTTCTTTGTATCGGTAATAACGATTTTTCCCGGTGCCATGGCTGCCCTGGTGGTAGAATCAGCTTTTCCTTTGGTCGCTGCTGACGGCACACCTAAAAGACCTCTTTCATTGAGAGGAATGCGGTTTCCATCGAAGGTTCCGATGACTTTATCGCTTTCGTTATGGGTATTCGTACCCGGTTCTTTGTCGTACCGGCTGTTTTCTCTGGAGAACGGTGTGTCGTTATTTACGTTGCCACCCAGTTTGGCCGTATAGGAAATACCACTGCCGCCGGATGTGTAATCAGCCTTGTTCTCTATATCTTCCCAGCTTAAAGTCCCGGTGCGGAGGGTGTTCTTATCCACGCTGCCTTTACTGTCCATGACGGCGCCTTCAAAATTCCATCTCAAACATTTACCTTGTTAGTTTTTAGTATGTAATAAAGCTTTTACTTTTCATAATAACAATATCATATTTTATCGAATCCTCAAATGTTGGCTTTTTCTCCCAATAGGTGATTTCTATAGTGTAATCACCTTTATGATAATAGTACAGCTCAGAGCCCTCTCTTGATGTATTAAAATTAAGATTTTTCTTAGAAATTCCTCTATCCCAACCCACTTTAATTAAATTTTCATCATAATATTTCATTACATCATCAACACTTTCTAAAGAATATAAGGTACAAAAGCCCATTGGTTTTTTATAATTTCTTGTTGAAATCAGTAATCGCTCTTTTAAATATGTATCACAGCCTATCAGTTTGATATCAGGAATTTGATTATACAATTCTTCCTTGGCAGGTTTAGCCATATAATTGTTATATTCTACCAATCCCCATCCCCAAATAGCCATTAAAGTAATAGCTGCTAATGCGATTTTCGTTTTTTTTATTAATTTATAGCTATAACTTCTCATTCTTCTCCTCAATCCAATCCATAAGGATTATCTTTGATAGCATTTTCAATGTCTTGCACTTTTTCATTTGTATTATCCGTAGTACTCATACCCATGCCAACTTGCGGTGTAGCAATACCAACCAGATAGACGGCTACTTGCCCTGAATATACAGAATTAATAGGGACTTGTGCTCCAACCGCAATGCCTGCACTGATAATGCTAGAAGCCGATATTCCTTCAAAGATATCGCTTCTGACCTTATCGGTATCTAAATTTATATCAGGATTCAATGCAACTAATTTCACTGCAGCAAATGTAATATTTATTGGTGATGGTGAAACACCTACACTCATACCAGTTGACATATAAAGTGAATGATTTACCCCTTTTAAGTCAAAGGTGACATCCGTTTCCTGTGATATAGCCCCACCAATACTGACAGAAGCCATAACCGCATCCGATCCATTGTATTTATTTATAAAAGTTTCGAAATTACTCTTGATTAATTCGATGTTATCGGAAGTAGGCAATTTACCAATGGATTGCAAATAAACTTCTGCTCTGCCATTCCCAAATACTAATGCGCTCATTTCTTCAGGTGTCATTAAAGTATCATTATTTTTCACACCGCTAGCCGCTGCACTTCCACCAATCTGGGAATGCCCTGATACCAACTGTCCTGCTACCACACCCACGCAAGCTCCAATCCACTGCATCAATGCAGGGTCACCATGAGCTGCTTTTTGGATTTCGCCAATCATCATCTCATTGATTCCTGCTGGAAGAGCTCCGGCTATGAAATCTTTATTGCTGAGCTGACCCATAATTCCGCTAATAACCGCATGCCAGGCAGCTCTCTGGTTTGGCGTCAGCTTTGCATCATGAAGATAATTGAAAGCCAGCTTTCCAAAAAGGCCTGCCAGTTCCTGCCTCTCTTCTACTTTGGTCTTATTGAAAATCTCTCCCAGTTTATTCAGGCTGTCTCTTGTATTTCTATTCAAAGCAGCCATATCCTGCCTCTGATTGTCTTTATCCTGAATCATAATGGTTCCCGGTGCTATACCTGCCCTGGTAGTGGAGTCTGCTTTACCACTGCTTCCGGTGGGGATGGCCGGAGTAACCCCCTTCTCATTGTATGGGGCATTGGGTGTCTTATTGACGGCAATTCCTTTTCCGATTAAGCGATAGTCCGCTTTATTTTCTACATCTTCCCAGCTTAAAGTACCAGTGCGGAGGGTGTTCTTGTCTGCATCGCCTTTGCTGTCTATGACGGCGCCTTTGAGGTGGGTATTATCCTTGACGGAAATATCAAAGCCTTCATATCCGGCGTAGATTCCACTCTGGCTGGAAGCGCTTTCATAATGGCTCTGTATATTTTCTTTGGAAAGGCCTCCGGACAGGCCGCTCTTTCCGTGGCTAAAGTCGTAGGAAAGAGTAATACCGGCAGAGTGGGATTCTTCGTGATAACTCTTTTCATCCTGCACGGTCTCAAGAGAGAGGCTGCCGCCTACTCCCCCTTTCACTCTGTCCCCTTCCAGCTTTCCGCCTTTCACAGCAGTATCTTTACCACTGACAAAATTCAGTGTATTTTCTGCTTTAATCCGGCTATCTTCATAGGTGCGTGACGTTTCTTCTTCTTTTCCCTTACCGCTGCTGTATCCTCCGCGGATTCCCTGTATTCCTTCCACGCCAAGAGACACTCCCATATTTCCACTGGTGGAGTGGGTGTTCTGTTTTTCTTCCGTGCTGTTTTCACCAGCAGTAATCAAAATATGTCGGCCTGCTTCCAGGTTCACGTCCTTTCCTTCTATCCGGCTTCCGGAAACGGAGATATCTTTATCCGCTCTCACACTGACAGTATTTTCACCATGAATCATACTCCCCTTTATCACATGGGCAGTGCTTTCTATCTCACTTTTATTTTTGCTGCTTCCCAGGGCTATATCCAGGGCAAAGGAATTTTTCTTACCCAGGCGGCTGTTTTCTATACGGTCGGCTGTATCCCAGTCTCGTGCCTTTTCCCACACATTTGCACTTTCTGATGCATTATGTCGAAGGCTTTCTACTACATATCCAGCATCCTTCTCCTCTCGGATTAACTGTCCTGCAGTCTGACCTGCCTGAAGAGCATAAAGTCCTTTAAGGCGGGCATCTTCTACTTCTCCTGCCCGCATCAGCGGTGCTGCAATGGAATGAACCGTCTCTACGGTTCTGCCTCCCAGGGATACGCTGAGCCCGCTTCTTGCCATTTCATGCTTTTCCAGGGAGCTGTATGTATTTTCTGTATGCTGGAGATTTATGTTTTCTCCGCTGATGAAAATATCTTTTCCCGCAGTCACTTCACTGCCTAAAATGGCAGCATTCTTCCCTGCACCGATACGAACGCTTCCTTCCACGCTGCCTATGGTGCTTCCTACCTGTTCTACAGCTTCACTGTCATAGCGGTCTTTTCTCTTTTCGCTGCCCATAGTAAGGCCCAGGCCGCCTCCGGAGAGGAGGCCCCTCTTTTTGACGGATTCACGGTAGGTGCTGCCGCTTCTTTCTTCAGCGCTGTCGGCCTTGAAGTTTCTTCCGGCCTGGATGGTGGTATCCTCATCGCTGACGACAGCGCTTCCTGTGATGGTCATGTCTCTTCCGCTTTCCATATGGGTTTCATTCCCGAAGATAAGGCTTCCTCTCACGGTGTCCGTCGTCCCTGCTTCATAGAGGTCTTTGGTCTTGGAAGAGAGAAGTCCGGATACGTGGGAGTGGTATTCGTGGATGATTTCGTGATGTTCCTTTTCATCCATCATAGAGATATCTTCACCGGCAGTCAAGGCGATTTTTCCCTTTTCGGAAGTGATGCCGCTGCCTTTCAGGGAAATGTCCTCCCCTGCTTTAAGGCGCACTTCTCCTGCAGAGGAAATCAGGGTGCCTTTCACTGCTTCATCTTCTGTTTTGAAACGCTGGTAGTAGGAGCCCTTTCTTTTTCCTACGGAAGCATCTTCTGCATAAAGGTCCTTTTCTGCGGTGAGGCGGATGTCTTTTCCTGCTGTCATGTCTGCTTTGTCATCCGCTTTAATGAATGCGCCGGAAAGGGTGATGGTATTTCCTGCGATGAGGGAGAATTTTTTAGCAGAAACTTCCGCTTCGGTATACTTTCTTTCATGGATGGCTGCCGCCGAATCGCTGAAGGTGACGGCTACGTGCTTTTCCCGGGACAGGGCTTCCATGGAAATATCTTTCCCCGCCTCCACGGCAAGGTTTTCTCCTGCCGTAAGGACCCCGCCCCTGTTTTGGATGGAGTCTTTGGCAGAAAGGGTCATGTCCTTTCCTGCTTCCATGCGGGCTGTATTTCCCAGGGAAGACTGGTAGAGCCCACGGCTTCTGTCTTCTCTCTTTGCCGTTTCATTGGTTATGTTTCCCGCTTCCAGGGAGAGGCTGTCTCTGGCGGAAATGGTGCCGCTTCGGTTCAGGATATCTCCGTCTGCTTTCATATGAATCCGGTTTCCTGTGATGGCGCCTTCTCTGTTTTCAATGGTATGTGCTGCAAGGGAAAGGGTATGTCCGCCATGCAGGGTGCCCAGGTTTTTCAGGGTCTTTCCGGAGTAGATTTCTACGTCGCTTCCGGTGATGACGGCGCCTTTGGGGGTTATGTCCTTTTCCGAAAGGCGGGCCAGGTAGATTTTCGGGACCAGTACATCTTCCCCGTTCACCTTTTCCTTCACCAGCCAGAGGATGTCACTGGTCAGAGCGGCGGTCTGTTCTTTGGAAAGTTCCACACCTATAGAAAGATGGAGTGTCTCCGCCTGGGTTACGCCGTTATCCATTAATTTTTTGAAGGTTTCCATGCTGCTTCCGGTGCCGGAGAGGTAGGGATTTCCCGTAAGGGCAAGGAGCTGTTCCTGTACGAGCCGCTGTTCTATCCATCCGTCACCCAGCTTTTTGGATACCTTTTCGGGATCTGCTTTGACCCGTTCCAGCAGGTAGTCACTGGAGAGGAAATTCCTGTAGTCTGCATAGCGGGGATCTGTTTCGTAAAGATACCGGGCGCTGGGGTCCCGGGTAAGGGTATAGAGGCGGCTTTCTTTTTCCAGGGAGGAAAGGGCTTCATTGTTATAGGCGGGATTGTTTTCAGACGCACTTTTCCCATCCAGTGGGTTTTCTTTCTTGAGGTCCGCTTTCTTGTCCCTGTTTTCGTATACCTTCCCATCCGCTTCCAGGGTGCGGTTCTGCACACTGCCATGGAGGCTTTGGATGGTGGTCTTTCCGTTCCCGCTCATGACGGAGAGCCGCTTTGTATCATCACCGGTTTCGTCATGGACTTCGTGGTTTTCATAGGGAAGGACGGTCTTTCCATAGACCATGTGGCAGTGAAGGTGCATCCTTGTATGTTTCTTGTATCTCCAGTAATGGTTGTCATGGCCCAGGTCGTCATAGTGGATGGTACCCTGGTAGCCGGTGTTCTCTATATCTCTGCCTGCGGTCACAGAAAGATTTCCTGCAGCCGCCATGGTGCTGTAGTCGTTATGGATTTCATTTCCTGCCTGGATAGTAAGACTGCCTTCTGCCATCATGCGGCTGTCATTGGTTTCTTCTTCAATAACACCGGTGTGGATGGTGCGTTTGAATTCCCGGCGGGCATCATAGTAGTTCTTTTCCTGGAGGTGGGGAATGCGGTAGGCTATATCCTCATAGGTCACTTGCCAGCCTGTTTTCATTGTTTCTTTATCGTTGATAAGGTCCCCCGCTTCTACCATCATGTCTTTCCCGCTTTCTATGGTGCTGGAACGGTTATGGAGGATGTGGCGGGCCGTAAGGTGCATGCTGTCTCCGGAGGAGAGCAGGGAGCCTTCTTTATAGCCGCTGCCGTTCCGGTTGTACAGGTTTTCCGCTTCTATGGTCAAGTCTTTCCCTGCAGCCAGAAGGCCGTCCTCATTGGTCATATTTCCTTCTTCGGAGAGGCGGAGGCTTCCGGTAACATAGACGCCGCCCAGGCTTTGGTTGATAAAATCACGGCCCGTAAGAGTCATGTCTCCGCCCACGCCCAGATAGGCGCTGTCTTCATTGGTGAATGCATCCGCCCGGGCTTTAAGGTCTCCCTGTACGTCCATGCTGCTGTGGCTGTTTGTGAAATTCCCTGCAGTAATAGAGCTGTTTCTGCCTGCATGGAGAAGGCTGCTGTTTTTATTTTCCAGTGTATCTGCTTTGATAGTCACATCTTTGTTACCATAGAGGCTGGCACCGTCATTGCTGAAGGATACCACCCGGATATCCACCTTCTGTTCCCCATGGAGAAGCCCGCTGTCACTGTTCTTGAGGGTTTCGGTATCCAACGTGAAATTTCCACCAGCTGTCATAGACGCATGACGATTATCCAGAGAGGTAGCATGAATATCCATGTCTCCGGCAGATGAAAGGAGGGCATTTTCGTCCTGTGAAAGGGAAGAGGCCGTGAGGAAAAGATTCTTTCCTGCTTTCAGGGCGGACTGGTGCTGGGTGAGGCTTTCTGCCAGGGAAATATGCATATTCCCTTTAGCTTCCAGTATGCCTTTTTCTTTATTTTCCAAATTCTTGGCTGACAGGGTAACATCTTCTTCTGCCCCTGTCTTTCCTGTATTGGTGATGGTATTTTCCGCAGTCAGTTTGATGTTCTTTCCATAAAGCTCGCTTCTGTCATTATGGATAGAGCGGCCATAGAGGGAAAGGTTCTCTGCTTCCCTGCCGTTCAGTCCGTCTCCCATAAGGCGGATATCTCCCATGCCATGGCCGAAGCGGATATATCCATTTTCCATAGAGGAAATGGGAGCTGCCGCAAGGGTCACATCTTTTACGTGAAGGAATCCGGTACCATTGACGGAGATTCCGTTGGGGTTGGCAATCACCAGGGAAGCGGGACTACCTGCCACTTCTATATATCCCATAAGGCGGCTTTCTGTATGGCCGGTGACTTCATTCAGGATCAGGCGGGCTCCTTTTCCGTAGATTTTCATGTTCCTGTCAATATAGCCGCCCAGGTCTGTTTTGGTATAGTGGGAGGCGTTGTTCAGGATAAGGCCCCTCTGTTTCACGTTAAAGTCATGGTAGAGGTTGCGGGAAACACCATTTCCATCAGCTTCTGCAATCTGTACCAGGTCCACGCCATTGGCGGCATGGTCAATGATAGGTTTATATTTCCCTGGAGCTGTCTCATCAGCGGTGAGCGGCAGGTCACGGTCTTCCGCTTTATCTGCTTTCACCGTATCTGCTGTATCCGGCATGGAGGGCAGGGATGGAGTTTTCAGGTCTTCTGCTTTTCTAGGCGTTTCCGGATCCGGCTTCTCTTCCGGTCTCACCGGATTTCTTTCCACAAGAACCAGGCTTTTCTCGTCTTTTGCCTTCAGGTTGTCCCTGCTTCCGGTAATCCTTTCTCCTGTAAGGCTGATGGTGCCTTTATCTGCGGAGAGGGCACCGGACAGGTGGATGATGCCGCCCGCTTCTCCGGTCATGTTGTTTCCTGCTTCCAGACCGCCGCCCAGTTCGGCATTGTCACGAACCGCAAGGGAAATGTTGTCTGATGCGGACAAGGTGCCCCTGTTTTCCAGGGAGCCTCCCTTTATGGCAAGGGATGCGCTGTCGGTCTTAAACTGACCGCTTCCCTCTGTTTCTTCGTAGCTTTCTCCGGCGCTGATACGGCCTGTATTGGTAATGGCACCGGCAGCGGAGAGATGGATGTCTTTCCGGGCCATCATGTCCATACTGCTGTCAATGCTTCCTTTGGCAGAGGTGATGGAAATGGTGCCGTCAGAAGTAATGGACGTGGTGTCTGTGTCCCCGTCCTCGCCTGCTATGTCATGGGATTTCAGTTCGATTTTCCCTTCGCTGGTAAGTACCAGGTCTTTGGAGGCATGAATGGTGCCGCCCACATTGACGCCCATACCGGCAGCGGTGCCTACCAGGTAGATGCTTCCGGCATACATGCCGCCCAGGGCGCCTATGTCCAGAGAGAGTCCTTTTTCATCATTCTCTTTGACGGCCTCCATGGTGCCTGTGTCATAATGCACCCTGCCCTGGCCGACAGTCACATGGATGTCATCTTTAGCAAAGAGGGCGCTGTTAATGGCTGCCGCCCTGCTGTAGATATCCAGTTTATCCGCCCTGCCGTAAAGAATCCCGCCTTTGTCGTCATAAACCGGTGTATTTCCTTTGCCCTCCACGAAAATGGTTCCGGTCAAGTCAAAGCCGGAGAGTGTACCATTTTCTACGACCGGCCTGCCTGCGGCCAGGGTGGCTCTTCCCACGTTAATGAAACCGAAGCCGTTTCCTGTAATGCCATTGGGGTTGGCAATGATAAGGTCCGCCCTGCTGCCTGCAATTTCCATCATGCCCTGAAGGCGGGTACTGTCTTTACCCAGGGTCTCTACCAGGATGGTCCGAGCAGCATTTCCTGAAAAGTTCCGGTTGGAAGAAATGGCACCGGCCAGCTTTGTCACAGCCGCTTCCTGCCGGGCATTGTTATTGAATACGATTCCTTTTTCATCCACATTGAATGTGTCAAAGCGGTTGCGGGAAAGGCCTTTGTCATTGGGGCCCTCGATTTCCACAACGGCGGCGCCGTTGGAGGCGGTGGAGAGGGCGACGCCGCCCCGGGGAGTGATGGCCGCAGCAAAGGAGGTCACTATGCCGGAGAGGTAAAAAGAGATGGCCAGGGACAGGGATATCCATCGTTTTCCTGTCTTGATTCTTCTATAGGTAATGTTTTTATTTCTCATCATCGCTACTCTCCCCCATCCTTTTTCGGCTGCAGACCAGATGGTTTTACTTTTTAATTTCTATCATTTCAAATTTCCGCTGAAATAAGGAAACAGCAGGTCCTCTTTGCCGTTTGAAAGCCTCCCGGCTTTTCTATAGGCCATCCGATAAACCCGTCATACCGGAAGGGCCCTTTTTCCCCCCTAAAACCTAAAGCGCAGCCGGTCAGCTCTTTCCCCAGGAGGTATTCCGTAGAGGGACCGTAAACCCTTCCATAGTCCCAGGCACCGTAGATTTCCTGCCCGCTCTTTCCCAGGGGAAGGGCCAGCTCATTTCTCATGACCACGCCGCTTTCCGCCGCCAGGGTATTTTCACCGTCAAATCCCCGAACGCTATATCTTCCTCCGATAGAAAGAAATTCGCTGCCATACACCGGCTGGTTGGCTTTCTGGAAATAGAGGTCCATGGTATAGCGCAGGCGGTAATTTTCTGTCACCGGAACCGGCGTCGTGATATGCAGGGACCCCAGGTACATGTTGTAGCGGGTCGTGGCCTCTCCGGCCATGCCGTCCGTAGGGCCGGGATCTGCCATCCACGGTACGCCGCGCCTGTAGGTAAGTTCCCCTTCCACCAGACTTTCTTTGATATATCTCTTATGGCGAATCCCCAGTTCCAACGCCGTGGTCTTCTGCCGCTGTACTCCGATTTCTGTACCGTCGATATAGCTGTGCCTTGTCTTGTGGAGAATGCCTGCCAGAAGGTCTGTTTTACTGTATGCCTTTCTCTGCAGAAGGTGGGACCAGGTCAGACGGGTTCTTTCCAGCTTCCCGCTGGAAATGAATGGAACCACGCTGTAGTCCACGGTCTGCCGGTAATCGTCATGTTCATAGGACAGGGTCATTCTGTCTTTTCCCAAAGGAATGTCATAGAAAAGATTCACCCCATGGGTTCCTTTCCTGTCACTGCCGGGCTCTGCATCTCCGTTCCAGCTGAAGTAGAAAAGGTCATTCAGTGACAGGGGATTGGAAATCCGAAGGCCATAGGTCTGCTGCAGTTTTCCCGTCTCTTTCATGCCGCTGTTGTCCATGGTCATGAAAAGGGATACCGGTCTTTCCCGCTGAAGCTCAATAAGAAGTACGCTGTCCCCTTCCTTCTCTCCCGGCTCAATGCGGATATGGGCCTTTTGTCCCGGTACATGATTGAAATTATCCAGCGTCTGCTCTAGGCCTCGGATGTTCAGGAGAGAGCCTTTATGGACAGCCGCCGCATTCCGCCAGGTGCCCCAGGTATCCGGGGAAAAGCGGATACCTGAAACAATGCCGGGAAGGAGCGTGAAATAAAAGGTCCCTTTGGACAAATCCTGGGGTTCGATGTAAATCCGGCTGGTCACATAACCCCTGTCCATGATTTCCTTATTGATGGCCGTTTCAAGAGCCTGGATGCCCTTTCGACCTATGCGTCTTCCTTCAAACCCGGAAAGGAATGTATCCACCCATCTGAACCGGTGCGAAAAAGAAGAGGGCTTCAAATACAGGTGCTTTAACAGGAATCCTCCATCCTCTTCGGGCAAAGAAAAAGCTTCCAGAGATGCAGAGGAAGAATCCGTCCGCGTCATAGTGTCACGCAAACGGTATTGATTTTCTTCTTCCCTGCGTCTGGAAGCAATGTCCTGACTTTTCTGTGTAATAATATCTTCCTGCCGGCTGATAGCGCCCTCCGGCCCTGCCGCCTGGGCAGAGCCCATAAGCAGCCAGCATACAAGCGCTGCCACACCTGAAACAAACCATGGTCTTCCGTTCATCATGTAATCCCCCGATTCATTATGAACCACCCTCAGCCGGTTATGTATCGAATTAACCTCTCTCTAAGTTATTTCTTAAACAGAATATATACCATTCTTTCTAAATTTGCAAAATGGTAAAAACAGAGCAGAAATTATAATCCGGATCCATATCTCCAAATGTTATTGTCCTTTCTACATGTTAATAAGTGCTGCCAGCCGAAGAAAGTACAGTCTGCCTGTATCCTTTGATATGCCGCGTTTTTTCATATCTGGGATTCTTATTGTTCTTTATCCATTGAAACGCATTATTATATTTTAATTAGAATCTACTATCATTAGCGGCAAGTGAATTTCTTCATTTGTAACCACTCAAATCATATCCAATTTCTCAATTTGCTGATGATACTTTCTATCCGCTCTCCCTCATGACTATATCCATAGGAACAGCACCGGCCAGAGGTGTGCAGGTTAATGGATTTCTCCCCTGTCACGTATGCATTTCCATATAAAAAGGCTTCACAGATTTCTGTGAGGCTTTTATGGTGCTGATTTTCATGGTGCAGAGCCCGGGGCAGCGGGCTGCAGGATCGTCATTTATGGGAGACTGCCTGGGAAGAGTCAGGATGAATATGGCAGCAGTGGAAAAGAGCAGGAAACCGCTTTGGGTTTCCTGCTCTTTTTCATTTCCCCTGCCACACAGGGTCGTCTTTGATTTTCTTCTTTCTTTCGAAGGTGGTGGCGTTATCCATGTTGATGGCGTAGTCCTTCGAGGAGAAGTCGTATTTGGACTGGTAGAAATTGGTCTTTGCCTGCCAGATGCCGGTGACGGTGTCGAAGGCCAGGTCGTTGGTGAAGACCTGCTGCTCATGGGATTTCAGAGTGGGCATGAGTTCCGGATGGGCGGCCTGGTAGTCCGGCGATAGGTAGACGAAGAAGGGAATGTGCACCATGTCGTAGTAGAAGGGGGAGGTGGTGTGGTAGTGCTTCATATTTTCGCCATGGTCGGAGAAGTAAATCATGGATTTGAGATTCAGGTTCGCTTTGGCGTATTCGAATATTTCTTTCATCACCTGGTCGTCATAGGCGATGGTGAGGTCGTAGTCGTGGTAGGGATCTTCTTTGGAAATGCCCAGTTTGTCCCGCAGGTTCACAGGCACCCGGGCAATGTAGGTGTAGTGGCTGCCGTCGATGTTGATGAAGATGATCCGCTTTTTGGCAGGCGGCAGTTTCTTCAGCACTTCCAGGGTGTAGCCGTCATAGTTCTTTTCCCAGTAGGAATCGTCGCAGCGTTCTGCAATCATGGTGACGCCGGCGCTGGACATGGAGCTCCGGTTATGGAAGGAAATCCAGTCGGTACGGTAGCCGGCGGCTTTGGCCACGTCCACCATGCTCACCACGTCTTCAAAGGACATGTCGCTGTACTGGTTGGCGCTGGTCATGGCGTAGGACAGGGAGAAAAGGGTATTGGGGAAATTGGAGTAGGCCTTGTATCCCAGGGCGAAGTCCTTTGACTTGGCCATTTCCGAAAGCCAGGGGGTGGTATTTTCGGGATAGTCCGGCGTAAAGGCCTTCATGTGGTCCCTGTTGGCGCTTTCGCCGATAATGACGATGTGGGTGCCTTCATCAATGCCGTTTTCCGGATTCGGCGCAAGGAAAGTCATGGTTTTCACATTTTTGTCCAGGTTGTCATTGAGCTTCTGCAGGAGCTGGAATTCGCTGCCCGAGGAGTTCAGGGCTTTGAAGATGGTGGCAGGAAATACATGGGTAATCTGCCGGTAGAATCCGCCGAAGAAGAGGACGGAAATCACAAGAAGCCAGACAGGGAAGGATTTCCCGCTGCCTCTAAAGATATTTCCTTCAAAACTGCGAGCTCTTTTCATCATGGAGCGGGACAGGACGACGGCGCAGGAAATGATGATGCCAAGGGCAATGACCGCCATTGCCAGGTGCATGGGGGAACCCATGGTGCGGAGGAAGTCCTTGATTTCCTTCAGATGGGTGGAGCGCACCGCCATCATGGCAAACATGTCCATTTCCCCGCCGAAGAGCACGTAGTAGCCGATGTAGATGAAGGGGATAAGTACCATGAAGAAGGTGTAAATCCCTGCGATGACTGTCCAGAGAGAGGAAAAGCGTTTTGCCCTGGCAGTCCAGGCGGTGTACACATAGGGAAGGGCCATGAGAAGGGCCCCCAGCACGTAGTAGTCGCCCAGATGTTTTTTCTCCGGCAGGGAGGCAAAGCCGTAGGCCCAGGTAAAGGTGCCCATCCAGAGAAGGGGCAGAATCACCGCCCAGGGAAGGAGGGCCTTCAGATATTTCCTGTTCATCACGGTAAAAAGGCCGAAGGATACGATCAGGAAGACCAGAAGCGCCGCTCCCAGCCGAGGCTGTACGTAGCTGTGGATGTCGGGGAAGTCCCCGCCCAAATGGAGCAGCGCCATAATCACCAGAGACGTGGATACCACCCAGGAAAGGGCGGATAAAATCACTTGTTTCACCATGCACCTCGCGTAAGAAATCTGTAAAAAAGATATGAAATATCTATAAATTATACCACAAATTGACCGGCAGTTCACATGATTTGGTGAGTCCTTTTGTACCAAGCCGGCAGGAAACGATTCGCAAAAGGGCTGCCAGGAAATGATTTCCATTTCCTGGCAGCCCCTTTTTCACGGGATATGACAGAATTTTATCTTTCCAGGTTCAGGTCCATGGAGGGAGCCGGTTCCGCCGGTTTTTCTTCCGGCAGGCCGTTTTCCAGGATGTGCATGAACTGGTCGCCTGTAATGGTTTCTTTTTCGTAGAGGTACTTGGCCAGGGCATCCAGCTTGGAACGGTTTTCTTCCAGGAGCTTTACTGCCTTTTCGTGCTGTTTCCTGATGAGTTCGGAAACGGCGCGGTCGATGCGGGCTGCGGTTTCCGGCGAGCAGGCCAGGGTGGTGTCGCCGCCCAGGTACTGGTTGGTCACTGTTTCCATGGCCACCATGCCGAATTCATCGCTCATGCCGAAGCGGGTAATCATGGCCCGGGCCAGCTTGGTGGCCTTTTCGATGTCATTGGAAGCGCCGGAGGAGGAGGTGTGGAATACCACTTCTTCTGCGGCCCTGCCGCCGGTGAGGGTGGCAATCTGGTCGAGGAGTTCTTCCTTGGTCATGAGGTAATGGTTGCCCTTGTCCACCTGCATGGTGTAGCCCAGGGCGCCGCTGGTGCGGGGGATAATGGTAATCTTCTGCACCGGTGCGGAATGGGACTGAAGGGCTGCCACCAGGGCATGGCCGATTTCATGGTAGGAAACCACGCATTTTTCCTTGTCCGAAAGGATGGCGTGCTTCTTTTCGTAGCCGGCGATAACCACTTCAATGGAGGCTTCCATATCTTCTTCGGTGGCGTAGCTGCGGTGATCCCGGACGGCCCGAAGGGCTGCTTCGTTCACGATATTGGCCAGTTCGGCGCCGGACGCGCCGGAGGCCATGCGGGCCACTTTGTTGTAGTCAATATTGGGATCATGCTTGATTTTCTTAGCATGCACCTTGAGGATGGCTTCACGGCCCTGGAGGTCCGGCAGGCCTACCGGCACCTGCCGGTCGAAACGGCCCGGTCTGGTGAGGGCGGGATCCAGGGATTCGGGACGGTTGGTGGCTGCCAGAATGATGACGCCTGTATTGTCTTCGAATCCGTCCATTTCCGTAAGCAGCTGGTTCAAGGTCTGTTCTCTTTCGTCGTTTCCGCCGATAGCGGCGCCGCCGCGCTTCTTGCCGATGGCATCGATTTCATCGATGAATACGATGCAGGGCGCCTTTTCCTTGGCCTGTTTGAAGAGGTCACGCACCTTGGCGGCGCCCATGCCGACGAACATTTCAACAAATTCGGAGCCGGAAATGGAGAAGAAAGGAACCTCCGATTCACCGGCCACGGCCTTGGCCAGCATGGTTTTGCCGGTGCCTGGCGGCCCTACCAGAAGAATGCCCTTCGGCATTTTGGCGCCGATGTCCTTGTAGCGGCTGGGGTTATGAAGGTAGGAAACCACTTCCTGCAGGCTGTCCTTCGCTTCATCCTCCCCTGCCACGTCGGCAAACTTGATGCCGTTGGTGGGCTTGACGAAAATCTTGGCGTTGGATTTCCCCATGCCGAACTGCATGGCCCCGGGGCCGCCCATATTTTTCATAATTTTCTTATTCATGTAATGGCCGATGCCGAAGAAAATCAGAATCGGCAGGATCCAGCTGAGGGCGAAATCAAGGAGGGGGTTCATGGGGGTTACAATTTTGCCGGTGAAATCGGCGCCGGACTTATGGAGCCGGTCCACCAGCTGGGGATCATTCATGGGGGCCGTCTTGTAGGCCTGCTTGTCCCCTTTCTTGGTGAAGATGATCTGGTCCTGCTCCACCTGCACCTTGTCGATTTCCTTGTTTTCCGTCATGGTCATGAAGCTGGAGTAATCCACGCTCTTCACTTCATTGCTCTTGAACATGGGCATGATGAGGGAGTTAAAGAAAATGATGACCAGGAATATGATGGCATAGTAGGCCAGGATAGGTCGTTTGGAAGGCTTAACTTCTTTCAATGTATTTCCTCTCTTTCTTATTGATTTTCAATGCCGTGCAGGAAAAATGTTTCCCAGTACGCCGGAAGGCTGGCGGAAGCCACCCGTCCGTGACATTCCCCTTCAAAAAGGGACCACATGGCGCCTGCAAAAAGCTCCGTCATCACGGAAGCGGGAATGTCCACCCGGAAAGCACCGGATTTCTGGCCCCGAAGGAAGAAATCGGTCATCTGCCGGGTATAGGTTTCCTGACACCAGCTGTCGATACTGCCTGTCACATTGCCGTAGCAGAGGAGCATGAGATACTCCTTGTTATCGCAGCAGCAGCAGATGATGTCCCGAAGGCGGCTTTTGGAATCGCCCTCTTCTTCATTCACCAGTTCCATGAGGAAGGAAACCTTCTCCCTTGCCTTCTCACTGAGCAGGCGGGACAGATTGTCCCGGGAGCCGTAGATCCGGTAAAAGGTGGCCTTGCTGATACCCGCCGCCTCCGCCAGTTCCTTTGCCGTGCGGCGGGGATTGATACAGAAGGCAAGGGCCAGTTTCTTCAATTCCTCTTCTCTGCTTTCTGTGTCCATTATACACCTCTTTTATCTCATAAAAATATCTTTATATCATTTTGAGACTTTATAGTCTCTTTTGAGGTAATCATAACACGACACATGTATCCAGTCAACAGCAGTCATAAAAAAAAGGCTGTGAAAAAATGATTTACATTTTTTCACAGCCCCTACAGGATTTATTCCTTTATCATATATGGTTCAAGCAGGTTTTTAATATCGATTTCCATGTACTTCACGGACTGCTCGGTCAGGTTCCAGGAGCCGTTCATCATGCACCAGATGGTAAGTGCACCGAAGAAATGGCTCATCATGAGCTTGGCCAGCGTATCCACCGGCGCGTCTTCCGTAAGTTCTCCTACCCCGGTGCCCTGCCGGACGGCGCAGATTTTCATAAGGGCGCCGTAAATATTGTACAGAGCGGCCTTGGCCTCCGAATCCTCTTCTTCCGACTCCATGGTTTCCCGGATCCACTGCCTGATGAGGCGGACCCCCGCCCAGGCGGCGTCCTTGCAGAGAGCGGTTACATAATAGTAGCACCGCTCATCCACCGGCCCGTCAAAATGGATGGATTTTTCCGTAGTCGCCTGACAGGACTGGAAGGACAGCTCCGCCACCACATCTTCCTTGCACTTGAAATAGTGGTAGAAAGTTCCTTTGGCCACGCCGCTGTCCCTGGTTATATCTTCCACGGAAACCTTGTCAAAACCCCTTTCGCCGATGAGCTTTTTTGCCGACTCCAAAAGTTTTGCCCTGGTCCTCTCCGCTTTTTTCGTTAATCCCATAACATCCTCCCGGTCATATAAATTTTTGACCCATTTTCAACCGTTGGTCACTTTTATAGTATACAGGATATAGACCATGCTCGCAATGGTGAAATGTGATGCAGGGGCCCGCGGCCCCGGATTCAGAGGAGGGGCGCCTTTGGGCGCTAAGGGGCGCGGCTTCGGTGTGAGGGTTCAAAAGATTCAAAGGGTTCAAAGGGTTCAAAGGAGAAGGTTGACGCCTGCTTCGCAGGCGGGGTTTGACCGGCCTGCGGCTGGAGGGTTCTCAAGTTGGACAGCCGCCTTTGGCCGCTGAGAGTTTGGGATTGCCGCCGGTCAGCGGGAATTGGCCGCCTTTCACGGTCAGCCGACTAAAAGGAAGGCCTCTTATTGGGCAGGCTAGAGGCCAACTTCGGCTGACTTGGAGGTCCTATGCAGGACCTCCACAGCCACCCCTTATTCGGCTGCGCCGGACTTTCCCCTATTCAGGGGACAGAATAAACCTCTCTATGCTTTTTCTTAGCGTCATGTGGCACACTGCCCAGCGCCCATAGTGTCCCGCGGTAAGCGGTCAGCGGATAGCGGACAACTGTCCCACTAGCACACTAGCACACTAGCACACTAGTACACTATCCCACTATCTCACCAGCCCCTATTCCCCCAGCACCGGTTTTTTCTCTGCAATGCCCACTTTTCTTGGGTAGGTCTTGGGGCAGGGGGCGGTTTTACGGATGTAGAGGATGGTGCGGCGGTCTCCGCCCGGGAGGGTGAGTTCTTTTTTCTCTTCCAGGGCGCCGTGAAGTTCGCGGAGGATTTTCCCTGCGGTTTTCATTTCCTCATCGGCTCCCGGCCCTTTCATGGCCGCAAAAACGCCGCCTACTGCCACGAAGGGAAGGGCCCATTCGGAGATAACGGGCATGGCTTTGACCGCCCGGGCGGTGACTACGTCGAAGGATTCCCTGGTCTTTTTGCGCCGTCCCCCTTCTTCCGCTCGGATGTGGAGGCATTTCACGTTTTTGATGCCCAGATCGGCGCAGGCGCCTTCGATGAAGGCCAGTTTTTTCCGGATGGAGTCCACCAGAAGGAACTGCATATCCGGGCGCAGGATGGCCAGGGGCACGCCGGGGAAGCCGGCGCCGGTGCCAAGGTCCAGCACCCTTCCCTTTTCCGGGAAATATTTTTCATCATATACGGTGAGTGAATCGTACACATTCTTGATCAGACTTTCCTCTACGTCCTTAATGCCGGTGAGATTCACTTTACCGCTCATGGCAATGACCATGGCATTGTACTCAGTCAGCTTTCTTGCGGCCTCCTCATTGGCCGGAAGGCCCAGGGCCTCCATCATTTCGCAGGCTGTCATCTTTTTCTTTTCTCCTTCCAAAAAGAAATATGTGATGAAATGGTCCTTCTTCCCCTATTTTCCCTGTGAGAAGAAAGGATGGATATATAAAGGGGCGCGGCTGCGCCGCAGGTTGTGCAAAAGGGTTGTGTAAAAGGTTCCCAGGTTTGACCGGCCTGTCGGCCGGAGGGTTCTTAGGTTTGACAGGCCCTTTGGGCCCGAGGGTTGTGGTGGCGGCTGCGCCGCAAATTAAAGAGGGGGCGCGGCTGCGCCGCAGGTTGTGGCCGCCTATCGGCGGCGGGTTGTGCAAAAGGGTTGTGTAAAAGGTTCAAAGGTTTGACCGGCCTTTCGGCCGGAGGGTTCTTAGGTTTGACAGTCGCCTCTAGGGAAGCGCTGATTAAATCACTGTCTGCTTTTATTCTTGAATTTTTATGCAATGCAAGGAATGGGACGACGCGAATAGCGAGCTATTTAAGGAGTCCCATGACGAAGCAGTGCATAAAAATTCTTATAAAAGCAGACTCTATGAATTAATCAGTGCTTCCCTAGCGGCATTTATACTGGCGCCGCAGGCGCCCTGCCTCCCCAGCGGCAGCAATATTACATAACTCCCCTTTGAACCAGCCCGGAAGGCGAAGCCCTTCCCGGGCCGAACCGGGGCACTGAGAGGCAATAGCCTCGACAGTGCCCTGAACCCTCTGAACCCGCTTTGCTTTCGGGAATACAGTTTCCCGCCGCCGGTGACACTGCCCCCCTATTTCGCCGCCTTCATTCTCTTGACGTACACCATGAGCACGGACATGTCCGCCGGAGAGACGCCGGAGATGCGGGAGGCCTGGCCCAGGGAGAGGGGACGGATTTTGTCCAGTTTCTGCCGGGCTTCGATGGAAATCCCTTCCAGATGGAGATAGTCTATGTCCTTTGGCATTTTTTCGCTTTCCATGCGGGCCGCTTTCTTCACCGCCGCTTCCTGGCGGGCAATGTAGCCTTCGTACTTCACGGTGATTTCCATTTCTTCCACCGCTTCAGGGTCAAAGACCGGGCAGCCCAGGACATCCACCATTTTCCGGTAGGTCATTTCCGGACGCTTCAGGATCTTGTCGGCCCCCATGCCGGTGGTAAGGGGCGCGGAGCCTATGCTTTCCAGGGCGGCATTTACTTCCGCCTTGGGGGTGAAGCGCTTGGTGCGGATGTAGGCCATGGCTTCTTCAAATTTTCTCTTTCTTTCCAGGAAATGCTGGTACCGGTCTTCTGTTACCAGGCCAATGTCGTAGCCCTTCTGGGTGAGGCGCAGGTCCGCATTGTCCTGCCGGAGGATGAGCCTGTATTCGCTGCGGCTGGTCATCATGCGGTAGGGTTCGTTGGTGCCCTTGGTGACCAGATCGTCAATGAGGGCACCGGTATAGGCCTCGTGGCGGCCCAGGATGAAGGGGTCTTTTCCCTTGATTTTAAGGGCGGCGTTAATGCCTGCCATAAGGCCCTGGGCGGCGGCTTCCTCGTAGCCCGAGGTGCCGTTGGACTGGCCGGCGGAGTAAAGGCCGGGGAGTTTCTTCACTTCCAGGGTGGGATAGAGCTGCAGGGGATCCAGCAGGTCGTATTCAATGGCGTAGGCGGGACGCATGACTTTCACGTCCTCCAGCCCCGGAATGGTGCGGAGGAAGGCGTACTGCACATCAATGGGCATGGACGTAGACATGCCCTGGACGTACATTTCATTGGTGTCAAGGCCTTCCGGTTCGATGAAGAGCTGGTGCCGTTTCTTGTCGGGGAAACGGACTACCTTGTCTTCAATGGAAGGGCAGTAGCGGGCGCCTACGCCGTGGATGAGGCCGGCGTACTTGGGGGCACGCATGAGATTTTCCCTGATAATAGAGTGGGTGGTTTCATTGGTATAGGTGAGCCAGCAGTTTCTCTGGTTCCTGTCTTCTCTTTCATCCATGAAGGAGAAGGCATGGTTCTGCGGATCTCCTTCCTCCAGCTGCATGTGATCCAGATGGAGGCTCCGGATATCTACGCGGCTGGGGGTGCCGGTTTTGAAACGGAGGATGTCAATGCCGTGTTTTCGCAGGTTTTCGGACAGTCCCACCGAGGGGCGCATGCCGTTGGGGCCGCCGGAATACATGGTTTCACCGATAATGATTTCGCTGTCCAGATAGGTGCCGGTGCAGAGGATCACCGCTTTTGCCCGGTATTCTTCATGAAGTTCCGTGGTAATGCCCACGCATTTTCCGTCTTCTACAATAATATCCATCACCTGCACCTGCTTCAGGTCCAGGTTGTCCGTGTTTTCCACCACCTGCTTCATGTAGCGGTGATAGGCATTCTTGTCGGACTGGGCGCGGAGGGCGTACACCGCCGGCCCTTTCCCCAGGTTCAGCATACGCATCTGGATGGCGGTTTTGTCCGCTGCAATGCCCATTTCTCCGCCCAGGGCGTCGATTTCCTTCACCAGATGGCTTTTGCCGGGGCCGCCGATGGCTGGATTGCAGGGCATCATGGCCACGTTTTCCAGGGAAATGGTGGTAAGGAGGGTCTTGCAGCCAAGGCGGGCAGCGGCCAGGGCCGCCTCGCAGCCCGCGTGGCCTGCGCCTACCACGATTACATCATACGTATCAATAAGATACATGGTTTCCTTCTTTCTTCAATAAAAAGCAGCCAGAGGCTGCTTCCTTAATATAACAAGCCGATACTTTATTATATAAAATATGGCAGTAGTTTAAAAGGGGGCATGGCGTCAATAGGATGCCTGAGTATCCCCAAACGCAAAGGGGGCGCGGCTGCGCCGCAGGTTGTGTAGAAAGGTTGTGTAAAAGATTCTCAGGTTTGACGGGCCCATAGGGCTCGAGGGTGGTGGTATCGCCCTGTCGGGCGAGGACTTTGCTTCGCAAAGGCCTATCCTCACCGCTCCGCGGAGCTCCTTCCAACAGGTGGCAATCCTGCATAGGATTGCCAAGTCAAGCGACATTGGCCCTTAGCCTGCACATAAAAGGGCTTTCCTTTTAATCGCTTGACCGTAAGGAGCCTGCATTACGTGCTTATCTTCCCTCCGTCACAGTCATTCTGAGCGTAAGCGAAGAATCTTTGTACATGCCGATAGTGTCTCATCTACCGATAAATACCAGTCGGCGGGAATTGGCGACCTATGGTCGCCACCCCCTATCCGGCGCCGCCGGACTTCTCCACAGGAAAGCGTCTCACTTGGTTCACAGGTCGCTTCGCTCCCCTACGAACCAAGTTCGCTTGCCACCCCTATTCAGGGGGAAGAATAGGCCTCTCTACGCTTTCCACCGGCGAACAGCTGACAGCCGATAGCCGACAGCCGACAACTGTCCCACTGTCTCACCAGCCCACTATTTTCCCACGCAGAACCGTTCGAAAATCTTATTAATCAGTTCGTTATCCACTGTGTCGCCGGTGATTTCGCCCATGCGGTTCCAGGCTTCCACCAGATCTACGGTAATGCAGTCGGCGGGCATATTGTCCTCCAGGGACTGCTGTGCCCGGCGGACGGCTTCCAGTGCTTTTTTCACCAGGTCCACATGGCGGAGGTTGGTGAGGAAGAGCTGTCTTCCTGCGTCCCGGTCCTGGGTTTCGGTAAGGCGGCGGAGGGCTTCTTCCAGTTCTTCCATGCCGCTGCCGTAGCGGGCGGAGAGGGATACCACCGGCGCATCTCCTGAAAGGGTCTTGATTTCTTCTGTGTCCACTTCCTGGGGAAGGTCGTATTTATTAAGGATGACCATGGATTTTCTTCCCCGGAGGGAGGAAAGGAGCTCCCGGTCTTCCTTTTCCAGAGGACGGGAGCCGTCGATGACGGCCAGCACCAGGTCTGCCTGTTCCATGGATTTCCTGGCCCTTTCGATGCCGATTTTTTCCACTTTGTTGTCCGTTTCCCGAAGGCCGGCGGTATCCATGAGCACCAGGGGGACGCCGCCGATTTTGATGGATTCTTCGATGGTGTCCCTGGTGGTGCCGGGGATGTCGGTAACGATGGCCCGGTCTTCCTGGAGAAGGGCGTTGAGGAGGCTGGATTTTCCGGCATTAGGCTTTCCTACAATGGCGGTGCGGAGGCCGTCTTTGATGATGCGTCCTTCTTCCGACCGTTTCAGCAGGGAGGCAAGGCTTTTTTCAATATCTGACAGGCCTTCGCCGATTTCTTCATTGGTGAGGTCTTCCAGGTCTTCTTCCGGGTAGTCGATGGTGACTTCCAGTTTGGTAATGAGGTCTGTCAGCTCGTCCCGACTCATTTTCACAAAGCGGGACAGGGCGCCGGAAAGGTGGCTTTCTGCCTGGGACAGGGCGGCAGAGCCCCGAGCTTCGATAATGTCCATCACCGCCTCCGCCTGGGAGAGATCCAGCCGGCCGTTCAGAAAGGCTCTTTTCGTAAATTCGCCGCGGCTGGCAGGCACGGCGCCGCTTTCCAATGCCAGCTCCAGTGTTTCCCGAAGGGCTTCGGAGGAGCCGTGAATCTGGATTTCCACCACATCTTCGCCGGTGTAGGAGTGGGGCGCCTTCATGTACACCGCCAGTCCTTCGTCCACCTTCTTCTCCCCTTTTTTCACGTGGCCGAAGTACATATGGTAGGGCAGGGCCTCTGCAAAACTTTTGATTTTTTTCGTATGAAACAGGGCATCCGCCACGGAAACGGCATTCATGCCGCTGATACGCAGGATGCCTATGCCCCCTTCGCCGGGGGCGGTGGCTATGGCTGCAATGGTTGTTTCTTCGTACATATAAAGCTCCTTAAGGAAAACAGATTGAAATTTATATATATTGTAACAGAGTGGGACAACATTTTCACGAAGGAAATGGAATCCCCCAAAAGGGCTGTGGGAAATGATGGACACCGAACCCTCCGCCCGAGAGGCCGGTAGCGGCAGGCATCATACAGTCATTTCAAAGGGGCGAATGACAGAAACGCTGCTCCGCCCTGTCGTCATTTCGACCACAGCGCAGCGGAGCAGCAAAATCTCACTCTCCCATGGCAGGCAGCATAGCGACCGGAGATCTCTCGACTCAGCGTTTCAATAGCCCCCGAGGTCTTTATCCCCATACCGCCATGTCCCTCCGCTCGAGATGACGGTGGCGGCAGGCAGCATACGGTCATTTCAAAGGGGCGAATGGCAGAAACGCCGCCTTACCCTGTCGTCATTTCGACCGAAGCCGGTCAGCCGCCAATAGGAAAGCCTCTTATTGTGCAGGCTAGAGGCCAACTTCGGCTGACTTGGAGACTCTATGCAGAGTCTCCACAGAGTGGAGAAATCTCACTCCTCAAATAGCAGAAACGCTGCCTCCCCCTCGTCATTTCGACGAAAGCGCAGCGGAGCAGCTAAATCTCACTCCCCAATGGTACGCACGCATGGCGGCAGGCGGCCTGCCATCATGGGGCAGGCAAAAAAAGCTGTGAGAAATGATTTACATTTCTCACAGCCCCTTCTGTCAGTCAGCGGATATGCTTATTTCAGAACCTGACGCAGCATCCAGATTTCCTTGTAGAAGCTTTCGATGTAGTCGTCCATGAGGGCGCTGGTGAGGTAGTCCCCTGCTTCATCAGCCGCTTTCTTCACATCCAGCACATCGTCCCGGAGAAGTTCGAAGTCCTTCAGTACGGAAGCAAATGCTTCTTCCGAGGTGAGTTCCTTGTTTTCCGCTTCTTCCACAGCAGTGAGAGCCAGGAAGCCCTTCAGTGTGGATTCGGGCTTGAGGGAGAGCTTCAGCATATCCTCTGCCACGCCGTCCACCATGCCGGCAATCATGTCATAATAGCTTTCCAGTTTCGGATGATCATCGAAGAAATGATATCCTTTCAGGTACCAGTGATAGCTCTGCAGTTTGTGGTACTCCACAACCAGGTCCGCCAGCAGTTTGTTCAGTAATCTTTCCATGATAATTCCTCCTTGTATTAAAAATTGAATTTGATTTTTTATTCCAGAAACCATATCTATTTATCTCGATTTCTGATATAATTATATCGTCAGAAATGAAATAAAAATAGCAAAATCATATCTACTTTTATAACAATCGTATCGATTGAGGTGAATCATGAAATCCTATGCACTCATCCCCGGCACCCCCGCTGCCGGCAATGCGAAAATGAAGACACTCTATGCAGGAAAGGAGAAGGGGGAAGAAAATACATCCTCCCTCACCCACTGGCATGAAGAGGCGGAATGCATTACCCTGCTCGCCGGCTCCCTTGATTTCCAGGTCAATGAAAGGGTCATCCCCCTCCATGAAGGAGACACCCTCTTCCTCTTCCCCGGAGTTATCCACAAAAACGGGCCGGAGCCGCCGGGCACCACCCTCATCCGGGTGCTGGTGAACGAGGAGGTGATGACGGCGGACAGGGAAATCCAATGCCGCCTCATCCGTCCCTTCCTGGAAAACAGGCAGTCCGATTTCCTTTATATTCCCGCTTCCCGCGACAGGGACGGAGCCCTTTCCTCCCTGCTCCAGGATATGGAAAAGGGAAGCCATGAAAAAGGGCTTCTGGGGCGGCTCAAGGTCATCGCCCTTCTCCATCTTCTTCTTCACCGGCTGTGCCTCCTCTTTCCGCCGGAGAAAAAGAAGAGCCCCCTCGCCTCCCCTTCAGATCGGCAGGTCCTGAAGGATATGGCCGACTACATCCGCAGCCGCTACGGGGAAAAAATCACACTGGACGACATTGCCGCCGCCGGAAAGGTGTCCCGCAGCAAGTGCTGCTCCATTTTCAAAACCTACATGGACTCCTCACCCATTGATTATGTGAACGGCTACCGGCTGGGCGTGAGCCGCACCCTTCTGGAATACCAGGACACCTCCATCCAGGATATTGCCTATGCCTGCGGGTTTTCCAGCCAGAGCTACTTTACCAAACTCTTCAGCCGCACCTTCCACATGACCCCCAGGGAATTCCGCGCCTCCCACCGGGCAGGATAAATGCCTCTGCCCCGTATGACAAAGTGCCGGGGAAGCGCCGATTCATTTACTGCCTGCTTTTATTCCTGAAATCCTATACCATGCAGGAAATGGGACGAATAGAACTCCCCTCTTTCCTGCATTCCCTTGTATCGCCATACAAAAAGGGGCTGTGAAAAAATGATTTACATTTTTTCACAGCCCCTTTTTATATAGTATGATTTCAAAGTGTCCTTCCCAAATCCAGGGCCATCTGCTTATCCTTTTCCGGGGGACGGCCGGCGATGGTAAGGTAGCCGCCGATCATGGCGCCGTTTAAGCCCGCTGCCAGGGCAAAGGCCTGCAGGTCCCGGAGGGCCGTTTCCCTTCCGGCGCACACCCGCATGATTACATGGGGCAGAATGAACCGGTACAGGGCAAACATGCGGAGCACTTCCACCGGTTTCGGCGGTTTATTTTTGCCGAAGGGGGTGCCGGGAATGGGGCTGAAAATATTGAGGGGCACGCTGGTAACGTGGTGGCTCCTGAGGGCGAAGGCCATGTCGATGCGGTCTTCATCCGTTTCCCCCAGACCCATGATGCCGCCGGAGCAGACTTCGAGGCCCGCCTTCTGGATGCGGCGGATATGGTCTTCCTTTTCCTCATAGGTATGGGTGGTGCAGATATTGGGGAAATACCGCTTCGCCGTTTCCAGGTTGCAGTGAATCCGCTGGCATCCGGCTTCCTTCAGCTGCCGGAGCTGGTCATCGGTCAAAAGGCCCAGGGAGCAGCAAACGGACAGTTTCGTCTGCTGGGAAATGAGCTTGACTGCCTTCACAATGGAAGCAAACTGCACAGGGTCGCTCTGGCCCCGTCCGCTGGTGACGATGCCGAACCTTTCCGCGCCGTAGGCTTCTGCCTGCTTTGCTTCATGAAGCAGGTCTTCCGGGCTCCGTAAAGGATATTCCTTCACGCCGGTATGGTACCAGCCGGACTGGGCGCAGAATCTGCAGTTTTCCGTGCATCGGCCGCTTCTGGCATTCACGTCGCTGCAGAAACGCATCTTGTCTCCGCAGAAGGTTTTTCGAATCTTGTCGGCTGCCGCCATCAGGAAGAGGGGCTCCTTCTTTCCCGCTTCATTGAGCTTTCCTGCTTCCTCCCTGGTGATATCGGTGCCTCCAAGGATTTTGTTCATACAGTCTTCAATATATTTTATGTTTTCATCCATATGGCTATGTTTCACTTCTTCCCATGTCTGCGCTCCTTGAGCGCAAAAGGTTCTAAAGTTTGACCGGCCCCTTCAGGGCCGGAGGGTTCTTAAGTTTGACAGCGGCTGTGCCGCTGAGGGTTATGGCGGCGGCTGACGCCGCAATATATAGGCCGCTTAGCGGCCAGGGTTCGAAGGGTTCAGAGGGTGGTGGTGGTGCCCTTGGGACACGCCTTCGGCGTGAGGGTTCAGAAGGTTCAAAGGGTGGTGGTAGCGCCCTTCGGGCGCAATAAATAAGATGACGCCGGAGGCGCCGTACCCCGCCAATGCAGTGGTACTTTATAACTCCCCTCTGAACCAGCCCGGAAGGCGGAGCCGATTCCGGGCCGAACCTGAGGTGCTAAGGGGCTTGCCCCGACAGCACCTTGAACCTAGGCGCCGTAAGGCGCCTGAACCCTCTTGCGTTCGGGAATACAGCCTTCTGACGTCTGCCGTCTGACAGTCTGACGTCTTTCCACGGACATCGGATAGTGGACAGCCGTCCCACCAGCCCACTATCTCACTAACTCACTAGATCACTAGATCACTAGATCACTAGATCACTAGTACACTAGCACACTGTCTCAGTTCAAATTCGGCGCTGTCTGTGTTCTCCCCAGATCATGGAGCATAGCGATATCGTCCTGAGGATCGGATCCTTTACTGGTGAGGTAATTGCCGATCATAACGCCGTTCATGCCGCCGGCCAGAGCCATGGACTGCAGGCTCCGGAGGTTGATCTGCCGTCCGCCGGCGGTACGGATCTGGGCCTTGGGGAGGACGAAGCGGAACATAGCAAAAGAGCGGAGGATTTCAAGGGGAGAAAGGCGCTTGTTGTGCTCAAAGGGAGTACCGGGGATCGGATTCAGTACGTTCAGCGGCACGGCGTCAATGTGCATTTCCTTCAGATGGAATGCCATTTCCACCCGCTGGTCCAGGGATTCGCCAAGACCGATGATGCCGCCGCAGCAGACACGGATGCCTGCTTTCTGGGCACGGGCTACGTTCTCCGCCTTTTCCTCCGCTGTATGGGTGGTGCACACTTCCTTGAAGAAGGAAGGAGCTGACTCGATATTGCAGTGCAGGCGGCTGATACCGGCTTCTTTCAGCTGGTAAGCCTGTTCCTGGGTGAGGAATCCGAGGGAGCAGCATACTTCGATGCCTACTTCCTTGCGGATACGACGGATTAAGTCGAGAATTTCCGCAAAGTCCTTCGGATTTCTCTGGTCACGGCCTGCAGTAACAATATCGAAACGGGCAGCTCCGGCTTTTTTCGCTCTTTTAGCCGCTTCAATGACCTCATCTTCCGGAAGGAATTTATAGGTTTTTACACCTGTATTGTAACGAGCAGACTGGGCACAGAATTTGCAGTCTTCCTGGCAGGAACCGCTCCTGGCGTTGATAATGGCGCAGAGGTCTACGCTCCGGCCGGAAAATTTCTGACGGATCTTATCAGCGCAGGCCAGAAGAAGCATGGTGTCTTCGTCTCTGGTGCGGATGAGGGCTCTGGCCTCTTCTTCGGTCAGTTCTCCGCCATTCAAAACTTTTTCAGTCCACTTCAAAATCTGTTCACAGCTGCTTTCCATTGCAAACCACTCCTTTTATAAAATCACCTGCCGTCAAAAGACAGGGTATTGCCTTGATGAAACCTTACGTGTATGTGCGTAATAGAAATATTCGTGTTTCACAATGGTGCGGAATATTTCTATCTGTATGAAATTGTATATGAAATCAAAGCTGAGGCTGGGTCATAGAGCGTCCCAGGTCTTCGGTCATCCGGATATCCTCCTTCGGATCTCTTCCGCCGGTGGTAAGGTAGCCTCCCACCATAATGCCGTTCAGGCCGCCAGTCAAAGCATAGGCCTGCAGGCTCCGGAGGTTCACTTCCCGGCCGCCGGCGGTGCGGATGAGCGCCTTCGGCAGGACAAAGCGGAACATGGCGAAGGTGCGGAGCACTTCCAGCGGCGGCAGGCGGCGGTTCGTATAGAAAGGCGTGCCTTTCACCGGATTCAGAATATTCATGGGGATGGAATCGATGTGCATGGACTTCAGTTTGAAGGCCATTTCCACCCGCTGGTCCAGGGATTCGCCCAGGCCGATGATGCCGCCGGAGCATACCCGGATGCCCGCCTCCTGGGCGGTGCGGATGATGACTTCCTTATCTTCCATGCTGTGGGTGGAGCACACTTCCGGGAAATAGGAAGGTGCTGTTTCGATGTTGCAGTGGATTCTCGTGATGCCTGCTTCCTTCAGGCGGATGGCCTGCTCTTTGGTAATGAGTCCCAGGGAGCAGCATACTTCGATGCCTACCTGCTCACGAATTTTCTTCACAATATCGATGATTTCCTCAAACTCATTGGGATTGTCCTGGTTTCGTCCGCTGGTAACCAGGGAGAAACGGACAGCGCCGGCTGCCTTAGCTTTCTTCGCTGCTTCCAGAATTTCATCTTCCGGAAGGAGCCGGTATACTTTGGCACCGGTATGGTACCAGCCCGACTGGGCGCAGAACTTGCAGTTCTCCTGACAGTGGCCGCTTCTGGCATTGATAATGGCACAGAAATCCACTGCATTGCCATTGAATTTCTGGCGGATTTTATCCGCCATAGCCAGAAGCAGCATGGTATCCTCATCTTTGGTACGGATTAATTTCTTTGCTTCTTCTTCTGTAATCTCACCGCCATCCATGACTTTTTCAGCCAATTTGATAATTTCTGCACAAGCACTGTCCATAATGAAAACTTCCTTTCACAATCGGAGCGCCTGCGTTTCAAATTGTTACCTTGTGATTAAGTATAAAATAAACAATCAAATCTGTCAATCCTGTTATTTGGAGCAGTTGACAATATGTTGACATAGAGGGCTCCGGTACCTTTTTAATATTTCTTTATCTTCTCGAGGGCCGCCTTATTCTATAATAAAGAAAAGACAGGGAAAGGAGGTGTGAGCCATGGCAGGAAAAAGAGAAACCACCAGGCTGTCCTACTATTTTCTAAAGGAGAAAAAAATACTGGCCATTACGGCGCTAAGCGGCATCCTCTACAATCTGGGCCTTGTCGCAGTCCCCTGGTTTGAAGGGCACATATCCCAGTACCTGGCAGATATTCTGGAGGGGACCCGCCAGCCCTCCTCCCTGGTATTCCTTGCCCTTTCCTACTTTTTCACCGTCCTTTTCGTACAGGCCATGCGGTATGTGAAGCGCCTCTATGTGCGCCGTTTTGCCAACAACACCATACTGTCCATGAAGGAAACTATCTATACCAGGCTTCTTCAGGAAAATCGGCAGGACCTTGAAGGCCAGGGCGCCCGCTGGATGACCCGGGTCATTTCCGATGTAGAAGCCTGCGCCGAAGGCATGCGGAAATTTACGACGGAACTCTTCGATACCGGCGTAGCCCTTCTCTCTTACAGCGCCTTTCTCTTCTACTACGACTGGCGCCTCACCTTTCTGGTGCTCCTTTTCCCTCCGGCCGCCTACCTTCTGGCAGACAGGCTGAAGAAGCCGGTCACCAGCGCCGGCAGGCAGGCTAAGGAATCAGCGGAGCGCCTGGCCCGGGGCACCATGGACCGGCTGCGCCATGCCATCTGCTACCGCCTCTATGGAGAAGAAGAAACAGCCGATAGGCGTTACCATCGCCTGCTCACCGATTATGAAAAGCGGCGGATCCGCCAGGGGCTTTGGGAAAACAGCATGGAACCGCTATACCGGGTCATTGCCATGACCGGTTCCCTCCTCATTCTCTGGCTGGGCGGGAAAAATGTGATGGGCCAGGGCTGGGAAAACTGGAACATTGCCGCCTTTGCCGCATACCTTGCCTGCTTTACAAGGCTGGCCGTGAAATCCTCCCATGCGGCCCACCTTTTCAACGCCCTGCAGAAAGCAGACGTTTCCTGGCACCGCATCCGTGATTTCCTGACGCCTCTTTCGGAGACGGCCCTGCCGCCGGCAAAGCCGGACCGCCTTACCGTGAGCCATGTATCCTTTACCTATCCCGGCGCCAGCCATGCTGTCATTCAAGACTGCACCTTTTCCGCCGCCCCCTCGGACATCATAGGCATTACCGGAGGCACCGCATCCGGCAAGTCCACCCTGGGCCGCCTTTTCCTCATGGAATCTCCCCACGAAGGGTCTATTACCTGGGGCAAAAAGGAGCTGGGCCGGGACATATCCCCCCTGTCTCTCATAGGCTATATGGGCCATTCCATGGAGCTCTTCAATGCCTCCCTGGAAGAGAATATAGGGCTTGGAAAAAAAGGAAATCTGGACGAAGCGCTGTGGGGCGCCTGCCTTTCCGAAGAGGCCGCCGCCTTTCCCCAGGGCGTCAAAACGGTGATAGGCGAAGGAGGCATCCGCCTTTCCGGCGGCCAGCAGGCCCGGGTCATGATAGCCCGCCTTCTCTATCACCGCCGCCCCCTCATTATTCTGGATGACCCCTTCGCGTCGGTAGACAGGGAAACGGAAGACCAGCTCTTTGACCGCATCCATGCCCTGTGCAGGGATTCCATCATCCTACTCATTTCCCACCGTCTCCACACCTTCCCAAAGACCAGCCAGGTCCTGTGGATAGGGAAGGATGGAAAAGTCACCACATCTACCCATGAAAAACTGCTGGCGGAAAATGAAGACTACCGCCGGCTCTGGGCTCTCCAAAACCCAAAGATGCATGAAAGTCATTGCGAGGAAAGGAGGTAACCCCCATGGACCATCCCACTTCCGGCCTGAAAGAAATCATTGCTTCCTCTTTCACCGCCCACCCGGCGCTGACCGCAGCCCTTTCAGGGACCATTGTCCTCTCCCTCTTTCTCAGCATCCTTCCGCCGCTGGTACTGCAGAGAGCCATTGATGCCCTGGCCGATGGAAAAGCGGATAGCTCCCTTCTTCTCTTCTGGGGCCTGCTGTACTTTATTCTCACCGCCCTTAGCGGCCTGTCAGAGGGAATAAGGGAAACGCTGATTACCATGTTCGGCCAGGCTGTCACCAAAAGGATTCGGCAGGCCATGGCAGCCAAGCTGAGCCGCCTTCCTGCCGCCTTCTTCACCGGCCGCGGCGAAGGCAGCACCGCCTCCCTTTTCGTCAATGATGTGGACACCCTGGAAGACCTCTTCGACTCCGGCATTATCAGCATGGCCGTAGACAGCTGCCGCCTCTTTTCCATACTGGCTGCCGTATACTGGCTGAGCTTCGGCCTATTCCTGCTGCTCCTTGCAGCCCTTCCCTTCCTCTTCCTTCTCACCCGGACCTTCCAGCATCACATGCTGGCTGCCCAGATAGAAAACAGGAAAGCCATTGCCTCCACCAATGAGCTCATTCCCGAAACCTGCCGCAATATCCGCACCATCCGCCTTCTTTCCTGTGAAAATTTCATGAAGAAAAGATACGCCGCTGCCATCAAGAAAAGTTTCCAGTCCATGGAAAAAACAAACTTCTACGATTCCATTTACTCTCCCATCATCCTCACCACCAGCGCCCTTCTCATATCCCTCATGGCCATTCTCTCCGTGAGTCCGGAGGGAGCCACCCTTTTCGGCATGACCGCCGGCACCGCCGCTGCCCTCATCGCCTATGTGGGAAAAATCTTCTCCCCTTTGGAAAGCCTGGGCATGGAAATAGAAAATATCCAGTCCGCCATGGCCGGCGTCCACCGGATCCGGGAATTTATGGAAGAGGAGGAAATGGCCCTGCCGAAAGAGAAGGGAAAGAAGAATGACCTGCCCCTCCGTATCAGCCATCTCTCCTTTGCCTATGAAAAAGATCATCCCCTTTTCAAAGATTTCAGCCTCACCCTGGAATCCGGCTGCCATCTGACCTTGACCGGCCGCACGGGCAGCGGAAAAAGCACCCTCTTCAAACTCATTACCGGCCTCTATCTGCCTGACAGTGGTACCATTGCCCTCTTCGGCATGAATCCCGCTGCCATTCCTCCCAAAGAACGAAGAAAAATCTTCGGCATCGTGAGCCAGTCCTTCCCCATGATTGATGGCACCGTGAGAGACCAGATCACCCTGGGCGATATGCGCATCACTGACACCATGACCGCATCAGCCCTCAGGATTTCCGGACTGTATGAAACAGTGATGGCCCTTCCCCAAAAACTGGACACCCCTTTCCAGGACAGCCTTTTTTCTGAAGGAGAAAAGCAGCTCCTTGCCATTGCCCGGGCCCTGGTATTCCAGCCGCCTCTCCTCCTTCTGGATGAAATGAATGCCCATCTGGATTCGCTGACAGAGCAGAAAGTGCTCCGCGCCCTGTCCCGGGCCTCCAGCCACCGCACAGTGCTCTCCATTTCCCATCGTCTGGGAAAGGCTTGCCAGGGGCCGGTACTCCGTATAGGAGAAGGAAGAGGAGAAGGGAGGCCATAATTGAACTGTGGTCTTTTGGACACGCCTGTGGTGTGAAGGTTGACGGGACTTCGTCCCCCTGTGATTGTCCCACCGCCTGCGGGGGAAAGGTGGTACGCAGTACCAAAGGGGGAAAGGGTTCTTAAGTTTGACGCACCTTCGGTGCGAGGGGATGGTGGCGGCTTCGCCGCAGATTTTAAAGAATGCGTTTCTCTCCTCCCTGTTACTTGCCCACCCCCATTCAGGGGGTGGGTGGTGAGCGCAGCGAGACGGAAGGGGGCGGCTTCGCCATGGGCCACTCTGTGGCCCAGGTTCAGAGGATTCAGGCCGCCATCGGGCTCCGCCCCGGGCGGCCCGGATTCGGTCCGGGAATGGCTTTCGTCCCCTGAGCGAAAGCGATGCACAACCCGCCGCCGGCAGGCGGCCACAGCCCTCGGGGTGCAGCCCCGTCAACCCGCATACCGAAGGCGTGTCCAAGGGTAAGAAGCAAAAATGTCACAGGCCGCCGATTGGCGGTCAGGATAGCGATGGGGTGTCAAATCGGTGCTCTGCCTTGTACACCCTTTGCCTCTTCGAGGCGTTTCACCCACAGGGAAGCGTGTCACTGGATTCGCGGGTCGCTTCTCTCCCCTATGA
>ERZ827043.925-NODE-925-length-33921-cov-54.332162_pt1 | contig 33921 bp, 35 predicted proteins | sample MGYA00519923_ERZ827043 | MGnify/ENA primary metagenome ERZ827043 (study PRJEB31778, sample SAMEA3449251) | human gut metagenome | biome: human gut; feature: human-associated habitat; material: faeces | place: United Kingdom | collected 2010/2012 ... | reverse complement strand
TCTACTGACTTAGGTTATAAAACAAAAAAGTGTCTAGTGAAATCAGGAAAAGACAGGACAACTATCTTAAATGAGGGCGTGTATTGCTAGATATGATGAAGTGAAGGGTCTTCTGAAAATGCATCTTAGGAAATGTCGCTGAGTGCTCCCTGATGCTTATATGCGCTCTATTAACTCCAAATGGATATTTGACTTGTCTCGATTTTAGTGGGACACTAATGGTGAACGAAGATGAAGATAACAGCATTAGTTGAAAATACGAGCCGCACGGGACTGCCTGTGGAGCATGGGCTCAGTCTGCTGATCCGTATGGACGACGGACGGCAGATCTTGTTCGACATGGGGCAGCGCAGGCTGTTCGCCGAGAATGCGGAGCGGCTGGGTCTTGATCTCGCACAGGTGGACATCGCGGTGGTGTCACACGGACACTATGATCATGGCGGTGGTCTGCACACCTTCTTGCGATTGAACGCCAAGGCACGGGTGTATGTCAACAGTCATGCTTTCGAGCCCCATTACTCGTTTCGGGACGGCTGGTTGCGCTATATCGGTCTCGATGCGGATCTGAAAGGTGAGGACCGTTTGGTGCTCTGTGGAGAAAAAACATGGATCAGCAGCGACCTGATCCTGTTTGCCGGGGCTGACGGCTGTTGTCTGAAACCGGTAGGCAATAGGCGATTGTACGGACCGGCGAGGGACACAAACGACGACTTCTGTCACGAGCAGAGTCTTGTTGTCAAGGAAGGCGAGAAGACGGTGCTCTTTGCGGGATGCGCCCATGGTGGTATCGTAAACATCATGGAGAGGGGACACCGCGTGGCGGGCCCACGGTTCACACACGTCGTGGCGGGGATGCACCTGATGGAGAGCGGTTTGACGGAGGAGGCGGAAAGGAGATGGATCAGCAGGCTGGCCGCCAGGCTGAAGGAAGAGGAAGGCTGTCGCTACCTCACGATGCACTGCACGGGCATGGCCCAGTATGAGGCATTGAGAGAGGAGATGGGTGGGGCGATCGGCTATCTGAGCTGTGGCGAGACGGTGGAGATATAGTCGAACGGGCAAGAAAAAGAATACGCTGACGCACAAACAATCAGACTTGTCGGATGAAGTCACGATGGAGGGGACTGACAATGAATACTAGTCGGTGAATGGACATATTGGATATTTTGTTTTTTCTTGATTTAGGTAGACAGTTTTTTCTTTATGAATAGAAACAGTAGACATCTTGCGGAATGTCGTCATAAAATGGTAGACGATGAAGCAATAGTCATACTGTTTTCCTGTACTGGTTCCAAGTTTGACGTATCCTATATGGCAAGACGTCCGTCCGCATGGGGACATAGGGTGGAATATTGGGATGATAGCATCAGGAAAGGAAGATGATAAATGAAAATCTATCATATTTTTATTTACATACAATGATGGCTGATGAGCAGAGGATCACATGCGTCGTTACGATGGGACCGGGAATGCCTGATGGAGATACCCGACTTTTGCAGAAGAGATGGCTCTGGTTTTTTTGCTTTGCCGGATGTGTGTTGTAATATTCTGATAATCAATGTGTTTTGATAAATGTGCGATATTTGACCAAGTAGCCATATACTACTTTGTCATTGAGTATTATACTACTTTGCCATTGAGTATTATGCTACTTTGCCATTGAGTATTATGCTCCTTGGCCGTTGAGTATTATGCTCCTTGGGCTTTTCTTATATATTCCTTTTCGAGGTCAGCCTGTTGCGAAGTGGAACGAAGGGTGGAAACAGGGGCGCGAGAGCGTCGGAGAGGGTGGAAGAGAAAGTAAATTGACTGTATTTTTATTGACACAGAACGGATTCGGATGGGCCGACCGGGAGCTCCGGGGCATTCGTTTTCGGAAGAGAAATGTGCGGGATATAAGAAAAGTTTGTTATCTTTGTAGGCAGAAGGATAAGATGATACAAGGATGTACAAGGCTCACGATACGTTTTTCGAAGAGGTGAAGCGCAAGGGATGCGATATTGTGCTGCCGTGCGATGAGGTCGTTGTATTCAAGATGACGGCGGATACAGAGGCAGTTTGCAAAGTATTTCCAATGCTATGTGACGCCTTTGGCATATTGCTGGTGAAGAGAGGGACTGCAACGCTTTCGGTGAACTATAGTGCGGAGGCGTTGGAAAAGAATTCAATAGCATTTTTTACTCCGAACATGGTGCTGTCATTGGATGATGCCGATGCGGCAGTTTATTAAATTCAATATCTCTACATATACGGACAACGCACAGGTGATGCGCCACATCGTCCCCGTGACCTCACGTGTGCAGGGCTATATCAAGAAGGTGTGCTTCGACGAGTATTCCTACGTGCACAAGGGCGACACCCTCGTGATCATCGAGGACCGGGAGTACCGGCTGAAGCTGGCCGAGGCCGAGCTGCAGAACGCCATATCGGGAAAGACGGTGATGAACTCGGCGATCTATACGACGGAGAACAACATCGGCGTGAACGAGGCGTCGATCCTCGGAACGAAGGCGGAGCTGGAGAATGCCGAGCGTGACCTGCAGCGCTACGCCGTGCTGCTGAAGAACAAGGCCGTGACGGCAAAGCAGTATGACGACGCCAAGACGCACTATGAGAGGACGAAGGCCGAATATGAGATGCTGTGCCGCCAGAAACGGTCGACGGCGCTCACCAAGACACAGCAGACACACCAGCTGAACCAGCAGGATGCCAACATCAAGCTGGCCAAGGCACGCAGGGACTATGCGGCACTGGATGTGTCGTACACGGTGATCACCGCCCCTACTGACGGATACACCTCGAAGAAGACGCTGCAGGAAGGACAGTTCGTGCAGCCGGGACAGACGCTCCTCTCGATCGTGGATGAGGACGATGTGTGGGTGATCGCCAACTATAAGGAGACGCAGACGGCGAAGATGAAGATCGGCGACCGTATCAGGATAACGGTGGATGCCATCCCCGACGTGGAATATGTCGGAAGGGTAGAGGCCATCTCGAACGCTACCGGCGCACAGTATTCCATCGTGCCGCAGGACAACGCCACCGGAAACTTCGTGAAGGTGGAGCAGCGACTGCTGGTGAAGATACGCTTCACGAAAGACAACTCGAAGGCCAACATACGACGCCTGCGCGCCGGACTGAACGTGGAATGTGAAAGGATGGATTAAGGAATGGCGACAATTCATTATACAACAAATACTGTCATACGGACACGACAGCTCCTGATGTTCAGGGAGTGGTTGCCGCTGCGGCTGCGCTTCTGGTTGTATATCGCCTTCGGCTTCCTCTATCAGTATGTGGGAAGCATCAACTCGTCGTATTCCAACCAGATCGTCAGTGAGATAGCGCTGCTCAACGAGGATATCCAGATGGCCAGCTACTGCACCCTCGGAGGCATCACGGTGTGCTTCCCGGTGATGTACAGGCTCAAGTTCTATATGTACACGCGGCAGCTGTTCTTCATAGCGGGCATCGGACTGATCGTCTGCAACGCCATCACGATGACGGCGACGGAGCCGTGGGTGATATGGGGCGTGAGCTTCATCGCGGGCTTCTTCAAGATGCTCGGCATGTTCGGATGCACCAGCGTGTTCCGTCTCTGCGTGACACCGTCGCGTAACTATGCCGTCTTCTTCCCCGTGGTATATATAATGGTATGTGGAGGGTATGTGGAGGAACCTACCTGTCGGGACTGACGACGTCGTACCTGACCTACTACGGCAACTGGCGACTGATGAACCTCTTTGTCATCGCCCTGCTGATGATCCACTGCGCCATCGTGTATTTCATGATGAAGCCGGGATACCGGCCCGGCGAGTTTCTCTCGCTCAAGGGCGTCGACTTCGTGGGACTGGTGCTCTGGAGCGCGTTCCTTATCTTGGGCATGTGGCTGTTCACCTATGGTGAGCACTACGATTGGTGGAGGAGCCGCACGATATGGGAGGCGACGGGCCTGACGGTGGTCCTCTTCCTGCTGGCACTCGGCCGGTCGAAGTTTCACGATAAGCCGTACCTGCCGCTGTCGATCTTCAAGTTCAGGGCCGTGCAGCACCTGATGGTGCTGCTGCTTGGTGTGGGCATACTGCAGTCGGCACCCAAGCTGCTGCAGTCGATCTATCTGACGTCGGTACTGAAATATGACTCACTGAACACCATATCGCTCAACTTCCCCATCCTCTACGGCGTCGTCGTGGGATCACTGCTGGCCTTCGCCAGCTTCGTAAAATGGCGGTGGGGATTTAAGAAATACTTCATGGTGGCCTTGCTGCTGCTGACCTTTTACGAGGTGTCGATGTACTTTCTGATAGGCGGCGACACGAACAGGGAGGCGTTCTTCATTCCCCTGTTCGCCCTGGGCGTGTCGGAGGTGATGATCGGCTCGGCGTCGAACGTGTATCTGTCGCAGGCCCTCCCGTTCTCCCACTTCTTCTACGGACTGAGCGCCATCGGATATATCGACTGACTCATAATGACGGAATTAAACGATAGTCCCTAAGTAGGGATAGAGGCGTAAAATAGCCATAGAGAACTTTATCAAGAGCTCTCTATGGCTGTTCTTGTTGATGAAGTTTAGATTCTCTGATTTTTATAGTATCATTTTTATTTTAGACACACTTCCCATTTGAGAATCTTAGATTCATATTAACTTTAGTACTCCAAATTCTAGGATGTTAGCTATTTTCCGATGCAGAAGTGTGAGAAGATGTTGTTAAGGGTGTCCTGTGGAGTGATCTTACCGCCTGTGATGTCGGCAAGGTCATCGAGGCAGGCACGGAGATCCTCGGCAATGAGGTCGCCGCTGAGCTGGGCGTGAAGACCGTCGAGGACACGGAGCAGATCGTCGTGGGCACGGCACAGTGCGTCGTAGTGACGGGCATTCGTCACGATGACATCGTTCTCAGAGAGGTCGGGCAGGTCGGCCAGCTGATAGAGCTGTATGCGCAGATCGTCGATGCCTATATTCTCTTTGGCTGAGATGGAAAGGAGGGTGTGGGCCACGTCGTCGGAAGAGAGATCGCTCTTCAGATCGGTTGCCAGCGTCTCTGGCACCTGATTGATGTCGGCCTTGTTCCACACGATCATGAGCTTGCGTCCTTCGCAGCGCCGCTTCATGTCGGCCACCTCGTCGGGCGAGGGGAGGGCGTCGATGATCCACAATATGATGGAAGCCTCAGAGATCTTCTGATAGGTCCGTTTGATGCCGAGGCGCTCCACGGTGTCGTCAGTCTCGCGTATTCCGGCCGTATCGATGAACCGGAATGTGACGCCGTGGATTTCTGTGGTGTCCTCGATGACATCGCGTGTGGTGCCGTGGATGTCGCTGACGATGGCACGGTCCTCATGGAGGAGTCTGTTGAGCAGTGTCGATTTTCCTACGTTCGTCCTGCCGACGATGGCTACGGGGATTCCTTCCTTCATTGCCTTTCCGGCTGCGAAGGAGTGGGCGAGCCGCTGTACGCGATCGTCGATCTCCTGGGCGAGCTGTGTGAGCTCGGGCCGGGATGCGAACTCAAGGTCCTCATGGTCGGAGAAGTCCAACTCGAGTTCGAGCAGTGATGTCATCTTCAGCAGACGTTCGCGCAGGCGTGCGAGCTCGGAGGAGAAATGTCCACGCAGCTGGCTGATGGCCAGCTGATGTGTGGCACTGTTTGTCGCGGCTACCAGATCGGCGACAGCCTCGGCCTGACTGAGGTCCATCTTGCCGTTGAGATAGGCCCGTTGGGTGTATTCGCCGGGATGTGCCTGCCGTGCACCCAAGGAGATGAGCCGCTGGAGCACCTGTTGGAGGATGTAGCGTGAGCCGTGACAGTTGATGTCGACACAGTCCTCGCCGGTATAGGAATGGGGTGCGCGCCAGATGCCGATAACGACATCATCGATGACCGATCCGTCATCGGCCAGTACCTCACCGTAGCGCAGACACTGAGTAGGCGTATCTGAGAGCTTATGTTGTCCCCGGAAGGTACGGTCGGTAAGGGAGATAGCCTCCGGACCGGAGACGCGTATGATACCAATTGCGCCCCCGGCAGGAGTGGCGAGGGCGCAGATGGTATCTGAATGTAATGGTTCTTTCATTGTTGTTCAACCCGTTGGCGGGCGTGATATTTTTTTATTGGAGATTCATCCACGGGTCGGTACGTCATAGTGTTGGCGGTCGGCCCGTGGTCGTTTGATGACGGTCGGTATCGGAGAAGGATAGCCGACACAATCTGTTTCCTGTTTATAGGGAGTATCAGATCCTTGCAAGGACGAGCTGGATGAGGCCGTCGATGCTGTTCTTATAGTTTGGATTGGCCTTGCCTGCCAGTCGGTTGGCGATGACCATGCAGCAGGTCATTGCCTTGTGTCCGAGGAGGGAGGACAGTCCGGCGAGGGCTGACGACTCCATCTCGAAATTGCAGATCTTCATCCCTTCGTACTCGAATGACTCTACTTTGGCGTTCTGATCGGGATCGGCAAGGGGCAGGCGGAGCACACGTCCCTGTGGTCCGTAGAAGCCGCCGCATGCGATGGTATAGCCGCGTACCATCTCACTGCCGGCTACGCGGTCGATGAGCTCGGCATCGGCTACCGCTACATAGGGCGCTGCGAGCTGTGGGTTCCAGTGCATGTGTTGCTTGAAGGCCTCTTCGAGCTTCAGGTCGCAGACGTGATTGCGGCCGGCATAGAAGTTGAGCAGGCCGTCGAAGCCGATGCTCTTCACGCTGGCGATATAGGTGCCTTCTGGTGTGTTGGGCTGCAGGCCACCGCAGGTGCCGATACGGATAAGGGTCAGCTCGCGGTGCTCGGGACGCACCATACGTGTGGAGAAGTCGATATTGGCGAGAGCATCCAGTTCGTTGACTACGATATCGATATTGTCGCATCCTATGCCGGTAGAGACGCAGGTGATGCGCTTGCCCTGACAGGTGCCGGTGATGGTATGGAACTCACGGCTCTGCACCTCGCATTCTCGAGTGTCGAAGTGGGCGGCAACGGTCTCCACCCGTCCGGGATCGCCGACGAGGATCACTTTGTCGGCAAGCATCTCAGGGCGGAGATGCAGGTGGAAGCAACTTCCGTCTGCATTGATGATGAGCTCCGATTCCGGAATTCTTGTATTCATAGCATTGGTATTTAATGGCGTTTATTGATTCTCTGCCTTGCGTATCTTTTTGGCCAACAACTCTTTGTCGTTGCGTTGCTGCAGAAGATCGTGTTCGGCGTCCTTAATCTTTCCGGCCGTCTGTGCGTCGGGCCGTGCGATATATTTTTGGCGGAGCTTTTCGAGGGCGTCCTGCGTCTCCTTTTCCATCTGGACGACGGCTTGCCATTGCTGATAGAGCGAGCGTCCTTCTGTCGTCTTGAGGTCGTTGGCTTTGTAGGCAGTCAGTCGGTCACTGACGATGAGCGGCTCGTTGCGTCGCTGTCCTTTCTGGCCCATGCGTTCCAGAAGTGCGTCGCGACGACGGATGGCGGCCATTCGGTTGCCAAACTTCCATGTGTCGCTGATGGCATAGAGGCGTGCATAGCTGTTGAGTTGCTCAGGGGTCAGATTGTCGGCAGAGAAGTCGACGCGTGAGGCTGTGGGTACAAACGTGTAGATGCAGACACTGTCTTTCGGCTGGAAACGGTCGCTGACAAGCCATCCGAGAGTGTCGACATCGTCGATGGCCAGCAGGTAGTCGTTGGCCGTGGAGTTGAACGGCAGACCATAGTTCTGCGGTTCATAATAGGTGGCGTTGTCGCTGTCGTAGGTCGTCATGAAGATGTCACGGCCTCCTATGCTCTGTGGGCCTTCTGCGGAAAAGAAGAGCGTCACGCCGTCGGACATCAGGAAGGGGAAGTTCTGATTGTGATAGGAGGCTTGCGAGATCTCTTCAAGCTTGTCGGGTTGGCTCCAGTCCTTTCCAAGCAGGGTCTGTGAGTAGAGGGCTGTCGAATCGGCATTGCCGTCGGCATAGATACGGTGGTCGCCCAACTCATTCTCGTATTGCATGAGAGGGAGTGAGGACTTTCCGCGGTCGGTCAGTGTACCCATGACAGTAGGTTGAGGCAGGGCACGCAGGAAATCGGCCTTGCCTACGACGACGCTGTCAATAAACATTACCTTGGCTGTGGCGGGTTGCAACTGACGGAAGAGGGCAGAGCCGTCGGCCTTGCCCGTCGTGCTCTTAGAGGTCTTTGCCTTCTGTGCAGAAACAGGAGCGCCCGAGAGCATCCCGGAGAATATTAGGATATAAAATAGTATCTTGTTCATTTGCGCAAAGATAGGAAATAATCGTGTAATCACAAAATATTGCCCGAATATTTTAAGGTTAAAGCTTTGAATGTCTTGGATAAATTTGTATCTTTGCAACGATACCAGAAGCCGGAACGACGGGGTCGTAGTCGGTTGTCTGGAGATAACAAGCCAGTTTATCATATCATGAAACAGATCAATTGGGGATTTATAGGTTGTGGTGAAGTGACAGAAAAGAAGTCGGGTCCTGCGTTTAATGAGGTTCCGGGCTCACGGGTCATGGCTGTGATGTCGCGCCGTGAAGATAAGGTGCGCGCCTATGCCGAGAAGCATCACATCCGCCGTTGGTACACCGATGCCCAGCGCCTGATCGATGATCCGGATGTCAACGCCATCTATATCGCTACCCCTCCCTCGTCGCATGTCACGTTTGCCATTATGGCTATGGAGGCAGGTAAGCCTTGCTATATCGAGAAGCCGCTTGCTTCCACCTATGAGGACTGCGTGCGCATCAACCGCATCAGCGAGCGGACCGGTGTCCCCTGCTTTGTGGCTTATTACCGTCGTTATCTTCCTTATTTCCAGCGTGTGAGGCAGCTCCTCAATGAGTGTGCCATCGGACGCATACTTAATGTACAGCTTCGCTTCTGTGTCCCTCCGCGTGATCTGGACTATCATGCCTCAAAGGATCTGCCATGGCGACTCCAGCCGGACATCTCGGGAGGCGGCTATTTCTATGATCTTGCTCCTCATCAGCTTGACCTGCTTCAGGAGTTCTTCGGTGTGATCACCAAGGCACATGGCTATACTGCCAACCGTGCCCATCTGTATAATGCGGAAGATACGATCAGTGCAGTATTCCGTTTCGCTAATGGTCTCCCCGGCTCGGCCTCGTGGTGCTTTGTCGGTCATGAGAGTGCGAAGGAAGATGTCATCGAGGTGATCGGCGACAAGGGCATGCTTTCTTTCTCGGTGTATAATTATGATCCGATCCGTCTGGTCAATGCCGACGGCAACCAGAGCATAGCGGTTTCCAATCCACCTTACGTACAGCTGCCCATCATCCGCACGGTGATAGAGCATTTGCAGGGCATTGGACATTGTACCACTACCAGTGTGAGTGCGACGCCGGTCAACTGGGTGATGGACCGGATTTTGGGTAAAATCTAAATATTGTAGATGAGGAAAATCTTTCTGTTTTGCTTGTTCTTGTGTCTTCTCACTGTTCCTTGTTGTGCAGTGACAGAATCGGTATGGCCCGGTTCAACTGATGGAGCGATGGAGGAAGAGCAAACAGAAAGGGCTGGGGAGGACACCATCCGACATGAGACAATGGTTGAAGATGATGCTCCCAGGAAAGGAGGGCATAAGTTGCGCAATGGCTTTCTGAATTCCATCTATCAGTTTGTGAAAAATTTCTCAGCCGTGGATACCAATTATGTGGAGCCGCAGGCTTACAACTTCACCCTGATGCTACAGAATACGAACACTTATGAAACCTATAAGCTCGGCTTCCCCAACGGCCGCAGCATCACGTTCTCTCCCAAGCCGAGTATTAAGTTAGGTCCTTATTTCGGTTGGCGTTGGATATTCTTAGGTTATACGATTGACTTTGCACGTCTGAGTGATGACGATCACAAGCAGGATTTCTCACTCAGTCTTTATAGCAATCAGCTGGGCGTCGACCTCTTCTATCGTAAGTCGGGTGATGTCTATAAGATCACGGATCTTCGTCTGGGTCATGGCATCGACACTTCTCCGATGAAGGATGTGACTTTCAACGGATTCCAGTCGAGTGTAAAAGGCTTCAATTTATATTATATCTTCAATCATAAGAAATTCTCTTATCCGGCGGCATACAGCCAGAGCAATATCCAACGCCGTTCGGCCGGCAGTGCCCTTGTCGGTATCGGATACACCCATCACAAACTGTCGATTGACTGGGACGAGTTCCGCTCGTTGGCCTCCAGTCGTCTTGGTGAGGATCTGGTGGAGCGAGAGATCGATTCTACCATGATGGCGGGAAAGGTGAATTACTATGACATCAGCGTCAGCGGCGGTTATGCTTACAACTGGGTCTTTGCCCACAACTGGCTTCTTGATGTCTCACTCACGGTAGGCCTGGCGTATAATCAGGCGAAGAACGAGAACCGTTCTATCCTCTTTCAAGATTTTATAGAAAACTTTGATATTAAGAATATTAATGCCGATCTCGTTTCCCGTGTGGGGCTTGTGTATAACAATATGCGGTGGTATGCGGGATTGAGTGCTGTCTTTCATTCTTATAATTATAAGAAAGACCAGTTCTACACAAACAATTCCTTCGGATACCTTAATATATATGTAGGTTTTAATTTCGGAAAACGACGATAGTTAGCTGATCATTGGGTGTTCAAGGAAACTTTATGGATTGGGATACTAATGAAAAATGTAGCCGATTCAACGAGAATGTTCTTATGAAAGAAACGTCTTCTGTCATAAATATCTTGATGACAAGTGTGTTATAGTGGTGTTGTCCCATAAAATACTTAGATAAATATGATGAAAGATGGTACTTATAAAGAGTCATCTTGATGAAGTGGACGTATAGGAGTATGTTCCTATATATATTCTGCTCCCAGTGAGAAGTACTAATTTTACTAAAAACTCAGACCTGCTTTATTGAACATTTGATAAAATACCGTATTTTTGTTTATCAGTTATGATATCCTTGGCATATTGCCGGACAAAGAAATGAGCAGGATCAACATACCTTCTTGTCATTTCGACAGGTAAGAGAATCTGTTCCTGTTCTGTTCACCCAAAGTCGTCTTTGATGTGAGCTCACCTTTTTAATTCGTGTTATGAGAAAGATATTCTGTTGTATTTTATTAATCATCGGTACATACGCGGTCACTGCTCAAACAGTTTATACGCGAAGTGACTCTGTACGCGTGGTTTCTCTGTTGCGTGAGGCACCGAAGAAACAGACGACCGGACAGCGTATGATATTTTTTGCCCGTAAGCTGTTGGGACTTCCCTATGTAGGCAAGACTTTGGAGAAGAATAAGGAGGAACGGCTTGTCGTGAATCTGCGTCAGCTCGATTGCACCACTTTTGTAGAGTCGGTGCTTGCTCTGACGCGTACGGCGAGCCTGGGGCGTACTGATTTCCGGACTTATTGTGACCAGCTGCGTCGGGTGCGCTATAAGGATGGGAAGGTGGCTTATGTCAACCGCCTGCATTATTTCGCCTATTGGATCAGCTGTCATGTGCAGGACGGTATCGTGCGTAGCATCCAAGCGCCCAATCCGCCTTTCAAGGCTGTGGCCCAGAAGAAGGTTAATTTTATGTCGACTCATCAAAGTCTGTATCCTATGTTGGTAAGCCATCCTCAGTGGCTGACGGCTATTAAACAGATGGAACAGGCAACCAGTGGCCTGCGGATGCGCTATATTCCTAAGGCAGCCGTTACGAATACGAAGCTGTTGCGTTCGGCGGTTCATGATGGTGACATCATAGCAACGGTATCGACCAAATCGGGACTGGATACCAACCATGTGGGTATTGCCGTATGGCATGACGATGGTCTGCACATGATCAACGCATCCCTGATTTATAAAAAGGTAGTGGAAGACAAACAAACCCTTTCCCGTTATCTGGCCGCCCAGCGTTCTGTCAGTGGTATCTTTGTGACCCGTCCGTTGTAGCGTGTTGTCCGGTGTTGGTGAGGCTTGGGATGTGGCCTGTCTGTCGATGGGACACGGGAGTTTCCTGAGTTACTTGTGATATGAGAGATCGGAGGCTATGGGGCGTAGACGGTTGATATTCAATAAATGATGACATGTAAATGAGCTGAGGTAATATAGTGATAGTGATCTAAAGAAAAGAGATGTCAATCCATATCCTTCTCAAGAAATGATCATTAACCTGCAAATGTTTGTTTTATGAGTTTGTCTGGTGTCTTCCGGACTTCTTCCGGCATTCCCTCTGTATATCTGATTATAGTTTATTGTCCTTTCAATAATTGCAATGAGCTCCTTCAGATTTCAAATGGCTGATGGAAGCTGGATAAATGTATTAATTTATTTTCTGTATGAGTGGAAGATAGCCTCAGGTAGTGTCAGATTCTTTGGATGTTGGGGGAAAATGGAATGTTATGGTTCTGTTGGTGTCTTTGTCGGAATATAAAATTTGATACCAGATGGTGGTTTTCATCTATTATTTCGTAACTTTGCACATCAGTTATGAATACTTTATACCTTCATATAAGATTCCTCTTGATCCTGATTCTAATGACAGGATGTCTTTCCGTCTCAGCCCAGGGCATTGGAGAGGTGCGCTTCGGTTCTTCCCGCGAGGTGGCTTCTGAGGCCATTTTCCAACTTTTCGGACAACCTTCATCGACAGATGGCAACTGCTATATCTATAAGAATAAGGAGTTTGAGGGGTTCCATTGGAATGAGGTGCTTTTCAGGTTTACCAACGACCGTCTTACTGAGGCGCGGTTCTTTATGAATCAGCGTAGCAAGTACGAAGCACGGAGGAAGCTTACGGCCATCAGCAAAGTGTTGGCGAAGAAGCATGTGATGTCTATGGATATTGAGGATGACGGCAATCATTTTTACGCCGGTGGTAAGTCACCTCTTTATTATGGTCATCTGTTCACACTGTTCATTTCGCCCCGTGAGGGCAGGTGGACCGACCAGCTTCGTTTCGGTCCGTTTGAATTTAAAAATTAGAAAGAATGAGAAAGATAATTTTCCTCGTAATAGGTCTGACCATGGCAATGGGTGTAGAGGCTCGGTCGATGCGCGAGATATGGACCTCGCTGCCCGATTCGCTGTTGCCTTATGTTGATCGGAATCATCGTTTGGAGATGGTCGAGTTTATCGATATGAATCTTAATGGAGATGTCGACAATCTCTTTGGCGGCAAGAGTGAGATGGATACGATCACAACCGACTATATCGGCCTGACGCTTAGTCAGTCGTCGTCGATGCAGATTAAGCGGCTGCCTGTAGCAGGTGGTGACTCCCTTCTCTGTGTGGTAAAGACCTATCTTGGTCCGGCGGCAGAGAGTGAGGTGGTTTTTTATCATCAGGACTGGACACCGGCTTCTGTGATGCTGAGTCTTGACAGTGCGGGGACAGCCCGATGGATGCCCCGTCTGTTGGTGAAGCCCGATACGATGAGCGAGGAACATTTCGTTCATTATAAGACTTTCATTTCTCCTTATATCGTAGGCGCCCGTCTTTCACCTGACGATGACAATCTTGAATTACGTCTGTCCCTTCCGATGCCTGTAAGAGAGGAGAAACAAGCTTTGGAGGCTATGACTCCTTCGTTTAGCCTTCGTTGGGATGCTGTAAAACAGAATTTTTGTGCGGAGTAACGACTTTTTCCATGATTTCCTTGGCGGGTTCACGAAAAAGCAGTAACTTTGCGGGCCGTATGGGGACGTGTTATACCCATTGAAAAAGAATAAGATTAAAATAGTTGAATGAAGAATGACAAAATGAAGTTACAGTACCGAGTGAATCAGCAGATTCGCGTTCGGGAAGTTCGTGTGGTATCCGACGGAGGATCAGAGGTGATGTCGACGCGTCACGCTATGGATCTGGCCCGCCAGCAGGGCGTCGATCTCGTGGAGATCTCCCCCAATGCACAGCCACCTGTTTGTCGTCTCGTCGACTATTCGAAGTTCCTCTACCAGCAGAAGAAGCATCAGAAAGAGATGAAACAGAAGCAAGTAAAGGTGGAGGTGAAAGAGATCCGTTTCGGACCGCAGACGGATGAGCACGACTACCAGTTCAAGCTCAAGCATGCCCGTGAATTTCTTGAGGAAGGCAACAAGGTGCGTGCTTATGTGTTCTTCCGTGGTCGTTCGATCCTGTTCAAGGAACAGGGAGAAGTGCTCCTGCTTCGTTTCGCTAACGATTTGGAGGAGTTTGGTAAGGTAGAGCAGATGCCAAAGCTCGAGGGAAAGAAGATGTTCCTCTATCTCGCTCCGAAGAAAGCCGGTGTCGGTAAGATGAGTCAGCAGAAGCGTGACCGTCTGGCTGCCGAGGCTGAAGCTAAGGAGAAAGCAAAGGCAGAAGCCAAGGAGAAAGCTGAGAAAAACGGTCTGCTGGGCAATGCCAAGGGAGGCGACGCTCTGAAGAAATTGGCAGAAGAAACCTCCAAGGAGGATTAAGTTCCGGTTGACGGCTTATTCTACGTGAAGAAAATGAAAACTGTGTGGTACCGCCGGGTATATGCGTTGCCACCTTTTATAATAACAATTTAAACAATACAAAAATGCCAAAAGTAAAGACTAACTCCGGCGCAAAGAAGAGATTCAAGCTGACCGGTACAGGTAAGATCAAGCGTCATCACGCTTATCACAGTCACATTCTGACTAAGAAGACCAAGAAGCAGAAGAGAAATCTGCAGGGTGCAACGCTGGTAGATGCTACCAATAAGAAGCAGGTACGCGATCTGCTTTGCATGCGTTAAATTTATCAATCACTTAGTCGAACTATTAAAGAAGAAAAATTATGCCAAGATCAGTCAATCACGTTGCATCAAGAGCAAAGAGAAAGAAGATACTGAAGCTCACTAGAGGTTACTATGGAGCTCGCAAGAACGTTTGGACCGTTGCCAAGAACACTTGGGAGAAGGGTCTGACCTATGCTTTCCGCGATCGTAAGAACAAGAAGCGCACATTCCGTGCACTGTGGATCCAGCGTATCAACGCCGGCGCACGTCAGGAAGGCCTGAGCTACAGCCAGCTCATGGGCGCACTGCATAAGGCAGGTATCGAGATCAACCGTAAGGTGCTCGCTGACCTCGCTATGAACCATCCCGAGGCTTTCAAGGCTATCGTGGAGAAGGTGAAGTAAGCTTTACAATCCCAATAATAATAAGAACGGGGCAACAGATCATTGATCTGTCGCTCCGTTTTTTATTTCTGCTGAATACCATTGTAGGATGGTCGTCTGGATTATGCAGTATTCCGGAGGGAGAATGTAGATGAGCTAAAGTTTGGTTCTTGCAATTAGTAGCCTGGAATGCTGAGCCTTTACCTTCGAATAACTAATCAAAAATGGTCTATAAGGCGTCTTGTAGAGGGCTTGTCAGTTCTTATAGTTTCCGATACAACTACTCTTTTATAGGATAGAAACATAGGAAAATAATAAATGTGAATTAGAAAAATAAAATCATAAATATCACAGGCTACTGTTTCTGATCTATGCTTATTATCAAGACAAAAACTTACTTTTGCGGTGAACTATGTCGAATTAAAAATTTATAGTATGAATAAGCTTGGTGTCTTGATAGTATTTTTGTCTCTGTCTCTGCTGTTCAGTGGTTGTTATATGAGTAAGACAATGAGTGAATTTGTTAAAACCAATGTTGAATTAGGAATTACCAAGGATGACTTTATAAAGAAGTTTGGTGAACCTTATAGCATTAATAAGGGGACAAATGAAAAAGGCGATTATCAGGAAGTGCTTTTCTATAAGGAACAATTGTATAGAGAAGACTGGTATATCGTCACAACCTCATTTGTCTTTGTTAATGGCAAATTGGAAAAGCAGGAAGTCGTAAAAGAGGAAAGAATGTTTTCGGGCAATACAAAGAATCTAAGAAATGGTTACAATGTGAGGCTTTCGCCTTAATATTATCATATTAGCCTTCGTCTGGCAAAAATAGAAGAAGGCGGATATGGCTTTACTTGACAGTTGTATATGGCTGCTTGAAATGGTGTCCTTACTTGCTCTTGGATATCCTTATGCGATCACCTGTAGTTTTGATGAGTTCTATGTTTCAGGAAGGTTGTCTGGTGCAGGACGAAGGGTGAGAAAATGAGGACGAAGGTATTAGGGAATGTAATTATCAAAAAGAAATCTATGGTGCTTTTTGTTTACATATAACGGCTTAGGTATGCAAGGGACTTGCGCACGCCAACGATTAGGATAGGGGAGTATTCGATGAGAAGTATGACTTTTTTAGGGGGAAAATGTCCAATCTGCATTTTAGCTCAAGACCTGCTGTAAAACCCCCTAAAAAGTGCCATTTGGGACCAATAATTGCTTGATTTTGGAACCAATGCTTACTTATCCTTCGCACCAATGGAAAATTCTCTTAGATCCAATGAATATATTTCTTCGCACCAATGGAAATATTTCTTCGCACCAATGCTTACTTTTTTGAGCACCTATAAGCTTGTCACGTTTCTACCAGTCGAATGCTGGTAAGAAGGGATATGGAGACGATAAACGACAGAGGGAGTGTCATTCGGAAAAGTGGACGACAAAGAAATGGCTGTTTGATTTTTATTTACACACCATGGCTTCAGATATTGCCGGGAACGGCTCTTGGCATCCGATAGAGAAAGAACGTCTGGGAGGACCACTCATAAGAATGGCTGCTTTTGAGTGGCCCATCGTTTTGACGATCTGTAAGCCTATACCGGGATTAATGATAAGATCCCGTTTGAGGTTATAGAGGATATTGCATGGTCAGGCAATGCAGGGATCCGTGCTGCCGGATCACCGTATTGGCATCAATGCCGACCATCTTGCGGTCGGGGAAGGCAAGCTGTATCTGTTGCATGGCCATCCTGTCGTTCTTTTCTTGTCCGTACTGAGGTACGATGACGGCTCTGTTGACAATCACGAAGTTGGCGTAGGTTGCAGGCAACCGTTCTCCATCATAGCAGATTGCATCGGGACAGGGAAGGGGAAGGAGCCGGAAAGGTTTTCCTGCATCATTTCTTAAGGTCTGCAGCTCTTCTTCCATGAGCTTCAGCTCGTTATATTGTAGTTTGGCATCGTCATCGCCTTCGGCGTCTTTCTCGTTGGGAGCGACATAGAGCAGCGTGTCGTTGGGAGCTGTCCGTACGAGCGTGTCGATGTGGCCGTCCGTGTCGTCACCTATCAGCATTCCGTAGTGAAGCCATACCACGCGCTGTATGCCCATGTCGGCTTTGAGCCGTTCTTCGATTTCGCTCTCATCCATCGGCTGGTTGCGGTGGGGCGCCAGCAGGCAGGGGGCTGTGGTGAAGAGGGTTCCCTTTCCATCACTCTCTATCGATCCGCCTTCAAGCACAAAGTCTTCGCAGTCTTTCATGTCGTATCCATTGAAGACACCGGCCTGATGAAGACGTGGGGTGATGGCATTGTCAAGTTGCGAGGGAAATTTCTCGCCCCAACCGTTGAAACGATAATCCAAGATAAGCGGTTGACCTTCTCCGTCGGTGGGCAGCAGGGTGATGCCTCCATGGTCGCGTGCCCACGTGTCGTTGGTGGGACATTCATAGAGGGTCACTTGTTCCATCTGCTTCGGAGAGAGACGTGCGGCAAGCAGGCTGCGTGTGGCATCCGCGTCGGCAGTGACGACGATCATGGGCTCCTGACGGCTGACGGCATCGGCTAGCTGCAGCATGGTCTCTGTGATATCGTTGAGATAAGGCGCCCAGTCGGTGGCAGCATGAGGCCAGGTGAGCTGTAGGCAACGCTGGTGGTGCCATTCGGCGGGAAGATAATATGCTTTTGTCATGTCTGCAAAATTAGGAATATTTTTTGGTATTCTTCTTTTGCAGCTGAAAAAAGATGGGAAACGGGAGCATGAAAAAAGAAAAACTTGCTATCTTTGCGTAATCAAACATCATCACGTCTATGCTGGAATTTAAGAATGTCAGTGTGTCTTTGTCAGATGGCCGTAGCTCATCGCCATTTTCTTTGGTCGTACAGCCAGGGGAGGTGGTGTGTATCTCTGGTGTCCCGGGAAGTGGCAAAAGCCTGTTGCTCAAGGCAGTGATGGGGTTGGCGCCGTTGCGTACGGGATTTATTACGGTTGATGGGGAACCTGTGGATGCCGGGTCTGGCTCCTTTTTCCGACGAATGGTCAGTTATGTGCCGCAGGATCTGCCGGAATATGAAGGCACGGTGGCAGATATCATGCAGAGCCTCGGGCGTTTGCAAGTGAATGCGCATCGTAAGGCCGACCGTAAGGATGTAGATGTGGCGTGGGCACAGTTGCAGCTTCCCTCCACGCTTTATCTTCAGCCGTGGAAGTCGCTGACGGCGGAACAGTGTCGTCTGGTGCTCCTCTCGGCAGCGTATATTCACGAGCGTCCCATTCTGCTGGTTGATGATCCTGTGCAGAATGTTGATGTCGACCATTTTCTGCAAGCTATGGCTGCGCGTGGTACGGAGGTGGTCTACACGTGTGCAGAGCGGAGCCTCGGGTGCCAAAAGGTCATCACATTGACTTGAAAATATACCGTCCCAGAGTTGTCGGCTATCGTTTTCTCCGGGTATGTTTAATGTTTTATGATTGTTATGACGATTACTCTATTAGAATTTTTCTTCGGTTTGCTGCTTTTGGCGGTTCCGGCTGTATTGATATATGTCTTTCGTCTGCCGTTGCAGCCGCGATTCTTCCGTTGTGTGGGTTGCTTTCTTGTGACGATGGCTGTTGCCGGAGGAGCGATGTATGGGGTAGAGCTGGTGAACAGTGTATGGCTGAATATAGTAGTGTTTCTGCTGCTCACCCTGCTGTCGGCTCTCTTCGCTGTGGGGAAGGCCCGTGTCGGACAGCGGCGCATCCTGTTGCCGGTGTTTGTCGGTCTGTTGGTACCCACCCTGTTGGTAGTGCTCTATGTGGGATTTCTTGTCTTGGGGCAGCAGCGTCTCTTTGATGCCAGTCTCCTTCTGCCGTTAGCCGGCCTGACGGCCGGCGCTTCGATGGGTTGCAATGCCCGGGCTCTCTCTACTTATTATATGGGGCTGGAGCATCATGGAGCTTTGTATTATTATCTTCTTGGTAATGGAGCCACGCACAGTGAGGCTCTCCGCTATTTTGTCAAGCGCAGCCTGCAGGCAAGCCTGTTGCCGGTGTTGAAGGAGATGGGTACGATAATGACGTCAGTCTGTCCGGTGCTCTTCTGGATGTCGCTGCTTTCGGGAATGCAGCCCCTTACGGCGGCTGCCTTGCAGGTGATCCTTGTGGCAGCCATGGCGGCGGTGTCGTCGGGTAGTCTGGTGCTCACTCTTTTCCTGGCACGCCGTTATTCGTTTGACGGATATGGCAGACTGAAGAAATGATTCCTACCTGCTTTGCACGGTTATTTTTATAGAAAACAGTATATTTGTTGCATGATAAAAGAATTTCAGTTGCGCGTGTTGCCTCAGGTGGCCGCTTCCGATCAGCATATTAAGGACTACTTGGCCAAGGAAGAGGGCCTTGATGTCCGGACGATCAATGCCGTGCGTGTGTTGCGTCGCAGCATTGATGCCCGTCAGCGCACCATTTATGTCAATCTGAAGGTGAGGGCGTATGTTAATGAGTTTCCTCAGGAGGAGGAATACGAGCGTACGGAGTATCCCTCGGTAGAAGGCAGGCCTCAGGTGGTGGTGGTCGGTGAGGGCCCCGGCGGTCTCTTTGCCTCGCTTCGTCTGATCGAGTTGGGACTGCGTCCTGTTGTGCTTGAGCGCGGCAAGGATGTGCATGAGCGTAAGAAAGACATGGCCCTTATCACTAAGACGCAGAAAGTGGATCCTGAGTCGAACTACTGCTTCGGAGAAGGTGGAGCGGGAGCCTATAGTGACGGCAAGCTCTATACCCGTTCGAAAAAACGCGGGTCGACGGAGAAGATCCTCCGCGTGTTCTGTCAGCATGGCGCGTCAACCGACATACTCATTGATGCCCATCCTCACATAGGTACGGACAAGCTGCCGCGCGTGATAGAGAATATGCGTCTGCAGATTATCCGTAGCGGGGGAGAGGTGCATTTCGAGACGAAGATGACGGGGCTGCTCGTACAGGACGATCAGGTCGTCGGCGTGGAGGCCGTCGACCAGCAGACGGGTGCCCAGTTGCATTTCCACGGTCCTGTGATTCTGGCTACAGGTCATAGCGCACGCGATGTCTACCGGTATCTGTACGATCATCATGTGGAGATGGAGGCCAAGGGCATTGCCATGGGCGTGCGTCTGGAGCATCCTTCCCAGCTGATTGATCAGATACAGTATCACTCACGGCAAGGACGCGGGAAATATCTTCCCGCAGCCGAATATTCAATGGTGACACAGGTGGAAGGGCGTGGCGTCTATTCCTTCTGTATGTGTCCCGGTGGCTTTGTGATTCCTGCCGCTACGGGTGCCGAGCAGCTGGTAGTCAATGGTATGTCACCGTCCAACCGCGGCACGCAGTGGTCCAATAGCGGTATGGTGGTAGAGATGCACCCGGAGGATATTCCTACTGATGATGGCATAGAGGACAATGTGCTCAAGGTGATGCATTTTCAAGAGAAGCTCGAGCGCGACTGCTGGTTACAGGGCAACCGCCGTCAGACGGCTCCAGCCCAGCGCATGGATGACTTCGTAAATGGCCGGCTCAGTTTTGATCTGCCTAAAAGCAGCTATGCGCCCGGCGTGATCAGTTCGCCGCTTCATTTCTGGATGCCCCCGTTCATCTCGAAACGTCTGCAGAAAGGTTTCCTGGATTTTGGAAAGCGTCACCATGGCTTCCTCACGCACGAGGCTGTGCTCATAGCTGTGGAGACCCGTACGTCGAGCCCTGTCCGTATCGTCCGCGATCCGGCTACTCTTCAGCATGTGCGCCTTCATGGTCTGTTCCCCTGTGGCGAGGGAGCCGGTTATGCCGGAGGTATCGTCTCTGCAGGCATTGACGGCGAGCGCTGTGCCGAGCAGTGTGCAGCCTACCTGAGTGGAATGCAATAAGGTCTCCTTCCCGGCGGGAGATCTATACAGGACGGAAAGTCCGTCTTTGAACGTCGAACAACTCAAAACATTGTTTTAATTATGGACAAGGACAAGATAGACAATTATCGCGCGGCTATCGCCCAGGAGCTGATGACGCTCTTCCATGAGGGCGAGAATTCCCTGACGGAAGCCGAGGCGCTACAGAGGACACTGGTATTGACGGATGAGGAGCTGGCTGACGGTATCGACTGGAATACGCCGGAAGATGTGGCCCGCCTTATTCTTGAGTCAGGTCTGTAAAATCGGGAAATGGCGCGACACTTTGTCGTTCCTATAAAAATCATATATTATGGATAAAGATAAGAACTCTCTCTCCACCTATCTCAATGAGATCGGCAAGGAGAAACACCTCACTGCGGAGGAAGAGCGAGAGCTGGCCGAGCGTATTCACAAGGGTGACAGCCGTGCCATTGACAAGCTTACGCAGGCCAATCTCACGTTTGTCGTGAGTATGGCCAGACAATATAAGGATCGTGGGTTGGCCATGGAAGACCTCGTCAGCGAGGGTAATATCGGTATGTTGCAGGCCGCTACCCGTTTTGATGGTCGGGAGGGCAAGCGTTTCGTGACTTTTGCCGCTCCTTATATCCGTGAGGCCATAGAGAAGGCTATTGATCAGCAGAGCCTTCTCTACCGCGTACCGAAAGATGTGATGGATGCGGCCCGTGCCCGTCAGATAGGCCGTCCGTTGTCGATCGATGCCCCTGTGGGCGGCTCTGCAGAGCTGAGTCTTGGCCGTGTCATTCCCGATAAGAATGCCTCGCACCCCGATGAGAACCTCTACGACGGTCTGCTGAAGGATGAGCTCGTCAAACTTCTTGACCAGCTTGACAGCCGCGAGCGTGAGGTCGTGCAGCGTTTCTATGGTCTGGGTGTGGCCAGTCTGACCATGGCTGAGATCGGTAAGGAACTGGGACTGAAGCGGGAACGTGTCCGCCAGATCCGCGATAAGGCTGTCCGGCATATCTGCCGGCTCACGCACAACAGCGGTCTGAAAACCTATCTGCAGAGATAACGGCCGGCAACGACCGGGCAGGAGAAGGGCTTTTACGGCTTTGCCTTATATAAGCAGTATGTCCTTCTATGTTCCTTGTCCGTCGGCTGTTTGGAAATGTTTAATCTATGATTACGGATACTCAATTATGAAATATCTTATCCTCTCTGATATTCACGGCTCGCGTCCGCGACTGGAGCAGGCTCTCAGCCTGTTTCATCGTGAGCAATGCGACATGCTGGTGATCCTTGGCGACATTCTCAACTATGGTCCGCGCAACGGCCTGCCGGAAGGCCTTGATGCTCAAGGCATTGTCGCCTTGCTCAATCCTTTGTCAGACCGTATCATTGCCGTGCGAGGCAACTGCGACTCGGAAGTGGACCAGATGCTGCTTCAGTTTCCCATCATGCAGACAACGGCTCTTCTTGTCGATGAGGGCCACCGACTGTTGCTCACCCATGGACATGTCTATCATAAGGACAACCTGCCGGCCGGAGGTCATGGGTATGATGCAATCTGCTATGGACATACCCATCTCTGGGAACTGACACGGCCGACAGACGGGCCGGTAGTGCTCAACACGGGCAGCATCACCTTCCCTAAAGGCGGCAATCCTCCCACGCTGGCCACCTTCGGGCATGGAGAACTGAAAGTATATACTTTGGAAGGTAAAGAGCTGAAGAGTCTGAAACTATAAAATATTTATTCATGGATTATTTGCCACACGATCCGGCCATATTGGTATCGAGCATTAACATGTTTCTGCGTGACGAGGAGTTCGATACGTTGTCCCAACTCTGTGCCTGCTATGACCGTGATCCTGAGGAGGTGAAGGCCTTTCTGCAGGAGCACGGCTTTGTGTATGATGAGACACAGAGGCAGTTCCGCCCCATAGGTTATGACAAGAACGAGGATCTTTAGAAAGATTGTATCCTTTTTCTTTGCCTATGTGGAATAAAATTGATAATTTTGCACAGATAATTTATGCTGTGCAATAGCATTCAACTAATCAAAAAGGGAGACTGAACAATATGTCCGTATCAAAAACACGGCAAACTTTAGTAGATGTTGCCCGCAAGCTTTTTGCAAAGAATGGCTTGGCCGGTACCACGATGAACGACATTGCCGTCGCTTCAGGTAAGGGCCGTCGCACCCTCTACACTTATTTCAGCCGTAAGGAAGACGTCTACTATGCCGTTATCGAATCAGAGCTTGAACGTCTGAGCGATAAGCTCGATGAAGTGGCAGCGAAGAAGACGTTGCCACAAGATAAGATCGTGGAATTGATCTATACTCATCTGAGCATGATCAAGGAGACGGTCGTGCGCAATGGTAATCTCCGGGCCGAATTTTTCCGTAACATCTGGACGGTAGAGAAGGTACGCAAGAACTTTGACGAGGATGAGATCGAGCTCTTCCGCAAAGTGTATGCGGAGGGGAAAGCCGATGGCGAGTTTGATATCGACAATGTAGAGTTGGTGGCCAACATCACCCACTATTGCATCAAAGGCCTTGAGGTGCCTTTCATCTATGGCCGTCTGGGTCACGGACTGACGGAGGAGTCGAGCCGTCCCCTTGTGGCCAAGGTCGTCTATGGAGCGCTGGGCAAGCACCAGGGTATCAAATGACATACCGGTGAAGGCCGGATAGGGTAGGGCGGGCTGCTCGCCATGCCAGACAGAAATAGAGAATTAAAGACGAACAATTAACCATATTAAGTAAGAAAACAAATGGGAATGTTAACAGGAAAGACGGCCCTGATTACAGGCGCCGCACGCGGTATCGGTAAAGCTATCGCGCTGAAATTTGCTTCTGAGGGAGCTAACATCGCCTTCACCGACCTCTTCATCGACGAGGAGCATGGTGGTCTGGCTACAGAGCGCGAGATCGCTGCACTGGGTGTCAAGGCAAAAGGCTATGCCAGCAACGCTGCCGATTTCGCTCAGACAGCTGATGTTGTGGCTAAGGTGAAAGAGGAGTTCGGCTCCATCGACATCCTGGTCAACAATGCCGGTATCACGAAGGACGGTCTGATGCTCCGTATGTCAGAGCAGCAGTGGGACGCAGTGATCGCTGTGAACCTGAAGAGCGCCTTCAACTTCATCCACGCCTGCGTGCCCGTGATGATGCGTCAGCGCAAGGGCTCTATCATCAATATGTCGTCAGTGGTAGGTGTACACGGTAATGCCGGTCAGTGCAACTATGCTGCTTCTAAGGCTGGTCTGATCGCTCTGGCAAAGAGCATCGGTCAGGAGATGGGCTCAAAGGGCATCCGTGCCAACGCCATCGCTCCGGGCTTCATCGACACAGCCATGACCCAGGCTCTGCCCGATGACATCCGTAAGGAGTGGGTTAACAAGATTCCTCTTCGTCGTGCCGGTACCGTGGATGACATCGCCAACACGGCTCTCTATCTGGCCAGCGACCTGTCAAGCTACATCTCAGGTCAGGTGATCCAGGTAGATGGTGGTATGAACATGTAATTTTCAGCTCCGGCCTTTGGCTTCAGCCATCCTGTTCCGGAGGATTTTCAACGTCTGAGGGGACATCCAGTGGAAAGCCGGAGCCGAAGAGCACAGAGCTTATGAAAGTAGTTTACGAAGACAATCATCTGATAATCGTTTATAAAGAGAGCGGAGAAATCGTCCAGGGCGACAAGACCGGCGATTGTCCGCTCTCTGAAACGGTAAAGCAATATATCAAGGAGAAGTATCACAAACCAGGACGCGTGTTTCTCGGGGTGGTACATCGTCTTGACCGCCCCGTCAGCGGGTTGGTCTTATTTGCCCGTACCTCTAAGGCGCTTGCCCGATTGAATGCTATGTTCCGCAATGGAAAAGTGCACAAGACGTATTGGGCGCTTACGCTCAACGCACCGAGACAAGCCGAAGGACAGCTCACTCACTGGTTGGTCCGCAATGAGCGGCAGAACAAGAGCTATGCTTACGATCATGAAGTGCCGGGCAGCAAGAAGGCTGTGCTCGAGTATCGTGTGCTCACCTCACCCGCATTTGGCGTGCGTCGTGCGGACGGCAGTTATTCTCAAGGTGGTTCGTTGCCTTCTCCGCGTTACACATTGATAGAGGTACGACTGCTTACAGGCCGTCATCATCAGATCCGTTGCCAGTTGGCAACGATGGGTTGTCCGATCAAAGGCGACCTGAAATATGGAGCCAGTCGCAGTAATCCCGATGGCTCGATCTCCCTTCTTTCTCATAAGATGAGTTTTATCCATCCTGTCTCCCATGAGGAAATATCGGTCGTTTCTCCACTGCCCGATGATCCGTTGTGGCAGGCTATGAAGGAACTGTGAAGGGGGTATTGTTCAATAACAGAATTATTTTGAGTCCGGCTTGTCGTTACATGGAATTTAGATGACGGGATTGGGAGTTGTTGGTGTTTTCATTTCCTTATACTTCAATCCATTTTTACGGATAGGATAAGAGATCCGGTGAAGCCAGTTGGAGGAGAAGCCTGTGTAGGACGGAAGGGCTTCTTTGTTTCTGTATAGAAGCGAATTAGGATATTTTTTTACAAAGGACTCTTTGCATATCAGACCTTTAAGGTCTATGATGTAAAGAGGTGAGAAATCATACTTATAGAAGGCCCTATAAGTAGGTTTTGTCGGTATTGGTCTTAAAATCAGAATGAATAAGAGAAATAGATGAGAAAATTTACAAGGTCTTTCCCTGATATTCATGTCGTTATAGACCGAAAAAGATACGATAGTAGAGTATTAATATTTAAATAATATTAATTAAACACATTTTTTGCATTTCTATGATATATCCAAATAAAAATATTTCTATCTTTGCAGTGTGTTTTTCATGGTATTAGATTATTAAGGTTATGGAATTAGGTTGTCGTGAGATAACCTAATTTTTTTTGTGTATGTCAGTCCCGGTATTTTTACTGAATAGGTCGGTGAATTTCTGTCAGGGGGCATCTCATTTTACGGATTGAGATATTTATTTTCCAATGAATTTTTACAATATCCAATATTTTTTTATTTCATTCCTGTCTGTAAATCAGGTTTTTATCAGAGCTCGTTGACGAAAAGAGCTGTCTGAGGCAAAAAAATAATCGGGTAGATATTTGTGAGTTTCGAAAAAAGGTTGTAAATTTGCACCTGCAAATGCGAAGGGTGATCCTTTTAAGGGGTTTATCTCTGTAGCATTTTGCTGAAAATATGGGCAAGTCTCTTACGGTCAGCTCCCTCAGAATCCCCCAGGACGGGAACGTAGCAAGGGTATGAGGTCGTAGCGACGCGATAAGAACCGCTTGCCCACCCGCCTCTTTAGCTCAGTTGGCCAGAGCACGTGATTTGTAATCTCGGGGTCGTTGGTTCGAATCCGACAAGAGGCTCTTCAAGACGGATGGCAAGGCTAGACAAGCTTTGCCATCTGTTTTTTTTATCTGTGTCATTTTATCTATTTGCAAGCGTAGTGGACAGAGAAATCGTTATATGTTTGGGATGTACATGACACATGCAGTGTTAGCGGATGGTGCCGGTGAGGGGGCACCCGAACAAGTCGGGGAAATTTTCATGTTTTGTTTTTCTTTGTGTGTTTTCATACACAGTAGCACTTCGTTATTTAAGTTTTTTGCAAGATTAACGGTTGGCAAGAATTGTATTATTTAATAATGTGTTATCTTTGCATGTATTAAACTTCAGAAAAAGGAATAATCATGCGAAACTACACGAAGACACGCCTGGCTGTGATGAATTTTCTGGAATTTGCAGTGTGGGGCGCTTACCTGACCTGTATGGGCAACTATCTGGGCACCGCCGGCCTGGGTGACAAGATCTCTTGGTTTTATGCTCTCCAGGGAGTTGTATCTATATTCATGCCCACACTGATGGGTATCGTGGCTGACAAATGGATCCAGCCCCAGCGTCTGTTGGGCCTTTGTCATCTGTTGGCCGGTGTGTCGATGATTTATCTGTGTGTGCTGGGTATGCAGGCAGGTTTTGGCAATGAAGTGTCGAATAAAGGCTTGTTCATAGCGGTCTATACGCTTAGTGTAGCATTCTATATGCCGACCTTGGCCTTGAGCAATACGACGGCATTTACCATTCTGAAGTCACAGGGCCTTGATACGGTGAAAGACTTTCCGCCCATCCGTGTGTTGGGTACAGTAGGTTTTATCTTGACGATGTGGTTCGTCAATTGTGCCGTTTGGGACGGAGGTTTCTCAATGACGTTTGGGGCCAATACCCATAAGTTCCAATACACCTATATGCAGTTCTTGGTCAGCGGTGTGTTGAGCATTGTCCTGTTCCTCTATTGTTTCACACTGCCCCAGTGCCCGCTGGTGAAGAATGCGTCGAAGAGTCTGTCTGAGGCTTTTGGCCTGAATGCGTTCAAGCTGTTTAAGGATTACCGCATGGCCTTGTTCTTCATCTTCTCCATGCTGCTGGGAATGTCACTGCAGGTGACCAATGGTTTCGCAACACCTTTCCTTACAAGTTTCCAAGGAAGCGTGGACGAGGTGATCCGCAACTCCTTCGCTGCCAACAATGCGACGTTGCTGGTCTCTATCTCCCAGTGTTCTGAGGCGCTCTGCATCCTGATGATACCTTTCTTCATGAAGCGTTATGGCATTAAGAACGTGATGTTGATCGCCATGTTTGCCTGGGTGCTCCGTTTTGGATTCTTCGGCATCGGTTCACCGACCTTCCCGGGTGTGATACTCTTCGTATTGAGCTGTATTGTCTATGGTGTGGCTTTCGACTTCTTCAATGTGTCCGGCGCCCTTTTTGTCGATCAGCAATGCGACCCCTCTGTGAAGGCATCGGCCCAGGGACTGTTCATGCTGATGACTAATGGCCTGGGTGCTACGATAGGTACGTTGGCGGCAGGAAAGGTGATCAATCATTATTGTCAGTGGAATGCAGACGGCTTCCTTGAGGGTGACTGGGCTACGTGCTGGTTTATCTTTGCCGGTTTTGCCCTCTGTGTAGGTGTTGTGTTCGCTTTGGTATTCCATCCCAGGAAGACAGAGGCGGCAGATTGAATGCCTGCTTACAGTCAGTCAAAGATATAGAACATCAGAATCATGAAAGAGGCCAGATATTTCTATGCCCCTGATGCTGCGACAGCTCATGAGTTGCCGCAGGAGGAGGCTGTCCATGCCGTGCGTGTGCTCCGTCTGCAAGGAGGAGATCCTATCTTCCTCATGGATGGAGTGGGCACATTCTATGAAGCGCACGTGACGCTTCCTTCGCAGAAGCACTGTCTTTACGAGGTCGACCATGTCTTGCCACAAACACCGACGTGGCATGGCCGTATCCATTTGGCCATCGCTCCTACGAAGATGATCGACCGTATGGAGTGGCTTTTGGAGAAGGCCACAGAGATAGGATGGGATGAGGTGACGATGCTCGACTGCGCTTTTTCTGAGCGACATCAGGTGCGTGTGGACCGGTTGGAGAAGATCGTCGTCTCGGCAATGAAACAGAGCCGGAAAGGTTGGAAACCGATAGTCAACGGTATGACACCTTTCAAAGATTTTATCCGTCAGCCTCGGGGAGGCAAGAAGTTCATCGCCCATTGCTATGAGGAGATCGGGAAGACTGATCTCTTTGACCGGCTGGGAGAGGAGGCCCCTGAGGAGGAAGTGACGATACTTATCGGTCCGGAAGGTGATTTCTCCATCGATGAAGTACGCGAGGCCCAGCAAGAGGGATTTGAGTCGATCACGCTGGGGAAAAGCCGGCTACGGACAGAGACGGCAGGACTGGCGGCTGTGATGATGGCACAACTGCGTAAAAGAATATAGAGAGGTGCAAGAATGATGCACGACTGCAATTGAGTCTTGGATAGTCGTGCATTTGATGACGGCTCCAATCTATAATCATCTGAATAACAAATACATCTAATCATATCAGAGCAATGAAAGCAAAGAAAAGGATTGTAAGGAGGTTAATTCTGAATATGACGATGGCTTTCGGGCTGTTGTCGTTGTTGGTGCTTTCTGCCTGCTCAGACAGCGGCTACATGGATGCCATTCCCAAGGAGAGCACGCTCGTGCTGTCGATGGATCCTGTGGAGATGAGCGGAACGGGTAACCAGACTGTGCTGAAGACACTGCTTCATGTAAAGAATATTGACGAGACGGGTCTCGATCTCAGTTCGAAGGTGTTTTTCTTTGAAGATCCGCAGGGCAATCTCGGTTTCTGCGCCCATGTGGACGATGGTGACAAGCTGGCCGACCAGCTTAAGAAAGTCGGTGTGCAGCCGGAGAAGAAACGCGACAATCAGTTTGCCTTGCTGCCCAACAACTGGCTGATAGGATGGAGCGATCAGTCGGCTTTGCTGATGGGACCGGTGATTCCTGCCGCTGCTCCAGAGATGATGCAGCTGATGGGCCGTTATCTTAAGGCGGAAGAAGATGAAGGCATCCGGGCATCACAACTTTTCGAAAAGCTCGATTCTATCGGTGGCGCCATGGCTTTGGTAGGCCAGGTGGCCGCATTGCCGCAGCAGCTGGTGGCTCCGTTGACCCTCGGTGCTCCCAAGGATGCCGCACCTTCGGATATTTATCTCGCTGCCCAGTTGAAGAAGAAAGACGGAGTGCTTTGGATTGACGGAACGACATTCTCTTTCAAGAAGCGTATCGACAAGGCACTTCAGGATGCGAAGAAGATCTATCGGCCTATTAAGGGTGACTATGCGGCTACGATGTCGGATAGCGATGTGATGGGTATGTTCATGAACGTTGACGGCCGTCAGCTTATCCGTCAGATGCAGCAGAACCCGGCGTTGACAGCCATGCTCGCCGCTATCAACGGAGCCATCGACCTGGACAACATCATCCGTGGTATTGACGGAGACCTTGCGATCATCACGCCACAGATGGCGGAGAACAGATTCCAGATGCAGATGGCCGCACGGATGCCCCGCACACCTTGGCTGGCCGATGTGGACTATTGGAAACAGAGCGTGCCTGCAGGAGGACGTATCGGTGACTGGGGGAAGAACTGCTATTACTATACGAGCGACAAGACGTCGTACTATTTCGGCGTTACCGCCGATGGTCAGTATATGAGCGGATCAAGCGAGAAGGCTGCTTTGGCAAGCATTCATCCTGCGAAGAAACCGGTCAGCAAAGGACTCATGAACGGGATCAAAGGCCGTCATTCGGCTTTGGTAATTAATATGAATGCCTTTGGAGGCGACAAGGCGGCAGCCGTGACGGGTATGCTCCGTCCGATGTTCGGTAATGTGACGACACTTGTGATCTGTCAGTAACTCGGAGGACGACGGAACGGTCCGCCATCTCCGGTTATGCGTATTATAAATAATCATTCAATGGAATCAATTCATCTTATCAATGTGCTTCCGCAGGTCTTCGCCCAGCGCGATGATCTTCATTCGGAAATCTGGAAGCAGGATGTAGTATTCAGGAAGGGACATCTCTATCTCATCGAGGCCAATTCGGGTATGGGAAAGAGTACGTTCTGCAGTTATATCGTCGGCTACCGGCATGACTATACGGGCAAGGTGCTTTTTGACGATCAGGTGACGAAGGATTTTCGTGTCCGTGACTGGGTCGACATGCGTCAGCACCATGTCAGCCATCTCTTTCAGGAGCTGCGTCTCTTTCCGGAGCTGACGGCACGTGAGAATATTCAGATCAAGAATCACATCACAGGCTGGAAGACCGACCGTGAGATAGAGGAATGGTTCGAGCGCCTGGGCATCATTGACAAGCTCGATCAGAAGATTGGCCGTATGTCGTTCGGTCAGCAGCAGCGTGTGGCGATGATCCGTGCGCTCGTGCAGCCTTTCGATTTTATCCTCGCCGATGAGCCTATCTCCCATCTCGACGACCACAACTCAGAGATCATGGGCGACATCATGATGACAGAGGCCAAAGCCCAGGGAGCAGGCGTGATCGTGACGAGTATCGGTAAGCACATGAATCTCGATTATGAGAAGACCTATCATCTCTAATATATCTCCGATTCCGGATAGCCTTATTTGAAAAGGTGTTCGGGAAACCGCTTAGGAATAAAAGCATATAAAGAATGAATTTAGTTTGGAAGCTGCTTCGTCAGCATATCAGCATACCGCAGTTTATCGGTTTCTTCTTTGCCAACCTCTTTGGTATGCTCATTGTCTTGTTGGGCTATCAGTTCTATCATGATGTGTCACCGGTGTTCACGGCCGAGGATTCATTCATGAAGGTCGATTATCTGATAGTCAGTAAGAAAATCGGTATGGCCAATACCATCTCAGGCAATACCAACAGTTTCTCGCAAGCCGAGGAAGACGATCTTGTCGCACAGCCATTTGCTACGGCTGTCGGCAAATTCACCTCTACGGAATATAAGGTAGACGCACACATGGGTGTGAACGGTACCAATGTACTCAACTCGGAGCTGTTCTTTGAGTCCATACCTGACGAGTTTATTGATGTGCCGCTTTCTCAGTGGCACTATACTCCGGGAGCGTCGGAGGTGCCTATTATCCTTCCGCGTACATATATAACAATGTATAATTTCGGCTTTGCCCAGTCACACTCCTTGCCTAAGCTCAGCGATGGTCTTGTAGGCATGATCGATTTCTCGATTTTCATCCAGGGCAACGGTCATCAGCAGCGTTTCAAGGGAAAGGTGATCGGATTCTCGTCACGCCTGAATACCATCCTTGTGCCTCAGGCCTTCATGGACTGGAGCAACGGCTACTTCGCTCCCTCTCAGCATAGTGATCCCACCCGTCTGATCTGTAAGGTCGGCAATCCGGCTGATGAGAACGTGACGAAATACCTTGATAAGAAGGGTTATGAGGTAGAAGACAATAAGTTGGATGCTGAGAAGACCACCTATTTCCTGCGTCTGATGGTGACGATGGTGATGGCTGTCGGTCTGGTAATCTCTGTCTTGAGCTTCTATATCCTCATGTTGAGCATCTACCTGTTGGTACAGAAGAACTCATCGAAGTTGGAGAATCTGCTTTTGATAGGCTATTCTCCCGGCAGCGTGGCCCGTCCCTATCAGTTGCTTACCATCGGACTGAATGTGGCTGTTCTGCTGATCGCTCTCGTGGTGCTTTTCTTCGTCCGCAACTATTATATGGACGTGATACTCACGCTGTTCCCCGATCTTGACGACGGCTCGTTGCTGCCTGCCCTCATCCTGGGTCTGGTACTCTTCGTCATCGTCTCGCTCTGCAATCTCATTGCCATCCGGCATAAGATCATCTCCATCTGGAAGCGGAAGGAGTGAGGATAGATGAGGAGACGGTGAGGTCGCCGTCGTTCATCTGTTATAAGCATTCAGTGAAATCTAAGAATCAATGATAAATAATCAATACGACAGTTATACCGTTGAGGAGCCTGCAAAGCTCCTCGACTGGTTGCTTGCCCATCTACGTCAGAGCCGGACAAAGATAAAGGCGACGTTGCAGGGCCATGGCATCAAGGTGAATGGCAAGACCGTCACCCAGTTTGACTATCCGCTCGAGCCCGGCATGAAGATCCGCGTCTCGCTGACGAAGCGCAACGATATGTTCCACAGCCGCTATCTGAAGATCGTCTATGAGGACGCCTATCTCGTCGTGATAGAGAAGAACGTAGGCATCCTGTCGATGGCTGCCGGTCATAGCACGCTCAATGTGAAGGCTGTCCTCGATGATTATTTCCGCAAGTCGGGTCAGCGTAAGACGGCACATGTCGTCCATCGTCTCGACCGTGACACGAGCGGGCTGATGATCTATGCCAAGGACAAGCAGACGGCACTGGCACTTGAGGCGGATTGGCATCACACCGTGTTTGACCGTCGTTATGTGGCTGTCCTCTCCGGTGAGATGGAGGATGATGAGGGCACCATCGCCAACTGGCTGATGGACAATAAGGCTTATTTCACGTTCTCCTCACCCGTTGACAATGGGGGCAAATATGCCGTGACGCATTTCAGGACCCTACGACGCACGGCTGATCACTCACTTGTGGAATTCAAACTGGAGACAGGACGTAAGAACCAGATCCGCGTCCACTCGGCCGACATGGGGCATCCGGTATGTGGTGATGTGAAATATGGTAATGGTGACGATCCCTTGGGACGTCTTTGTCTCCATGCCTACGTACTGTGTTTCTATCATCCTGTGACGCATAAGCCATTGCGCTTCTCGACACCTATCCCGGGAAATTTCCTGTCGCTATTCTAAAGAACACTTAGGTTAGATGGCGGACATAATTGTTAAACACTCATAATGCAATTATATCTTTTATGGAAAATATAGGTTATTTTATTACGATCCTGGTAGCCATCATTCTTGGTGTAATTATCATCAAGAAGGTGGCAAGTTGCCTGATCCGCAGTATTGTCGTTCTCGTGCTGTTGGCTATTCTGGGCTATATCTATTTCGGGATACTCCATTGATGGTCAGAAACTGATATGGATTACAGTTGTTGGTTCATACTATCCTTTGTAGCCGGTCGGATTCCGATCGGCTGCATTGTTTTTAGGTGTAGATAGGATAGGGATGCCTATAAAATAAGGTATGGATGGTCTTGTGTATCCTCACAATGATATGTTATGCAAAAAAGATGAGTGTCTTTTGACATAATAAGAGAGCCTTCGGCTGCCAATGCCTTTAATTCCTGTCAGGTTATAACCGGTCAGCACCGGAAACAGGTTCCTTTGGCATCATATTTTGTTCTTAACTCTAAAAACAATGCCGATCCCGGTATTTGGCGGTTTTTGGCCTGTGTGGAGGGAATATAGGCTCACCCGATAAATATAGGGGAGATATGCTGTTCAGATGAAGTACAGGGATGAAAAGCAGAGGAATGGCTCAAGGGAGCGCATATGGAATGAATGCGGGGAATGAAATCCGGATGATGGCGGCATGACTCCTGTCGGCTGCCTGTGACCGTTCTTACCGGACTTCCTGTAACGGTCATCTTGCCCTCCGTCCCTCAGAACAGATAGGATGACAGGG
>ERZ827043.901-NODE-901-length-34543-cov-121.856153_pt1 | contig 34543 bp, 26 predicted proteins | sample MGYA00519923_ERZ827043 | MGnify/ENA primary metagenome ERZ827043 (study PRJEB31778, sample SAMEA3449251) | human gut metagenome | biome: human gut; feature: human-associated habitat; material: faeces | place: United Kingdom | collected 2010/2012 ... | reverse complement strand
GCCCCTGGGCTCCATTGAACGCATCAATATTCTTTTCGCTGAGAATCTTCTCAAAGATTCGGTCTCCAAGCTGTTTTATTTTGGTAACAAGAAATCCGCCGTTCATTTTCATGCAAATGCTCCTATATAGTAGTTTGCTTCAAATAATACCATATAGGAGCTTTGTTGTCAAGAGGCTGTATGTCTAAAACATCCGGCGAGTTTTTCATAGCCTGCGCTTTTTGTGTTCTTTCCGCCCGAAAGCATTGACGCACCGCGCCGAATCCTGTATCATGAAGCTGTTCATTCGGCTGTTTCTGCCCGTTTGGGCATTGTGCATATTATGAAAGGAGTCCTTTCCTCATGGCGATGAATCTGACCCAGAAAATCCTGTCCGCGCACCTGCTCAGCGGAGAGCTGATTCCCGGCTCGGAAATCTCCATCCGCATTGACCAGACGCTGACGCAGGATTCCACCGGCACGATGGCGTACCTGCAATTCGAGGCGATGGGCGTCAAGCGCGTCAAGACAAAGAAGTCCGTGGCGTACATTGACCATAACACGCTGCAAACTGGCTTTGAAAATGCGGATGACCACTATTACATCCAAACGGTGACGAAAAAGCATGGCATTTACTGCTCCAAGCCCGGCAACGGCATCTGCCATCAGGTGCAGCTGGAGCGCTTCGGCGTGCCGGGCTACACGCTGCTCGGCTCGGACAGCCATACGCCCACGGGCGGCGGCATTGGGATGCTTGCCATCGGCGCGGGCGGACTGGACGTTGCGGTCGCGATGGGCGGCGGCGCGTATTATCTGGCGTGCCCGCGTGTCGTCGGCGTGCGCCTGCATGGCAAGCTGTCCTACGGCGTTGCGGCGAAGGACATTATTCTGGAAGTCCTGCGCCGGCTGACCGTCAAGGGCGGCGTCGGCAAGGTGATGGAGTACATCGGCGACGGCGTGAAAACGTTGAGTGTCCCGGAGCGTGCGACGATTACGAACATGGGCGCGGAACTCGGCGCGACGACCTCCATCTTCCCGTCGGATGAAGTCACCCATGCGTTCCTCAAAGCGCAGCAGCGCGAGCAGGACTTCGTGCCGCTGTCCGCAGACCCGGATGCGGCGTATGACGAAATCCTCGACATTGATTTGACCGCGCTTGAGCCGCTCGTCGCGAAGCCCCATATGCCTGACATCGTGGAAACCGTCAAGCAGTGCGGTCCGATTAAGGTCGATCAGGTGTTTATCGGTTCCTGCACGAACTCTTCCTATACCGACATGATGCGCGTCGCCCGGATTTTGAAGGGCAAGACTGTGCACCCGGACGTGAGCCTTGTCATCGGCCCCGGATCGAAGCAGGTGCTGACGATGCTGGCACGCAACGGCGCTTTGGCGGACATGATTGCGGCGGGCGCGCGCATTCTGGAATCCGCTTGCGGGCCGTGCATCGGCATGGGGCAGTCGCCGCGCACGAACGCTGTCTCCGTTCGCACGAACAACCGCAATTTCTACGGCCGCAGCGGCACAAAGTCCGCCGGTATTTACCTGGTCTCCTGCGAGACGGCGGCTGTCACGGCGCTGACTGGCGTGCTGACGGATCCGCGCTGCCTTGACATTGACCTCGACATCCCGATGCCGGAGACGTACACCGTCAACGACAATCTGGTCATCCCTCCGGTCGCGCCGGGCGAAGAGGACACGGTGGAGGTCGTCCGCGGCCCGAACATTCAGCCCTTCCCGCTGGGCAAGCCGCTGGCGGATGCCATTTCCGGCAAGGTGCTGCTGAAGATGGAGGACAACATCACCACCGACCACATTGCGCCATCGGACGCGAAGCTCCTGCCATTCCGCTCGAACGTGCCGTACTTGTCGGACTTCTGCCTGACCCCCGTGGACGCGACGTTCCCGGCGCGCGCGAAGAAGGAAGGCGGCGGCATCCTCGTTGCGGGCATGAACTACGGGCAAGGGTCGAGCCGCGAACACGCCGCGCTTGTCCCGCTGTATCTGGGTATCCGCGCCGTCGTCGCGAAGTCGTTCGCCCGTATTCATCAGGCGAACCTTATCAACAATGGCATTCTTCCGCTGACGTTCCAGAATGAGGCGGATTACGACCGCATCGCGCAGGGCGACACGCTGAGTCTGCCGAACGTCCGCGAGACGGTGGAAAGCGGCAGCGACACGTTCGTGCTGCATAACGACACGAAGGACGAGGATTACATTGTGCTGATGCCGCTGACCGCGCGCCAGCAGGGCTGCATCCTCTATGGCGGACTGCTGAATTATACAAGAGAGAGCGCAAAGGCGGAATAAGATAGTTTGTCCCCCGGAAGTATGGGCTTCCGGGGGATTTTTTCGTGGGGTAGTTAAGTTATAGGTATTTCTTGAAAACCTTCTTGAATTTCAGCGACATTTCCATCATCCAGTCAAACTGTGCATGCCACGCGCTGCGATTGTCAAAATCGACCTGTCGTGTCAGCATAATGCGGCTTGCTTTCTTTTCCGGCAGTTCCCGCCAGTCAAGCGCAACGCCCAATTCCTGCTCAATGGCATTCTGTTTTTCAAATAACTGATGATAAAGGTCCTTGTCGCCGCGAATATACAGTTCAACAACAAGCAGATTTTCTGTTTTAACCGCGCGTAAGCAAATATCATAAACAGATGAGCCAATGCTCAGGTTCATCCACATTTTGTTTGATGCTTTTCGCTTGCCAAATTGCCTTGCGAACTGCGCGTTTGCATACGCATATTCATTGAAGGCTGTCCAGTAATCCAAGCGGAACAGCTGGCTTTCTGTCTGCTGCTGATTTTTCTTGACGCTCTTAATCCAGTCATTCGGCTTCTCAATCACGCTGAACTTCACCGCAGGATTTGAACTGCCGACTTTATACAGGTGGATTTCGCACAGGAAGAAGCCGATGTCATCATCCGTGTGGTTATTCAGCCACTCAATTGCCGCGCGGTGTTCTTCGCGTGCGTGCTTTACCACCCAGATAATCGTCCGAGCTTCTTTCCCGGCAGCGTAGGTGATAAGTTTGCCCAGATGGTCGTGGTTGGTATCCTCCAGCTGGTTTTCGATGATAACCTTCTGCCCCGTTGCAATATCGGTCGCGATAATATCCACGCTGAAATCGCCCACAGCAGATTCTGTTCCGTCGACTGCAATTTCCATGCCGATTTCATTGCCCAGAATCGCGATGTTCTCATCCTTCGCCAGCCACGGCGTAAAATCCAGTGCTTCATGCGGCCAAACCTTCCGCAAATCCTGTACTTCAGTCAGAACTTCAAGCTGCTCCATAGGGCATACCTCCTTTTGTGTGCGGCGTATAGCGGGCGCTTATCTTATGATAGCAGATAGGCAGGGAAACGTCAATCGCAAGTATGTTTTTTTCGCAGCAAAACAGCCGGGGACTGCCTTACCAGCAATCCCCGGCTTTCGTAATCCCAATGAACCCTTACTTGACTTCCAGCAGGTTCTTGCATTCCGCGAACGCGCGGCGGCCAATGATTTCAATCGTCGCGGGCAGGGTTACGCTCTTGAGCTTCGTGTTGCCCTCAAACGCCTGCGCGCCGATTTCCACCACCGGCAGACCCGCCACCGTGTTCGGAACGGTCAGCGTCGATGCCGTGCCGTTGTACTTGACGACCACAATGCCCGTCGAGTCGTCACGAACCGCGAACACGAAGTCGCCTGTCACCGTGAATGCCTTGTTGACAGATTCCAACTCCGTATTGCCAGACAGCGCCTTAATCGTGATGGTGTAGTCGCCCGGCTGCAGCAGCTTCAGACCCGGCACCGTGTAGTTCAGCGCCGCCGTTTCGCCCAGCAGCGCAGCCGTGCCATCCGGCGTGGTCAGCAGCAGCTGATACTTCGTTGCGCCGCCAGCAGCCGTCCACGTCACCGTCAGGTCCTCGCCCTGCTTCGCGGCAGGAACGGTCACGGTCAGCGGATCGTCGGTCATATACAGCGTCAGGGACTGCGCCGGGGAAAGTTCGCCAGCGGTCGTTCCGTAGTAGGGACGGAACTGAATCGTGCGGACACCGTTGCCGCTGCCCAGAGAGGCGAAAGCACGCTCGATAACCGTCACATCGCCAGTCGTCGGATAGCTGGTATTTGCCTTGCCGTCCACATACAGGACGACCTTCGTCGCGTTCTTGGTGTTGACCGTGAACGTCACCGGCACATTCAGCTTCACGCGGCTGGGATTCATGGTGAAGTTGACGACTTCCGGCTTGTTGACCACGGTCGTCGTCAGTGTAATCGTGTATGCCTTAAACTTTTCGCCCGCCGTCGTGCCGTTGTAAGGCTGGAACTGAATCGTACGGACGCCGCCATTATTCCCCAGCGACGAGAACGACATCGTGAACTCGTACTTCGACATGCTGGTCGTTACGTCCTCAAAGCGGCGGTTCACCTGCCCATCGACATACATCAGCAGCTTCGTCGCGTTGTCCAGATAAACAGTGAATTTAATCTGCTCGCCCAGCACCGCGGTCGTCTTGTCAATCTTGACATTCGCAATCACGGGGGCAGCAGACGAACCGCTCGTCAGGGAAATGGTGGTTGCGGTGGTCTTGTCGCCGCCGACTGCGCCGTTGTAGGCTTGGAACGCAATGGTACGCTTGCCCCCGTTGTTCCCCAGCGAAGAGAACGCCATGGTGAAGGTGTATTCCGTCATATCAGGGGTGATGTTCTCGAAGCGGCGGTTGACACTGCCGTCGATGTACATCAGCACCTTCGTGGCGTTCTTGATGCGCAGGGTGAAGGTGATATTTTCGCCCAGCGTCGCGTTCGGATTGCTGATTTTCAGCAGCTCAACCCGCGGCTTGTTCGCCACGCTGATGGTAATCGTCTTGGTGTCGGACATAGCGCCGGGCGTGTTGCCATTGTAGGGCTGGAACGCCACCGTGCGCACGCCGCCGTTTGAGCCGAGCGTCGAGAAGGACATCTGGAACGTCGTTGCGCCGTCCTTCACGTCGTAGATGTAGCGGTTCAGCTTGCCATCAATGTAGACACGCATCTTCGTTGCGTTCTTGGTGTTGATGGTGAAGGTGATGGTTTCGTTCAAATCAACCGTGGATTTGTTCAAACTCCAGCTGGTCACGGTCGGCTTGTTCGGGCTTTCGTTTGCGACAGTCACAACACGTTCGGAGGTCTTTTCACCCGCCGTCGTGCCGTTATAGGCTTGGAACGCAATGGCGCGCTTGCCCCCATTGCTTCCCAGCGACGAGAACGACATGGTGAAGGTGTATTCCGTCATGTCGGGGGTGATGTCCTCGAAGCGACGGTTGACACTGCCGTCGATGTACATCAGCACCTTCGTGGCGTTCTTGATGCTCAGGGTGAAGGTGATGTTTTCGCCCAGACCCACGGTCGCCTTGTCGATATCCTTCACCGTCACCTGCGGCTTGACAGACGGCTTCGTCAGCGTAATCGTTTGTTCAGCGGACTTTTCGCCGGGCGTATTGCCGTTGTAGGCTTGGAACGCGATGGTGCGCTTGCCCCCGTTGCTCCCCATCGAGGAGAAGGACATGGTAAGCGTCGACGTGTCGGTGGGCACGTCGTAGATGTAGCGGTTGACGCTGCCGTCAATGTACATCAAAATTTTGGTGGCGTTCTTTGTGTGGATGGTGAAGGTGATATTCTCGCCCAGCTCCGCCGTCGCCTTGTCCATTTCGAACGTCGGTTTGCCCGGAATAATCACATCCGCGCGGTCGATGTTTTCGAGGTCATCCGGCACGTCCGTAGGCGCGGGGGTCGACGCGGGCTCTTCGGTCGGCACGACAACAGGCTCTTCAGTCGGCACGACAGCGGGCTCTTCAGTCGGCACGACAGCGGGCTCTTCGGTCGGCTCAACAACGGGTTCCTCGGTCGGCACGACAACGGGTTCCTCGCTCGGCACGACAACAGGTTCTTCGGTCGGCACGACAACGGGCTCTTCGGTCGGCACGACAACGGGCTCTTCCGTCGGCTCAACTACAGGTTCTTCCGTCGGCACGGGCGTGGGTGCAGGGGTCGGCACGGGTTCTTCCGTCGCAGCCGCAAGCACCAGCAGGGCACAGGGCATTTCCACGCCGCTCGCGAAAACACCGGTGTGACGCTGATTCTCAATGCCCTCTTCCGGCACAGGATGCACTGCATCCGCCGCCAGATAGCCATATGCAACGCCAGCCGTCTGGTCATACACGCAGACGGAAATCCGTTCATTCAGCTGACCCTTCTGCGGACGATGCGTCACATACACTACGCCGGTTACACGACCAACCAGCTCATCGCCCGTCGGATTCAGGTACAGCTGTGCGCTGCTGAACGTCGCGGCAAAGCCGGAGTCAAAGAACTCGTTATCCAGCACGGAGCGGCTGTAATCTACGGCTGCTTCGTCCACGATTTCGGGCGCTTCCGTTACCTCGGGAACATCCGTCGTTTCGGGGATTTCCGTTGTTTCGGGAACATCCGTCGCTTCGGGCGTTTCCGTTGCTTCGGGAACATCCGTCGCTTCGGGGATTTCCGTTGCTTCGGGAACATCCGTCGCTTCGGGCGCTTCCGTTGCTTCGGGAACATCCGTCACTTCGGGGATTTCCGTTACCTTAGGAACATCCGTTGCTTCCGGTGCTTCCGTCGGCACGACCTCAACCGTTTCCGCCGGCGGAGTTTCCGGCTCTTCTGCAGCCGCCGTCAGCACTGTTCCCATACTGCCCGTTACCATGAATACAGCCAGCAGGAAAGACAATGCCTTTCGCATCCACTTTTTGTCCTTCATCGTCCTCACTCCTTGTTCTGTGCAATCTTCCGGCACGACGTATGGTTGTGCCAATGGCAAGCGATTGCTGCTTTCCATCTTTCTTTTCGCGGCGAGCCGCAGTGCTCCCGGTGGATATAGCAATCTCTTTCCCAATTCCAGCTATATTGTAACAAATTACAAGTCGGCTGTCAATACTTACCGCGCAGAAAGCCGCATTTTATACGAAAATCAAGGCACTTTCTCTGCATCTGTCTCGCGGAACTGATTTTTCCATTGCCGAATTGCCGTGGTCGGCAAATCAATTTGCGTCTCCCATGCGGAACAGATTCGCTCCTCCAGCACATCCAAATTCCCGCCGCGGGGCAGGACGGGCAGATTCGTGTCCTTCGCGATTTCACTTGCGCGGTTGTCTACCGCCAGAATCAGGCTTCGGCAGCCCATGTTCATTGCGTGGATGCCGCCGTGCAGCCGCGTGCCAACGTAGTCAATCCCGCCTGATGCCAAAAGCGCTGTGTAATCTCGCAGATTCGGCTGAATCAGGTGCAAATTCTGCGTCACGCGCGCATCCATCTGGCGCAGGCAGGCGTAGTCCTCAACTGCTTGCAGCCACACATACACCTCGCGATAGTGCTTTTGCAGCATGGTCAGCATCTGCGCATCCTGCTCCGGGCTGCTGCGGTAGTCCGTCAGCGTTGTCACGACGCGCTCCGCCTTGTGCGTCGGAATCTGCGCGCATTTGTCGTCTGTCAGCCCCCACATTGTCGGGCACGCCGTATTCAGCACGTTCGTGATGCCCAGCTTCAGCAGGCGCTGGCGCGTGTATTCGTCGCGCACCGCGTGCAGGTACTGCCCATCCAGCAGCGCTTTTAGAATCCGCTTCGTGTACCCTGTCGGCTCGTCCTGGTATTGATACCACCCCGCGCCCAGCAAAATGATATGCGTGCGCTGAAATTTCTCACGAATCAGGCGGAAATTCAGCAGCTCCCGCTTGTGCAAATCGCCGCAGCGCATCATCACCGCGTCCCGCAGGCGGATATTCCACATCCTTTGGCGGCGCATGTCCGAGGAAAGCAGATTCGTCCCGCAGACAAATGCGTAATCCGCACTGCCGACGTGCTTCATCGACACCTTCGACAGCCTGTCCCGAACCGGCACGGCGACGGACAGCTGCACAGGAAAGCAGTCGTGCAGCACATGCTCGCAGGCGTTGCGGATGATGAAATCTCCCTGATTCGCTGTTGAGATGGTAGGGTCGAAACGCACAATTTTGCGGCAGTGCTGCATTTCCTGATCGATCATGCCTTCTTCCTCCATTTGCGCAAGAAACTCCACCCTTTTTCAAGCATCCAGCGATATTCTGCCGTCCGCCCCAGCGCCAGCGTGTACAGGAGCGCCGTCACCGCCGCGCAGGTGATGCCCTTGAGGATAATCCACATCAGCGTATGCCCCATCCGCGCGCACAGCAGCAGCGACAGCGCCATCACCGCGCCGTTGAGCAGCAGCAGGCCGCCCTGCGCCTTGAAATACGCGGCAGCGCTGCGCCCGAAGGTGCGATGGAACAGCACTTTCGGCTCATACCAGAAGATGGTGCATAGCCGCGCCAGCCCTGTTGCGCCGATGATGCCCGCCACGCCGAAGAAGTGCCCCAGCAGGATGGACAGCAGGATGTTGACCAGCGCCGTCATAAACATAACATACTTCATTTGCCGAAAAAGCCCCAGCGTTTCGCGGTACATCCACACGGGCGCGACGATGGTGCTCAGGTAGAATGTGAACAGCACCGCCGCCACTGTCCCTGTGTCCATCAGGTATTCTTTGCCCACCCAGATGGGGATGAAATCCTGCACAACCGCGCCGTACGCGGCGACGCAGAAGCCCGTAATCGCCCCGAAGAGGACAATCAGGTTGCGGAACATGGCGTATGACTTTTCCGAATTCTTCTCGGCATTCAGATTTCCCAAGCTGGCGGAAATGCCGGTAATCACGATGGAAACGAACGTCGTCACATACGTCGTCAGCGACGCGTAGTTGGAGTAGTAGCCGACGAACACCGTGCCCAGCATGACGGAAATCAGAATGTTGTCCGTGTTGTTGATGAGTATTGTCGCCAGCTTGTAGAGAAACATGGAGCGGATGTTGTCGTTCAGTTCCTGCTTGCGGTGCATCGGCGCACATTTCTGCTTTTCCCGCAGGAAGGGGTACATCTTATCCGCTAAATGGCTCAGCACCGCGTTCTGCAGGAGGGTGCAGGCAATCTGAATCAGCAAATAGCCAAGATAGCTGCCCCAAATCAGCAGGCACGCGATCTGCGCCGCATACTGCAACACCAGCGCCGCGGCGGAAACCATGTTTTGCAAATATGCCTTCTGGTCAGCCTGAATCAGCGTCGTTTTGTAGATGACCAGATAGGATGCCACGGAGTTCGCCAGGTACAGCACATAGTAGACGATCAGCTGCGCCATCGGCAGCTCACTGCTGATGATGAGCGGCAGGAAGGGGATTACCGCCGCGCCCAGCAGCGCTACCGCCAGCGCAATCAGGCGGTAAATGCGACGATAATAGCCCAGCAGGTGCTGGATTTCGCCCGCATCGCCCCGGTGCAGCGGTGCGTACAGGCTGTACACCAGCACGTTGCCCACGCCCAGCTCCGCCAGTGACAGCATGGCCAGAATGTTGCTGTACAGCCCGTTGACACCCGTATAATCCGCGCCCAGCCGGCGCACGAACACCGTTCGCACGGCAAAAGCCAGCAGCAGCGTAACCACCTGCCGTACTGCGCCTACACCGATGTTGCGTGCTGTGTTTTCGCTCCTTGATGCTGTGTTCATGATTCCTCTCCGCCCGTTTCGCCTGTCTGCTCCTGCGCCGCGTCCTCCAGCTGCGTGTTAAACGTCAGGCGCAGTTTTTCCGGCGGCACAGTGCATCGCCTCCTGCGTTTCCTTTGCCTGCGCGCATTTGCCGGCAGATCAGGCGCTTCCTCCGCGTCCGGCTGCCACTTGCCCAGCAGTCCCAGAAACAGTATGTTCAGGAAAACGCCCTCTGTGTTGATGCACAGGAAATACAGCAGGAAAACGCCCAGCACATACAGCAGCCGCGCCTTGGCAAATTTGGTGCGGATACCGCGGTACGTCAGCCACAGCCAAACTGCCGGGAGAATCAACCCTGTATCCATGACGAAGGCGGCAAAGCCGTTGGAAATGTTCTGCACCCTGTGTTCCAGCAGGATTTCCGCCTTCCGCTCCGAGAAAATGCCCTGCCCCGCAATGGGGGATTCCAGCCCGATTTCAAAGCCGCTGAAGGTGTCGTTCCACCGCGTGTAGAACGAACCGCCGGAATTTCGCCCGACAATCTTGCGTTCCACCACGCCCGTGACAGACTCGATGACAAACAGCAAAATCAGCCCAATGAACGCCGCCATCTTGATGCTGCGCGCCATTTTCCCGCCCTTTTTGCGGAATGCCACCGTCAGCAGCACAACGCCCAGACAAATAAAGCCTGTTGTGGACAGCGTGCTGAGGATGGTGACGATCAGCAGCGCAATTGCCCAGCAGTATTTCTTTTTGCTCATGCCCATGCGCGTTTCGTCGCTCATCAGGAACAGCAGCGCGAAGTTCAGGAAAATCTGGTGGCTGCCCGGCTCGTTGAACATACCCGCATTGCGGTGGAAAACCGGGATGTTCAGCCAGCCTAAGGTAAAATAAGGCGTCAGATAAAATCCGTTGACGCTGGAAACTTCGTAGTGCAGCAGCGGCAGCGGCAGCGACAGCAAATCGCCGATGACGAAGGAAATCAGGCTGATGGCCGCCTCTGCCAGCATGACTTTGGTATACAGCCGCATATACATCCGATACCCGATGCAGCTTTGCAGAACCAGCACATAGCCGATGTTGCACAGCCAAATGACAATATCGTTGATGTGGATGCCGTTCTGCGGGTTGACGAAGCTCGTCAGCAGCAGCGCCGCCGTCAGCAGCAGCGTCAGGCGTATGTTCTGGGCGCTGATTTTCGGATGATGCGCCCGCGTCAGCAGCAGAATCGACGCAATCAGCATGGCTGCCATCAGCGGCATCCGCAGCACCTGAAAATACAGCGAACCCATGCCCAGCACGCCAATCAGCACACAGAGTGCATCCACATGGTTCTTTGTGATTCGGATTTTCATCGTGCAATCTCCGTATAAATCTGATGCAGTATCTCCAGATTCTTCTGCGCATCATGCGTTTTTCCGGCATGTTCTCGTCCGGCGCGCGCCATCTGCGCCGCTTTTTCCGGATGCGCGAACATCTCGCAGATATCATATGCCAGCAAATGCGGGTCGTCTGCCGGATAAATCAGCCCTTCCACGCCGTGCGTCATCAGACAGCGCACGCCGCCGACATCCGACGCAATGCACGGTACGCCAAGCAGCATCGCCTCGCCCAGCGAATTGGGGGAGTTTTCAATGCTCGACGGCAGCACAAATACCTGACTTTTTAGATACCGCTCCTTCATTTGCTGTGCATTCAGGCTTCCGGTAAAAACAACATGGTCGTAGAGGTCGTTTTCGCGCAGCAGACGGTGGATGTACCGTTCATAAGCATTGCGCGCAAGCGGCGGAATGCGCCCATAGTCCTTGCGCCCTACATAGAGCTTGACATCGGGATAGCGCTTGCGGACAATCGCCAGCGCCTGCAATAGCAGATGCAGCCCCTTGAGCGGTACATGCGCCTGACTGCAGAAGATACTGTGCGGCTCGCAGCTGTCCAGCGACCATTCGCCGGTGTAGAACTCGTCCCGCAGCGTTTCGTTGTTGAAATGATAGGCCGCCTGCGGGGCAAGCTCCGCCATGCAGGCAGCATCCCAGTCGGTGCGCCCGATAACGTGCTGCACCCTGCGCAGGGCTTCCTGTTCATACTGCCCGACGCGGCGGTAGATTACTTCCTGCCGGACGATATTGCCCTTCACCAAATCCTTCAGCGTGTGCCCGTGGCAGACGTGTTCCGGCAGATAAGCGCGATAATGCTCCGCGTATATGGACAGAAGCCCCTGAATGGAAATTACAATCCGCTCGCGCATCCCCATGTGTTCCGCCGCATCAACCATGGCCAGCGTGTGCTGATTTTCCGTGCCCCAGAGGTGAATGACATCCGGCTGCTCTTTGCGCAGGATTTCCTCCAGCTGCCGGGTGTAGGCTTCCCCGCAGCGCTGCGTAGGGCGTGTGGGGTTGACAAGCCCGTAATAGCGGTAGCCGTCCACTTCGCCCGTCAGCGCTTTCGGCGCGTCAAACACATACGTCAGCGCCACATCCGGCAGCTGCGTCAGCCGCCGCGACAGCCCGACCAGCCAGCCCACGATATACACCGGGGGAAGCGATTCTTTTTCCGCAATGGCAGGGAGGATAATATTCCCCATCCACATGACCTTCACGCTTCAGCCCCTCCTTTCACTCTGCGCTGTGCGGCATGGTTATTCCGCTGCGCCCCGCGTCAGAAAATCCCGCAGCTTTTCCCGCTCCTGCGCCTGCGATTGGCAGTAGCGCGCAATGTTGCGCACATAGCGGTCATGCACGGCTTCATCCAGCAGCCTTTCCGGCGCAAAATCCGCCATGCGGGATACCGTTTTGCCCAATTCGTTTGCTTCCACCATTTGCAGCGTCCCGCAGCGGCTGCCCACAATCGGCACGCCCCGGAAGAGAATATCGAATACAACGCCGCTGCTGTGCAGGGAGTAATTCTCCGAATAGTTTAGGATGCAGTAGCGGCATTGGCGAATCGCCTCGTCATACGCCGCTTCGGACAGGTATTCCAGCCGCAGCTCGATGTTCCTCGCCCCCGCGCAGACTGCCCGCAGTTCCGTTTCCAGCGGCGCTTCCTGCACCCGACCCGCAATCAGCACCCGATACGGCGTGTTCCGCAGCTGCTTTGCCGCTTCAACAACGCCCTTGTCCGACGTAATCAGCCCGACCATGCCGAAATCATAGCGCTTCTGCGCATACGGCACAGGCGGCTGCACCGTTCCTGTGCTGATGTAATCGGACACGACGCACATCGGCCGCCCGTACGCCGCGCCAATGGCCGCATTGGGGCAGATAACGCCGCTGATTTTCCACCTGCACAGCGCATACAGCCCCCGCTTCAGCACCGAATTGACGCCGTCGGTGCTGTACTGGATGGCGTAGACCCGCGTTTCTTTCTTCTTGAACAGCGCAAGCCCCAGATACGCTGTTGCGACGGCGCTGCACTGGAGGACAATCACGTCATCCTGCGCTTCCCGAAGCAGCGCGCGCACGTTCTGGAACACGGCGCGTTTGTTGCGCACTGCCGAACTGCCCACGATGTAATCATGCGGCAGACGAATCAGCTTGTCCCCGAAGCGGTCGCCGTACACCGGCCCGCCCGCAATGCGCACATCCATCTCCGCGCCGAACAGGTCAAGATAATTCTGCGCGACGGTGAAATAATGCCCAGCGGCAATGCCGTCTGTGCTGGTGCTCCGTACATCTGCCACAATCAGCCGCATGATGGTTCGTTCCTTTCGCCGCTTTTCTGCATCGCCTTGCTGTAAATCGCCATCAGCTGACGATAATTTGCTTCCGCCGTGAAATTCTCTTGATACGTTTTCAGTGCGCCTTCGCTGACGGATTCCGCGTGCTGCAGCCGATTGAGCGTCTGCGCCAGCTGCTCCGCCGAGTCCGCCGGAAACTTGAAGCCCGTCACGCCGTCCGAAATCAGGGAACCCGCGTTGCCTAAATCCGAGCAAATCACCGGCGTGGCGGCGCTGAAGGCTTCCACAATTGTCATCGGGAAGCCTTCATACCACTGCGTTGGCAGAATCAGCGCCTTGGACTGCCCCATCAGCGCCCGTGCCGCCGAATTTGGCACAAAGCCGCGCAGCTCCACCTGCTTCAGCTTTTCCCGCGTCAGATATTCGCGGCACCATGCTTCCTCCGGCCCTGTACCGCAGATGATCAGCTTCATGCCCCCGCCTGAACGCTCGTAGCGCGCCCACGCTTCCAGCAGCAGCCGAATGCCCTTGAGCGCATCCAGCCGACCGATGTACACCACCTGATTTTCGCGCGCCGCATATGGCACAATCGTCTCCGGCGGTTCCACAAAGTTCGGCTTTACGGACACGTTTTCCGGCGGAATCTGCTCAAGCGCCAGCAGCTTCTGCCGGTTGAAGTCCGTCAGGGTGATGTAATGCAGGCGGCTGTACGTTTTGAGGGCACGGTGCAAACGTGTGCTGAGCACGCAGAGCACCGTCTGCAGGCGGCTGCCGCGGTAGCAGCGGTGCTTCACCGCGCAGTGCAGCCCCTTTTTCGTGCAGTCCTCGCAGATATGGCCGTCGCGGTAGAAAAGCGCGTTCGGGCAGAGCAGACGGAAGTTGTGCACCGTCTGCACCACGGGAACGCCCTCGCGCAATGCCGCGTAATACACTGCCGGGCCAATTAGCGGCAGCGTGTTGTGCACATGCACCAGCGAAATCCGGTTTTCGCGGATGCTCCGTCGAACCTCGCGGTATGTACGGATGCTGAAAAACATCCCCAGCGCACTGCGGATTTTCTCCAGCGCTCCCATGCGCGAAATCTCCTCGTTCCGCCGCGCATACAGCGCCGCAGCGTGACCGTGCGTTTCCAGCAGGTGCTTCTCGTTCGCCACAACGACATCCTCGCCGCCGGGAATCTGATAATAGTCGTGTACCAGCAGTACAGCGGGCTGTTTTGTCGCTTGCTGCATTTACTTTCTCCTGATGGTCGCGTTCCAGATGAATTTCAGATTCGTGCTCCAGTAGCGCTGGAATAGCCGCTTCGGGTCTTGCATCAGGCGATAGAGCCATTCCAGGCTGTGCTTCTGCATCCATAACGGGGCGCGCTTGACGTTGCCCGAAAAGAAATCAAAGCCCGCGCCGACGCCAATCATCAGCCCATGCACACGCCCTTGGTGCGCCGCCATCCAGCGCTCCTGCTTCGGCGCTCCCAACCCGACCCACACAAAATCCGGCTGCGCCTGATTGATGCGCGCCACGGCAAGCGCATCTTCCTCCGGTGTCAGTTCGCGGAAGGGCGGCGCGTCTGTGCCCGCAATTACCAGCCCCGGATACTCCTTCTGCAGGCGCGCGATCATTTTCTCCTGCACTTCCTGCGTGCTGCCGTAGAAATAATGCCGCCAGCCGTGTGCCGTGGACTGCCGAAAGACCTCCATCATCAGGTCAGGCCCGGTTGTCCGCTGAATCTGCGGATACCCGCGCCGCCGCGCCTCCTGCGCCAGCGGATTGCCATCCGGAATCGCCATCAAGCCGCCGTTCTGCACGGCACGGTAGTCCGCATCCTCGTAACTGACGACGGTTGTATGTACATTCGATACGCAGATGTAATCTCCCTGCAATTGATGAATATTCTGCGCCAAATATTTCAGCAGCCAATTCATGTTGATGACTGCAATATTGACCCCTAAAATCGGACAGACCGGAATTTCACGCTTGTCCACTTTGCGGCAGTATTGCGCTGCTCCTTCGTGCGCCGTGGCAAACACCCCTTTCCCCGCTTCCCCAGCAAGAAACCTTGATACTATTTCCAGATTCATCTGCGCCATCTGCTTGCGCCTTTTCCCTTCTGGCGTCCGCTCATTCCACTTAGCGTAGCGCTGCTACGCTGCGTTCCATTCACGTTAGCCAGAATGAAAAATTCGCCGCGCATCTTGGCGCATTCTTATCTGGAAATAGTATGAATCATAAATTACCATTTTCATTATAACGCAAACATCAGTAATTTGCAAGCATTTCCATTTCAGACGATGAAGAAATTTCCTTTTTTTCTGCGGATGAATTGCCGCCTCGTATTCGTTCTTTCATTAGCATACCAATGCGAAAGGAGTATATTTTATGAAGAACTGTATTTCCCGTTTCTGCCTGCTTGCCTTGCTTCTCCTGATGACCATCGCCCCTGTCCGCGCGGAAATTATCGGGCAGACGACGGAAAACGAATACATCCACCGCCTGATTGCGGACAACGGGCAGGAACTCTGCTTCGTGTCCGGCGAGAAAGACCCGTACCTTTCCTATGCGGATGTCAACTTCGACGGCATCAACGATGTGGTGATACTGACACAGCGCGGCGCGAGCAATTTCGTCTACCAGTTTTTCATTTTTGATGGCGAACAGTATGTTCTCTGTCCGCTGACGTTCACGAATTACGACCTTGATGCAGAACACAAAATTGTAAGGAGTTCTGTGAACGGCGGCTTGGCGGGCGGCATTCACAGAGAAACGCTGTACCGTTTTGATGGGACGGAGGCGGTGCTGCTGCGCTGGGCGGTTGGCGAGGAGAAAGAGGACTGGACGTTCGACGCGGATGGTTATACCGTCCGGCACTACAATGATGTGCTGACCCTGCAGGTCTGGGAACATGATCCGGATATGGACGGCATCCTGATTTTTGAGCAGGATGTATCTACTGAAGATGAAAATGCGCTGAGGGAAGCGTTTCAAGCGGAAAATGACGCGCTCTGGTCGGGCATCCGCTAAGGCACCACCGCACAATTCGGCGGCGCGGCTGGCGATGTCTTTTCCGCCATCTGCGGCATGCAAATTCCTCGATTTACCGCCAGTAAATCTTCGAAATTTGCATTTGTATCTGACGAAAAAATCCATTCGCCAGCCGACCACCTCATTTGTGCGGTGTTACCTTAAAAAGTTAGTCACATCGAACGAAACCGCTTGACAATCCGCCGCGCTGGTGCTATCATTCAGATACCCCGATGGGGTATATTGCATTCATCGAAAGGATGAGGGCTGATGATAAAAACGACGCTGAAAATTGATGGCATGATGTGCGGCATGTGCGAGAGCCATGTCAACGACGCAATCCGCAAGGCTTTCCCGGCGGTCAAGAAGGTGACTTCCTCCCACGGCAAGGGTGAAACGGTGGTCATTTCCGAAGATCCGCTGGACGAAGCGCAGGTGAAAGCTGCGATTGCCGCGACGGGCTATGATTTCAAGGGCATGTCAAGCGAGCCGTATCAGAAGAAGCGTTTCCTTTTCTTCTGATGGCTTCTTTCGCACAACAAAAAGCAGGGCTGTCTCCGGCGTGGAGGTAGTCCTGCTTTTTGTTTTCTGTGTTAGTTGATTTTTGTCGTGCAGAGGGCTTCACCTCTGTGGAGGCGACAAGAAGGCATGAAAACAGATGAAGTCTGCGGTCGCCCCCTGCCCCCCTTCGCTATTTCCCCCACTTGATGTGCTTCATGTGCTTCATCACCAGCGTGGCGCTCACGCCGGTCAGCGCGCCGAAGAGAATGCCGCTGAGCATCAGGACAGCCATGTAGTACGCCAATTGCGACGTGTGGAGGATAATCATCGCCATCACGATTTGCCCGACGTTGTGCATTACGCCGCCGACAATGCTGACCGTGACCGGGTGCATCCACTTCATGCGCGAAAGGAGACACATGCTTGCCAGCGACAGCACACCGCCTGCCAGTGCGTACGGCAGCGCCGCCACGCCGCCCAAAAACAGCGAGGACAGCACCACTTTCAGCAGCATCAGCACCCACGCCGTCGGCAGGGACAGCATGTAGACCGCGAAAATCAGCACGCCGTTGCTTAAGCCTAACTTGATGCCCGGCACGCCCATCAGCGGCGGAAACAGGCTCTCTACCCAGCCCAGCACCAGCATCAGCGTCAGCAGCACACTGCACAGCGCAAGCTGTTTTGTGGTGATTCGCTGCTTATTCATTTGCTGCGTCCTCCTGCACGGTCGTCAGCCAGTCCATCAATTCGTCGCGGCTGTACAGCTGGAGCGTCACCTGATTCGGCAGACAGATAATCATGTTGCCCAGAATGCGTGTGTCCTTGTTTTCCAGCGTCACTTCGCCCTGCTCCACGCAATCCTGATTGTCGCAGTTCGCCTCGTGCATGTCGATGCTTGTCGGGGTGACATGGACGATGTTGATGCAGTCGCCGTGGCGGAGGCGATAATAGCCCTCTTCGGTCAGCGGAATCGGCTGATACGTTTTGTCACCGACGGTGACGACGAGGAATGCCTCCACCTGCGACAGGTCGGGGGTGGCGGTGGCTTCGGGGGCGTCCGTGACTTCCGACGCGGCAGCCGCTTCCGGTGCCGCGGTGATTTCGGGGGTCGCCGCTGCCTCCGGTGTGCTGGTCGCAAGCTCTGTCGGAGCCTCGGTCGGCGCTTTGGTCGGCGCATCTGTTGCGGTCAGGGGCAGCAAAGGCGCATTGGCGTCTACATTCGCGGGTGCGTTCCTCCGCAGCACAACCATCAGTACCGCCACAATCAGCAGCAGCGCTGCCACAATCAGCACATTGCACCACAGGCCATTCCGCTTTGCCTTGGGATTCGTTTCCTTCTTCATACCCGTTCCGCACAATCCTTTCGTTATTGAGTATCCCCATCATACAACGCCGAGTCGGATTCGTCAAGGGGCGCGCGCGCAGGTGTTACAAACTTGTCACAAAGCGGCGAATCCATCCCGATGTCAGCAGGCACTTTTGCCCATTTTATCGGAAGCGGAACGCATTAGTCCGCGCCGCCCCATGGCAACGAAACCGACAATATCCGCAATCAGCCAGCCCGCCGGAATTGCCAGCCAAATCGCCATCATGCCGAAATGCGGCGCGAAGGCATAGGACAGCACAACGCGCAGCCCAAGCGAAAGCACCGTCAGGACGATGCTCATGCCTGCCTGCTCCAAACCGCGGAAAATGGCATAAAGCAGGAACAGGAAGCCGATGCCGATGTAGCACAGCCCCTCGGTGCGCAGGTACGTTACGCCGATGGAAAGAGACTCCGCCGATGCATTCTCGAGGAACACAAGCAGCAGCGGCTCAGCGAAAATCGCCACGAGCGCGGAAACAATCAGGCAGAAGCCGCCGGAAAGCAGGAACGCTGTGCGGATGCCGTGACGGAGGCGCTGCGGCTGATTCGCTCCCTGATTCTGGGCGACGAAGGTCGCGAAGCCGTTGCCGAAGTCCTGCGCGGGGCTGTACGCCAGCGAGTCAATCTTCACGCCGGCGGTGAATGCCGCCATCGCTGCCAGACCGAAGCTGTTCACGAGACTCTGCACACACAGGATGCCGAAATTCATGATGGACTGCTGAATGCTGGTCATGGCAGAGACGGAGAAGATGCGCCTGAACAGCGCGCGGTCGGGGTGCAGGTCGTGCTGCGAGGGCGTCAGCGCCGGAACGCGGAAGAGCACATAACCTAAGCACAGGAAACCGGACAGTACTTGCGAAATAAGCGTCGCGACGGCAGCGCCCGCCACGCCCCACGGCAGCACCGCCACGAACAGAAAGTCCAGCGCGACGTTCGTCAGCGACGAAATCAGCAGGAAAACCAGCGGCGCGGTTGAATTGCCAACGGCGCGGAGCATACACGCTCCGAAGTTATACAGGAACGTCGGGATGATGCCGATGAACACAATCAAGAGGTAGCAGGAGAGAACGCCCTGCGCTTCAGGCGGAATGCGCAGGAGCGTCATCATGACGGGCAGGAGCGCGTAGGAAAGGATGGTCAGCAGCGCTGATACGCCCGCAATCAGCACAAACGCATTGCCGACCGCTTTGCGCACGCCGGCATCGTCTTTCTGCCCGAAAAGCTGGCTGACAACCACGCCGCTGCCCATGCACAGCCCGGTGACGATGCTCGTGAGCAGAATCATGACGGAAAACGCGCTGCCGACGGCGGCAAGGGCGATTTCACCGCAGTATCGCCCGACGACGAAGGTGTCCACAAGGTTATAAAGCTGCTGGAGCAGATTGCCCGCCATCAGCGGCAGAGAAAAACGGAGCAGTCCGCGGAAAATCGAACCATGGGTCAAGTCAACATTCATAATAAAGGAATTCTCCTTTCACTGCACAGGATAGTATAGGTGAAAAAACGGGAAACGTCAAGTATGGCGCAAAGGCAGAGAAATCAAGGCAAAGAACGAAAAAACAAAAAAAAAACAATTTTGGAGCGAAAACGATTTCACATCGTTAAATCAAGGGATTGCTGTGAAAGTGGGGAATTTTGCAGGAAGATTGGTCAAAAATTGCAAGCGGCAAGCCCTTGACAACCTTGCGTCAATTCCTCTATAATGAATATCAACGTATCATTTGCATCGTGTCATCTGGTACGAAATGAATTGGAGGGGTTAGACCATGAAGAAGATTCTCTCTCTGGTCCTGTCTGCGTGCATGATGCTGAGTGCGGCTGCGCTGGCAGAAGGCACGTTCACGCCTGCTGATTCCTACGATGTCGGTGAGCGCGTGTACAACGCGGGCACTGTCACGCTGGAAAAGAGCGAGGGGAGCGCGCAGACGGTTTCTACCGATCAGTATGTCGGCGAAGCTGGCAAGGACTACACCGATGAAAAGGTGTACACCTACAACAGCTACACCCCCGGCATTAACTCTTCTCTGAACTGGGACCCGCTCTCCTGGGAAACGAACGAAGACACTGATATTTTGAACAATGTCAGCTCTGGTTTCTACACCTTCGTTCTGAATTCCGAAAAGAACGGCTACTCCGTCATGCCCGAACTGGCTGCTGAAATGCCGGTGGACGTGACTGCTGAGTATGTCGGTCAGTACGGCGTGAAGGAAGGCGAGACCGCCAAGGCTTGGCGTATCGCGCTGAACAAGCTCGCCAAGTGGGAAGATGGCACCCCCATCACCGCTGATGACTATGTGTACTCCATGCAGCAGCTGCTCAACCCGAAGATGCTGAATCGCCGCGCTGACAGCTACTATGCTGGCGAGTTCGTCATCTACAACGCGAAGAACTACCTCTACGCGGGCAAGACGACCTATGACCTGATTGCAGACACTGCCGAGAACCTCATTGCCGCCGGCACCGATGTGTACCTCGACATGAGCGCTTGGGGCATGGTCGGCGCGCTGGACGCGGAGGGCAATCCCGCGCCGCAGTATGTGAACATTGCGGACGACACGATGTACCGCGATGCTTCTGTTGAAGACGAAACCGCTGCCGAAGCGTGGGTCTCCGCAAAGTACCTGTTTGACAACTACTTCGCCGCGGGTCAGCAGTATGAGTCCATGCAGGCTCAGTACCTGTACACCGCCAGCGTTGCGGATGCCGCAACGTGGGACGAAGTTGGCTTCAAGAAGGTTGACGATTACACCGTTGACTTCATCCTGGCCAACCCCGTGAACGAAGCGAACTTCTATGTGCCCTACAACCTGTCTTCCTCCTACCTGGTCTACAAGCCCGTTTACGAAGCCTGCAAGACCTTCTACAAGGACGGCAAGGAAGTTGCCACCGAGGAAGAAGCGGACGAAGTGAAGACCAAGTACGGCCGTTCCGTGGAGAACACGGTTTCCTACGGCCCGTACAAGCTGTCTTCCTTCGAACTGGACAAGGAATACACCCTGACCCGCAATGACAACTGGTATGGCTATCATGACGGCAACCACGTCGGCCAGTATCAGACGGACATCTACAAGGTGACCTGCATTGCCGACCACGCGACCCAGGTGCTGGCGTTCGAAAAGGGCGAGATTGATGACATCGCTCTGCAGGCGGACGACCTGAAGAAGTACGGCAACAGCAAGTACATCAAGTACGGCCCGAACAACGGCTACACCACCAAGCTGACCATGAACACCGACTATGAGAAGCTGCTGTCTCACGGCACCAATAGTCAGGTTCTGGTGATCCCGGAATTCCGTCAGGCGATTTCTTACTCCTATGACCGTAAGGAATTTGCTTCCTCCTTCACCGCGGCTGGCACGGCTGGCTTTGGCCTGATCAACGAACTGTACTGCTATGACCCCTTCACCGGCGCGCTGTATCGTGACAGCGAACCCGCGAAGGCAGTCCTCTGCCGTCTGTTCGACCTGACCTGGGGCGAGGGCGGCGACTACGACACCCTCGACGAAGCGTACGAAGCCATGACCGGCTACGAGGTCGAAAAGGCGCGCGCGCTGATGGCGGTTGCGTATGACAAGGCTGTCGCTGCCGGCATCTACGATGGCACCAGCGACATCAAGATTGACCTGCGCGTGTACCAGAGCGACGCTATCTACGTCAACATGTTCAACTACCTGAACGCCGCGCTGAAGAACGCTTGCGTTGGCACGCCGTTTGAAGGCAAGGTCGAAATGACCATGACCGTGGACACCGACTACTACGAAACCATGCAGTCCGGCAACGCGGACATGATCTTCACCACTTGGGGCGGCGCGACGATGGCTCCCTTCGGCGTGTTCGGCAACTGCTACACCGACGATGCGTACGGCACCGGCAACCAGCAAGAATACGGCTATGACACCACCACCATCGACATTGTTTACAATGTGGAAGGCGTTGGCGAAATCACCGACACCCTGCAGAACTGGGCGAACTGGTGCAACAGCCAGAAAGTTCCGTCCATCGATGAAAAGCTGGGCAAGTTCACTGATTACACCTACGACACTCGTCTGCAGTTTGCGACCGCTGTCGAAGGCGCGTTCATGAACTGGTATCCCTGCTCCTCCATCTACTACCGCAACAGCGCGAGCATGAACTCCCAGAAGGTGAACACCGTTGTTGATACCTACGTCACGCTGATCGGCTTCGGCGGTATTCAGTACATGACGTACAACTACGATGACGCTGAGTGGGCGGACTACATCGCCAACAACACCCTGGAATACTAATTCAAGGCGCACATTTGCCGTGATTCTCTGAAACTCGGCACGGGCATGGGGGCCTTTTGACCCCCATGCCCGATGTGCGTGTTAAAAAACGGTTGATTTTCGGGCGTTTCTTAAGGGGACGCTATGATTCCAAAGAGAAAAGTACAGAATAGTGATTCCTTAAGAAATGCCCAATAGGGATTCAATTCAGTCAGGCAAGCCCAGTCCGCGGTGATGCGCACCTCCAGCCGCATCCTCCGCGACCCCGTCACGGGTGGGGCGACGCACTCTGACGGCCGGAAGCAGAGGGGCAGCAGGGTTTCCCGCCCCTTCCGCTCAATATGAAAAACGGAGGTAACGTGGAATGTCCAAAAATGGTATGACACGATACATCATCAAGCGTGTCCTGTACATGTTCCTGGTGCTGTTCATCATCATGACCATGTGCTTTATCCTGATTAAGCTGCTGCCGCTGCCCGCCGTCCGCGAAATGGGCCGCGACATCAACCTCGTGCTCGCCAAGCGCGAAAAGATGGGCTACAACAAGCCGATCATGGTGCAGTACTTCCTGTACCTGAAGAGCATCCTGACCGAATGGGACTGGGGCGTCGGCGAGCAGATGTATGAAGGCATGGGTGTTTGGGCTGTCATGATGCAGAAGCTGCCCTACACGGTGCTGGTCAACCTGTATTCTATCCTGATTGCGATTCCGCTGGGTCTTGCTTTCGGCATCTACGCGGCGCTGAAGAAGAACAAGTGGCAGGATAACTTCATTTCCACCATGGTCATGGTCTTCATCTCGGTGCCGAGCTATGTGTACGCCTTCCTGGTGCAGTACTTCCTGTGCTTCAAGCTCGGCTGGTTCCCCTTGCAGGCGGCAAGTTTGTCACAGGCGGGCGGGTCACTGTTCAGCTGGACGATGTTCGTATCGCTGATTCCGGCGGTGCTGTCGCTGGGCTTCGGCGTTGTGGCAGGCTTGACGCGCTACACCCGTGCGGAGCTGAGTGAGGTGCTGACCGGTGACTACATGCTGCTGGCGCGCACGAAAGGCCTGACCAAGGCACAGGCAATTTCCCGTCACGCGCTGCGCAACGCAATGGTCGTCATCCTGCCGATGATTATTGGTGAATTCATCGGTATTCTGGGCGGCTCGATGATTATCGAAAACATCTTCGGCATTCCCGGCATCGGCAACCTGTACATCAACTCCATCAATGTCCGCGATTATAATTTCTTCATGGCGCTGAACGTGTTCTATACGGCAATCGGCCTGGTTTCGGGCATTGTCATTGACATCAGCTACGGGTTTATTGACCCGCGCATCAGAATGGGGTCGAAGAAATGATGGAAAAAAATCTGTATCCGGAAATCCCGCAGGAGAAGTTTGCGTTTATTCACAAGGATGAGCGCATCCATGACGAAAAGCTGCAGACCAAGTCCATCAGCTATCTGGGCGACGCGTGGCTGCGCTTCCGCAAGAACAAGTCCTCCGTTGTGGCGTTCTGCCTGATTGTGTTCCTGCTGCTGTTTGCCATCATCACGCCGTTTGTCTCGCCGTACACGGTGCAGTTCCGCGACGGCTACTACAAGTCGGTGCTGCCGAAGAACACGCTGTTTGAAAACGCGGGTTTCTGGGATGGCGCGCGCAAGGAAAAGGTCAGCGAAATCGGCTACCATTACTATAACGCCATCGGTCAGGAAACGGGCGTGCCGGTCGTGAAGAAGGTATATGACGACTACACCGATGCCAATGGCGTGAAGTACTACAACCTGCGCGTGGATTCCTACGCGCTGGTCGGCTTCGCGTATGTCAACCTGAGCGAAACGGAATACAACAACCTGATGGCGTATCAGAACGAGAAGGACATTCAGGTCATCTACCCGCTGCAGAAGACCCACAATTCGCAGTACATGATGGGCAACGGCGGCGCGAACTTCTGGTACCAGCTCAAGGACGAGAGCGTGAACACCAACGGTGATCCGGCGCTGGATGAAAACGGCAGCCTGATTCCGAACTACCTCACGTCCGACAACCCGAACAAGGCGAACTACAACAGCAAGCGCATTGCCGGCGACGACGGTGCGGATGGGCAGTGGTACACCTACGCCCAGAAGAACCAGACTGGCTACCGCGTGCGTGTGCACTATCTGGAGTACTTCCGCTATGTCAACGGCTATGAACCCACGTTCATTTTCGGCACGAACAACTACGGGCAGGATATTTTCACCTGCCTGGCAGTCGGCGCGCGCCTGAGCTTCCTGCTGTCCATCGTCGTGGCGAGCATCAACTTCATCCTCGGCGTGCTGTACGGCTCCATCGAGGGTTACTACGGCGGCGCGGTCGACATGGTGATGGAGCGTATCTCCGACGTGCTGAACAGCGTGCCGTTCATGGTCGTCGCAACCCTGTTCCAGCTGCACTTGGCGGAAAAGGTGGGCGTGCTGCCATCCCTGCTGTTCGCTTTCGTCTTGACCGGCTGGGTTGGTACGGCGGCGCGCGTGCGTACGCAGTTCTACCGCTTCAAGGGGCAGGAATACGTCCTGGCGGCGCGCACGCTGGGCGCATCCGACGCTCGCTTGATTTTCAAGCACATCTTCCCGAATAGCCTGGGCACCATCGTGACCGGCGCGGTCATGACCATCCCCGGCGTCATTTTCTCCGAATCCATGCTCAGCTACCTGCACATCATCAATCTGGAAACGTCGTCGCTGACCTCCATCGGCACGCTGCTTTCCGGCGGTCAGGCGTACTTGAGCACCTATCCCCACATCATCATGTTCCCGGCAATCTTCATCGCCATTTTGGAAATTGCTTTCAACCTGTTTGGTAATGGCCTGCGCGACGCGCTGAATCCTTCGTTGAGAGGAGCGGACGACTGATATGGCAAAGCTGGAAGTCCGAAACTTGACCATCTCCTTCCGCACAAACAACGGTGCGGTTCGCGCAGTGCGCGATATTTCCTTCAATCTGGAGGAAGGCGAAACGCTCGCCATCGCCGGTGAATCCGGTTCCGGCAAGTCCGTCACCACCCGTGCTATCATGGGCATTCTGGCGGGCAACGCCATGGTGGATGCGGGCGAAATCATCTACGACGGCAAGGATTTGCTGAAGATTCCGGAAGAAGAGTTCCACACCCTGCGCGGCCACAAGCTGGCAATGGTGTTCCAAGACCCGCTGAGTGCCCTGAACCCTATCATGCGCATCGGCAAGCAGCTGACGGAAGCCATGCTGCTGAACAACAAGGAACGCCGCCGCGATGGCAAGGAACGCTTCAACAGCCTGCTGGCGCAGCTCGAAAAGACGATGGTGGCGGATGCCGAGGCGCGCGGACAGGGCGCACAGGCGCGCGAAGCCATCCATGCCAAAACGAAGCAGTTCGACCACTTTGCTTCCGTTGGGCTGAAGATGGAATATACCTATAAGGAAGCGATGGAATCCATCGTTGAGTGCATGGACGGCATGGACGAAATCGACAATGCCATCCTGACGAGCAAGGACAAGGATGTCCGCGAAATCTGCGGCCGCATCCGCAAGTCCCTGAAGCATATCTTCGACCCGTACACCTTCGATGAGAATGACCCGGAAATCGCGAAGTGGCATACGGCGCTGGAAGGCTTCCAGAAGAACTACACGCGCCGCCGCGAAAGCGAAATGCGCGCGCTGATGGCGGACATGACCGCTAAGCTGGGCGCGATGGTGAATGCGCAGGAACCGAACTTCTTCTGCATCGGCTATCTGGCGGCGAGCGGCAAAACGCCCGACCCGAAGAAGCAGTCCATCACCGAGCTGAACCAGATGGCGCGCGAAACGCTCGACCGCGAGTTCATGATTGACTTCTTGCAGGACATTGCTCACGCGCTCCAGTACTCCAGCCAGCAGGCGGCGAAATCGCAGCAGGCGGCGGTGGATACGCTCCGCAGCGCCCTGAAGGTCTATCAGCAAAAGCCGCTGAACGAGGGCGAATGCAAGGAAGCGCTGCACAAATCGGCTGCGGCGGTTGAAGCAGCCATCGACAAGCTGCAGCTGGATAAGGACAATCAGGCGTACGTCTACCGTTCGGGGGCACAGTCTTACATCGACCGCTATGCCCGCTCCAAGACGCACAATCCGAAGGAAGAAAAGCGCTACGCCCGCGAGCAGAAGAAGTTTGAGGCGCAGAAGGCGAAGGGCAAGAATCCGCCGTCCGTCATCCCGAAGAACCTGATTGACGCGGATATGGCGCAGCACAACCTCTGCGAAATGACCCGGAGCCTGCTGAAGCACTTTGAGGAACTCATCGCGGCGAGCGAAACGAAGGACTTTGACGTGCTGGCGGTGGAAATGGTAGACTACATGAAGGCGCGCGCGCAGGATTACGCCTTCAAGCTCACCAAGGGTATGGCACGCCACCGCGCCATCGAATTGATGAAGGAAGTCGGTATTCCGGAGCCGCACAAGCGCTTCTATCAGTATCCCTTTGAGTTCTCCGGCGGTATGCGTCAGCGCATTGTTATCGCTATTGCGCTGTCCGCGAACCCGGATATCCTCATCTGCGATGAACCGACAACCGCATTGGACGTGACCATTCAGGCGCAGATTCTGGAACTGATTAACCGCCTGAAGAAGGAACGCCGCCTGTCGGTCATCTTCATCACGCACGACCTTGGCGTTGTGGCGAACATGGCGGACCGCATTGCCATCATGTACGCCGGCAAGATTGTCGAGTATGGCACGGCGGATGATGTGTTCTACGACCCGCGCCACCCGTACACATGGGCGCTGCTGTCCTCCATGCCGGACTTGGAGACGCGCGAGAAACTGGAAGCTATCCCCGGTACGCCGCCGGATATGATTCTGCCGCCGAAGGGCGATGCTTTCGCCGCGCGCAACAAGTACGCAATGGAAATCGACTTTGAGGAACAGCCGCCGATGTTCCATGTCAGCGAGACGCATATGGCGGCGACGTGGCTGCTGCATCCGAATGCGCCGAAGGTAAATCCGCCGGCGATTGTGGTGGAACGCATTGAACGCATGAAGAAGGAGCAGGCCGAACGAGAGGCAGCAGAAGCCTTGCAGAACGCGAAGAAAGGAGCCGCCGAAGCATGAAAATCGCAAAGGGAATCGCCTCGGTGCTGAAAACGATTGGGCTGGTGGTTATGGCCATCGCCATCGTAATGAGCATCTATGTTGTGGCGAATGACGGCGCGGGATGGTCTACGCTATCGGGGGCGCTGCGCTCTTATCAGCAGAACGCTTCCGTGGTTACGCGCGCTTGGTTCGACAAGCAGTATTTCTCCGCCATGATTGATGCCGCGTCCACCAAGACGCTGGGCGGGGACGTGCGCCAGAATCGCGCGCTGACGTTCTATACGACGTGGGTGAATGAACTGGCAGCGGGGCAGGACGCGCTGTCCAAGCAGAAGCTGGATACTTTCTGCGCTGATTTCGATCAGAATTTCGACGTGGATGCGTATCTGACGCTCTATGAGCAGCAGGAAAGCGGCAGCGACAGCCGCCTGCTGGCGGAATCGTTTGACTACCTCAACGAAGTCATGACGCCGGCGGCGCCCAAGGGCAAGCCGATTAAGATTGCCACCGCCAATACCGAACCGGATGTTGCAGCGTTCTACGAAACGTTTGCGCAGGAGCACGGCGAAGAAGCAGGCAGCTATCTGGAATTCGTGGAAACGCTGACGACGATGGTTCGTGCGTCGGTGGATGCGGGCAACAAGCCGGCTTCCATGAAGAAATATCTGAATGCACTGAGCTTTGAGGACTACGCCGCTGCACTGGCGGAGCAGCGCACGCTGGAGCGCGTCGACACGGAGGATATCCGCGACGAGTTTGCCGCGCTGGTGGAGCAGAAGAAGCAGGGCGAAGCGATTGACTTGGAAGCGTTCGTGCAGAGCAAGTATGAGGCGCTTCAGGCACGCTATCCGAGCGAAAACCTCGGCACGCTGGATGTGTTCGCGACGACGCTGTTGGAGCGGATGCAGAGCGAAGATTTTGACGGCTCGCTCAGCAGCCTGCTGAAGGCGGTTCAGGTGTCCGTGGCGGCAGCGCCGACCTACCAGACGGCGCTGAAGTCTCTGGCAGAAACGACCGTCAAGAAGTCTGATGACAGCAACGCCATTTCGCTGGTGATTGCGCTGTGGTGGCTGGCGGCGCACTGGGTGTGGCTGTGGCTGGTTGGCATCGTGCTGCTGGTAATCGCGCGTGTGATGAACGCCATCACGGACAAGGTGACGCTGGCGCGTCTGGAGCACGCGGGCATTGAGGAAGAAAGCGACGTCCTCCTGCGCGTGAATCACCTGAAGCAGTATTTCCGCAGCGGCGACTATATCAACAAGGCTGTTGATGACGTCAGCTTCTACATCAAGAAGGGCGAAGTCTTTGGTCTGGTGGGCGAGTCTGGCTGCGGCAAGACCACGACGGGCCGCACCATCATCAACCTGTACGACCCGACCGAGGGTGACGTGTACTTCCAGGGTCTGCGCATTTCGTCCACGCAGAACGGTCTGCCGGTGCTGATTCGCAGCCTGAAAAACGACTTCGAGGAAAAGCAGCGCCAGATGAAAGCCGCGCTGAAGGAAAAAACGGAGAAGAATCCGGCACAGGCGGCGGCGCTGAAGGCGGAATACGACCAGAAGATTAAGGAAATGCGCAAGGAACTGAAGGAGAAAATCCGTCAGGCCCGCACGAACGCATTGGAATCTTCTGTGGAAAAGAGCAAGTGCGTCGAGAAGTACCGCGAGAAGCGCAAGGCAGAGCTGACCGCGGCGTTTGAGGCAGACAGCAAGACGCTGTCCGGTCAGGCGCTGGAGGAACGGAAGGCGCGCTACGAACAGGACATGAAGGTTGCCGCGAAGGACAACATCATGACCAAGATGCAGATGATTTTCCAAGACCCCATTGCCTCGATTAACCCGCGCATGACTGTGCGTGAGATTATCGCAGAAGGCCTGAAAATCCGCGGCATCAAGGACGAAAAGTATATCGACGAAAAGGTCTACGAGGTGCTGGATCTGGTTGGTCTGGTGCGCGAGCACGCCGACCGCTATCCGCATGAGTTCTCCGGCGGCCAGCGCCAGCGTATCGGCATTGCCCGCGCCATCGTGCTGGAGCCTGACCTCATCATCGCCGACGAACCCATTTCCGCGCTGGACGTGTCGATTCAGGCACAGGTTATCAACCTGCTGAACGACCTGCGCAACAAGATGGGCTTGACCATCATGTTTATTGCGCATAACCTGTCCGTCGTCAAGTACTTCTCCGACCGCATCGGTGTCATGTACTACGGCAAGCTGGTGGAGCTGGCGGATTCCGACGAGCTGTTCGAGCATCCGCTGCATCCGTACACCAAGTCGCTGCTGTCCGCAATTCCGTACCCGGATCCGCATCACGAGAAGCATCGGCAGCGCATTGAGTACAAGCCCCTGAAGGAGCATGACTACTCGGTGAACAAGCCGTCCCTGCGGGAAATCAAACCCGGACACTTCATCAACTGCAACGACGAAGAGTTTGAACGGTATAAGAAGGAGCTTGGGCTTTGAAAAAATCAAAGCGGGCGATGCCCTACTGGATTTGCATCGCCATCGGCGCGCTGATATTTGCTGGCGTTGCGTCGATGCGCAGTATCTGGACGCTGAGCGAGCGGGAGGAAATCCTGAGCGGTTTGTGCGACGCACTTTTCGTGCCGGGCGCGCTGCTGACCTGTGTGGGTCTGCTGACGTTCACGGCGCGCGAAGGTGTGCTGGATATCATTTCCTACGGTTTCCGAAACCTGCTGGTGCTTTTCGCGCCCGGAAAGCATAAGCATCAGCACTACTACGACTACAAGATGGCGAAGGAAGCCAACCGCGGCAAGGGCACACATGCACCGCTGCTGGTTGGGCTGGCGTTCATCCTGCTGGCCGGCGTGTGCCTCATCTTCTATTACTACGGCCTTTGATTTGGTACCTGAGAAAGCCGCCTTCGAGAAATCGGAGGCGGTTTTCTCTACCTCCGGTGTTGTTTTCGACGCATAATCATGGTATAATGCAGACAGCGTTTCTGACGCACTAAGATGAAGGGGGATTCTCTTCCATGAACAAGATTCTTTCGACGAAAAACGCACCCGCCGCGATTGGCCCGTATTCGCAGGGCGTTCAGGCGGGCAATACGGTGTATGTGTCCGGACAGCTGTATTTTGTGCCGGAAACGGGCGAGCTGCTGGAAGGCACGATTGGTGAGATGACTGAGCAGTGCATGAAGAACATTGCCGCGATTCTGGCGGAAGCGGACTGCACGTTGGCGGACATCGTGAAAACGACGATTTTCCTGAAGGATTTGAACGACTTTGCCGCGGTGAACGAAGCCTACGGGAAGTTCTTCCCGCAGAATCCGCCGGCGCGTGCGTGTGTGCAGGTGGCGAAGCTGCCGCGGGATGCGAAGGTGGAGATTGAGGCGATTGCGGTGAAGGGCTAATCACCGCAGGTGATTGTCCTTTGGGATGGCATGGCTGTTCTTTTAATAGCGGCTTGCGATTGTCGCAGGGATTTCGCCTCTGCGGAGGCGACAAGGGGGCAATGAAAACAGGTGAAGCCTGCGGTCGCCCCCTTGACCCCTTCGCCGGTCGCCTCCCATGCAGCTTGAATTTTTCCGTTACTTTCTACGGATAACCACGCGAAAACTGCATGAGAGTGTTACCAATCCAATCGCGCGAAAGGGTCAAGGGACGAAGTCCCTTGCAGGGTGCAGGGGCAGCGCCCCTGCCGGAGTCCAGAGGCAGAGCCTTTGGCGTTCCCCCAAAAATAAGGAGAAGATAGATGAGTAAGCATATACTGCTGGTGCATGATCTGGCGGGCTACGGGAAAGTGTCGCTGAGCGCAATGATGCCGGTGCTGTCGCATATGGGACATCACCTGTACACGCTGCCAACGGCGCTGGTGAGCAACACGCTGGATTACGGGAAATTCTACATTCAGGAAACAACGGAATACATGCGCCAGTCGCTGAAAGTCTGGGCGGAACTGGGATTCTCGTTTGATGTGGTGTCCACAGGGATGATTCTGTCAGCAGAACAGGCGGCGCTGGTGTCCGATTTCTGTGAGCAGTCCGCGAAGAAAGGCACGTTGGTCTTTGTTGACCCCATCATGGGCGACGAGGGCAAGCTGTACAACGGCGTAGGGGAGGAAACCGTCGCCCACATGCGCAAGATGGTCGCCGTGGCGGACTGCATCGTGCCGAACTACACCGAGGCGGCGTATCTGGCGGACATGCCCTATCACGAGGACATGACCGAGGAAGAAGCACGCGCGCTGACGATTCGCCTGCACGAAATGGGCGCGAAATCCGTCGTCGTGACGAGCGCGAAGGTGGACGGCGAGAACTGCGTCGTCGGCTATGATGGCACGGAGGGCGAATTTTTCCGCATTCCGTTCGACCTCATTCCAGTGCGCTTCGTCGGCACGGGCGATATTTTTGCCGCAGTGATGCTGGGGCGGCTGGTGGACGGCGTGCCGCTTCAGGAATCGACGCACCGCGCAATGGACGCCGTGCGCACAATGATTGACCGCAACCGCGACAAGGAGGACAAGTACCTCGGCATCCCGATTGAAACGTGCTTGGAGGTGCTGGACGAATGAAGCGCCCGCGCCTGCGCATCACGCTGATTGACCGCAAGGGCAGCTGCCCCTGCCATCATGGGCATAAAATCGGCGATTCGTGGGATTTTGACACCGAGCGCGGTCAACTCTGCCCGATGGCGATGCACGTTGCGTTCCTGTATGCGGACATCATCCGCTATGGCGGCAGCATCCCCGGTCAGCCGGACGGCACAGCGGTGTTCTCCTGCCCGGATGCGGACACGCTGAACATCTTCCGCGTGGAGCGGATAGAGGAATAACGCCTGGACGCGGGGCATATCCTCCTTACCGAATCGGAAGGAGGGGAATTGCCCTATGACAGGAACACAGACCGTGCGCCGGACGACGACGCGCACACGCCGTGGCGGCTCGATGCAGCTGCTGCGCGGGCTGGGTGCGGCGATGCTGACGACCATCATCGTCGTGGCGTTTTTTGCGCTGCTGATGCAGTGGGTGAAGCCGACGGAGGACACCGTGCGCATCTTCAACCAGCTGCTGAAGGTCGTTTCCGTCGCTATCGGGACGTACATCGCCGTCGGGCGCGGTCAGGAAGGCGGACTGCTGCGCGGTTCGTTGATTGGGCTGCTGTACATGGCGTTGGGCGTGGCGGCCTATGCGCTGCTGAGCGGTCAGGGCGCGCCGTGGACGGCATATTTGGCTGATCTTGCTATGGGAACGGCGACCGGCGGGATAATCGGCGCGATTGTGTCGAATATTTCCGGAAAGTGATTGCAATTAGAACCCGAATCGTGTATAATGCCCATATACCCCTTTTTAAGAAATGGAGGATTACAACTATGAAGCATATCGAAACCATCCAGAAGCCCTGCCTGAAGAACTCTCTGGCCCACGGCGGCTGCGGCGAATGCCAGGCATCCTGCCAGTCCGCTTGCAAGACCAGCTGCACTGTCGCCAACCAGTCCTGCGCCAACAAGGAAAACAGCGACGTGCTCGCGGGCAACGAGGGCAAGCTCAACCGTCTGTACAACCGGAAGTAATGATACGCTTTCCAGATTCGTCTGGCAATCGTATCCGGTTCGGGACAGGCAAAGGCGGAGGCGGCATCATGCGCCTTCGCTTTTTTCGGGTGCAAGGGTGCAAAAAGTATCCTTGCGGTTTATCTAACTCAGGAGGAATAATAGCAATGATTCATACCTTCAAGGCGGTTGGTCAGCCGATGCTGCTGGACGTAGGCAGCGGCGCTGTTCACGCCATCGACGACATGGCGTTTGACGTGCTGGAAATGTGGAATGACCACACGCCGGAAGAGATTCGGGATGCGCTGAAAGAGAAGTATACGGCGCAGGAGCTGGACGAAGTTATCGGTGAACTGAAGCAGCTCGAAGAACTCGGCGCGCTCAACGCCCCGGATAATTATGATGACGTGAAGCAGGTGACCGAGCCGGGCGTGGTGAAATCCATGTGCCTGCACGCGGCGCATGACTGCAACCTGCGCTGCAAGTACTGCTTCGCGGCGACGGGCGACTTCTGCATGGGCGAGCGCAAGCTGCTGCCCTACGAGGTCGGCAAGGCGGCAATTGACTGGCTGGTGGCGCACTCCGGCAAGCGCGTCAATCTGGAGCTGGACTTCTTCGGCGGCGAACCGCTGATGAACTTCCCCGTCGTCAAGCGACTGGTGGAATACGGCCGCTCCATCGAGAAGGAGAAGAATAAGCACTTCAAGTTCACAATGACGACGAACTGTGTGCTGATGAACGACGAAATCATGGACTTCCTGAACAAGGAAATGAGCAACGTCGTCATCTCCATCGACGGCCGCCGCGAAGTGCATGACCGGATGCGCCCGACCATCAACGGCAAGGGCAGCTATGACATCATCATGAACAAGGCGCAGGAGTTCGTCCGCCGCCGCAATGCCTGCGACAAGGAATACTACGTCCGCGGCACGTTTACCGGCTTTAACAAGGATTTTGGCAACGACGTGCTTCATTTGGCGGATCAGGGCTTTGACCAGATCAGCGTCGAGCCGGTTGTGACCGACCCGAAGTGCGAATACGCCCTGCGAGAGGAAGATTTGCCCGAAATCCGCGAGGAATACGAGCGCTTGGCGCAGATTTATATGGATCGCCGCGCGAACGGCAAGTGGTTCAACTTCTTCCACTTCATGGTGGACTTGGAGGGCGGACCGTGCCTGCGCAAGCGTTTGACCGGCTGCGGCGCGGGCAACGAGTATGTTGCGGTAACGCCCGACGGCGATATTTACCCCTGCCACCAGTTTGTCGGCCGCGACGGCTACCGCATGGGCAGCGTGCTGGACGGCACGTTCGACCGCGACATTCAGGCGAAGTTCGCGCACAACACGGTGCTGAACAAGGAGAAGTGCCGGGACTGCTGGGCGCGTTTCTTCTGCTCCGGCGGCTGCGCTGCGAATGCCGAAGCCTTCCATGGCGACATCTCCAAGCCCTACGACATGGAGTGCCAGATGGAGCGGAAGCGCCTTGAATGCGCAATGGCGATTTACGCGAAGGAGCGCGCCGCCCGCATGGCGAAGGAAACGAAGGAGTGACCCAAGGGGCTTTGCCCCTTGACCCCACCAGAGGCTCTGCCTCTGGACTCCGGCAGGGGCGCTGCCCCTGCACCCTGCAAGG
>ERZ827043.896-NODE-896-length-34675-cov-54.514616_pt1 | contig 34675 bp, 28 predicted proteins | sample MGYA00519923_ERZ827043 | MGnify/ENA primary metagenome ERZ827043 (study PRJEB31778, sample SAMEA3449251) | human gut metagenome | biome: human gut; feature: human-associated habitat; material: faeces | place: United Kingdom | collected 2010/2012 ... | reverse complement strand
GCTTGTTAGGGACTTGCACCCATTAGATTAAGCTCATGCCGAGCATACTAAAAAAAGGTGTAGACCTTATGATCATAGGTCTACACCTTTCATTGCGGAGAGACGGGGATTCGAACCCCGGAACCGCTTTGGACGGTTACACGCTTTCCAGGCGTGCCTCTTCAGCCACTCGAGCATCTCTCCTGGTTGAATAATGGTCAGACAAGACTTTCTGTCGTCTCTCTGAGTTACTTATTGTCTATCTTTCGATAAAGCGGTTGCAAAAATAGTACTTTTCAACGAGAATGCAATATATTTAGAGATAATTTAGCATTTATTAAGCGTTATTCCGAACACACGTGCGACATTCTCGTTCGTGACACGTGCGACATCCTCCTCACTCACCCCATAGCAACGGGCAAGGTTGCGAAGCACTTCCAACGTGAAGGCACTCTCATTGCGCTGTCCTCGATGAGGTACGGGAGCCATATACGGGCTGTCTGTCTCCAGTACAATACGCGAGAGGGGGACAGCGGCCGGAAGATCCTCACGGAGATGGCTGCTCTTGAAAGTCGACACGCCACCGATACCCAATACGAATCTGTCCATACGAAGATATTCCTCTGCCTCATGCTGATTGCCTGTAAAGCAATGGAACACTCCTCCGGGAAGTTCCTTCTCATAATGGCGCATAATGGCCAACAGCTCGTTCTGCGCCTTTCTGCAATGGATCATCAGAGGCAAACCCGTCTCGACGCTCCATTCCACCTGCCGCTCAAAGGCGGCAAGCTGCTGTCGTTCATACTCACGCGACCAATAGAAATCCAGGCCTACCTCACCGACGGCGATATACGGCACGGACGCATCGCCTGCGATGCTCTCATCCAATGCCCGCTTCATCTCACTGAGCACATCCTCCCAGTCGTCCTTCACCTCCTCGGGCTGCAGACCGACCATAGGATAGCAATAACCTGGATAACGGTTGCAGATGTCACGTACGGAAGCGATACTTGCGCGGTCAATGCCGGGAACAAAAACCGCTGCCACACCTGCTGCGCGGGCACGTCCGATCACCTCATCCAGATCGTCGTCGAACTCCGGTCCGTCAAGATGGGCATGGGTATCAATATATTGGAGCATACATAATTAAAATTTACGGTGCAACATCGCCTCTGCATAAGCGCGAAGCTCCGCCTTACGGCTCTCGTCGACATGCACGGCATCAAGATACTGCTTTGAAGCGTCAAAGAACGACTCTATCTTGGCAATGGCCAGTTTATCAATACCTATCTCATTATAGAGCTGGGTCACTGCTGCCACTTTCTCGTCAGGATCTGGATCTGCCGCCGTCACCCAACGGGTCAGCTCCTTACGCTGCGTATCATCTCCACGAAGGAAAGCATTGATAAGCATATAGGTCTTTTTGTTCGACCGTATATCACCACCGATCTTCTTGCCGAACACTTCCGTATCGCCATATACATCAAGATAGTCGTCCTGCAACTGGAAAGCCAGCCCGATCTGCTCTCCAAAGCGGTAGAGATTGTCAGCATCTTCCTCAGGAGCATCAGCCAGGATGGCACCTATCTTAAGGGCACAGGCCAGCAGCACGCTGGTCTTCAGGCGGATCATCTCGATGTACTCTTCCTCAGACACATCATTGCGCTGCTCAAAATCCATATCATACTGCTGTCCCTCCCCTATTTCCAGGGCTGTCTCAGTGAAGAGGTCGATCACAGGACGCAGCTTATTGTCCGGGCAGGTAGCCATCCGCTGATAGGCCATCACCAGCATGGAGTCGCCCGACAGGATGGCCGTGTTGGCATCCCACTTGCAATGAACCGTCGTATGGCCGCGACGGAGCGGTGCCTGATCCATGAGATCATCGTGAAGGAGGGTATAGTTATGATAGGTCTCGAGGGCAAGAGCCTGCATGAGAATCGTCTCCGGATCCTCCTTATATAGATTGTAAGCCAGCATCATCAGCGTCGGACGGATGCGCTTACCTCCCATGGAGAGCACATAGCGCATGGGCTCATAAAGTGATGAGGGATGACGGTCGTAGGCCAGATGTTCCAAGCCGTCATTGATGATTTTCAAGAGTTCTTCTGACGTTTTCATTTATAATACGAAATTTATAGGGATGGCTATCATTGTCCGACAGGGCTTCTCATTCATGATGCCGGGCTTCCAGCGAGGCATCAGTTTGATCACGCGCAGAGCCTCAGCATCCAACATAGGGTCTGCATGTTTTTCTATCTTCGGACTGGAGATGGTGCCGTTCTTATTTACGATGAACGAAACGACGACCTTACCCTGTATCTTCCTGGCTCGTGCCTGAGGAGGATAATGAAGACTATGCGACAGCCACTTCATGAATTCCACAATACCACCCGGATATTCGGGCAGTTTCTCCACTGTACGGAGAACTGTCGTATCCTCTGCCTCGGCAGGCACCTGTGGAAGAGCCTCCGTCACATTAGCCGTCTTTGTCTCCCCTTCACCGTTGCCGATGACAAGCGTGCTCGTGGTGCTGCCCACTTTGTCGGGCATCTCCGAAGCATTGTCCACCGCCTTCACATTGGCGGTGACAGCTTTCGATGCGGCACCTTGTACCGCGGATATCATATCTGACTTGGCGGTGACAGCTTTCGATGCGGCACCTTGTACCGCAGATATCATATCTGACTGATGAACCGGCGACATCATCTCCAGATCCTGGTCCATGTCGTTCAACGCATCTTCATCGTCATCATACCGTGCAGGATAAGACGTATATTCCAGGCCGGCCAACAGCAACGCCAAGCCCAACACGAGTCCCAGAAGGAACCCGCGCAGGCGTTTGCTGTCCTGCGGGGAATCTATATTTGTCTTCATTCTTATCATTGCCTTTCCAACGCAGCAATAAATCTACTGCGATGTACGTTATTTAAATGAATCTTGATGCAAATTTACAGCAGATTCTTGAAAAAGCCGTATCTTTGCCCAACTATTTAGGAAAATCAATGAAAAAAGCCCTCCTCGCTCTCATCCTGTTCCTCACCGCCTATGATGCCGGTGCTCAGGTAGATCAGACGGACTACAATTTCCTCCGTCTGCCTGTCAGTGTGCATGCCGCTGCCGTGGGTGGCGACAACATCACGCTGATAGAGGATGACGCTACGTTGATATACCACAATCCCGCACTGCTCTCTTCTGTCAGCGACAAGAGCATCACATTGGGTTACATGAACTATATGGAAGGGGTGAAGGCTGCCAGTGCCTCTTTCTCGCGCACCGTCGGGCAGCGCGCCTCATGGGCTGTCAGTGCACAATATGTCGACTACGGAAAGATGACAGAGACCGACGAGAACAATACCGACCTGGGTACATTCTCCGCCCACGACATCAGTGTGGCCGGCTACTTCAGCTATCTGCTCACCGACAGACTCTCCGGCGGCCTCGCACCCAAAATGATCTTCTCTTATATCGGTGGCTACAATTCTGTAGGCTTCGGCGTCGATCTCGGTCTGAACTACTATGACTCCGAACACGAGTGGTCGATCTCGGCAGTGGCAAAGAATCTGGGTGGACAGCTGAAGGCCTACAACGAGGATTATGAGCCGATGCCCATCGACTTTCAGATAGGTGTGAGCAAACGCCTGACGAGCATCCCTCTCCGACTGTCGCTGACCATGGTCGACCTGACCCACTGGGGCTATGCCTTTCTCGACCATGCCGTACTCGGAGCGGAATTTCTCTTTAGCGACAACTTCTGGATCGGAGCCGGTTACAACTGCCGAAGGGCACACGAGATGAAGATTGACAGCAGCGACGGCAAAAGCTCCTCTCACGGAGCCGGTCTCAGCCTAGGAGCCGGTCTTGCGCTCCAGCGTTTCCATGTGGGAGTCGCTTACGGCAAATATCATGTGAGCTCCTCCAGCCTGCTCATCAACCTTGGCTACAATCTTTAAAGGCCCAGAACCACTTAGCGATATGATCAATATGGGATCGACATCCCTTAACATACGATTATCTCCAACAAATGACTATGAAAAAGATAACAATAGCAATCGACGGATTTTCCTCGTGCGGTAAAAGCACTATGGCAAAGGCCCTGGCCAAGAAACTGGGCTACATCTATGTGGATACAGGCGCAATGTATCGCTCCGTGACACTCTATGCCCTGCGTCACGATTTCTTCGATCAAGATGGCAAGATTGATGAGGAGGCATTGAGAACAGCCATGCCCGACATCAAGATCAGCTTCAAGCTCAACAACAGTACCGGACTGCCGGAAACCTATCTCAATGGCGAACTTGTAGAACGCGATATCCGCACTCTCGAAGTAAGCTCTCACGTAAGTCCCGTTGCAGCCCTGCCTTTCGTCCGTGAAGAAATGGTACGTCAGCAGCAGCAGATGGGTCGCGACAAAGGCGTCGTGATGGATGGCCGTGATATCGGCACCGTCGTATTCCCCGATGCAGAGCTGAAGATCTTCGTCACCGCCTCTGCCGAGGTGCGTGCCCAGCGCCGTTACGATGAGCTGCAACAGAAAGGTATGCCCGCCGACTACGAGGATATCCTGAAGAATGTGAAAGAGCGCGACTATATTGACTCCCATCGTGAGGTGGCTCCTCTCCGTCAGGCACCAGATGCCATCCTCCTCGACAACGGACAGCTGACTATCCCCGAGCAAGACGCATGGCTGATGGAGCAGGTCTATAAAGTCATGAACAAATAATGAAAAAAGGAAGTTGCGACTGGCAACTTCCTTTTTCATTTTATAGAATATCCGCAAAATCATCAACTACTTTCTCAGCCCCGGCTCTCAACAAATCTTCTCGTGTACCGTTGCCATAAGTGACGCCACATGTATGGGCACCAGCCCGCCTTCCCATCAGGATGTCAAAGGTCATGTCGCCGACGACAAGTGTCTCCTCAGGCTTGAACCCGAGCTCCCGCATCGTCTTCTGGACAGGTTCCGGATCGGGCTTGGCACGTTCTACATCCTCCGCACCGAAAATCAGTGAGAAATAGTCCTCCAGGTGCATCGTCCGGACAAATTCTGCCAGCGACTCATGCCCACGTGAGCTGGCCAGCGTAAGTGTTATCCCCTCCTCATGAAAACGGCTGAGCGTATCTACGACATGCGGGAACACCGGTACGGCATTCTGCCGGCTGTTCACTGCGAAAATACGTCTATAAGTATCAACACATCGCTGCTCCATCTCCTCATCCATGGGAAGAAGTGACGCAAAACCCTTACCCAAAGGCAGGCCAATCGTCGAGCTGCAGGCTTTCGGTGTCTGCATCGGCAGTCCCAGTTCCCGCAGGGTTGCCTGCATCGTCGAGACAATTACGTTATTGGTATCACCGATAGTGCCATCAAAATCAAGTATCACGAGTCGGGGACGCCATCCCGTCTTCTCTATCTTCTCATTCATCGTCTGTCTCTTTTATCTTAGTTAGCGTGATCCTGTAACGTGATTTTCGTCTTTCCATCTTTTCAGGATGCCACGGCAACCGTCCTCGATAAGGTCGAGAGCCAGCTCGAAATCCTTGTCACCTCCATAATAGGGATCAGGCACGCTTGTCGCTTCCGGATGCTGGGTAAAGAAGTCGGCCATACGGATCACCTCGGCTCTTCCTTGATAACCGTCGGCTGCCCGACTGATAATCTTATAATTATCCTCATCCATCGTCACGATTATGTCAAACCGCTGCAGATCTGTTGCCGCATCGAAACAACGGGCATGATGCGTAAGCTGAATGCCACGAAGAGCCGTATGACGGCGCATACGCGGATCAGCCAACTGACCTACATGCCAACTGCCGATGCCCGCCGAGTCGATGACGAACCATTGACTGAGGTTCTCCTTGTCTACTAAATCCTGCATAATGCCCTGGGCTGCCGGTGACCGGCAGATATTGCCCAGGCATATAAAAAGTACCCTGAGTTTGTCCATGATGCAAAGGTAATACATTTCTTTCAACAGAAAAGACATTAACATCTACTATTTTCCATCCATGAAAATGTTTTCCCATCCTGTTCTGTCCATCTAGTTATACTTTTCCTAAAGACATATTAAGAAACACATAAGGATTGACTTATTTACAAGTAACTTCGTTAAGCCTAAATCGTCACTGAAAATTCGAGGGCCTTATACCATTGCCGGACTATCCGTCCGTCACCCTTATTACAATATTGTACACTATACTAAAGTGAGATGAGGAATGGAATACCCGACAAGAGAATGAAACGCCAGATAAACCAATAAAATATTAAAATAAAGATTTGCGATCTAGTGAATTATTGGGTTAAAGCCCCTTAAAAATGAGATCAGTCCCATCCTTTTAAGATATAATACTTATATTTGCAGCCGAATACCAATAAGACACTTATGGAAATACTTCTACAGGATCTCAAGAAAGCTTTCGGAAAAATGGTGGCCGTCGATATTCCCCAATTCACCATCCACTCCGGCGACATACTTGGCCTTGTCGGCAATAACGGTGCCGGAAAGACCACCCTTTTCCGCCTTCTGCTCGATCTGATTGAGGCTACGGAAGGCCATGTTCAGATGACATTCGACTCCATAACACACAAACAGACCGGACAGCACGAACTCTCTTCCCAGGAAGACGGATCGCTCGTCGTTGATCCGGCCCGGTCAGAAACATGGAAGAAATATACTGGGGCCTATATCGATGAAGGCTTCCTCATCAACTTCCTTACACCGGAAGAATATCTCGACTTCATAGCCAAGGTGAATGGCATGCCGGCCATCGACTGGAGCAAAACGGCAACCGCCCCGGAGCATACCGACGACAGCGAAGCGACATCCGCACATTCAGAAAGCCCGGAGCGGGATGCGGAGACAACTGACAACACAATCCATCCGACAGCACAGTCTATCAGTCCCCTGCTGCTTCAGTTTGCCGCCGGAGAACTCTTTGGCAAGAAGAAACTCATCCGCGACTTTTCTGCAGGCAACAAGCAGAAGATTGGAATCATTGCGGCTCTTTACGCCCGTCCGCAACTGCTGATCCTCGACGAGCCGTTCAACTTTCTCGATCCGTCCTCTCAGAATCTGCTGAAACGCATCCTCACACAATATCATGCGGAGACAGGAGCCACGATCCTCATCTCCAGCCATAACCTACAGCACACCATCGACATCTCCACGCGCATAGCCCTTCTCGAGCATGGAAAGATCATCAACGACTTACCCAACACCGACGGATCGGCACGTACCGCACTGGAAGATTATTTTAATGTATAAGTTGCTCATCTCATGAAGGCCCGCCGTCGTGGCCTTCATGAGATCCTTTTCATTTCTATTACTCCTGGCTCTCAGATTTAAGCCCCTGTCCCACTCTTTTCATCACTTTCAGATATTCCCTGACAAAGAGAACGGCGGCAATGCTCAGACCAAAGAAGAAAGCCCACCATATACCGACCAGTCCTCCACCCAGCGTGATGCCAAAGACATAACACAATGGAAGTGTCACGACAAAATAGGCCAGGAAGGCCACCGGCACCAACACCTTGACATGTGACAGGCCACGCAACGTATTGGCAAACGTGTTCTGAACGCCATCACTCACCTGATAGACCAGTAAGGGGATGACCGTGAGTGCCACCAGCCGGGTCACATCCCCGCCTGTGGTAAACCACCCGCCCAATTTCCATCTCACCGTCCATACCACGCTACCTGTAATGGCCAGTAGTATAAAGACCAGCACCAGGCCGGCACGCACGTTGGCACGTACACCTTGATAATCGCCTTGTCCATAATAAAGGCTGACACGGATCGACACCGCTACCGCCATACCCAATGAGATAAAATAGCAGAACTGACTGGCCACCATCACAATCTGATTGGCCGCCAGGGCCGACACACCAATCCAACCGACAATGATACTGCTGAGCTGAAAGGCTGAGGTCTCCATGCCTATCTGCAGTGCCAGAGGGATGCCCAGCACCGTGATGCGACGCATCTCCTTACGCTCCACTCGCACAGCCCTGAGATGGCTGCGCACCTCCTTATAATGACTACTCCAACCGAGCACACCCATAAAGAACAATGCCATCAGCACACGTGAGAACAAGGTGGAAAGTCCGGCACCGGTCAATCCCATCTCTGGCAAGCCCCAATGCCCATAGATCAGAAGCCAGTTGCCCAAGATGTTCAACAGGTTGCCTGCAAGGACAATCCACATGCCCGTCTGCGTGCGGAGCATGCCATCGGAAAACTGTTTCATCATATTGAATGCCACCACAAAGGGAAGACTGACCAGCTGAATGAGGAAATAAGGACGCATCAAGGGCAACAGACTCTCCGGCTGGCCAAGATGTCCCAGACTGAAATAGACTACCGTCATTACCGAGAAGAGCACGGCCGCCAACAATCCGCACACCGCAATGGCATTTTTCAACACCAACGCTATCGAGGCAGACTCTCCCCGGCCATAATGCCCGCCGATGATAGGTGTCAGGCCATTGGTAAATCCCAAAGAGATGACAAAAATCAAAGAGAAAAGAGCATTGACAAAAGAAGCCGCAGCCAGCTCCGGCATCGTATGGTGCCCGATCATCAGCGTGTCGGCAAAACCTAATATTATCGTTCCCAGCTGTCCGATAATAATCGGAAAGCCTAACTTCAGAAGATCTTTGTAATGATTGAGTCGCATAGTAGTCAGATTTGTCGTCTATATTCCCGGATCGTCAGTAGACCGCAAATATTTATTTTATCGGGTTTTCCGACGTTTTTCGTCCTATTGCCGAGTATCCCGCCTGTCACTTTGCCCCGACGCAGCCACTACGCCTTTGGCAAAGGAGCAGACCAACTACCGACAATAGTCCGAAATTCATCAGACCTTCAATGATCAGTTGGGGATAAAACAGACCACGACATAATTTATATATCTGCAAAGGTACACAATTGTCGTGTTGTGAACTAACAGGAAATAAAAAAAGTCCGGTCGACACATAAATTTATATTATGTCGACCGGACTTTTCTGCAAATATGAGAAATATGCTTAATGCAAAACCTTCATCACTTTCTCATAGTATCGCTGTGTCTGCTTGATACCGTAATGAATACCGCCATTCCACGATCGAATGGCACGCTCAATACTGTTGAGCGGATTGTACTTAGACTGGAAAAGAAGAAACATCTCTTTGGATTTCTGAACGCTCAGACGGTCACGCAACTTATAGCGCTTCCTGCTCTTTCTAGCCTTTAGGATGTTGTTACATTCTGCCACCAAGATCGGAGTGATCTGCATTGCGCCGACAGATGAACCATGACGGGCGTTGGGATTTCCCTCACTCTCTACCTGAATGATCGCATTCATTACAGGTTCCCAATCCATCTCGCCATTCACTTCCTCCACTGTGTCTGCACTCTCCGTTTCTTCCATCGAAGTGGTATCATTCACAGCCGCACAAACAGGAAGTGTCAATAATGTAGCAACAAATAGTAAAACAATCTTTCTTAATCTCTTCTTCATAACATAGTGTTTATGGAGCCTGGATCACAAAGCAAAAAGATACAGATCTTCACTTCAGGGGTGTTGGATCGGCGGCGATGGGCTACAAGAGAGCAACCTACTCCATCTGCCTCAGCTCCGTTAAAAAAAACAGGCGGCAACCTTCGTCAATACGAGAGACGAAGCCTGCCCTTTTCCTTTTTGTCGCCTGCAAAGGTACAAAATAAATCTCTAATCAACGAATTTTGTTAAGACTTTTATACCTTGAAGCCGCGTAACTATCTGTTTATGAACACTATTTAAGAAGAAATTCCCGAGATTAACAAATGATTTTTACTTTTCTTTCCTATCATTCTAACGATATAATGCAATTCGAGCGACTTCCCAATCTTGCTTAAAAAGGACAGACCAGAATACGAATCCAACTATGCGTTTTTCCTATTTTCATTCATTTTCTCCGTCCAAAATACTCTTTATGTTACTCTTTGAACCGATATATCCTATTTAGTTCCATACAGCAGGTTTTCCCACTTCTAGCTTCCTTACAACAAGAATTATATGTAAAAATAATATGATATGATAAAGAGAGAACAGCCTATTTCCGTGATGCAATAAGCCCCTAACATAAAATTCTCATAAAGGAAAACAGGTGGAGAGGAACGGACTGTCTCTTCTCCATCAGGAAAAGCCATCTTCTGCCTTGCCGTTCGACCAACCAGACCTATATAAACGCACAATCCCCATCACCTCAACGGTGACAGGGATTTGCGTTACCTGATATCTATCTTTCTTACGCCTAAGAAAATAAAATACCTAAATGAAAAACCTAAAACTAATCTTAAACCTAAAAACTAAAAACCTATATGAAACAATCTACTAATTATCTTCTTTATGTGTCTCGTGTCTAACTTAGAGAAGTATTCTCTCACTTGAGATCTTGATTTCTCTGTTTGACGATGCAAAGATACGACGTTTTCTATACTCCACAATAGCAAGAGCCCTTTTTTGCTCAAAAAACACGTTATTCTTGACCTATATCAAAAGTTTGTGTTCGCACACAAATATTTTTAAGACAAGTGTTAAGAACTCTGTAAGTCGTTGACCAATAGTTATTCCTTTGGATGGGAACCGCATTCTTATATGGCTCATACCCTCATTCCTATTTGTCCACTCACTATAAGTAGGTATTTTGTGCTATGAACACATAATTAAAAAGGGAGTGATGGAACACGTTTCAGGTAAAATGCGTAACTTTGCACTATACAAACAGTCATAAAGAAAAAGCAAGTGAACGAGAAGGAGACAACAGATTATTTGCTTCATCACAACGTGAAGCCGACGGCCAACCGTATTGTGGTAGTAAAGGCACTCGCGGAAAGCGACCGTCCGTTGACAATGCGTGAGTTGGAAGAGAAGATCCTATCTATCGACAAGAGTGGTATTTTCCGTGCATTATCTCTCTTCCGCGATCATCATATCGTCCACGTCATCGATGGTGAAGAGGGTGGCGTGCGCTATGAGCTCTGCCGCAGCACCTGTCACGAGCAATGTGACGACTCCCATGTACATTTCTATTGTGAACAGTGCCACCGCACCTTCTGCCTCACCGACCTGGCTCTCCCGACGATCGATTTGCCCGAAGGCTATCGGCCTACCTCCGCCAACTATATCATCCACGGCATCTGTCCCAACTGCAACAAGACGGCCAAGAGATGAATGGTAATGGATGACAAAGCTGTCTATAATAATATGTGAAAAAACACGGCCGATGACTTTCCGGATATGCAATCCATTTCCCAAGAAGTCATAAGACGAAAATATAAGAACAAAACCATGACACTGAAAGAAGTAAAAATAGGACAGACGGCCACCGTCCTCTCTGTAGGAGGCGACGGCGCACTGCGTCAGCATATTCTCGACATGGGAGTCATCCCAGGAACAGAGATCACCGTCGTAAAGCTGGCGCCGATGGGCGACCCCATGGAATTGCGGTTGCACGGCTATGAGCTGACACTCCGACTGGCAGATGCCAATGAGATAGAGGTGAAGCCGTCTGACAACAAGAATGGAGCCACTACAGCTACCGATACTCACGACGCGTTTTACGCCTATGAGCATTCAGGCCATGAGCATCCCCGCTACGGCGAGCCCCACCGCAAAGGAGAGTCCTTCCGTCACGGACACAAGCTCGCCCCGGGTGAGGACAACGACAAGCCCCAATCAGTGCCCCGCGAACTCACGTTCGCCCTTGTGGGTAATCAGAACTGTGGCAAGACGATGCTTTTCAACCAGCTCACCGGCATGAACCAGCATGTCGGCAACTTTCCCGGCGTGACCATCGATCGCAAGGAAGGCACGATCAAGGGACATCCCGACGCACGGGTCATCGACCTGCCGGGCATCTACTCCCTGTCTCCCTATACCGCCGAAGAGATCGTCAGCCGTGACTTCATCCTCAACGAGCATCCCACAGGCATCATCAATATTCTCGATGCCACCAATATCGAGCGCAACCTCTATCTGACCATGCAGCTCATCGAACTGGGTCTGCCGATCGTTGTGGCACTCAACATGATGGATGAGGTGAAAAACAACGGGGGCACGATCCTCGTCAACATCCTTGAACAGCGCCTGGGCGTCCCTGTCGTGCCCATCTCCGCCTTACACAATGAAGGTGTGGCCGAGCTGGTCGACCATGCACTCCACGTGGCACGGTATGGGGAGGGACCTGCCATCCAGGACTTCTGCTCGCCCGACGATCACGGCGGCGCTGTCCACCGTGCCATCCACGCCATCAGCCATCTCATCGAGGATCACGCTGCCCGTGTCGGCATTCCCCGCCGCTTTGCCGCTACGAAGCTCCTCGAAGGCGACTCTCTGGTGATGGAAAGGCTCCAGCTGGAAGACAATGAGAAATCCATGGTCTATCACATCCGCAAGCAGATGGAGGAAGAACGGGGCCTCGACCCTGCTGCCGCCATTGCTGACATGCGCTACAGCTTCATCCTCAAAGCCTGCTCCGACACGGTCGTAAAGCCCCGGGAGAGCAAAGAGCATGCACGCAGCCGCGCCATCGACCGTGTGCTCACAGGCAAGTGGACCGCCATCCCTACCTTCCTGATTATTATGATCCTCATCTTCTGGCTCACTTTCGATGTTGTCGGAGGCACATTGCAGGATCTCATCCAGGAAGGAGTCGACTGGTTCACCGCCGTCAGCGATCAGGCTCTCACCGACTGGCATGTCAACAGCGTAATCCATTCGCTGGTCATCGACGGCATCTATACCGGTGTAGGCACAGTGGTATCGTTCCTGCCCCTCATCGTCATCCTCTTCTTCTTCCTCTCCATGTTGGAAGACAGCGGCTATATGGCACGCATAGCCTTCTTCATGGACAAGAGCATGCGTAGGCTGGGCCTCTCCGGACGTTCCATCGTTCCGTTGCTCATAGGCTTCGGCTGCTCCGTGCCGAGCATCATGGCCGCACGCACGCTGCCTTCCGAGCGCGACCGGCGAATGACCGTCCTGCTCACACCCTTCATGAGCTGCTCAGCCAAGCTGCCGATCTACGGCTTCTTTGTCACTGCCTTCTTCGCCCACTATCGTGGTCTGATGATGACCGCGCTTTATCTCGGCGGCATCATTGTCGGCATCATCGTCGCTCTGATCACGAAGAAGACGATCTTCAAAGGCCAGCCGGTGCCCTTTGTCCTCGAGCTGCCCAACTACCGGATGCCGAGCGCGATGTCTGTCGGACGTCTTATCTGGGACAAGACCAAGGACTTCATACAGCGTGCCTTCAGTGTCATCTTCTTCGCCACCATCATCATCTGGTTCCTGCAGTCGTTCGACTGGAGCCTGAACATGGTGGCCGACTCGTCACAGTCCATCCTCGCCACGGTGGCAGGATGGGTGGCACCGCTCTTCCGTCCCGTAGGCTTCGGCTCATGGGAGATCGTCTCAAGCCTCATCGCCGGATTCATGGCCAAGGAGGGTGTAGTAGCCACGCTGACCGTCCTCGCGGGCGGTCCGATAGCCGTGAAGGGCGTCCTCACAACGACCGCCGCCCTCTCGCTCCTCGTCTTCGCCCTGCTCTATTCGCCCTGTGTGGCCTCCATCGCCACAGTGAAACGTGAGATGGGAACAGCCTTCGCCATCGGCATGGTCGTATGGCAGACGGTCATCGCCTATCTTGTCGCCCTGCTCGTCTACGGCATCGCGACCATGGTCATCGGATAAGACACCATGAATGCGATCAGCTTCCTTCTATTGGCAGCCATTATCGTCGTTGCCTTCTGGATACTCCGCAGAAAAATACGGCGTAACAGAAAATATCACGGCCATTGTGCCGACTGCCAATCTACCGACTGCCAGCTGCGCGACATCATCCTCAAGCAGAAGGGCAACCGGACAAAGAAAGACAATCGAACCGGCCCGACTGGCAAAGACTGCCAGCGCAGATAACCCTTATCAGAAGCCGCATCTTGAGGATGCGGCTTCTTTTTTTATTTCTTTTCTTTTGCTTCCTTTTGATTATTTACTACTTTTGCAATAAAATACTCTAAAATATGAAACCAATGATCGACATTTTCCTGCCTAAGACAGACGACAATAACAAGCAGGCCACACTGAAAAGCATCGCAAGCCAGAGCGGCGTCGCACGTGTACTCGACTTCCCTGACGGACCTGTGAAAGCCCCACAGACGATGATTGCCATCGCCGGACAGGCCCAGGCTCCCTATACGATGATCTACTTCAAGGAACAGGCTTTGCAGATGGGCTATCTCTCCACAGAGCGCTGGCTGCAGGTGGCAGAGACGGGCGATGCCGCCATGCTCTACTCTGACCACTATAACACTACCGCCGAGGGCCTCAGAAAAGATGCTCCCGTGATCGACTACCAACAAGGATCGCTACGCGATGACTTCGATTTCGGTTCACTGGTGATGATCCGTACCGAAGTCTTGAAACAGGCAGCCCGCGACCTGCAGGGAACTGACTACCAGGCCGCCGGATGGTACGCCCTGCGTCTGGCCATCTCAAGGGCAGGACGTCTGGAGCATATCCCCGAGCCGTTGTATTCGGAAGTGGAACTTGACACCCGTAAGTCGGGCGAGAAGCTTTTCGACTATGTTGATCCCCGCAACCGTGCCTCCCAGATAGAGATGGAACAGGCTTGCACCCATCATCTGAAGCTGATCGGCGGCTATCTGAAGCCCGAGTTCGAGCAAGTGGACGTGAAGGCCGGCTCGTTCCCGGTAGAGGTGAGCGTGATGATTCCTGTACGCAACCGCATCCGTACCATCCGCGATGCCGTGGAGAGCGCCCAACGGCAGCAGACCACCTTCAAATACAACATCTTTGTCGTGGAGAACGGTCCCGAGTGTCACTCCACCGACGGCACGACCGAGGCTGTCGAGGAGATGGCCGCCCGCGATCCCCGCATCATCCATATCGTCCCCACACGCAATGATCTCGGCGTAGGCGGGTCATGGAACGCCTGTGCGCACCACGCCTCATGCGGCCGTTTCATCGTACAGCTCGACTCCGACGACATCTATTCCAGCGAAGACACCCTTCAGAAGTTCTACGACGCTTTCATGGCTCAGCAGACTCCGATGATCATCGGTGCCTACCAGCTGACTGACATCAACGGCAACATCCTGCCTCCCGGCAAGATCGACCACCGCGAATGGACACCTGAGAATGGTCGCAACAATGCCCTCCGCATCAACGGACTTGGTGCTCCGCGTGCCTTCTTCTCACCTGTCGTACGCGACATCATGCTTCCCAATGTATGCTATGGTGAGGACTATGCCCTCGGCCTGGCCATCTCACGCCGCTACCAGATAGGCCGCATCTACGACGTGCTCTACAACTGCCGGCGTTGGGACGACAACTCCGACGGCGACCTGACCGTAGAGAAGGCCAACCGGTACAACACCTACAAGGACCGCATCCGCACATGGGAGCTACAGGCACGTATCCGTCAGAACGCCGGCAAATGATCTTGACTCCCCAACATCCTTATACCTTTATAATATAGACGACATGAACGGATTACCATCTTCCCGATCTCCCTGGTGGTGGGTACCCTCCCTCTATTTTGCCGAGGGCATCCCCTATTTCATGGTGAACAATATCTCTGTAACGATGTTCACGCGAATGGGCGTACCCAATGGTGAGATGGCCCTGTTCACCTCACTGATCTATCTCCCGTGGATGATCAAGCCGTTCTGGAGTCCCTTCGTCGACATCATCCGTACAAAGCGCTGGTGGATCGTAGCCATGCAGATTCTGATGAGCGCCGCCTTCATCCTGCTGACGCTCTCCATCCCTCATCCCGCTACGACGCTGATCGCCGAGAAGCAGGTGCCGGTGTCCATGTTCACGCTCGCCCTCATCTTCTTCGTCCTCACGGCGTTCGCATCGGCCACCCATGACATCGCGGCCGACGGATTCTATATGCTCGCCAACAACAAGGAGCAGCAGAGCTTCTTCGTCGGCATACGCTCGACGGCCTACCGCATCTCGTCCGTCTTCTGCCAGGGACTGCTCGTCTTCATCGCCGGCTTACTCGAGAAAAGCAGCGGAGACATACCCACGGCCTGGCAGATCACCGTGGCGCTCGCGGCCGCCATCTTCTGCCTCGTCACCCTTTGGCACTACTTTGCCCTGCCGCGGATCAGCTCTGACGCAGAGAGGACGGACGGCACTGACGCCAAGGAGACAGCAGTCCCGACGACCGGCAGCTCCGATGCCTCCCGCATCCTTCGGGAGTTCGGACGCACCTTCATCACCTTCTTCGCCAAGCCGGGTGCCTGGTTGGCCATCGTCTTCATGCTGCTCTATCGGTTGCCCGAAGCTTTTCTGATCAAGATGATCAATCCCTTCCTGCTCGACCCGATCTCCAAGGGAGGACTCGGACTGGCTACTGAGGAAGTAGGACTGGTCTACGGCACCATCGGAGTCATCGCCCTCACGGTGGGCGGCATCCTTGGAGGCATCGCCGCCTCACGCTGGGGACTGCGCAAGAGCCTGTGGCCCATGGCAGCCTGCATGACGCTTCCCTGCCTTACCGTACTCTATCTCAGCATCTTCCTGCCCTCCTCCCTGGTGACGATAGCCGTCTGCGTGGCCATCGAGCAATTCGGCTACGGCTTCGGCTTCACGGCCTACATGCTCTATATGATGTATTTCTCTGAAGGCGAGTTCACCACCGCCCATTATGCCATCTGCACCGGATTCATGGCCCTGAGCATGATGCTGCCCGGCATGGTGGCCGGCTATCTTCAGGAAGCCGTCGGCTATGAAGGCTTCTTCATCATCGTGATGGTATGCTGCCTGGCCACGCTCGTCGTCACTCGACTCGCACAGAAACATGTCGATGCAGACTACGGAAAGAAATAAACACTGACTGCTACCGGTAATCAGTCCGGAAATAGATATAAAAAGAGGAAGCAAGCCAATGGCCTTCCCAAAAACAAAATATTGAATCACACAATACGACTATGATACTAATAGCAGATAGCGGTTCCACGAAAACCGACTGGGCCGTCCTCGACGGCGGCAAGACGCTGAAAACCATCAAGACGGGTGGTGCTAATCCTTTCTTCCTGACCGAGGAAGAGATGGCACAGGCTGTACGGGAGGATCTCGTTCCCGAGCTCAAGGCCCTTACCGGACAAGATACAGGAAGCACCGGCAAGCCCGCCGTAGACCATGTCTTCTTCTACGGAGCAGGCTGCACGCCTGAGAAGCAGCCCGTTGTGGAACGGGTGCTGAAGAGCTGCATCACGGTCAATGGCCGTTGCGAGGTGGCCAGCGACCTGTTGGCCGCTGCCCGCGCGCTCTGCGGCCACCGGCCGGGCATAGCCTGCATCCTCGGCACAGGCAGCAACTCGTGTGAGTACGATGGCACGTCGATCACCCACAATGTGCCGACCCTCGGCTTCATCCTCGGCGACGAAGGTGGCGGAGCACGTCTCGGAGCGACGTTCCTGCGTGAGGTGCTCCGCGGACATCTCAGCAAGGAGGTCACAGAGGCATGGCAGCAGCGCTACCACCTCACACAGGGCGATGTGCTCGACCGTGTATACCACCAGAAGCTGCCCAACCAGTACCTCGCCTCCTTTGTCCCCTTCATCGACGAGCATCTCAACGACAGGCAAGTACGCCAGATGGTGGTCGACCACTTCGACGAGTTTGCCGGCCGTATCCTCTCCAATTACGCTACCTGCCGTACCGAGCCCATTCACTTCATCGGCAGTCTGGCGTTCTTCAACCGCGAGCCTCTCGAAGAGGCGCTCCACAACCACGGCATGCGTCTCGGCACCATCATCAAGGCTCCCATGGAGGGGTTAATCGATTTTCACAAATAGCCTATGTTCAGAAAGATCACAGAGCAACCGTCACCCTACAATCATCTCGAAGAGAAAGCTGTCGGCGAACTGCTGCATGACATCAACCATGAGGATCATCTCGTCGCCGACGCTGTAGAGAGGGCATTGCCTCAGATTGAAACATTCGTAGAGCGTCTCATCCCGCGCATGAAGCGGGGTGGACGCCTCTTCTATATAGGGGCAGGTACAAGCGGACGCCTCGGCGTGCTCGACGCGTCCGAGCTCCCGCCGACCTTTGGCGTACCGCCCACCCTCGTCATCGGCCTCATTGCCGGAGGAGACAAGGCCCTGCGCAACGCCGTAGAGCATGCGGAAGACGATGCCGAACGGGGATGGCAGGAGCTGCTCGAACATCATATCTGTCCGCAGGACAGCATCGTCGGCATCGCCGCCTCAGGCACCACACCCTATGTCATAGGAGCCTTGAAAGCCTGCCGGGAACACGACATCCTCACGGGCTGCATCACCTCCAACCCCGACACGCCCATGGCCGCCGTATGCGACTGCCCCATGGAGATGATCGTTGGTCCTGAGTTCGTCACAGGATCATCACGCATGAAATCGGGTACCGGACAGAAAATGATCCTCAATATGATCTCCACCACTGTGATGATCAAGCTCGGACGTGTCAAAGGCAACAGGATGGTGAACATGCAGCTCACCAACGAGAAGCTCATCGACCGGGGCACACGCATGATCGTCGACTCCCTCGGACTGGACTACGACCACGCACGGCGTATCCTGCTGATGTACGGATCAGTGGAGAAGGCCCTTGAAGCCTATCAGAAATAAGGATCTCCGTACCGGCGGCATACTACCGTCAGGGACATACAAGATACCCGTCATTCCTTGTTGGTCCTTAAAGAACCTCATCCGGCAAGCCGAACATAGCCACGGCAGCTGTCCCATATCCCACTTTCTAAGAATCGCAAATGTATTGTTGAAATATCTGTCATTTCTGTCTACTCTTACCATCCGGCCAAATTTTCCGGCCGCATGCTTGGCTCTTTGCCCTTTTACCATTACTTTTGCAGTAATACAACCAAAACAAGAAATAGAATAGCTTTCACACGAAACAATTATGAAGAAGATCATCTTTACAACACTCCTATTACTTTGCAGCCTGCTCCCGTCCATGGCAGCCCGCGGCAATAAGGCCCGTCTCGCCTATCCCGGCGGACATTTTCAGATCTACCGCGTCTACCTCACCGACAAGCAGGGGACGACAGGCTCACTGTCCCACCCCGAGCAGTTCCTCTCACAACGGGCACTGGAGCGTCGTCAGCGCCAGCATCTCACCGTCGACTCCACCGACCTGCCTGTCTCCGCCCGCTACCTCAGTGAGATGAAGGCCCACAGCTTCGAAGTGGTGGGAAGCAGCAAGTGGAACAACACCGTACTGGTCCGCATCCCGCAGGAGAAGGCACAGACCATCGACCAGCTGAGGACTTTACCTTTCGTGAAGTCAGCCTGTCTGGTGTTCTCCGCTCCCGACTCTTGCGCAAATGTCCGTCCCGATACCGTCTTCCACGGCAAGCAGACGCTCCTCTATCCTGTCTCCGACCGCTATGGCGATGCCGAGCACCAGATCTTGATGCTCAACGGCAAGAAGCTCCACGAGGCAGGCTTCCGTGGTCAGGGCAAGCTGATCGCCATCATCGACGGCGGTTTCATGAACGCCAACCAGATTCCCCTGTTCGACAACATCCGCATCCTCGGACATCACGACTGCGCCTATCCCTATAATGCCGACGTGTTCAAGCTCCTCGATCATGGCACCATGGTGCTGAGTACCATGGCCATGCACCGTGACAGCCTCTTCACGGGCACTGCTCCCGATGCCTCCTTCTTCCTCCTGCGCAGTGAAGACGGACGTACGGAGTTCCCCGTAGAGGAAGACTATTGGGCACAGGCTGCCGAATATGCCGACTCGATCGGTGCCGATGTAGTGAACTCTTCTCTCGGCTACACCCGTTTCGACGACCGCGATCTGGACCACACCTACCGCGAGCAGGACGGCAAGACCGCGCTCATCTCCCGCACGGCATCCCTCATGGCCTCAAAGGGAATGATCCTCGTCAACTCTGCCGGCAATGAGGGCGACAGCTCGTGGAAACGCATCAACGTGCCCGGCGATGCCTCCGACATCCTCACCGTAGCAGCCCTGAAGGCCGACTCTGTCAATGCCGGGTTCAGCTCGGTAGGACCCTCATTCGACGGACGCGTGAAGCCCGACGTCAGCGCGATGGGATACCATTCCACCGTCGTGCGTGGCAACGGCCGCATCACAACGGCCAACGGCACATCGTTCTCTTCGCCGATCCTCTGCGGAATGGTGGCCTCCCTCTGGTCGGCACTTCCCAACCTCACGGCCTACCAGATCATGGACCTTGTACGCCGCAGTGCCGACCGCTACGACTTCCCCGACAACATCTACGGCTACGGCATCCCCAATTTCTGGGAAGCCTACCAAATGGGATTAACAGTCAAATAAGCCAATATGGATTCGGTCCGACCTCTGACACTCTATGAACTGAACGGTCTGCTGCGCGAGACCATAGAGACGACCCTGACCGGCACCTACTGGGTGGAGGCAGAGTTGTCGGAAGCCCGTGAGGTGCGTGGCCACTGCTATATGGAGCTGATACAGAAGGAGCCTTTCTCACCCACACCCGTAGCACGTGCCTCGGCCAAATGCTGGCACTCCACATGGAGCCGGCTGCGCGTCCGCTTCGAGCGTGTGACCGGACAGACCATCCATGCGGGCATGAAAGTGCTGCTCGCTGTCACCGCCAACTACCACGAGGCCTACGGATTCTCATGGATCGTGCAGGATATCGACCCGACCTATACCCTCGGTGACATGGCCCGCAAGCGACTGGAGATCATCAAGCAGCTGAAGGCCGAAGGGGTGTTCGATCTGCAAAGGGAGCTCACACTGCCCGTCTTCGCCCAACACATCGCCGTCATCTCCAGTGAGGGGGCTGCCGGCTATGGCGATTTCTGCAACCAGCTTGCCGGCAACAACTACGGATATGCGTTCATGCCTACTCTCTTCCCCGCCGTCATGCAGGGCGAGCAGGTAGAGCAATCGGTCATCGCTGCCCTGAACGCCATCAACAGCCGCCTGCACGAGTTCGACTGTGTCGTAATCATCCGAGGCGGCGGTGCCACGGCCGATCTCAGCGGTTTCGACACCCTCTCTCTCGCAGAGAACGTCGCCAACTTCCCCCTGCCCGTCATCACAGGCATCGGACACGAACGCGACGAAAGCATCCTCGACATGGTTGCCAACACACGGGTCAAGACACCGACGGCGGCAGCGGCCTATCTCATCGATCATCTCGCCCAGACCGATGCACTGCTTGAGGACTGCCGCATCCGCATTGCCGACCGCGTGCAACGGGTGCTCGAAGAGCGGCGGCAGCGCCTCGACCGTTGTGCCGGACGCATTCCCATGCTCTTCTCTCTGGTCAAGACCCGTGAAGAGGCCCGCCTCACCCACCTCGCCGTCCGGCTGGCCAACGGTATGTTGCAGCAAGTCGAGCACGAGGGCTACACCCTCTCTACGCTCAGCCGACGGCTGGACACCGCCGTGCGCCAGCGTCTCCTGCTCGACCACCACCGCCTCGAGCAATACAGCCTGAGACTGCAGGCTCTCGATCCCCAGATCCTGTTGCGGCGGGGCTATAGCATCACGACCCTCAACGGACATGTCGTGACGGATGCCACTCAGGTGAAGAAGGGTGACGAGATCGTCACAAGAGTAGAAAAGGGAACGCTCACATCTATCATAAAATAAGCATTATGAAGCAAGAACACAAGACATACGAAGAGGCCCTCCACGAGCTCGAGGCCATTGTCGACAAGATGGAGAACAACCAGCTAGGTCTCGACGAGCTCACCTCACAGCTCAAGCATGCCCAACAGCTCATCAAGCTCTGCAAAGACCGTCTGACAAAAACCGACACGGAGATCCGCCGGATACTCGAGAAAGGCGACAAAACTGAAACCGAAATATCCCCAAGTAACAAAGGACGCCGGTCAGAACAAGAGGAAGAATAATCGGTATCAGGAAAAATTGCGACGAAAAGTTGCATATTATCACAGAAACCCGTAATTTTGCATTCATATTAATAAGACTTTAACTAAACTGCATAAGAAATGAAAGATTTAGACTGGGCTAATCTGTCATTCGGCTACATGAAGACAGATTACAATGTCCGTTGCTACTATCGCGACGGCAAGTGGGGCGAAATAGAAGTTTGCTCCGACGAGTATCTCCGCCTGCACATGGCAGCCACCTGCCTGCACTATGGCCAGGAAGCATTCGAGGGCCTGAAGGCCTACCGCTGTCCTGACGGCAAGGTACGCGTCTTCCGCATGGACGAGAACGCTGCCCGTCTGCAGAGCACCTGCCGCGGCATTGTCATGCCCGAGGTGCCCACCGAGCTCTTTGAGGAGATGGTGAAGAAGGTAGTACGTCTCAACCAGGAGTACATCCCCACCTATGAGAGCGGTGCCACACTCTATATCCGTCCGTTGCTCATCGGTACGAGCGCACAGGTAGGCGTACATCCTGCAAAGGAATACTGCTTCCTGATCTTCGTCACACCGGTAGGTCCTTACTTCAAGGGCGGCTTCTCCTCCAATCCCTATGTCATCATCCGCGACTACGACCGTGCCGCTCCCCTGGGAACGGGTATCTATAAGGTGGGTGGCAACTATGCCGCTTCCCTCAAGGCCAACAAGATTGCTCACGAGAAAGGCTATGCGTCAGAGTTCTATCTCGACTCAAAGGAGAAGAAATATGTGGACGAATGTGGTGCCGCCAACTTCTTCGGCATCAAGAACAACACATACGTGACCCCGAAGTCAACATCCATCCTGCCTTCCATCACCAACAAGAGCCTGATGCAGATCGCAGAGGATCTGGGTCTGAAGGTGGAGCGTCGTCCCATCCCCGAAGAAGAGCTCGACACCTTCGAGGAGGCCGGAGCATGCGGTACAGCCGCTGTCATCTCACCAATCTCTCACCTCGATGATCTGGAGACGGGCAAGGTGTACAACTTCGGTGAGAAGCCGGGCCCATGGTCGACAAAGCTCTACAACACCCTCCGCGGCATCCAGTACGGTACCGTCGAGGACAAGCACGGCTGGACAACGGTCGTAATTGAGTAATGGGAACCTGTTCGGAATTCATTATCTGATATACAAGGCGTTCATCGGTCATAAGGGCCGGCGGACGCCTTTTTTGTGATGTTCGGCCCGTTGTCTGTCCAAAAATCCGTATCTTTGCAGACAAAACAAAAACAAGACAGATGAAAGTTTGTATCGCGGAGAAACCCAGCGTGGCCAAGGACATTGCACGCATCCTCGGAGCCAACGAGCCGCACGACGGCTATATGGAAGGCAACGGCTACCAGGTGACGTGGACCTTCGGACACCTATGCGAGCTCAAGGAGCCCAACGACTACCAGCCCAACTGGCGTTTCTGGACTCTGGCTGCCCTTCCCATGATTCCTCAGCGTTTCGGCATCAAGCTCATCCCCGACCGTGGCATTGAGAAACAATTCAACACCATCAAGAGTCTCTATGCCAAGGCCGATGAGGTGATCAACTGCGGTGATGCCGGTCAGGAAGGTGAGCTCATCCAACGCTGGGTGATGCAGCTTGCCGGCGTGCGCTGTCCCGTACGCCGGTTGTGGATCTCCTCCATGACTGACGAGGCCATCCGTGAAGGCTTCAACTCCCTGAAGCCCCAGGACGACTACCAGAGCCTGTATATGGCCGGCCTCTGCCGTGCCATCGGTGACTGGCTCCTCGGCATGAATGCCACCCGTCTCTACACCCTGCGCTACGGACGCAACCGGCAGGTGCTGAGCATCGGCCGCGTACAGACTCCCACCCTCGCCCTCATCGTTCAACGCCAGAAGGAGATCGACTCCTTCGTCCCCGAGCCCTACTGGGTGCTCGCCACCGTCTACCGTGATACGACCTTCACCGCTACCAAGGGCCGTTACAACAGCAAGGAAGAGGGCGAGAAGGACTTCAGCCTCATAGAAGGAAAGCCCTTCATCATCACTGGCGTACAGAAGAAGCAGGGACGCGAGCCGGCCAAACAGCTCTACGACCTCACCTCCCTACAGGTGGACTGCAACAGGAAGTTCGGCTACTCGGCCGAGATGACGCTCAACCTGATCCAAGGCCTCTACGAGAAGAAGCTCACCACCTATCCGCGTGTCGACACCCAGTATCTCTCTGACGATATCTATCCCAAGTGTCCCGGCATCCTCAACGGTGTCAGCCAGATGACCGTGAGCGGGCAAAAGGTCTACCTGCAACTCATCAAGGACCTGGCTGCCATCTCAAAGACGCTGCCAAAGTCGAAGCGTGTCTTCGACACCTCCAAGGTGACCGACCACCACGCCATCATCCCCACGGGGCAGGTGACGGTAGGACTGAGCGATGCCGAACGGCATGTCTACGACCTCATCGTCCGACGGTTCATCGCCGTGTTCTATCCCGACTGTCAGTTCGCGACGACCACCGTCACGGGTACCGTCGCCGATGCCAACGGTCAGCCCGACAAGGATCTGAATCTGGAGTTCAAGGCCTCAGGAAAGGAGATCCTCAAACCGGGCTGGCGTGTCGTCTACGGATCGGACAATCAGAGCGACACGGAAGGCGACAGCCAGGGTGACAGCTCCCAAGGCACAAAGGCCAAGCCGCAGACTTCCATCCTGCCTCATTTCGTGAAAGGCGAGTCGGGTCCGCACAAGCCCACCCTCACGGAGAAGATGACCGTTCCTCCCAAGCACTACACCGAGGCCTCCCTGCTGCGGGCCATGGAGACAGCAGGCAAGCTCGTCGACGACGACGAGCTCCGGGCTGCCATGAAGGAGAACGGCATCGGACGTCCTTCATCACGTGCCGGCATCATCGAGACACTCTTTAAACGCCACTACATACGCCGTGAGCGTAAGAACATCGTGGCTACACCGACAGGCATACAGCTCATCGACACCATCCACGAGAAGCTCCTCACCAGCGTGGAGCTCACGGGTATCTGGGAAAAGAAGCTCCGCGACATCGAACACCATAAATACGATGCCGCCCGGTTCATCGACGAGCTCAAGCAGCAGATCACCTCCATCGTACACGATGTGATGCGCGACAACAGCGACCGGCATATCGACGGTGAGGCCGACGCCCAACCCACGCCTGCACCCAAAGGAGGTCCCCGTGGAAGCGGGAAGAAGACAGCCAAAGCGGAATAAGCCGTCACGAGCTGCCCCATGACAATAACGGCGGAGACACATCACCATCGATGTGTCCCCGCCGTCTCCATATCCTATCAATCATTATCCCAAATCAGCATTAAAAGTTTGTGATTTAATAACTTGAGATGATCTTCCTAACCATCTCCAATCCTTCCGCACTTCTTCACGAAACGCCCCCATTCTGATACGCATACCGGCGTTGCTGGTCTCGGGTTCATTCATAACCAGATAATGTAAATAGGGATTTTCCTAAAAATAATATGGATTTATGCTTGCAGAAGCATAAACGAAGCAGTAAATTTGTAACATAAAATAAATTCCAAGGAAAAAGAACATTAATCATAAAAACGAAATATTATGAAAAAGTTTACATCTATCTTCGCAACGATGATATTGGCTGTCTTGTCACTGACATTTGTCAGCTGCGACGACGATAGCTATATAGCCGATTCCCTTTGGGGAGTATGGGAAGGCGATATGTACGTAACGAGCGAATGGAACGGGCACACCTACTACTCGTCCTACTCTGTTCTGGCCTTCGACAAGGACCCCTACGAATATTCTTCCGGCACCGGCTACTGGATCGACTACTACAGCGATGCTCCACGCGACTACTATGCGAGCCACATTATATGGCAGGTGAACAACCGTAACATTGAGATCTATTCGCGTGAAGACGACACCTACTTCACCATATACGACTATTCGCTCTCTGACAACTGGTTCAGCGGTACTATCCTGAGCGAGGATGGTGATCCCATGCAGTTCAGACTGCGCAAGACATCATCGCCCAACTGGGGTGACTACGACTGGGGATGGGACAGCTGGTACGGATATCCCAACTACGCACCTTCCAAGACCCGCGCCCTGGACAACGACACCCTCAACAAGCCCGTAAGAAAGATCATGAAGAGACCGGCAGCCGAATGATAAATGTCAGCGTGCCTGTTTGGACAAGAAGTGCCGCCCTGCTGTGGAATGTCACACAGTAGGGCGGCATTGTGTTGGCAGTCTCATTATGACGCCATACTGACTTATACTGACATAGGTAGACACCCTATCAACACATAATATCTTGTCCCCGGACTCTATAAATATCATCTTATGCGGGCATCTATAAATCTGCCACGCCCTATATGGAAGAATGGCTGCCCGATAGCGGGATAAAGATGTCGGGAAAGATGGCCGGCAATAAGGAATCCATAGTGTTTTTATTTAACACACGACAGTTCGGGCATGCAGGATCCTGTGCACACCACCGGATAGGGCAAAGGACCTCCGGTGAAAATGTCCGACCTTTGCAGGCAAAAAGTACGCAATTCTCATTTTCCCCCAAAATCTGCTAAAAGACCCTGAAAAGTGCCATTTGGGACCAATAATCACTTGATTTTGGAACCAATGCTTACTTATCCCACGAACCAATGGAAATTTCTCTTCGCATCAATGGAAATATTTCATAGATCCAATGCTTACTTTTTCGAGCACCTATATCCTACCCGATAGGATGCCTGGTTGTAAAAGCCCTAAAATAGTGCTGTTTTTAGGGAGCATAATACTACTTGCCCAACGAGCATAATACTACTTGCCCAACGAGCATAATACTACTTGCCCAATGAGCATAATACTACTTGTCCAATGAGCATAATACTACTTGCCCAATGAGCATAATACTACTTGTCCAACGAGCATAATACTACTTTTAAACCTCAAAAGCCTGACTTTCTTGATTTAGTCATACCATTTTTCTCTTTATCAACCGGAATAGTAGACATCTTGCAGATCGTCATCCTAATAAAGTAGACCGCCCGGTAAAAGTTATACTATTTTGATTTACAGGCGACCATCCTGGATACATAAAATTCTGAGGCTATTGTTTGCAAAACATAATATACCCTTCCACAAACATTCGACTTTAAAAGATTTCTATTGCCTGCTAATCACCATTATAATATATAAAAGCTTTATACAGAACTGCATATCTATCGTCCAAGAGACTATTAGATACACAGCCCTTCTTATCTTGGCTTTGAATTCACTTATTTAGGATGAACAGGAATAGTTATTTGTGAAAAATGAGTATTTTCATCTAATTGAGGCATATCTGCAAGATTAATATCTGGTAAAAGAAAATCTTCTTTGTCCGGATATTCCGCCAATATCTTTTCGTCACTAATAGTAAGTCTTGAACGTATCTTCTTAAAGAATTTTATCTCTGCATATTCTATACGACTATCAGCTTCAATGGCTTTAATAGCAAGTGACACTAGCAATAACTGCTCATTTTCATCCAATTCTACTGAATTTATTTCCTTAAGATAAGACTGCAGAAATAAGCCTCCTTGTTCATTAATTTCCGCAACCCATAAGTTAAGATATTCTTCAGGATTCATATTTCTGAAAAGATCGTTTTTTACACACATATCCCTTACCATATCAACTTCTTCCGTTGCGATATCTCCATCACAAGCTATGCAACAGAAAACTGTTTTTAAGTATAATTCTTCTTTTGTCATAATTGTAATCATTTAAACTTTAAAGCCTATATGAGGTTTATCATTGGTATTTTCGTCTTCTCCATTCATTATAGCCCGAATATGCTCATATTTGCGTAATTCGTTTATACTGAGTGAAGGATGCGTATTTAAGATTGCTGTTTTCAATATATCCATTGTTATCCGACAATGTTGATGGAGTGCATTTCTTGCTGCATTATTGACTATTAGTTGTATATCCGCAGAAACATAGTTTTCTGTCATATCGGCTAAAGATTGGTAGTCTAGTCCGAAATCATATGGACGCTTTTCGAGATACAACTTAAATAATGCCATTCGAGCCTTTTTATCAGGCACACCTATATAATATTTCTTGTCTAAACGTCCTGCACGCAGAATTGCCGGATCTATCATAGTTGGATAATTAGTTGCCCCAATAATGAAAACTCCTTTTTCTCCGGTTCTATCCATCTGCGCCAACATCTCATTTACAGCGCTCTTTGACATCTCGTGGACATTTGCATCATCACGGTTTGGTACGAGCTCATTCATCTCATCAATAAATATCACTGTTGGCGCATTAGCCTCTGCTTCTTTAAACATCTTAGCTATATTCTCTTGTGTCGCATTGACATAACGACTCTTCAGAGTCGCCGGTGTAATACACATAAAGTTGAAACCTACCTCCTCTGCAAAATGCTTTGCGAAGAAAGTTTTACCACAACCAGGAGGTCCATAAAGCAACATCCCATTTGGTATAGTGACACCATAACGATGGTATTCTTCAGGGTTATGGAGAGGCTCTATAACCTCTTCTATCATTTGTTGTTTCAAGTCCTCCATACCAGCTATAGCAGCAAATCCTTCTCCTGTTTTCTTTTTAAACGCAACACTAGATACGTTATTTGATTGCTGCTCAGAGAAAACCTTATGCTTTGTTGGCTGACGTTCAATTTTTATCTCACCTTTAATAGCCTTTATAAACTCGTCTGCTGTTTGAAACCTATCCTCTGCATCATAACTCAATGCCTTAGCAACTACATTTAATAGTTGATCATCGAGTTCATATTTATCTACTTTTGATAGTTCAAGTTCCTTATCTCTTTCATCTAAAATACAATTTATAAGCTCCTGTCCCTTATTTCTTGATGTTTCTACAAACCATGGTAATTTTCCATAAAGAAGATGATATATCATTACACCAACTGAATACAGATCCGTTTGAACGGAACAAACACCAGAGAAACGCTCTGGAGCAAGATAGAATGGATTTAGTTCGTACAAATTAGGCTTACTGGGGGCCTGATTCAAAAAACGAGCATTCCCAAAGTCTATCAATTTCAAATCGCTCAAATCACCAACAAGATTTAGCAAAACATTTTGTATCGTTACTTCATTATGAATGATTGGAATGGCCTGAGAATGTAAAAACGACAATGCAGACAATACAGAGATTGCAATTGTCTTAATCTCATATACACTAATGTCGCCATTACGGATTATTCTTTGTGACAATGTCTCTCCACTTACGAACTCTGTCACGAACCAAGCAAATTGGCCTCCATTCATCATAATATTACCAGAATCTATAAATTGGCAAAGATTATGGTGATGGAGTTGTTTAGCTATCTCCACTTCTATTACTCGTCCGTTATCGTCTATCTGATCATAATTAAGTTTTGAGTAATTAATAAGTTTCAAAAAGTAGATCTTACCATTTGTATTTTTAACACGATAGGTTTCCGCATAAGAACTTTGCTTATGCGGAAACACTACCATATATGAATCGATTCTATCGTTTTTCTGAAAATGCATAAAACATATTTACTATTTCAGCAATCCACCAGCATTAATTGCTTCATCATTCGGCATAAGTTCTATCAAGCTACATACTATAGGACGAAGTTTGTTGGCTGTTGGTTGATTGTTCATTTCTTCTAATCCTTTATTTATAAGTTGACGGGCTCGTGAAGAATCTTTCCAATTAATTGTGTCAAAGCGACTATGACAATCACGGATAAGCCCCATACACTGATATACCAAAGTGAGATGAACGAATAAACTACTGATTTGATCTAAGACTTCGCGTCCAAGTTTAGCATCTTGTACTCGAATCACATTGTCAACTTGACTACGAATTTCGTTAACCAATTGAGCCGATTTGTCATTACCTAATTCATTCTGAGCTTTCTCCAATCTATCAAACTCTTCTCGAAGTTCTTTTTCAACACGCTGCCATTCCGTTTCATCGTCCAATTCTTCTATCTTACGAAGTAACTCCTTTAAGTTGGACTGTGCCCGCATCGGATCACTTCCGCTTGAGGCCAATTCTTTTATCGAATCAAGTTCTTTATTCAAATTCTCAACAGAAATGCCAGAGAAAGACAATGTTTCTATACTTCGTTGAGCAGGGCCTAATTCTTTATTTACCCACAAAATGGCATCCTCAGAAGATTCACGCTTGCTTAAATCAAGCTCTTTCTTGACTGTGAAGTCAACAGATGGGAAATACACTTCCATCGTCATCATCTCTGAAGAATCCACATGTAGAGTAATTTCCACATCAGAATTTTCAGGAATGAACTGTTCTACATCATCACCTGTAACAACAACATTTGATATTTGTGTATTTAATGCAGCTGTTTTTCCTTCTGCTTCTAACCCTGATACTTGATAAACAGGAATTGATAGTATATCAGTAGAAACACCAGGTCGCAATGCTTGTGTCGTTTTCCGATCTGGTACAATGCCAACTGCTGGCAATGGCTTGTTCTTTTCCAGTCCTTTGGCTGGCAAGAATACACCACGTTTCTTTACATCATTGTAAACTGCAATACCTATATTATAAGGGAGTGGCGCTGCACCAACTTTGACACCTTGAATAATAGTAAATTCTGAAGGAAATATCTCGACTGTATTACCATGTTGATCATAAGCTTTTATATTAAAAGTATTAGGTTTCCCTTCAAGTAAGAAAGCCTCTATCACATTACCACTTATATCTATAGAAGTCCTGTCGCTTCTCCATGCTCCATCAGTGCGTTGAAATTCAATAGAAAGTTCTTTAGGGCAATTACTTCCAGTTTTTTCATCGTCTATGCTAACACTGACCCATTCGGAAGACTCAACTGATGTTGATTCATAACCGATTTGCAGAAATACTACATTTGATTTTGCTTCCTTTCTTATTTCTTCCTCATCGATCTTAGCGTCAATGGTAGAAGCATAAAGAGCCGCTCCGCGGGCAACAGCTGTCATAGGATTAATGCTGGTATCTACGTTTGAAGTAATCTCTTCTTTTAGCATTTCGCGAATAATTGGAGAATAAGTCGGGCCACCAACAAGAATGAGCGATGATAAGTCTTCTCCACCTAAGCCATTTCGATCCAATAGATTTTTGCAAATGTTGACGGCTTTCTGATACTGCTCACTAATTGCATCTCTCAATTGGTCTTTAGTGACTGTCACTTCGAGGTCTATTTCTTCCCCGTTATCATCTTTTCCCAAATTTAAGTTACGATCATAAGTAGAATAGTCCGTACTATCTGCAAAAGACAATGCAATCCTCATTTCCTCTGCCGGGCCTTTTAAGCCATCCATTAAAGCCTTCTTTTTCCACTCTACTGTCTCGTATGAAGAAAGGTTATAATCCTCTCTAAGACTTGGCAAAAGAATCTTGTTAACTACAGCTTCATCAAGATTCTTACCACCAAGATAGTTGTCTCCTTCAGTATCAAATACCGTCAAGATTCCATCTTCAACTTTTACCAATGCAGCATCAAATGTACCACCTCCGAAATCAAAGACTAACCATTTTCCATCTTTCTTTTCACATGACAATCCGTATGCCATACATGCTGCAATAGGCTCCTGTAATAATTCGCACTGCTTGAAACCGGCAAGTTTTGCAGCTTTCATAGTAGCATCCTTTTGTATCGCAGTAAACATAGCTGGTACAGTAATAACGACAGAATTGACCGCCTCATCATTGATAAGACTCTTCAACTCTTTTAGGACCTCTGCAGAGAGCTCCTCTGGGGAATAACTTTCCTTAGGCATATTCTCATTAGAGTATCTTTTGTCTGAACCCATTTCGCGTTTAAACTCCAGATAACCATATTCTTTAGGGGGTTCATTCTTGCTTAAAGCTGCAATAGCATCAGAATACACAGAATTCTTCGCACTCACACCAATACGCAAAGCGCGTTCTCCCTTCTTGTTTCTTGAAAAATAAACACAAGAAGGTAACGTATCCATTAAATTTTTGGTTTGCTTAATAACAGACTCTCCGTTCTCCATTCTGGCAATAGCCGAGTTTGTAGTTCCGAGGTCTATACCATAGTCTATTTTGATTCTTGCCATAACTATATAGTATTTTTAAATATTTTGACTTACCACGATCTCTGCAGGTTGTATCATCTTACCATTATAATTTACTTGCATTTTTATCATACCTGTGATTATTCGCTTACCTTCCGGCAAATTTTCATCCGGAACAAATCTTGCCTGAACTTGCATTCCATCGTTATATTCTTGCCCTAGTAAACTGATAATCTCATATCCATTAGCACGTACATTATTGATCATTCGATCTTTAGCTTGGACAAGCTGTTTGTAACCTTTTACAGATTTGTCCATTTTTGAAAGGTTTGTCTCTATTCTTGCTATTTCATTGGCAAGTTTTACTACGAGAGTATGATCTGGTTCACCCACTACTTTGCTTACTGACGAATTTGACGCTTCTATTTGCTTTTGCACAATAGCAAGCAATTGATTGTCTAATTTTACGGATTCTTCTTGCATCCTTGTTTGAACGGATTGCAATGAGTCTTGAGCTTTTCGCACATCATCTATTGTTGAGGTACCAGATTTGATGCGTTTCGTCAGTCGATAAGCCACACCTACAACAATAGTAAGGAATATTATTACAACTATAACACCCCACAAAGTGCGGGCTTGCAGCATGTCTTGATTAGCTTGAACATTTTTATCTGTTGCGTCAATTTTTCCATTTATTTTCTTTCTGTCTATAGATTGTACCTCATTCAAAGACTTGCATATATTTTGTAAGCTATCTATTATTGAATATAGTGCTGTATTTTCATTGTTGAGAGATTCTATCTTACGTTCACTCTCTTTCTGTTTTTCTACTAATTTACGCAAATTATTATCTGCACTTACTTGCTTTTTTTGTACAATAGACAATTTTTCTTCTAAAGATCTAATCTTATCTACGTCATTTATGGACTTAGCGCATACTAGCTGACAATTCATTGTTGCAAGCGCCATTAATATAAATAATTTCTTCATACTTTTACTATATACGAAATTTAACATAATTACTTAAAGAGCAAACCAAATATAAAAATTATTATACCTATTATAATAAAGACAAAACATCCGCCTGAACAACTATCACTGAAACTCGAATTATTCGCAGATGTTGGTTCACTGCGTACAGGTTCTTTTGGGGAAGTAGTTGAGTGAAAAGGAGGAACACCTAATTGACCACATAGTCCCTTTAATATAGATCTATTCTTATTGTATCTATTGGTCTTATAATCAGTTTCCATATCAAAGCTATCCATTATCACCATAGCCTTCCATGCCTCTTCCAATACAGATTTAATACGTGACAATCCAAGAATAGCTGTCAACGTAGCATTTGGATCACTTTTATCCACATTAAGAACAGTTTGAGCTTCATTTACCTCAGCTATAACATTATTAAGGGCATTGCCGACAACTAATGTTGAAAGCTTAAGATAATAAACATTCGCTACACCAAGTTTTCGCTTTATACTTATGAGATAAGGTCTAGTATTATTCAGCAATGTAACAGCATTACATATTTTACCAGACATCAAACGGTACTTGCGCAATTCCTCATAAATAGTTCTATATTCTACAAAGATTTCTGAAGGAGGTAAATTATCTATAATATTCTGAAGTATATCAACATTTTCTTTACATCTGTCCTTAGCGACTTTCCCAACTACAATACTTTGCGCATATTTCTGTAACCTCATGGCTTTGTTTGCAGCATCAGGTTGTTCTTTTGAATCATTATAGTAGTCAATACCACATTGCAAAATTTCAAGTCCAAGTTTATCTGCAATCATTTGATATTGCAAGTCTGTTGTAGAAAGAAATTCCTTCAGTTGCAAAAGCGTATCACTCGTATCTCTTTGCAACTTTTCTCCTGCATCTAATCTTGCATTTGCCCCCTTTCCTCTAGACTTCTTTGCCACATTAATGGCATCTTGTATACTATCAATAAGAGGATTAATAGATTTTTCTACTATATGATTTTTCCATATACTATTTGTTATAACAGGAAACAGTTTACTTGTCCCCACATCCTCACATAATATATCAAGAAAAGAAAAAATCAAATTTGAAACATCTATGTTTTTATCTGTTCCTACAATAGCAGACGTTAATTTGCTCACATATGAAGTGTTTGCATATAATGTTTCTGCAAGAGCAATAACACTAGCATAATCATCACGTATTAATGCACAAACGATACGGTTCTGTAAAGATGATGCACTTTCTTTCTTCTTCCATATTTCCTCAGCTCTTGCAATTTCACCTGCAATAAGATGGTTTAAAGCTACGTTATCTAATGGCGTAATCTTTACAAACCAAAATTGCGCGTAGAAAATTTGATCCTTAGGTAAAGTGAGTTTAGCTTCAGCATCAGCGATCGAAGATTCGGTACGATCAATAGAAGAGAAATATTGAGGCAAATCCAATGGAAACGAGACGGGCTTGCCCACTTTTAAAAAAGCTTTCATACGATTGTGGTTAGCCAGCCTCTCCTTTATAGGAGAATTTGAATAAACTCCTAACAGACGATACGGATTATTTTGTAATATATTCATTCTAATTCCGTTAACAAATCAAGCCAACAGACTCCTTTGTCGACGAAATCTACTTATAAATAAATACATACAAAAAAGCGTGGAGTCTATCCTGTCACCCGTTCCACGCCATAAAGGCCTTCGCATTGCCCTGATTGTCGAAACGAGCAACGCC
>ERZ827043.890-NODE-890-length-34900-cov-13.389956_pt1 | contig 34900 bp, 29 predicted proteins | sample MGYA00519923_ERZ827043 | MGnify/ENA primary metagenome ERZ827043 (study PRJEB31778, sample SAMEA3449251) | human gut metagenome | biome: human gut; feature: human-associated habitat; material: faeces | place: United Kingdom | collected 2010/2012 ... | reverse complement strand
CATACCACAAAGGTAACAAGACTAATTTTATCAACCTACTTTTTACGTTGACCCGTATATCCTGGACAAGGACCGTACAAAACCGGACGACGTGACAAGGGCACTACAACTGAAGGCCAACAGCGATGCCTTCATGAAGTATTTGCACGACAGGATAATGGAGCACGTCAACAAGATAGACGAGTACATACGTCCTTATGTCTTTATGTATGGGATTGGCAACATCTATCCATACCTGAGAACAAGCAATCTGCTGAACAGGTACGAACCGTACAACAGATCAGAAAGATATAAGATTATACTCTTCTATCCTGGAGACCAAAGCGGTTCCTCCTTTAATCTTTTTGGAGATCTCGAAGATAACCATACATACAGAGCAATAGTTTTAATGAATGAATAGCCACTATTATGATACTAGAACAGTTATACAAGAATGATATTTCTCGCCCGTTGAATCCGGCGGTGTCAGTAACAGACAATAACGAATCGACTGTTAAGGTCGAGATTGAAGAATACGTATTTACGGATGAAATCCTTAATGGCCTGTTTCATGTCCTTAACGCAGTGAGGAACCGAAGAGTCAGCCATTCCGGAATATGGATCAACGGATACTATGGTTCCGGTAAATCACATTTCATGAAGTATCTGAACTTCTGTCTCGTTCCAGAGCATAGGGAGCAGGCTCTGAATCGCATACTAGATGCTGTCGAGCATGATTTTGATCCGCTGACGAAGCAAGCCAGCAAACTTGAACCGACTCTCGCCGACTTCAGGGATCTTGTTGAATGGTTGAAGAAAGCGGACATTGATACTGTCCTTTTTAACATCGGCGACAAGATAGGCGACGACACGAACAGCCGTACAACTTTTGCAAAGGCGATATGGGAAGAGTTTAACGGATTCAGAGGGTATCATAAATTCAGTATCGCTCTTGCGCAATATCTTGAGAAACCCCTTCAGGATATGGGAAAGTATCAAGCATTCAAGAATGCACTTGCGGAAGACGGATTCGACTGGGATAAGGAAGCTGAGACACTTGCGATCACAGAACTTGACTATGTTATGGATAAAGCAGCTGAAGTCGCTGACTTCTCGACAGACGTCATAAGGGAGCAGATTGCAAGGAATGCTGTGGATGCGACACCTGAAAAGCTCAGTGAAGAACTCAAAAAGTATGTTTCCACAAAGGGGGAAAACTATCGTCTCCTATTTTTCATCGATGAGGTCAGTCAGTTCATTGGATCTCGTCAGGAACTTCTGTTGCAAATGCAGCAAATTGTCACGACCATAGCCAAGGACTGCGACAAGAAAGTATGGGTAGGCTGTACGGCCCAGCAGGATCTCTCCGAGGTTCTGGACACTTGCCGTATCACTGATACTTCGGATCAGTACGGAAAGATTCTCGGTCGTTTTGAGACACGCGTCGCCCTGCAGGGAACAAATACCGAGTATATAACTCAAAAGCGTATTCTTGATAAGGATGAGGACGGTGTTGCTGAACTGGGTAAGTTATATGACAGAAAGAGAACCGCTATCGAGTCTCAGTTTGATCTTCCCACCGGCTATCGCAAGTATGCGACAAAAGAAGATTTCATAAACTACTATCCTTTCGTGCCTTATCAGTTCCAACTGATCATGAATGTGTTCGATGCATTTGTTGCCTTGTCCTATGTCGATACGGAAGTCAAAGGAAATGAACGTTCCGTTTTGAAAATCACTCATAAGACGGCGCAGGATCACAAGAACGAGCAGGTAGGTCAACTCATTTCCTTTGATATGATGTTCTCGTCAATGTTTGCTGCAGGTCTCAAACATGACGGACAGAGAGCCATCAAGAACGCAAATGCCATTGTTGCGACATATGAAGACAAGGCATTTGGACAGAGGGTGGTCAACCTCCTCTTCATGCTATGCAACATAAGCGACAAAGACAAACTCCTCTTTCCGGCGACTTTGGACAATATCGTGACACTCATGATGACTGAAATTGACCAGAATAAACTGGAATTAAAGGAGAAGATTGAAAAGGTGCTTGTATACCTCGTTGAAAACAGTGTCGTCCGTGTTCAAAGCAAAGAAGGCAAGGCTGATGTCTATTGTTTCCTTACCGAGGAAGAATCCGAGGTCAACAGACTCATCATCAGCCAGAACCCGAATGCCAATGCGGTCGTAAATGCATTGAAGGGTATCTTTGGAAAATATATTATCGTAAGCAACCGTGAGATGTATATTGGTAATCCGTTGTCGATTGGTCTAGCAATCAACGACCGATTCGTAATGGGACAGTCCAATTCAAATCTTATTGTCGAGTTCAAGACGGATGCTTCAGATACGAATCTTCAGACTTTTGCTTTCAGGAACGAGCCAAAGAGAATGGTTTATTTTCTTGTGAATGATTATGGCGCAAACCGTAAGCTTAGAAATGAGTTCTTCTGGTACTGCAAGGTTCAGGAGTATTTGAGCCAGTATGCGTCAAATTCATCCGAGCAACGTACTAAGACGAACAACGAATTCCGTACCAGAGCTGCCGAGTTGTTGAATAGCAGTATCTATCCTGAATTCTGTAAGATTCTTGACACCTGCCCTGTCGTGGTCGGTCAGAGCGTTCTATCTGCAGGTATTCTTGGATCCAGAAAAGGAACCGAGCGATTTAAGACTGCACTTCAGGAACAGTGTAAGTCAGTATATCCTTGCGCATCCTATGTTTCAGGTCAGAATATCCCGGCAACAGCTGATGCTTTGAAAGCTAAGATCCTTAGGCCGATAGAACCTAACGAGTACAGTGCTATAAATCAACTCACTGATGCCGAGCAGGAAATCGAGAACCGTCTCAACCGGCAACCTGGGGACATGGTTCTTGGCGATCTGCTGGCTTGGTTCAATCAGGCTCCATATGGTTGGAACGAGATTGCGACAGCATATTTTGTCAACGAGCTTGTCCGTCGTCATAACAGGGCATTCTCATACAAGGGCAATCCCAATGTTGATAAAAAGACATTGGCCGAACAGATACTTAGAGACAGGAACAGTTTCACCATCACACCTGCACGTCAGATAAGTCAGCAACTTGTTCAGGACTTCACTAAGGCATGGAAAGATATCTTCAATGACTTTTCCAAGTCGTACCCTCTTGACAGTTCTGAACTGTTCAACATCTGCCATAATGATTCCGATTCACCACTCATTACTATTCAGAAGAACTATTCCGAAACTTCCGGAAAGTTGAGAAGCAATCATGCGGGTTCTTTGGCTGAAGAACTAGATAGAATGGTTTCAAGAGTCAGAGACGAGTGGTTTGCGGAACGTGATCCTGAGAAATTCTTCAGACTGGTCGTTGCACAACGAGAAGAGAGCATGAAAATGATGGATAGATGCAAGACAATTATCCAGTTTGCTTCAGGTCCGCAGATGGCAGCATTCAACAAATTCTATGAGTACGTCGAAAAGAACAAGGACAATTTTGATTTCATTTCCGACGATGAGGGAATAAAATACGTCAAAGATTTGAAAGGAATTCTTTCAGAGACGGATCCGATAAACAATCTGCCTATATACAAGAAGCGGGTGGATGCGTTAAACAGGAAACTTGGTGACATCAAGAGCGTTTTGTCCGAGAAGATTCGTACTGCATATTCTGACGTGTTGGATGAACTCGAACAGTATGCGATATCTGTTGGCGTTTCTTTCGACAAGTCGTCATTCAGGAATTTTGTGGATGCAAAATGCACCACTGATAATCTCTATGCGCTCAAGAGCAATGCAAATGTAGATGGCTTCCGTGACAAGCAGTTGGAGGACATTAACAATAGAATTCCAGTGACTTTATCATCTGTAGATCCCGAGACGCCGATTCCGGATAAGCCTCTGCCAAAGAAGATCAAACGCATTGCAGCTAAGGATATTTGCAAGGCGAAGAGGATTACGAGTATTGAAGAACTTAATGCTTATGTCGATTCTATCAGGCAGAACCTGATAGATGCTCTCGGAGACAATGACGAGATTCGTGTTTTATAATTTGGAAAGTCAATATCAATGAATACTGCGCCACTCAAGAGCTTTGCGATTCAGTCGCGTAATATACTGAAGCAAGGCGTATTAAATAAAATACTGGAACTTGGTTTCGATTTGGAGGGAAACGTACGTGTAAGTGATCCCTCAAGAATTCAAGGTGGATCCATATTTATGGATCAAATTAAGGATGAAGGGTTTTATGAGGCTTGGATGGAACTGAAATCCAAGATTGTCGCTCATGGAATCAAGGAAGTTTGTGAGGAAGCCGCATACACTTGGTTCAACAGGATGATTGCCATCCGCATAATGCAGAAGAATCATTTCATCGAACCGGTGATGGAGTATGTCAATGATGAGTCCAGAGTACCCGTGATCGTGGCACAGGCAAGGGCAGGAAGGATCACGATTCCTCTCAAAGCAAGTGTTGCGGAATCGCTTAACAGGCTTCTAGCAGACCCGACTCGTATAGATGAGCAGTTTAAACTTCTGATAGAAGCATTTTGTAAATCCAATCCGGTGATATTCAACTGCTTTGGAGGTATAGAAAAATTTGTTTCCATTCTTCTTCCTGATAATATCCTCTCAAAAGGGGGCTTTGTGGATTTATTGAACAGCACATCTTATCTTACCGATGAGGATTATACTAAGTCGGAACTGATAGGATGGTTATATCAGTTCTATATTTCCGAGAAAAAAGACGAGGTGTTCGCCAGCAAGGCAAAAGTTGCGAAAGAGGACATTCCTGCCGCCACGCAGATTTTTACACCTAACTGGATTGTGAAATATATGGTCCAAAATACCATTGGACGCATATATCTGGACAATAATCCGGATTCTCCACTGGGCGATACCATGGAGTATCTCGTAAAAAATGACGAACGGACATCTGATGATGACATATTGAAGATAGACGACATTATCGACTACAAGATGATTGACCCTGCTTGTGGTTCGGGACATATCCTGAATGAGGGATTTGATCTTCTGTATGATATGTACATGGATGAGTTCTATTCTCCTAGAAATGCAATCGAAAACATTTTCAGGAAAAACCTCATAGGCATTGACATAGACACTCGTGCCAAGCAGTTGGCGACATTTGCTCTTTTGATGAAAGCGGCTCAGAGGGACCGTTCTTTCCTGGATGCCAAGGTTATGCCTAGGGTTCTCGATATGCCTGAACCATTTGAATCATTATCGCATGAAGGTACATTGGAGAGTTACCTGCCACATTATTTTCTGGGGGCCGATTCAGAGACAATCAAAGAGACCGCAGACGCATTCGAGCTGTTAAGGCAATCCAAGAATCTTGGCTCCATAATGAAGTTCGAGATATCTGATACCACCAGGTACAAAATAGAGGCAAGAACCGCCGAATGGAAGAACTCAGACTTTGTACCCGATGCGATTAAGGTCGTACTTCCATCAATGGATTTGATACTTGCTCTTACGGATAAGTATACGGCTGTAGTGGCTAATCCGCCGTATATGGGAGGCGGCAATATGAATAAGGAACTCAGCAGTTATGTTGAATCCAATTACAAGGACGGAAAAGCGGATTTGTTTTCCGTATTCATGCTGTTGTCTGAAAACCTCCTTGTCGAGAATGGAAAGTACGGAATGATCAATATGCAGAGTTGGATGTTTCTTTCATCTTTTGAGAGACTTAGAGAATATGTTATTAAGTCTTTGCACATCGATAATATGCTACACCTCGGTCCTCGAACATTTGATGAGTTGAGTGGCGAAGTGGTGCAGAATACAGCTTTTGTGGTGACAAAGCATTCTCCTAAAGAGTTGGAATATGGAGTTTATTATCGTCTAGTGGATGGTAAAAACTGTACAGAGAAACAAATAATGTTCTTATCAGATACCAATAGGTATGACAATGTGTCGCAAAGGAATTTCGAGAAGATTCCTGGATGTCCGATTGGATATTGGGTGAAGGATAATATTCTTAAATCTTTCTCATCACAAAAACTTGGAGCCATCACTTTATCTGATGGTCAAATTCTCACAGGAGATAACACTCGTTTCTTACGCCTTTTTTGGGAAACGGATTCCAGAAAGACCGGTGTCTTTTCAGGAAAGAAATGGACATTGATGGCAAAAGGTGGAGGTTATAGAAAATGGTATGGAAATATCATTGATACTGTAAATTGGTCACCAGAAGCACGTGAATTTTACAAAAAGAATAAAACGGCACGAATTCTGGATTCAAAATATTGGTATAGAGAAGCTGTCACCTGGGGCGTCATATCTACAGTACATCCCAGCTTTAGATTATTGCCAGAAGGATATTTATTCAATAAAGGAGGCTATTCAGTTTTCTTTAATAATGATGATAACAAATTCCCGATAATTGGTCTTTTGAATTCTCGTTATTCAGAATACATCCTAAGTTTGATAAATCCTACTCTATCAACGACCATTAGTGATGTTCAAAGTATTCCATGGATATTGCCAAACAATTATAGAAATGATATTGAGAAGTTATCGCGGAGCAATATTTACATTTCAAAAGAAGATTGGGATGCCCACGAAACTTCATGGGATTTCCAGTGCAACGAATTGCTGTCTATTGACTCCGACGCCTACATAGATAATATCAATTACGAAATCGAGAAGCATTTCGAGGAAACGGGCGAGCATATTTGCATCGACCCTGCTGCACCACAATTTGACAGTCTTAAATGGCGCATGGAGCAATACAAGACGAAATGGGAGCGCAATTTCATGCAACTTCACAAGAATGAAGAGGAACTGAATCGCCAGTTCATCGACATCTACGGTTTGCAGGATGAACTGACTCCCGGTGTTCCATTGAATGAAATCACAATCCTCCAGCAAGGCGAGATTTCCATAGAGAATAATGCTATTGTATGGAACGACGACGTCATTATCAAGCAACTGATAAGTTATGCTATCGGATGCTGGATGGGCCGCTACCGTCTGGATAAGCCAGGGCTCAATATCGCATACTATCCAGAGGACAAGGAAATCTGTTCATATAAATATTATGGCAAATCGTTCACTATCGATGATGATGGCATAATCCCTCTCATGGGTGGTCAGAATCCTTTCGAAGACGACAATGCCATTCAGAAGATGGTGAACTTTGTTCACATCGTTTTCGGTGATGAGCGTCTTACTGAGAATCTTAATTTTATCGAACATAGCCTCGGGAAGAGCATCGAGGATTATCTGACAAAGGACTTTTGGAAAGATCACAAGAAGATGTATCAGAACCGACCTATCTACTGGTTATTCAGTTCTAAGAAGGGTGCGTTCCAAGTACTCGTATATATGCATCGAATGAATCCTTATACGGCTGAGAAGGTTCGTACCAAGTATCTTCTTCCATATATCGAGTATCTGCAGACTCGCATTCAACAGGATAATGAACGTGGTGCAGATCTCACCACAATTGAGAGAAAAAACCTCACAAAGATGGAAGCGGCTCTTGTCGAATGTCAGGAATATCACGACAGACTCCACTCCATTGCTGACAAGCAGATTAATTTCGATCTTGATGACGGCGTCGTAGTGAACTACGCTAAATTTGGTGACGTATTGGCAAAGATTAAGTAAAATGATACAAGATAAGATCTACTCATATTTTGACGGAAATCCGCAGCTGCATGTGCTTTTCATATTTGACAGTATGGGGTACATTGCAGCTGAACTCGAGGGGCTGGACTGGAGGCCTAACTACCATTTGAAGATATTCCTTGGAGATTGGTTCACAGTCAAATATCGACTTGCACATGATTGGAAAGACGAGAAGATTATTCTCGTATTCAAGGAGGTGCCAGACCCGTCCACTGGCGACGCTGACTCTTCGTTCCCGCTTTATGGTGAAATGAAAGCCAACATGGTTTATAACGAAGAGGATTATGTCGCCTTTATGCAACTGAAGGGCATTAAATCCAATTTTGCTCCTTTTATTTCTCGTCATGTTGCAGAGATGCAGATGACTAAATATGACAGGATTCTTTCAGAGTACTACTCTCCAGGTGTGTTTTCCGTTGACATATGCAATAGGGCGTTAATTTCCGGTTACATGGGGATGTCAAAACTCTTGTCCTGGGAGGATATCCTCATCAAACTCGTATGCCTGTGTGGTATAGAATCCGAATCGGGCAAACGTGATACGTTTATCCGCCTGTTGAAAAACAATACGGATGCTTTGACAGCCTTGTCCGAAAAGATGGTCTCCATAGCAGGCTATCCTATCAACATTGAGACGGATGCAAGATTGAATAAATTTGCGGAATCGTTCAAGTATAATGCAATAATTCAAGGAATTCCAGTCGTAGCTGCCGATGACTACAAAGGGTACAGGATAGACGATGCCGTAGTCCTTCAGAGGCTTAACAGCCTTCGTGAATATGCGACAGGACATTCAATATTGGCTGACCAGTTCATGACCGCTATCAGCAATCTGACATCTTCAATCAAAGAGGAGAACATAATCAAATGGTATGGGCCGGATGCCGAGTATTCTTTTGTCACGGAGGCTCTCTGTTATCCCGTCATCAAAAGTCTTGTAGAAGAACGGGCATTCATTGCGCCTGTAGAGATTAACAAAAGACTACGCTCGTTGTCTTTGCGTCTTCCGGTGGACTCCAAGCTGCAGCCTGTAATCAGTTTTCTGTCAAATGCCTGCTATATGCTTGAGAAAATTCAAGCGATGGGAACTTACAAATTGAGGACACCTCTTGATTATGTAAACAAATACACAACAGAATTCTATCTGGTTGACACCTACTATCGTTTTTCCGTGGACGTATTCTCCGACATAGAACCGATTATTCCAATCTATGATTGTATACTCTCGTTCAAGAAACAGCTGGATGACGAATACTCCAAGCAATGCAACCTCTTCAATCTGGAATGGATTAATTGTGTCAATGAAAGCGGCGTCTCATTATCAAAAATGGAAGGCGTACTTCATCAACAGAACTTCTACGATGACAAGTTGAAAGGTGGCAATGTCAAGAGAGTAGTTGTCATCAGCGATGCACTTAGGTATGAAGTCGCAGTAGAAATACTTAACGGACTTGGGAAGGACAGACACGATGCCAAGTTGGAATCGGCTCTATCTATTCTTCCTACTGAAACAAAATACAGCAAGGTTACATTGCTGCCGCATAAATCCCTCCAATACAATGAGGGAACGTTGATGGTCGATGGTGAAGACCTGAACTCTATTGATAAGCGCAGCGCTCATTTGAAGAAATATGAGCCGAATGCCTTATGTGTGGACTACAATGAACTTGACAAGCTGTCTTCAACTCAGAAACGAGAACTTTTCAAGAGCCCTTTGGTATATATTTTCCATAATACAATAGATTCCATTTCTCACGACAATCCAGCGAAGACAACCCGGGCTTGCAAAGAAACCGTTTCCGAAATCAAAAAACTGGTGCCGTCTCTTCACGCGACATATAATGTAGCGAACGTCTATGTAACAAGCGACCATGGTTTCCTTTTTAATGACATCAGGTTCGAAGAAAAGGACAAACATAAAATAGCTGACACATACGATGAGCGTAAGACAAGATATTATATCACTGATGATAATTCTCCAGTACTTGGAATTTCAAAGTTTCCTATGGAGTCTGTATCAGCCATGAGCGGTTCAGGCAAGTATGTAGCTGTACCTGATGGGACTAATAGGCTATATGCAGAAGGCGGCGGATATGAGTTCGCGCATGGAGGCGCTTCACTGCAGGAGATGATTATACCGATTTTATACAGCCACAACCAGAAGGAGGGCGCGAAGCCTAAAGTTGGCATGACTCTCATTGGTTCCGCTCTCAGCATCATATCAAGTCGGTTAAAATTCAATCTAATTCAGGATCAGGCTGTCTCTGAAGACTATCGTGAGAGGACAATCGTGTGCGGCATATATGAGGGGAAGGATCTTCTCACAACAGAGAAAGAAATTCTCCTTAACAGCAGTGACGTTAACCCTCAGAACAGATTATCAACAGTGGAACTTGTTCTCAGCAAATCCCCAGCAGGCGGTTTGCTTGAATTGAGAATATTCGATGTGGAAGATAAACTCAATCCTATTGCAAAGGCGACGGTAACGAATAAGACTTTAATCGAACAGGACTTTTAATAATATGACGCTTCAAGAAAAAATATTGGAAGCCTTCCAGGGGAAGGTCGTTAGAAAGGATTTGGCATTTCAGGTCAAAGGAAATCTTCCGGTACCGACGTATGTTCTTGAATACTTGCTGGGACAATATTGTGCCAGCGACGACGAGCAGATAATCGAAGAAGGGCTTGAGAAGGTAAAGACCGTGATTCGCAACAACTATGTGAATAGGGCGGATGCTGAGATTGTTAAAGGAAAGATCCACGAGGCTGGAAGGTATCGTGTCATTGATAAGGTTTCTGTTTCATTGAACGAAAAAATGGATTGCTATGTTGCGTCCTTTGCCAACCTCGGATTGTCCGGAATTCCAATAGCTACAAATTACGTTACGGCTAACGAGAAATTGTTGTCTGGAAATGGCGTATGGTGTATCGTGACAATCGGATACATACCTGGAGAAGACATTAAGATTCATTGGGAAATTCAGACGCTGAAGCCTATCCAGATTTCAAACGTGGATATTCAGGAATATATAGCACAGCGGAAGAAGTTTACCACAGATGAATGGATTGACTTCCTCGTGCATACGGTAGGTCTCAATCCGGAAAAACTCAATCGGAGGGAGAAATTCATTGTCTTGGCCCGTCTGATGCCTCATATCGAGAATAACTTCAATTTCATGGAACTGGGCCCTAAGGGCACGGGCAAGTCTCATGTCTTTCAGGAACTTTCTCCTTATGGCGTCCTTGTCAGCGGCGGAGACGTCACTTCTGCACGTCTGTTCGTGAAGATGTCCGGGAACAAGGAAATTCTCGGACTCGTAGGTTATTGGGATGTGGTAGCATGGGACGAATACGAGCAGCAGAAAGGAAAGTCCGTTGATCCGGTACTCATAGACACGATGCAGAACTATCTGGCAAACAAATCCTTCAATCGTGGCGGCAACCCACACGAGGCCAGCGCTTCAATAAGTTTTGTTGGTAACACGAAGCATACCGTCAGCTATATGCTTGAGCATTCTCATCTGTTCGAGTCAATTCCCACTGCATTTATAAAGGGGGCATTCCTTGACCGTATTCATCTGTACAATCCCGGATGGGAGGTGAAGATGTTGAAAAAGGACAGTTTCAGTTCCGACTATGGTCTCATAACTGATTATATCGCCGCGATACTTCATGAGCTTCGCAATATTGATTATTCGGGAGACCTTAAGAAGCATGTCAAGTTTGACGGATCACTTTCGGAAAGAGACCATCTTGCAATCCGCAAGACTTTTTCAGGTATGATTAAACTGTTGTACCCTGACGGAAATTACACTTGTGATGAGGCGTTGGAGATTATAGACTTCGCCGCTGAATGTCGTAAGCGAGTAAAAGATCAGCTTTATATCATCGATGAAACATTCAATGCAGAACCGGCAAAATTTGAATATCAGGTATTAAAGACTGGAGACACGAGGCTTGTGAAGACCTTGGAAGAATTGAACTATCGACCACAGTCTGATGAAATCAGGGTCGAGGAAAGAGCATCCATGCAAATGGAACCTGAAATTCAAGAGAGGCAAAAGCGTCAAATCGCTAGTGGTTGCTCGCTGGTGTCATCAATCAGAAGCATACGAATGAATCAGACAGGTGTATCTTATGATAGTCTCTTTGGAGAATATCTGCAATCAGCCAAGACTATCACTCTTGTAGATCCATTTATCCGATATCCCTATCAGATCAGCAACTTCCTGGAGTTTATTCAATGCGCAAGAAAGAATTGTCTAACACCAGAAGAACTTGTTATCCATTTGTCGACGCAGAATGATGATGACAAAATCCCAGAGATGATAGATATTTTTGATGACATTAAGGATGATTTGTCAGAACACGGCATTGAATTTACCTATGATTTCAATGCGGACCACGACAGGTACATTGACCTTGATAATGGATGGAGAATCAGTCTCGGACGAGGTCTTGATATTTATGAGAAATACGGAAGATTTAGTCTGGATTCCATAAATCAGGATGAACGCCGTTGTAAGGAATTCAATGTTACCTACAACCGTAGAGAAGATCTCAGCGATTGACGGATTAGTTGGAAATAAATATCTAAAATATTGAATAGAGTGCAAGGCAGATACAAAATAGTGACACTATGCGGCAGCACGCGCTTCAAGGACGACTTCTATCGCGTGCAGAAGGAACTCACCCTTAAAGGGAATATCGTCATTTCCGTCGGTCTCTTCGGGCACAGCGGAGATGACGAGGTGTGGACAGCCGGAACCAAAGAGATGCTGGATGATATGCACTTCTCCAAGATTGACATGGCGGACGAGATATACGTTGTCAATCCGGGCGGGTATGTCGGAGAAAGCACAGCGAGAGAGATTGGCTATGCATTGAGCTGCGGAAAATCTGTGCGCTCTCTTTGCCCTCTGCCTCTGGAGAAGTATACTGCAAAGGAAATCGATTCGCAAGGACTCCGGCTGAGGACTGATGCGGAAACAATGAGAAATCATCAGGTGGATATTTCTAAAAGAGTATGGGATAGGGCAAAAGAAAGGCACCTTATGACTGGGCAGAATTCGGATAATGTGTGGCCTATTACCGATGGAGTTGCTGATATTGCATCCTATCTTGCAACAACGCCAAAAGTGATGATTGTCTTGAAAGAGCCTTATGACGATACGACCAAAGACGATCAGGGACGTATAATCCCTTATGGTGGAGGATGGGATTTCCCACAATTACTGAGGGCACAATCCGCGGCTCACGTATGGCCGAATAGAACCTGGCAACGAGTAATCTATGCAATTTATGGATTTCGCAATGGCAAGCATTATAACGAAATGGATTACATTAGAAATGACCCGGAGATGGGAGATGTTCTGTTGGATACATGCTGGATTAACCTGAGCAAGATGCCCGGATTGACGAGTTCATCAGATAACAAGTGGAAGAATGCTTTTGATGACAATTGGAATGATATATTTGTTGAACAAGTCAAGCTATACAATCCCGATGTCATTATCTTCGGAGGGACTTTCGACCTTGCGGGGTCTTACGTAATGGACAATCAGATTAATGGCGAAATCGTGTGGTCGGGTGATAGACAATTGAGTTTGACAAAGTATCGCCATAAGGACAGATTGATCCTTGCGGCAGCTCATCCTGGCATCAGACATAACGTCGACTTTTGGGTAAACTCCATAATAGACGCTCTTAATGATTTTTCAAAAAGCGTCTAGTAATTTACGATGTTCTTTGGATCAAATGAAACCTACAACTGCATGCAGATCATCGTAAAACTTAAGCAGGCTGGATAAGAAATAATGATATGGCACTTCATTCAAGAATAGCAAACGTGCTTCGCAAACCGGGCAAATGCCCTGTCTGCGGAGAACCGGTTTGGGATATAATTTATGGGACTGGCGATATGACGGAGGTGGAGTTCCTCTATCAGTATCGTAAGAACGCAAGCATGGGAGGTGACAGGCTTCCGCGCAGGCCGCCCATGTGGGAATGCTGCTGCGGATGCCTGAGGTTCCGGAAGGTCAATGCTGACGGGACAGATGCAAAGGTGAAGCTCAAGATGCTGAAGGATATGCGTCCTGCTCCGCTGACAAAAATCAGTTGGCAGACGCTTCAGTGCAGCGAAGCTCTCAACAACGGCAGGACGGATATGGTTCATCGGTACATGGTTACTGACTGTGATGAGAAGACCGCCATGAGGGTATATGGCGTAAGTGAAAGTGATGCTATGGCAACGGCAATGAGCCTTATAAACGGTGGCGGGCTCGGACTCAAAGGACGCTTCTGCAAGTCTTTCAATGTGACTGAGGTCGATGAATGAGTTTCCTTGTTACGTATTAAGTCCTGCACCATCTACTGTGGCTTCAGCATATAGGCAGAATCGTCATTGAAGACATCGTATGGCGCCATCCGAGTCGGAATAAGATTTGATGACGTTATTAATGTTAAATGATATATCATGACAGAAGACAGCAGAATTACGCCTCAGTACATTACTTCTCTTAGAGAGGGGGAAATCTTTGTGTTCGGCAGTAATAAGGAAGGCTTGCACGGAGGTGGAGCAGCACGCATCGCCTATGAAGAGTTCGGCGCAGAATGGGGCGTCGGTGTCGGCATGACCGGTCAATGCTATGCAATTCCGACAATGGACGGACGCATTGATATTATCCGTAAGCACGTTGACGATTTTACGGCCTATGCAAAAGAGCACCCGGAATTGACATTCCTGGTAACGCGCATCGGCTGCGGTATTGCCGGGTGGCACGATAGTGAAATAGCTCCACTTTTTAAAGAAGCGTCAGCACTTGACAATGTCACACTTCCGGAAGAGTTCTGGAATGCACTTGGATTATGATGGAGGATTTTCAAATCAAGATGATGTCAGCCTCATGGAGGATTTGCCGATGGTTCTTTTGGCAAATCCTTCTGTTCTATTGCATGCCCTATCTTTGGCTAAATCATTATGACACTACAACTGTAGTGTTGATGTTGCTATATACAACATCCTTTTCAGTGTATTGGGAATTTGCATCCGAAGCCAACAGATTCAAGTCGCTTTGGATCCCGTATCTGGCTTATTGTGCCATTGCGGTCACGCTATGCAGCTCAATCGGGACATGGAATGCCTCGATATTGTTTTCGATATTGATTCCATTGTATGGGGCAGCATGCGTCCTTCTGACGAGAGGCTGTGAAAGATTATTTCAAAGCTTCCGAAAAGGGAACAAATACGGCTGGATTGTCACAGTTGCAGCGCTAGTCATATTTCTTGTCTCACTGAAAATCCTTGGAGTTTCTTGGGAATCTTCAAGGCAAGGGACACCGGAAATGGAAAAGAATGAAATGCTGGCAAGAAGAAATTATCTGCTTGACAAGCTGCTTGTGACACCAGAAGAAGTCCTGAACGAAATGCCGTCAGCCATAGGCGTTCAATTCCAGGGAGAATGGGCATTGTACTCATGCTCAATGTTGTCAGCGGCACTGGTAGACATGTCTAAGTTTTGTCCTGAGACCAGGCAAGAGAATCTCCAATATGTCGATAGCCTCATTAGCATTGTGAGGTCTCCTGAACTCAGCTATTATGACTACTTGAGATGGGGTGAAGATCCTCTGGAGAGTTTGGACGGCGACGAAAGCCACATATCATACCTCAGTCATTTGGCTTGGATGATGTGCGGTTATAAGCAACTTGGCGGTGATTCAAAATATGACAAGTTGCTGTCAGACTTATGCAAGACAATGAACAGAAGGATACTCAATAGTGACAGTATGAATTTGCCTACTTATCCTGGTGAGTCCATCTATATTCCGGACATGCTTGTAGCCATTGTCGCTCTGAACAAATATGCGGAACTGAATAACGGGAAATACCGCAGTACCGTAAGAAAGTGGATAAGTCGGGCAACAGAGGAATGGCTTGACGAAAAGACCGGATTGTTGGTTTCGTTCCTGAAGGAGGACGGCACTCAATATGAAGATGTACCTGTAAAAGGCTCCTACTCGGCCTTGATCTGTTACTACTTGACTTTCATTGATCCTCAATTCGCCAAGGAGCAGTATGATACACTTAAATCATTGTTCTGGAAAGAAGGCATAATCGCCGGCCTGAAAGAATACCATGACCGGAGATGCTATCTGGGTGTGGATATAGATGCCGGGCCGATTCTATTTGAATTAAGTCCGTCCGGAACAGCCTTTATGACAGGAGCTGCAACCTATTTTCATGACAGTTCAATCAGGAAAGACATATTGAGGACAGCAGAAATTGCGGGACATTCAGTCAGACATAACGGCAAGCAGCATTATCTTTTGGCAAACTTAGCTTTAGTCGGTGAATCCATTATGCTGGCCATGAGGACACATTTCAAGTGATTGCAAACCAATATTTTAATTAACATATCGCAAGATTAGGGCTTATCTCATACTCAGTTAAAATTTTCACACTAATCAAATATAATCCCACAAACATTTTGGCAACCAGAACTCCTTGTCAGTCTTTACATCAGGCGGAATAATACGTTCTATTAAAGATTCTCCTTTTATAATTTGTTCAATTATTCGATGACGCGGAATTTCTCTATTTTCGTCTTCATCACATCCATAGAAATATCCAATACCTTCAGGGCGCATAGCATTAAATCTTGATGTCTCTTCTTTAATCAACAAGGATGGAGTAGTGATTGTAAAATCACCAAAAAGGATATTTGTCGACCACAACGCGCCATACCCGATTATGGTATTATCGAATAAGGCTTTAACATTCAGTTCACACCTTTGAATCCAGTATGGCCATATTACACACTCGATACCAGTCTTGTCGGATATTAATTCTTGTCTCTCACGAGAATCTTTTGGATGGCGACCTCTAGTTCCCCTGAAATGATGGGGCCCATCAAACTCAAGATATAGTTTTCTACTTTTATGCTCTATCAAAAAGTCAATTTTAGTCCTTGCGCCAAGGTCTGGAATTATTGCTTGAGGTGTAATTTGAGCATCTGGAAGTGCTCGCTCTATCAGTTTTCTGAGGACATATTCATCAAAACTAATCTGCCCTTTGATTTGATTTGACGAATATAATCTAACTATATCTTTATAGTGCTTGTATAGCTTTGATTCGTCAACCATTCCATTCTTTCTAATTAAGTTAAGTTTGCGGAGTATGGTCACAAAATCTTCGTATGGAATCAAATCAATACGGAGAATCTCATATAAATCTTTCGTCGAGAAAAAAGAACCTACATGACAGTCGCTTTCATGTAGAATAAAATTTCCTGATGGCTCGCCTAAAGTACTCATGTGGTCTATTGTGTTTTCTTTTTCAAATTTAGCAAAAACTAATAAAATTAACGAATTCAATCTAATTCAGAGAAGGCTAATTCCAATTACTTTGCTATCTTTGCCTTAACGAATTTTATCAAAAACACGAAAGAACATGAAAGAGACAATCGCAAAGATCAATGAGGTTATGGCCGCTCTTCAGGCTGAACTCGCAAAGGCAGCAGAAGGAAACAAGGCAGCTGCAGCACGCGCACGCAAAGCAACTCTCGAACTAGAGAAACTCGGAAAAGAGTTCCGCAAGCAGTCTATCGCCGAGCTCAAGTAGTCAGGCAAGACACAAATACGACAGTTCCCACAAGACCATCGTCCTGCGGGAACTCGTTATTTCTTAACTTCGTTCGCCATGTTCGCCTTCAGTTTGTTGAGCACGTTGTCGAGTGAGTTGTAGGTGAACGATTTCTTCCGTGCGGCGGTTGCCCATGTAGTAAATTGATGGCATCATGTTGCCCTTGACATTTTACATTGTGCGAATATCATTATTAAGTAAGCCTCCGGTGACGCCCGTATTGCACAAATCGGCCTTTTAGCTCCGACTCGGTACGAGTTGGTGCTATTCGTTGACTATTGGGGCCGAGTCGGGTCGAGTCGGTCACGAGAAGGACCTATTCATATCTATTTTTCCAATTGAAAGGAAGGAGTTCCGCCAGAGCCCTCTGGTCGCGCTGGTAGTATGGGATCTTTCTCAGCACGTCCTCCATCCAGGTCCGAGGGTCAACGTCGACAGCCTTGCAGGTGCTTATGAGCGAATATACGATTGCTGCACGATACGCAGATGCGTCATTGCCACAGAACAGATAGTTCTTTCTGCCTAAAGCTAACGGCCTGATGGCATTCTCAATTAGGTTGTTGTCAATGTTGATGCGCCCGTCGTTCACATAGCGCGACAGCCTGGGCAGCAGGGAGTATGTGTATTCGATCGCGTCACCCATCTTGCTGTTTGGAAGAACCTTCAGATATGTTTCTTTCATCCACGTCTCAAAGAGCCGTATTGTCGGATACGATATCTTCAGGCGCTGTTCCTTGCGTTCATCCGCATTTAAGCCAGCCTTGTCTGCATCGGATTCCACTTTGTAGATCTTGCGGATAAAGCACAACGCTTCTGTCGCCAGCCGATTGTTCTCATTGAGAGCGTCAACGAACTTGCGGCGTGCGTGTGCCCAGCAGCCATAGACGGTTATATTGTCATTCTTTTCGAACTGGTCGTAGGCGTCATAACCGTCACATTGGATAGCGCCTTTATAGGCGCCCAGTATTTCACGGGCGACTTTGCTTCCACGGCTCCCACGGTCATAGTAGAACATGACCGCACCGCGTATCGCATCGCGAACGCACCATTCATAGCCCTTGCGGGCTTTATGCTTCTCGCTGTCAATGACAGGGAGGACACTCTCATCTATCTGGATGTACTCACTCTGCAGGATGTGCTGCCGCAAGATGTCGTACAGGAGTTTCAGTTTCTCGACAGCGGCTTCATACCAGCCTCCCATCGTGGACTCACTTATCGTGATGCCCGATTCCTTGTATTGCTGTATCTGGCGATAGAACGGAAGATGATACATGAACTTGCCGATTATGATGTCGGCCAGCACCGACGCGCCGGCCATGCATCTGCTTACCGGTGCAAGAGGAAGCCTGGCGCCGATGATTCTCCTGTCCTCAGGAGCCTTGTCGCTGTCGGACTTGAGCATGACCTTATGGATGACAGTCTTCTCGATGTATGTCTTGGCCGCAATGTGCTCCAGGCGGGACGACTCGTCAGTGCCAATCTCGACATATTCATCCTTGAGCCTGCCGTTTTCATCGGTAGTACCCTCCGGATAGATGTCGACAACCTCCGTAGGAAGACCTGTAGTGTCCAAGTTTCTGCGGGCAGGTTTCACCTTGACGGTTATGGTTTTGGTCATCTGCTGCTACGCCGTTTCAACATCCTTGTCGAGCTGGGCGCGCTCCTCATCAGTCAGGTGCTCCTGCTCGAAGAGGAGAAGCTGGTCTGGATCAAGAGGCAGATTCTTTTCCGACATACTGCCGAAGACTTTACGGCGGAGCCACAGGAGAGTGTCGCTGAGTTTCTTGATTTCCGCATCCTTCCGGGATATTTCGGCATCCTTGCCGACGACGGCTTTACGAAGTCTTTCAACTTCGGCAAGTGCTGATATCAGTTGCTCTTCCACCGTCATCTTTTTTTACTTTTTTCAATACTTAAAGTTACGAAAAAAGTGCCATGTATGCAACTCTACGGCTGATTTTGCGATATCATTTCCGTAACTTTTTCAGGCTCTCAAGACGTTGCCTGCGACTGTCCGACTTCTCAATGATACCTTCAACCAGAAGGACCAGATCGCGCCATTCGATGATGCCGAACAGGTTGTCTCCACCAATATCGGGCCCTCGACCAAGAGTGCCTGCTTCAAGCAGCTTGGAGTAGATGACCATTCCTCCCGGCTCCCAATGAAGAAGCTTGATGCGGTTCCGGTTCTTGTTGATGAAGATGTACACATCGCCATTGCAGGGATCACGGTCAAGGATGTTGGTCACTATGCCGCTAAGAGAATGATAACTCTTTCTCATGTCGGTCGGCTGATTGTACAGCAGATACCGCATGCTGTCGTTCAGGCTAAACATGACTGCTGGATGCCCTGATTACGCTTTGGATAAAGTCCTGGTTCATCTCTCCCTGGATGCGCATCATCGTGCCGTTGGGCGTGCGCAGTTCTATGCTGAGCATCTGGGATGCCGAGGCCTCCTTCCTGCCTTTTGCCTTCCTGCCTGACGTTGCCGCAAAAGATGGCATAGGCACAGACGAACCGCCGTCATACAATTGCAGGAACTCACCCTTGGCTTCTGAAGATTCCTGCTCGAGGGCATACCGGGACTTGCTGTCGTAGAACTTCCATGCCGGGATACCAAGTTCCGCCAATCTTGCTTTATAGGAGATGTCGTTCTTCTTGCAGTAGGTTATAACCTCCGCAACTTCTTCGCGTGTCATCATAAGAAAAAAATGTTTTCCGCGAAGGTAAACCTGAAGTTTCAGGATTCAATGACGGGCATCACCGGAGGCTTACATTATTAAGTTCGTTTCTCCATATTAGAGTGCCAATAAACGGAAAGATAATAGTGAACAATAAAGCAGCTTTGGCATAACCCACAGGTAAGTAATCTCCTTCAAAAAAAGGATAATCAGTTTTTGAAGAATAGTATAATTTAGGAAAATACCCTGACTTTATCTTGTCCAAAATTCGATCTCCCGTATGTAATGCATATTGTTTTGATTTATAAGTTATAAGAATTGTATTTGAACTCTTATAGTTACTTTTTTCCTTAAATCCATTATATGTATAACCAGTAATAGGCTCCTGTGTTTTTTCTATATAGTTGCCGTATAAATGACATAGATACAAAACAAGAGTTAAAACTAATCCTGCGCAAAAAATTGTCATAAATAATGTTTTAATCTTCATATTGTTTTGCTTTTATGTTATAACTAAAGAACGACTAGATATTGAATTTATTGCATTGAATTGCAGTATTAATCGGAAAACGCCCAATAATATGTCTATTAATGTTTTTCCATTGAATTTGTAAGGATCCATAGTCAAATCTATTGTTTAATATTTCTACTAATCCTCAAATCTCATCCACATATTCTTGAAGTTGATAATAAATTTCCTGTGCGCCATTAAAGTTGGTAAACCGATTCTGCAATCATATTCCTCATTCTGTTCTGAAGATGTTACTACTGGAATGTTTGTCTCGGTATATTGTTCGCCAGCAAGGGTAAATGTCCATGACACAGGTATCGTTTTTACAACATTGACACCACCGACACCTGCCGTGCGCAATGAATCAGTTGCCATTCTACCAGTAAAACAGTTTTCGTTCTTTTTATAATAGCGATTTGTCAGGATGGTTCCCGATGCGCCAGTGTCAACTATTGCATCAATCATTCTCCCTGAACGACCATCTGTTAATGACAAATGGTAAAGGCGCTGAGGTGAACGATAGAAATTGGGAGCATATGTAGGTGTTGGTGTGTACGAGGCTGGAATTACAAGCTGCATTCTGTCAAAATCGAAACAAATCTCACCCAATGGCATCATAGTCTGGGTGCCTATAACGCATTCGTATCCAAGTTCTTCCAACTTCTTGTTTGCTAACGGATTGTCAGTTCTCATATCGACGACAAAAAATGGTAGATTTCGATAAACTAAATCACCAAGTTTTAGGGAGTCCACCACTACTAAGCCTTTGCTATCAGCATAAGACATACCCAACATCTGTATGTTCTTGGTCTGTATGACAGTTGCCTTTATATGCTCGGCAAACTTAGTAGTCATTACATTTATACCTGCCCCTGAATCGTAAGTGCATTTCACTTCTTGTCCATTGATATTAGCCATAACAAACATCATTTCTGGATTTTTGCGGTTATCTGTATGTGTTAACAAGGGCACACTCACGTTATTGTTTGGCCTCTCCACAGAAAACGTACCGCATTTCGAAAGCTTAGAATAAACGTCCTCATAGGCTTCAAATACAGGATTTACAGCTTGTCCACCCTTGCGGTATGCCTCGTTCAGACTGTGTAATAATGCGGAAGCCTTATCGTAGTGTCCCAATGTTGCATAATCTTCTGCCATGAAATACATAATTGAAGGTACCGATGAATTCAGTTCTTCTTGATACTTCTCCAAAATTTCTTTGCCATACTTGATAGCGCTATCCGGTTCATTATAGAATTGACTTATAAAGAATCTGGAGAGCGGTTTTAGAAATGGTGTCTGCAAGTTTTTACCATCAGACATATACAAAGATCTAAGTTCAGCCCAATTACTGCTATTCATAGCCTCGCCTATCCTCTCGTCAATGCTTTTTACTTGTCCAAATGAAATTGTAGCAAATAATAATGCCACAAATGTTATACTTATTCTTCTAATTGTCATAATCATTATTTTAAGTTTTTGTTCTTATGAAATATCCACAAGTTTTGTATCCACATTATACAAATGTTCTTAAATTATAACTGAAATCATGAACCAATTTTTCATGTTGGTATCAAGTTTCTTATTTTTTACAACATTTTCTAAAGTGCTAAATTTTGAGAGCATCGAAGATACAAGAAATTCTCTTCTCTCTGTTTCTGATAACTGGAAAAAAGAGCGTTCTACAACAATAGGTATTCCTATCGATTTTTCATTTTTTCTATATTGCTCAATCTCTTTTATGTGTATTCGCTCATAATCACAAGGCATAATGTAAAATTGGAAAAGAATTCTTTTTAAATCTTTACCATAATTTACATATGAGAGTGATTTTAGGAATACATCGATACCCTTTTCACCCCAAATATAGGTGCGAAATTCACCTCCTCTCTTAATTGCTTCTTCTGATACTTCCTCTGACGCATCTATAGGCAATGATGGATAAGAAAGGAAAAATGCTAAGATATTCATATCTTCCATATTAATGCATATTTTGTGGTCCTCTTTGGTGGTTAATCTTCAAGTTCCTTGATGACGACACACGGATTGCCCACAGCGACGCAATGGGAAGGAATGTCTTTAACGACTACGCTTCCGGCTCCGATGGTGCTGCCTTCACCGATTGTCACTCCTGGAAGAATTGTCACATTGCCGCCTATCCAGCAGTTTCCGCCTATGGTCACAGGCTTGGCCCATTCCTCCCTCGTGTTGCGTTCTTTCGGGTCCGTGCTGTGGCAGGCGGTATAGATGCCGACGTTCGGCCCGATGAAGACATTGTCGCCGATTGTAACTGGAGCCTCGTCAAGGACGACGAAATTGAAGTTGGCAAAGAACCTCCTGCCGACCTTGATTGCTTCCCGTAGTCACAATGGAATGGCGGGTTTATGAATGTGTCGTCATCGGCCTCACCCAGGATTTGCTTCAGTTTCTCATTCCTTGACTTGAAATCAGTAGGCCTTATCTGATTGTATTCCCAGCATAGTTCCGAACAAGCATACAGGTCCTTCAGAAGAGAAGGATCCACTGCGTTATAAATCTCACCGCTGAGCATCTTTTCGTATTCTGTCATTATTTTGATTCGTTTGGATGCTAAGATAATGATTTTTGACATAACCTGCATCCTTACCACGTCGCAGTCGTCAACGGTGCTGCGCATCCCATAGAAAAATCTCCAGACCTCCGGCTAGTATTTTTCTACGGGCAAACCATTGCCATTGCTTTGCCCCGGCTACATCAGGCATCCGGAAATTCTTCCCCTTCAGGGGCGATTCTCAGCCCCAGGCGAGAATTCCGGCTGCAAAGTTAAGCCGGTCCGCCGCTTTTGAAGGAACTTGCTTTTGAGAAAGGAAAGTTCGGCTTTCCATTGTTTCGAGTCCCCGCCGGCCGCGATGGTCCGCTGGGGACTTTTCTTTTTGCGCGCAACTTTTTTCTTTTCGGGAAGGGTTACTTTCCGGGTTACGGGAAAAGGGACGGACAGTCCATTTTCCCCTTCTCCCTTGTGTCCTTTCAGTACTCAAAATTACAGACAATAGTATATACTTATTAATTAGTAGGCTTATTAATATACTATACCTTGTTTTGCAGGTCGTTGCAAGTGATTGACGTATTGAGGCTTACAAGGATGCTTTTAAGAAAAAATATGACAAATTACACGAGGTTGTATGACAAATTACACGAGGTTCATGTCCGAAATTATGACAAATTACACGAGGTCGCCCCTTTTCAGTATGACAAATTACACGAGGTTTTTCGGGACTGAAAAATGCTTGAGAAAAGCTGTTTTCTCATGTGGATTGGTAGGAAATTGGTAAGGACTGATATGATATGCCAGTATATTCCGCATAACGACGTCAGAGGCCATACAAATCCGTATGAATCCACAGGGAATTATGACAAATTACACGAGGTTCCGGACAAGTCCGCACGGATTCGTCAGAGTCCGTAGTCGTCCATAAGGCCACGGATCGAGGCGATGAGATGTGCGATGCGCTCCTTGCGGACTTTCTCCCTGGCGATCCGGTCAGGCCCGTCATCAGGGATGCGCTCGCATGTCTTCTCCCACTTGTGAGGCAGCTCCGCCATAACTGCAGGCACTCTAGAAGCCCTGTAGAGCAGGTCGAGGTGCGGCTTCATCTCGCTTTTTCTCATGTGCGCCTCATCCGTAAGGAACGACTTCATCCGGGCCTCCGGCCAGAGGATATACTTTCTAGTAAGCTCCCGGGCCGAAGATATTGCGCCGTTACGCAGGACCTTGAAGACGAGTATCCTCTGTTTCGGATCCGAGGCCCCCTTCTCCACGGCGCAGTCGATGACGAGGTCGGTCTTGTCGTTTATCTCCTTGACAAGCGGCTTCAGAATCCTCCTTGTGAAGTCTGCAATCAGAGGGTACTTGTCAGTTATGCAGAACATCTCCTTGAAGTGTCCTGTCTCCATGCGGTAGACTGTACCTGCGTCCTGATTGCAGAGGATCTCATAGACACGCTTGGCATAGATCGACGTCAGGGCCATGCAGTCGGCCTCGATGAACTTGTGGAATCCATACGAGGCGTCGAATATCGTCTCAAGCATCGAACGCGTCATCGAGAAGGTGACTATGGAGTTGCGGCCGTCGGCGCCCTCCAGGGGCGAGAGCGTTTCCGGATCATTGATGACACCGGTATTGGTGGTGTGGCGCATCCCGTCGCTGGAGCCCACGAACGTGAACCGGCACTCCGCGAGGGCGTGGAGCGCCGCCTCTATCTCACGATAGAACCTGCCGTCCGTCCTGCGCCCCTTGATGAAGAACTGCATAGGTATCGTGAAGATGTATTTGCTCTGGAGAAGACGGTTCACCGGATGGCTTATTTTCGAGACCGACACGTCGCCGTAGTCCGTGTGTATGACCGCACGGTCGTCTATGGCATCGACGCTGACCGGCCCGCTGAGCTTCTGCCCTTCCGTCACGAACTGGAAGAGCGCCACGATGGCGTTCTTGATGTCCTCTCCCAATGGCGGAAGCCTGTAGTGGGCACGTATGAAACTGCCTCCGGCAACCATCATCTTTCCGGTCTGTCCGTCCTGGCCTGTCTGCTTCTTCTTGGCCGTCCCTTTATCTTCTTCCTTCTTCATGATAACGAAATGTATTCAGTTGATTTACTATAACAATACAAATAAAGCATAAATATAATACATTACGAAATTTATTTGTACATTTGCTTCCGAAGGAGAGTGAGAGACTGACACTAAGCGAATGTGCAAGGAGTGTCGATGTGTACCACCCGTGTGTACACAAACGACCCGGTCCTCGGGGGCTCGGACCTCCTTGCCGCCACGGATGGCGGGAATGCAGGAGCGTCTCCGAAGTCGCGCTCCAAATGAACGGAAAATGAAAACAACAATTGAGATATGGGAACAGTGAAAGACGAGAGCCGCCGCAAGAGCTGCGACCTCCATGTGCGGCTTACCGATGCAGACATGCAGACCGTAAGGAGCAACTGCCGCATAGCCGGATACCGCTCGATGAGCCGTTTCGTGAGGATGCGGCTTACTTCCTCGTGTATGCCGAGGAGGACCGCCGTACAGGAAAACGCTGCTGGCAACGTGCCCGACTGGATGCAGGCTCAGATTGAGAAGCTGGCTCTGCAGGTCCGTGGCGTGGCGAAGAACTACAACCAGTCGGTGACCGTGATGAACACCCTCGTCAGGCACGTCGCCGACAGGGACTCCCAAAGGATGATCATCCGCAGGGCCGCGAGGCTGGATGCCCTGACGCACGAACTTGTCGGTATCCTCCAGGACATACGCGGCACCGTTGGCGAACTGAAGGAGAGCCTCAGTCAGCAGGAAGGACTCAAAGAACTTGATGAACTTAATCAAGCAAATTAACTCATACACCATAATTATCTTATGCAGGTCATATCAGTCATCGGTCATGTCGCAGGTAAACTGGAGGAGGTCGAGTCCGCCGGCCGCCGCTTCCTGAGGTTCAGGGTCAAGGCGGACGGCAACGCGGACGGTTCGGAATTCGTCTACACGGTAGTCACTTCCAGGATCGCCCTTCAGGAGAAACTCTATCCGAAGGTGGACGTCTATGTCTCCGGCCATCTTACCATCTCCTCCGGACAGAACAATGCGGCCACGATCCAGGCGCTGGTGATACAGGTGATGGAGCCTGCCAAGAAGGCGGCGGAGGAATTGAACATGGAGCATTTCGTCAACAGGATACAGCTGCAGGACATATGATAGTCGAGATACACAAGTCATCGTCCTCGATGTCGGGGACCCTTCAGTACAATGAGAACAAGGTGAGGGCCGGCGTGGCGTCAATCCTCTGCTGTCACGGCATCGGCTCGACGGAGATCCCCGTCATCAACCGCCTGTTCGAGGACAGGGAGAGGCTGTCACTGCGTGAGGCGCAGCACCTGTCGTTCCAGATGTCGGTCAATCCCGGACCCAGAGACGGCATAAGTGAGGAGAGGATACCGGAGTTCGTCAAGGACCTGATGGAAGGGCTGGGCTACGGGGAGCAGCCGTGGGTAGTCTTCCGCCACGAGGACACGGGGCGCGTCCACTACCACGTCGTGTCCACCAGGATCGATTCCGAAGGCAGGAAGATACGCGACTACTACGAGAAGCGGGCCTGCGACAGGCTGGTGAAGGGACTTCAGGAGAAGTACGGCTACGTCAAGGGCGGAGGGACCAAAAAGACCGAAGGCGCGAATGTGACGATTCCCGTATTCCACTACGGAGAGGGTGATGTGGTCAGGATGATGGAGGACTGCCTGCGCCACTCCCTGACCTACAGGTTTACAACCGGAAGGCAGTTCGCCGAAGTCCTGCGCTGCCACGGAGTCCTCGTCCGCGAGGGGCTCGGAAAGGATGACCTCAAGGTGCACCTTTCGTTTCAGGGGCTCGGCGATGACGGCAGGCCGTGCACGGCATCCGTGAGCGACGTGAAGATGAGCCTTGACGTGATGAAGGCGGTGGACGAGAGGATCGAAGAGTGTGACGGTCTGGATGTCAGGCGTGAGAAGGCCGGCCTTCTGAAGAAGGTGTCCTCCGCGCTTGAGAAGTGCGGCGACATTCCGTCACTTGTCAGGACATTGAAACCGCAGGGCGTGGATCTGGTCATATACCGCGACAAGGACGGCATCCCGCGGGGCTCCACCCTGATCGACCACACATCGGCCTGCGTATTCAAGGGTTCCGAGCTGTCGAGGTCCGTCGGAACCGCCATCCTGGAACTTCCGGAGAGCAGCCCGACACATGATGGAGAAACTAATGACAGGACTAAATCGTCAGGGGCCGCTGAGGCGGAATCCTTCAACAGCGGCGTGAGCGAGGCGCTCTCGGTGCTGTTTGACGCTGTCCTCAGCGTAGAATGCGGCAGCACGGGAAGAGACCCTGATGAGTCTGACAACAAGAGGAAGAGAAGAAACAAAAGGAGAATGATATGAAGATTGACATGGAAAAGACCAAAGCCCTCATGGAGCAGGTCGAACTCTGGCTGAAGAGCAGCGAGAATGAAATTCGGATGGACCTGACCTTGTGCAAGACCGGAACGCCGGACACCTTCAAGGTCAGGTATGACGCGGACAGGATCGGTCTGCTCGTCCTCATGCTCGAGACGGATGCCGACCTCTGCGACGTCGCATACTCGGCCATGCTGAAGTATTTCGCCGACATGAGCGATCCGGAAAGGGAGGAATCGCTCCGGGAGTTTGCCACGCTCTGCCGGGAGATCCACAGGCACATGGAGGCGGAACTGTCCAAGGGCGGGAGAAGTGAAATCGACAGGAACAAACTCTACAATTGAGCCATGGCCATAAGACCCGAATACGAGAAGGCGTATTCCACATTCATCGTGATGGGCATTTTCGTCCTGGCGGTGAACCTATACTACTATGCGTATCCGCTATGGGACTCAATGGGCATGACGCATCCCATAGCCGTGAAGATGTTCCTTAAGATGCGCAGGGCCGGATACTTCGCCTCGCCTCTTTACACGAAGGGACTGGCGCTGATGCTCAGCCTGCTTACTGTGATGACGCGTCACGGCAGGAGAAACAGTCTTCCGTGGTGGCGGATCTCGATTGTCGCCGTTTCGGGAGTCTTCCTGTATTTCTTTCCGTTCGGCAATCCGGCCGTATATACGGCGGCTTCGTCAGTCGGGTACTTGACGGTCATTCTCGGCGCATCCCTCTCCCTGTACAAGCTGACCGGGTTCATCAAGAAGCGCAACGACTTCAAGGAGACGTTCCTGCAGTGCGAAAAGAAGATCGATACGGAATTCTCCGTCAACCTCCAGACGCGCTACCAGTACAAGGGCAAGCAGCATACGGGATGGATCAATGTCGTCAATCCCTTCCGCGGCACGATGGTCCTCGGAACTCCAGGCTCGGGAAAGTCCTTCTCGGTGTATCTGCCTTTCATGGAGCAGATGATACGCAAGGGATATACCATGTTCGTGTATGACTACAAGTACCCTTCGCTCACGTTTGACGTATACAACATGCTTCTGCAGAACATCGGCTGCTATGACAGGATGAACCTGAAACGTCCGATGTTTTGTGTGGTCAATTTCAAGGACCCCAGGTACTCGCTGCGCTGCAATCCTCTGAATCCCCAGTACATAACGAGCCTCACGGACTGCACGGAGATTGCCGACGTGATAATGAAGAACCTTGTGGAGACTGACAAGAAGGACTTCTTCACGCAGTCCGCTCAGCTCTACATCGACTGCTGCACATCGTTCCTTTGGGTATACGAGAAGGGCAGGTACTGCTCCTTCCCGCATCTTGTCGAGCTTATGTGCCATCCTGCGGAGCATGTCATCGGACTCATATCGCAGTATCCCGAGCTTCAGACGAAAGTGGCGTCCTTCAAGGAGGCGCTTCAGAAGAAGGCCAACGAGCAGCTCGCCGGCCAGACCAGTTCCGCCACGGTTCCCGTCGCGGGAATGTCCACACCTTCCCTCTACTGGGTCCTCTCCGGGGATGACTTCAAGCTGGACATCAACAACCCCGACGAGCCAAAGATAGTGTGCGTCGGCAACGATCCCGACAATCAGGCGACATACGGAGCAGCACTTGCTCTCTTCTTCTCAAGGCTCTTCAAACTGGTCAATCATCCGGGCAAGCTGAAGAGCGCCATTCTTCTGGACGAGGCCCCGACGGTGCTCATCAAAGGTATCGAAGGTGTGATAACGACCGCGCGAAGCAATCTGGTGGCCGTGGTTCTCGGAGGACAGGACAAGACACAGTTCGTGAGGGACTACGGGGAGAAGTACGCCAACGTCATCTTCAATGCCGTCGGCAACATCATCTCGGGCCAGGTCAACGGAAGCACGGCCAACGAGATGTCCAAGATGTTCGGACGTGAATTCCGCGAGCGTCAGAGCCAGACACTGTCTGATGATAACGAGAGTATCCAACTCTCCTTTTCGGAGGAGGAACTGATGCCGGTCAACAAGATCGAGACGCTGTCCCAGGGAACATTCTTCGGGAAGGTGGCGGATGACTTCACAGCGAAGATAGAGCTGAAGCTGTTCTGCGGGGAAATCGTGGTGGACATGGATGCTATGAAAGCAAGAAAGGCAGCCAGTAAGCCGCTGCCACGCATGACCTCGTTCGGAGAAGAGGAACTCACACGTGCCATCATGGAAGAAGACATGAGAGATGCGGCTCTCAGACAGCTTGCCGTCGGCAGGCTAAAGGGCAGAGGAATCAATGACGCCATCGATGAAAGCGACATAAAACAGGAACTGGAAGTGGTCCCGGACGAAGACAAGACGACATTCCTATCCCAATATGCAGAGACATATATCCGTATGCATATTGATTCCGTTATCGAGGACAACTACCACAGGATAAAGGACGACATATCAATGATACTCCAGTCGCACGGAATCGGCGTGGATGACGGGACGGAAGAAGTCCCGACGGATGCCGGCCAACCGCAGGTCAATGAAGACGGTGATGTACAAGGCTCCGGACCGGCTGACGGAATCGTAGAGGAAGCCGCACCGGAGACTATTCTGCCGATGGATGACGAGTATGAGTCGTGATTCCACATTGTCATATGACAAATAGCTCTTCTTATTAGCCGCAAGCTGTCGATTTAAGTCGGCCTGAGCTACTAGAAGGTTTATAATTCCAATGAATTGTCCTTCAGCAGAAAATCATAAATGCTTATGGTTGTGATGCCGGATTCATCCCTTATAACCGGACTTTCTTCTCCGATAACGATGATCTTCTTGAATGAATCATCCACTTTCAGCAAAGAAGCTTGTTCCTGCTTTATTTTCTCGTCCGACTCCATACGGTATGCTGACTGTATGTAGTAACGTCTGCTACCTAAATTGCAGACAAAGTCGACTTCAAGAGTTGAACGCTTCTGTTTTCCGTCTTTATCTTTTGTCACGACAGGAACGACGCCCACGTCCACATTGAACCCACGAGCCCTCAATTCATTGTAAACAATATTTTCCATTAGATGGCTTTTTTCTGATTGGCGGAAATTGATTCGTGCGTTGCGCAACCCCAAATCCATGAAATAATATTTATATGGAGAATTGATATACCGCTTTCCTTTGATGTCGTAACGGGTAGATTTTTCAATCAGGAAGGAATCGCAGAGATAGTCGATATAATCCTTGATCGTATCGTAGGATATAACTGACTTCTTTTCGCTTCGGAACGTATCGGCCAATTTATTCGGATTGGTCAAAGCACCTATGCCGGAGGCCATAATATTGATGAGTTCTTCCAAATCATCGTCCTTACGTATCTCATAGCGATCCTTGATGTCCTTGATGTAGGTTTCGTCAAATAGCGACTTCAGGAAGCGTACTTTTTGCTCTTCGGTTTCATACGACAATATCTGCGGAAGACCGCCATATAACATATACTCATTTAACCCGGCTTGCACTGTTCCGGAATAAGCGGACATATACTCCTTGAAATTTAGAGGGTACATTTTTACTTCAAAACCGCGTCCGCGAAACTCTGTAATAATATCTTTGGACAGGAATTTCGCATTACTACCGGTTACATAGATATCCACATTCCGCATCTTCAAGAAACCGTTCAGCACATCTTCAAAGTCATCTAGCATCTGGACCTCGTCCAATAGAATATAATATATCCCATCATCAGTGATACTGCTCTCCACAAAGGCATAAAGATTATCGGGATTTCTCATGCTCCGGTTCTTATAGTCCTCCAAGTCTACTTTTATGATATGATCAGGAGCGGTGCCGGATGTTTCGAGATACGAAGTAAACAGCTCGAAAAGCAGATACGACTTACCGCATCTGCGCATTCCGGTGATAACCTTGATCATCCCGTTATTCCGCAGAGAAATGAGTTCGTCAAGATATTTTTTTCGTTCAATAGTCATTACTAATCGAATTTTGTGTCATTTGATGACGGAGTTTTCGATTACAAAAGTAACTGTTTTTCTTTACGCATCCAAAAACTAATCGAATAAAGTGTCATTTAATGACAAGGTTTTCTATTATCTCAATTATTGGCTTGACCTTCAGTCTTCTAGTTATAAAAACAATCTCTTTTTAATGTCATCCGTAGGATTCCCTCCAGCTCTGCATAAGGAATCACTGCATTATATGGAAGATAAGATCCATTTTCCATAGCGTACATAGGGTAATAGACGACAATGCCTTCCTCTATAATGGCGCACCCATATCCATAATCCGGTGAAAGGCACGAACGGAGATTTGAATTGATGGAGGTGTTTCGAGAAATCCAACTGCCGTCCTCACTCATCAAATGCCGAAAAACCAGCTTTGCAAAAACGTCCATTCCGGACTCCTTGATCATGTCTTGCAAGGAGAGCACTTCTCCTGTTTGATTGTCAACTGTATTCCAGACCACTTCGGAGCTAAGTGTCCTATAAGACTCCCAGGAGTTCTCCTGAAAGGTAGTGAAATAACGGTTTCTCCAGCAGTCAATGATGAGCTCTCCGTACCGAAAAACAGGTCCTTTGACTGACGGGATTGAGTCTTTCGAGGAAAGCCATGGAGTAATATAATAGTCACAGATGTCTGATGCCGAAGCGGGTTTTTCATACAGAGGAAGCTCTTCTTCTACACAAACATCCTCTTTTATCCTTTTTGAGACATAATTCAGGAGCACTCTGTTGTTGGGACAACGGAGACCGAAATGAAAGCAATAGTCCGATTTGTAATTCAGACCTGGCATATCCGGTACTTTAGTATCTTCTGCATTGAAACAGTATGATGAGTCAAGTCCGAAGTATTCACCGATTTTATATGGACCACGATAGTATTTGTCGTCAGGGAGGTCCTGAAATTCAGGAACCAAGTTTATTGCTGCTTCGATAGGGATATAATTGTCTACATCGGTGTATTCGGAGGAGGTTTCTGCTGTCTGCAAATAATCCAACGCGCTATATTTTGACTCTTTGATATGATGGAATTGTTCTTCTGCCATAAGTATGGATATAATCAAGAATATGGCCAAGAATGTTGCCCAACAACCTTTGAATATGTCCAGATATGCATATGGAATTCGCTTTGTCAATCGCATCCTGCGGTCAAACCACAACAAGAACAGCACAATTATTGCAACACTTGCCACAGATACAGCAAGCGCGGGGAATCCACCTCCGATTGCGTGCCCTATCATCATTTCGATCGTCCCAAGACAATGGACGCCGATGCAGGATACAACGATTAGTAATGCCACTTGCCATGGTTTTGGGTTATCTTTGAAGTTAATCATACTGGGAATAAATGGTTATAAATAACTTTAGGGTTGTACACTATTCCGCCCAATTCTCCCTTCTAGACTTCCCCTAGGATCAAAATAATTTCTTCGGTATTATGTGTGCATAAAGTTTTCCCTATCCAAAACGCTTGTCGGCAATCTTACAAGTGACGCCATAAACTGTTTCCTTACGCACTGCGTCCAGAATCTTGTTGAAGATTTTAGGGAATGGTTTGACTACCTGTTCTGCTATACTTCGCGGAATTTCTTTATAATACGCCTCTGCTATTCCGCCGGTAATACACGCAAGCGTATCGCTGTCTCCGCCGAGAGAAACGGCCTTGCGAATGGCATCCTCAAAATCCGAGGAGCCAAGAAAGCAGGTAATCGCTTGCGGTACAGTTCCTTGGCAGCTATCGTCCCATCCGTAGACAGGATGCCAATACTCATGGGTTTTATGAAGGTCGTATCCGTACGTCTTTTCAATGTACTCGCGAATCGTCTCCTTCGTTTTTCCATTCCTAGCCATCCAGATAGCAGCGGCAGTCGCCTGTGCCCCCTTGATACCTTCCGGATGGTTGTGAGTGATTGCGGCTGATATGGCGGCCACGCGCTCGGTCTCCTCCAATGTATCAAAGAACCAGCCCACGGCACTCACACGCATTGCTGCCCCATTGCCCCATGACCCATAAGGATGGCGACCCGTTGTGGACTCATACGGAGAAGCCCCCAACTCGTCATCATATGCATATAACTCCTTCGGATAGAATAGCCAGCGAACAAATGATTCGCCATATCCGCCCATCCCGCATGGGCACTTCTCTGCAAACATCACCATAATGTCCTCCAGCCCCTGATAACTATGCTGCTTGTCCTTCAGCAGCCAGTAGGCCACGGCCATCGTCATTATGCTGTCATCAGTATAGGTGCTGTTATACTTAAACAGTTCGAAATTATAATCTTTAGTGTTGCGGAACTCATAGACCGACCCTATGGTGTCCCCTGTAATTGCTCCTAACATGTTATTGTTTATGTGTATGAGGTTATAAAATTTCTATCATGTTGTCAATTAACCTGTTGGATAAGTTGAATATTTTTAAGTGCTTCCCGATTGTCCCTATACTATTTCGACATCATTTCTCCAACGATAGCAATCAAAGGAAGTGTTCATAATGTTGATTGATGATTGTAGCAGACCTGTTTCTGGTTTAGTATAATTTACTCCTATATTTGGACAGGTTCGACTTAACTCCTATTTTAAGCGTTTCTTACCATCGTCCGGCAAAGAAATCTTACCTAAAATATTTAGCCCCGGCAATTTTACTTCCTTACGAGGAAGCTTCAGTACACATTGTTTAATCTCAGGAAGATTGTTCCAATTATCTTTGATTTGTTCCATAAATTGAGTGAGCGCTCCCAAGAATTTGAAATAATAGACAGCTTGTTGTGGAAGAATGCGACTTAACGTATATTCTTCCCAAGTGCTGGGCTTATTGCCACGATGGTTTGTGTTCCTGCATTGATATATATCCGCCAGAAGTGATGTGAATTCTACGAATCCGTCATAATCACTGCCTTTCATCATTCCTTTGTAGCCAACAAAATATACAATAGAACGAATTTTGTCTATTGCATATTGAGCTTGCAGCGATATTTTTGACTTCTCTACAGCATATGGTAATCCGGAATTCTTGTTTTGGCCGGGAAATACAAGTGAAGCTATTGAGAATTCTCCCTCGATTCTGTTTTCTATTGAAGGTGTAATGTCCTTTCCAGTCTTTACATAGGCAGGATATCCCCACATTCTGTTTGCAATTTCGTTTAAATCCGGGCTTACACATAGCTTGTTTGTAACACGTTCCAATTGCTGATATAATGACAAGCAAAAATCACCGAAATTGTTTTTTCGTCTAAATGCTTCCATCCTGCAGAAGTCGTCAACAAGTACCGTGATGATTTCTTTAATTGGGAAATCTTTATAAAACTCTTGTGCCTGCTGGCGAACAACTTTCTCGATGCAGTATTCGTAAATTTGATCTATACGGTCATCGTCAATAGGCACACAATTCGCGGAAGACATATCTAATCTCTTCCGCAGTTCCAAGTTAAATTCAGCGTTCTGCTTGCTTAACTGAACGATTTTTTCTATTGTCGACTGTAATTTAGGGATTGTCGTTTAATGTTTTCAATTTGACCGAAGCAGCCGACTGATCCCAT
>ERZ827043.886-NODE-886-length-35022-cov-14.058970_pt1 | contig 35022 bp, 29 predicted proteins | sample MGYA00519923_ERZ827043 | MGnify/ENA primary metagenome ERZ827043 (study PRJEB31778, sample SAMEA3449251) | human gut metagenome | biome: human gut; feature: human-associated habitat; material: faeces | place: United Kingdom | collected 2010/2012 ... | reverse complement strand
CCAGCAGCGACGTTGCCACCAAGGTAGCCCGCTTGCTCTTGAGTTTCTTTGCCGCCCACTCGCCGTAGGCGCGCGTACCGCCGGATTCCTGCATCAGCATGACGACCATGCCCAGCAGGATCATGAACATCAGAATCGAGAAGTCGACGCTGTCGATCATCGTGTTGAACAGTGTGTCAAACGCGACCCAGGGGTGAAACTCTGCCACCAGCAGCGCACCCAGCGCACAGCCAGCGAACAGCGAGAGATAGACTTCCTTTGTGAGCAGCGCCAGCAGAATGGCGATGATCGGCGGCATCAGGGACCACCAAGTTCCTACAAACATTTCTTACACCTTTTCCTTTTCAAAATATTCCTTTGTCAGCTGCGCCACTGTGCCGGAAAGCAGCAACAGCGCAACCAGATTCGGGATGCTCATCAGACCGTTGAAGGTATCGGCAATGCTCCACATCAGGCCCAGGTCCATCGTAGCACCCAGGATGGAAACGAAGGAGTACACCACGAAGAAGGGGCGCACTACCTTATCGCTGCGGCAGAGGAATGCAATAAAGCGGGAACCATACAGCCCCCAGCCGATGATGGTGGAGAATGCAAAGCTGCAGAGCGCCACCGCCGTAAAGATGGACGACCAGCCGCCGTAGGTGGCCGTAAAGCCGGAGATGGTCAGCTCTGCGCCTGCCGCACTGCCGTAGCCCACCGGCACGCCGCTGCACAGGATGACCATGGCGGTCAGGGTGCAGATGACGATGGTGTCGGCGAAGACCTCGAAGATGCCGAACATCCCCTGCTTGACGGGCTTGCGGGTGTCGGCGCAGGCGTGGGCGATGGAGCCGGTGCCGAGGCCGGCCTCATTAGAGAAGATGCCGCGGGAAACGCCCTTCTGCATACTGAGGAAGATGCTGCCGATGGCACCGCCGGTGAAGGCCTGCGGGTCAAATGCACCGCCGACGATGGAGGCCAGCACCGCCGGGAAGCGCCGGTAGTTGATGACCACGACGCCCAGCGCCAGCACGACGTAGAACAGTGCCATGAACGGCACCAGCTTTTCGGTGACACTGCCGATGCGCTTGACGCCGCCCAGCAGCACCATAGCCACCATCATGGCCACCACCACGCCCACGACGAGGTTGACCGTGGGCAGGATGCTGTTCAGGCTGCTGCCGTAGGCCAGCAGGGCCGAGTCGATGGCTGTGACGATGGTGTTGACCTGGGTGGCGTTGCCGGTGCCGAAGACCGTCAGCACACCGAACAGCGAGTACAGCACCGCGAGGAACTGCCACCGGCTGCCGAGGCCGTTTTTAATATAGTACATGGGGCCGCCCACCAGCTCGCCGTTTTTGTTCCGCTCGCGGAAATGCACAGCCAGCGTCACTTCGGAGAACTTGGTACACATGCCCAGCAGAGCCGAGCACCACATCCAGAACACCGCACCCGGCCCGCCGATGGCGATCGCGCCCGCCACACCGGCGATGTTGCCGGTGCCGACGGTAGCAGCCAGCGCCGTACACACTGCCTGGAACGGAGTCATCGCGCCGTCAGAGGCGTCCTTTTTGCGGAAGATGCGGCCAATGGTCGTTTTGATGGCATAGGGGAATTTCCGGAGCTGCAAAAAGCCTGTCCGCACACTGAGCAGCAGGCCCACGCCAATGATGCAGACCATCGCCGGGATGCCCCAGATAAAGCTGTTGACCGCCTGATTGACGGCTGTGATGGTTTCGAGCATACTTTTACGCCTTTCTTTTTCACTTTGACACAACGAAAATTATTTTATCGTATTTTAAGCGGCCTGTCAATTTACTTTGAACGTGAAATCTGCACGTCCCGGCTGAAAGTTTGTTAAAATAGCTTCACCTTTATTTTCTCTGCTTCTTTGCCGCTTTTTTGCCCGTCAAAGCCCTACACAAACCGCGCGGGTTGTGCTATGATAAGGGTGAAATTTCGGTTTGGCACTGTCAACCGCAAGGAGATGTCATGGATGTCTGAAACATCTGTTCTAATGGATACGCTGCGGCAGGAAGGGGTCTCCCCCGACCTGCTGCGCGCTGTGGAAGAATACCGTACCGCCCACCCGCTGGCGGAGGCCCTGCGCCCCCGCATCCCCTCCCCTGCCTTCGTCTACTACGGCAGAGAGGTGTGGGAGCAGGCGCTGGCCGCCCTGCTCTGCGGCGAAAACCTGCTGCTGGCGGGCGGCAAGGCCACCGGCAAGAACGTGTTGGCCGAAAACCTCGCCGCCGCCTTCGGACGCCCCGCGTGGGACATCTCGTTCCACGTCAATATGGACGCGGCGTCCCTCATCGGCATGGACACCTTCGAGGGCGGACAGGTCAAGTTCCGCCCCGGCCCGGTCTACCGCTGCGCCCAGAGCGGCGGCTTTGGCGTTCTGGACGAGATCAACATGGCCAAAAACGAGGCGCTGGCCGTCCTGCACGCGGTGCTGGATTTCCGCCGCGCCATCGATGTGCCGGGCTACGAGCGCATCCCGCTGGCCGAGGAGACCCGCTTCATCGCCACCATGAACTACGGCTACGCCGGCACCCGTGAGCTGAACGAGGCCCTCACCTCCCGCTTCGTGGTCATCCAGATGCCCACCATCACCGAGGAGAACCTCGAAAAGCTCCTGCGCACCCAGTTCCCCGATTTGAACAGCAAGTATGTCAGGCAGTTTGCCCTGCTCTTCCTCGATTTGCAGAAAAAGTGCGACAGCGCAGAGATCTCCACCAAAGCTCTCGACCTGCGCGGTATGCTGGATGCCCTGCGCCTGATGCGCCGGGGCGTCGCAGCCGGGGCTGCGCTGGACATGGGCATCACCAACAAAGCCTTCGACTCCTACGAACAGGGCCTCATCCGGGATGCCATTGCCGCCCGCATCCCGGCCCAGCTCACCGCCGCAAAGCTCTTCGATTAAAAAAGGGGCGTTTTTATGGAAGCGCAGAGCTACACCGCCGAAGAGCGGCGGGCCGCCAATCAGGTGTGGGCAGCGGCAGGAGCTTACGGCTTCGAGCCGCTGTTCCTCGCCCGGAACACCGACGGCACCATTGATTTTTACATGAACTGCGTCGTGGGGCTGGTCCACAAATACTACGGCGACGAGCTGGTGCGCAGCCTCTTTGACGCATGGGAGGGCGACATCCGGCAGGCCATGCTGGACGATTTGACCTGGCTCTACCTCGAGAGCGCGGTCTACGCGCTGGAACTGCCCCGCCGCCCGGTGCTTTCGGCCCTCCGCCGCGCCCATGCGGACTACTTTTTCGGCATCCAGTACAAGCTCTCGCGGCAGGAGTGGATGGCGAAGAACCAGCTGGTCTACTCCATGCAGGCCGCGCGCTGGCGGGCTGTGCAGGGGCGCACGCCGCCGGTCATGACCCCCTACGAAAAGAATCTCGACGCCGCCCTCAGTCCCGAGACGCCCCCGAAGCCGGACGAGCTGAAAGCCGCACTGCTGGCCGTCTACGCCAAATTCGAGCTGTTCAACGGCACGGTACATCAGAAGGCCGGGCTGCATCTCCATCTGGACGGCCTGCTGGCGTCCCTCATGACCCGCACCATGCCCACCCAGATGATAAAGACCGACCGGGTCACAGTGGAGCATTCCGGCTCGGTGGACGCCTCCGGCAGCGGCATCCACGCCGACAAGCGGCTGGCCCACATCACCCTGCGCCAGCGCGCCGAGGAAGACCGCGCCTACATCGAAAGCTGCTTTGGCCGGTCGCTCTACCCGCCCGAACGGCTGCGGAAGGCCGAGCAGGAGCTTTGCACCGGGGAGCATCTGGGCTGTCACCTCTGGTTTGCCTCCGGCGTCCCCAGCCCGGAGCAGGCCCCTACCCCCGAGGCAAAGCACCTGGCCGAACAGGCCCAGCTTCAGGCTGAGCGGAACCGGGCGTACTATTCGAAAAATCTCGAGCTTCACCGCAGCGTCGTGCTGCGGCTGACCGAACAGATACGCAACTGCATCCTCGTCCACCAGCAGCCCAACGCCCGGGTCGCCCGCAGCGGCAACCTCGACCCGGAGCGGGTCTGGCGCACCGTCATGGACGACGACCGGGTGTTCCGCTGTGCCGATGAAGAGAACCACCCGTCCTTCACCGTTGACCTGCTGCTGGATGCTTCGGCTTCCCGCCTCCACTGTCAGGAGGTCATCGCGGCGCAGGGGTCTATCCTCGCCCAGAGCCTCGCGGCCTGCGGCATCCCGGTGCGGGTGAGCTGCTTTTCCAGCCTGCGGGGCTACACCGTCCTGCGGGTGCTCAAGGGCTTCAAGGAGAAGAGCTTACAGGGCATCTGCCAGTATTTCGCCTCGGGCTGGAACCGGGACGGTCTGGCTCTGCGGGCCGCAGGCGACCTCATCGACTTCGACCCCGGCCCCGCCGCGCGGCACCTGCTCATTCTCCTGACGGACGCTTCCCCCAACGACAGCCGCCGCATCCCGCCCTCCCCCGATGACCCGCTGGGCCGCGACTACGGCGGCAGCGCGGGCGTGGAGGACGCCGCCGCCGAGGTGCGGGCGCTGCAGCGGAAGGGTCTGCGAGTCTCCGCCGTCTTTATGGGCGAAGACGCCAGCGCCGCCGACGCCTCCCGCATCTACGGCAAGAACATGGCCCGCATCCGGGGCATGGACCAGCTGGCCCGGGCCGCAGGCCGACTCATCCAGAACGAGATACGGGAGCTGGGCGACTGAATCATAATAATGTACGGGGCCGCTGTGCAGTTGTATCTGCTGCCAGCGGCCCCGTATTTTTGTTGTCACTCACAACCATCTTGTTTTGCATTGCAGAAGGATCAAAAAGTTTTTTGGTTTATTTGCAAACTTATAGTTGTATTCTGGCGCAATTTATGATATACTACAACCAACGAAGGGCCGCACACCTACACATCACCCCGCGCCCACAGGAAGGAGAACCGCTATGGATGCCGCACGTTATTTTGAAGAGATGCATCTTGCCATGTCCAGCCAGAAGCCTGAGTACCGCCTTGTGCTCAGCGTCAAGGTCCAAGACCTCGGAGGCGCAGACGCTTATCTCGAGCTGCGGCAGGAGCCGGTCAGCGGCAAGGCCCGGGTGTTCTATTCCACGATGGGACGTCAGAAGCTGAACTTCCAGCTCGTCCGCAAAGGGTGGCAGAGCTGCCACAACGCCTCAGGCGAGCTGACGGGGCGCTTCCCCGCCACCGCCGACGGTCTGCTGGCCCAGACGGATTTCTCTGCTTTTGTCCGGGACGACGCCCTCGACAGCGGCCGGATGGCGCGCATTCTGGATGTTCTGGCCCATACTGCCGGTGGTTGTGGGACGGTCTCCCCCTCTGCCGCCCGGGAGGGTGCGCTCATCACGGTGGAGCGGTTCGTGGGCCGTCCCGCCCATTGGAGCTATTGGAGCACCCGCGCCGCAGAGCAGCTGAACATCGCGGCCATCCTCTGCTGGCTGGGCGACTACCTCGCCGGGGCCGAGCGCCGCACCCTGCAGAGCTGCCCGGAGGCCATGCAGCTTGCCGCCGCATGGCAGGCCGCGCTTTTCACTCCCCTGCCCCAGACGGCTCAGCGGCCTCAGCCTGTACAGTCCCGGCCCGTCCGCCGTGCGCCTGTGGTCGAGAACAAACGCTGGCAGAGCATCCTCGCCGTGCTGGCGACGGTGTAAAAGAAAGGCCTCCCGCATTGGGAGGCCCATCGCCGTATCCGGCGCGCATTCGTTCATATTTTCAGTTTCGAGAAATCGGTGCAGAGATATTCATAGAGCTTGTCAACGGCCTGAAATCCCATCTTCGCATACAGTTCCTTCGGTGTATCCTCGGAGTCAGCGTGAAGATACAGGATTTCTCCGCGCTCCTGCGCCTTTTCGGCAATATGCTTCATCAGGGTCATGGCGATGTACTGGTGCCGGAAATCCTCGTCCACCAGCAGGCCGTCCATGCAGACATACCCATCGGATGCGAAAATATAGCAATCACCCACCAGCTTCCCGCCCAGATACGCGCCGAGGTAGGTCAGCTTTTCCCGGAGGTTCCGGTTGTTCCGCACGGTAAAATCATCTCCGTACAACGGGCCGTAGTATTTCAGTTCGTGCTGTTCCAGCTGGTCTGCGTCCGGGGCCTTGATCGAGACGTCCGGGTTCGTTTTCCAGCTGCGGATGTCTGTTTCCGGGGGCAGAACCATCGTCAGGGTCTCTTCGCACTCCATGCCGAATGCATCGGCCAGCGGCTCGTACCCTTCCAGCTTGAGGAAGGTGTCTCCCCGCTCTTTCTGGTAGGCCAGCGCGGCCCGGACTTCATCTGCCGAGGGCTGGCTGTAATAGCAGAACGCGTTGTGGTCGTATTTATCGCGCAGCTCGCTGTCCTCCCGCTTGGTCAGATGCTCTGAAACGGTGTGAGACGCGGAAAACAGCCGGTAAAAGCTTTCATCGGTCTTTCTTGTAGGGTTCATTGCGCTCCTCCAAAATTTGCCGCTCACTTCCACCCCCGCGCCGAGGGGTCGAGCATCTCGGCGGCAGAGTAGATGAGGGCATTGCAGATGGCCGCAGCGACGTTGCTGCCGCCCTTGCGGCCCATCGCCACGATGGCCGGTACATCATGCTTTTCGCAGACGGCGAAGAGCCGCTCCTTGCTCTCCACCACGTTCACAAAGCCCACCGGCACACCGATGACCAGTGCGGGCCGCAGGCCGCTTTCGATTTGTTCTGCAATCGTCAGCAGAGCCGTGGGCGCGTTGCCGACGGCGAGGATGGCCCCGGGATGCTCCTGCGCTGCCTTTTTCATCGCTGCGACGGCCCGGGTGGTGCCAGCCTCTTTTGCGGCGGCGGCCACCTCGGGGTCCGCCATATAACAGCAGGCCGTGCCGCCCAGCTTCTCCAGACCGGGTTTGGTGATGCCGGCCAGCGCCATATTTGTATCGGTCACGATGACGGCCCCGGCGTGGAGGGCCTTGACGGCCTGCTCCACCGCGCGGGGGGTGAAGTGGAGATTCCGCGCATAGTCGAAGTCGGCGGTGGTGTGGATGACCCGCTTGACCACGGCTTCGTGCTCGGGCGGCGGGGTCAGGCCCATCATTTCCAGCTCTTCGGTGATGATGTGGAAGCTCGTCCGCTCAATGTCGGCAGGTAAATGATGCTGCGGCGTCAATATTCTATCCCCTTTCGTGCTTTTATCCCCTTCTGGTAGGGGTGGCGGCGGCATTTCATCTCGGTGGAGTAGTCGGCGGCGTCCAGCATCCACTGGGGCGGCGTGTGGGCCGTCAGGACGCACTCACATCCGGCAGGCCGTTCCAGAACGGCCTTTTTTAATAGATCGACGTCCACCATATCCAGCTCTTCTGCGCTCCCGGCTTCGTCCAGTATCAGCAGGTCGGCAGGCTGTGCTATGGCGGCGGCGAGGTTCCGGTTTTGCAGTTCCCGGGTCGCGGCCTTTTCCTCCGGCGTCATCTGAAAAACGAATTTCTGTCCGGCCTTGCCCCGGTAGATCTCCGCGCCAAGCTGGGCCAGAAGCGGGATCTCGCCGCTGTTCCCGCCCTTCAAAAACTGGACGATGACCACCCGCTTCCCGGACCCCAGCGCACGGAGCGCAAGACCCATAGCAGCGGTGGTCTTCCCCTTTCCGTCGCCCCAGTACAGATGCAAAAGTCCCTGTTCCATTCAGCGCCTCTCCATTCCCATCGCGGCATACACCGCGTCCATATCCAGCGCCCCGCGCACGCCGTCGGCCAGGATGTCGAACTGCTGGCGGCGGTACTCTTCCATCGGGATGAGGGCCGCGTCGGAGGGGTCGATGCCCTTCCGGCGGCAGAGCCAGCCCGCCAGCGCCTCGGTCAGCGTGCCAGTGTCGAACAGACCGTGGAGGTAGGTGCCGAACACATTGCCCTGCACACAGCCTTCCCGGACTCCGTCGGGGTAGTGGGCGAAGGGTTCGCCCTCAGCCTCGGTCACGCCGGTGTGTATCTCGTAGCCTTCCAGCTCTGCACCCGCAAAGGGGGCGGCGGCGACGGTCGCTTTGACCTGTACACGGCGCTTATGCTCGCTGAACACGGTCCGGGTGGGCAGCAGACCCAGCCCCCGCAGAGTCTGCGTCCGGCCGCTCTCGCTGCCGGTGGGGTCGTCGAGGGTCTGGCCCAGCATCTGGTAGCCGCCGCAGACGCCCAGCACCGGCGTGCCTTTCGCGGCCAGCTTGAGCAGAGCCGTTTCCAGCCCGCACTGCCGCAGCCAGAGCAGGTCGTCCACCGTGTTTTTCGTGCCCGGCAGCAGGATGAGGTCGGGTGCGCCCAGCTCATGAGCGTTCGAAACATACCGCACACCCAGCAACGGGTGCTGTTCCAGCGGCATGAAGTCCGTAAAATTGGACAGATGCGGCAGACGGATGATAGCCGCATCCAGCGGCTTTTTGCCGTCCCGCATCTCGAGGCGCTGGCTCAGGGAGTCCTCGTCCTCGATGTCCACCTTCAGGTACGGTACGACGCCCACCACGGGCAGATGGGTCTTTTCTTCCAGCATCGAAAGGCCGGGACGCAGAATTTCTACGTCTCCACGGAATTTATTGATTACGAGCCCCTTGATGCGCCGGCGTTCTTTTTCTTCCAGCAGCTCCACCGTGCCGTATAGCTGGGCGAACACGCCGCCCCGGTCGATGTCGCCCACCAGAAGCACCGGCGCGTCCACCATCTCGGCGAGGCCCATGTTCACGATGTCCTCGCTCTTGAGGTTGATTTCCGCCGGGCTGCCCGCGCCCTCGATGACGATGACGTCAGCCTCCTCGGCGAGGCTGTCATATGCCTTCAGGATGTCCGGCACCAGCTGCCGTTTCATGCGGAAATACTCCGACGCTTTCATCTGGCCCCGCACCTCGCCGTTGACGATGACCTGACTGCCCACGTCACTGCTGGGCTTCAGGAGGATGGGGTTCATCCGCACGTCCGGCTCGACACCGGCGGCCTGCGCCTGCACCACCTGCGCCCGGCCCATCTCGAGGCCGTCTTTGGTGACGAAGCTGTTCAGAGCCATGTTCTGGCTCTTGAACGGCACAGCGCGCAGGCCGTCCTGCGCAAAAATGCGGCAGAGCGCCGCGCAGAGCAGACTTTTGCCTGCACCGCTCATCGTACCCTGCACCATGATGCATTTTGCCCTGCTCATCCCAGCACCTCTTTCATAAGTTCCAGCAGCCGGGCGTTCTCGGGGGCCGTGCGCACCGCCGTGCGGTACCACTCCGGCCCGAGGCCCGGATAATTCGCGCAGCTGCGCACCTGTGTTCCCAGCGGGCGAAGCCTCTCGTTCAGGTCGGCGGGCGCGCGGAAGAGCAGATAGTTCGCCTTTCCATCGATGACCCGCAGGCCCAGCGCCCGCAGGCCCGCCGTCAGAACGGGCCGCTGCCGGGCGATAAGGGCGCGCACTTCGTCCACATAAGCGGCTTCTTTCAGGGCCGCGACGCCTGCCGCCTGCGCCAGACTGGACACGGCCCACGGCTGGCCCGCTGTCTGCATTTTTTCCAGAAGCGTTTCGTCGCCGCAGAGGCAGTAACCCAGCCGGACGCCGGCCATGCCGTAGAGCTTGGTGAAAGCTTTCAGGATGACGAGGTTCCCACTTTCCAGCAGAGGCTTCGCGCTCCACCCGTCGGCGTCGGGCAGAAAGTCCAGAAAGCACTCATCTACGGCAAAAATCGTGTGGCACTCCTCGCACCGGCGCAGCAGCTTTTTCACCAGTTCGGGTGAGGCCAGCTGCCCCGTCGGGTTGTTCGGCTGGCAGAGGAACACCATGTCGATGCTCTCGTCCACGGCGTCCACGAGGGCGTCCGTCGGGGCGAAATCATTCGTTTCATCGAGGAAGAAGCGTTTCACTTCGCACCCCACCGTATCCAATGCAGAGGCGTACTCGGCAAAAGTCGGGGCTGTCACCAGCGCCTTATGGGGCTTTACGGCCCAGACCAGCCGGAAGATGAGGTCTGCCGCGCCGTTGCCGCAGAGGATATGCTCCTGCGGCACACCCTCGGCCTGGCTCAGCGCCGCCCGCAGGGTACGGCAGAGGGGGTCGGGGTAGCGGTCGGCCAGAGGCAGAGCGTCCCGGATGGCCTGCGCCACCCCTTCGGGCAGACCGAGTGGGCTGACATTCGCCGAAAAATCCAGCGCGTCGCGGCCAAAGCGTTCGCGGTAGCCCATCCAGTCACCGCCGTGGACCAGTTGTTTCATCCCAAGAACCCCCGTATCGCACATCCAAACGCCAGCGCAAACCCGCTGGCTACATACATCATCCGATCTGCCCGCAGAATATCCTCCGGCTCGATGGGCCGCAGCGGATCGCCGATGGTGGGCTTCGGGTAATACTCGCCGAAATAGTAGGCCGGCCCGGCCAGCTGAACGCCCAGCGCACCGGCGCAGGCGCTCTCGGTCTGAGCGCTGTTGGGGCTGGCGTGATTGCGGCGGTCCCGCCGCCAGATACGCCACGCGCCCTTGGCGTCATTGCGGGTGAACGCCGCCGCCATGATCCAGAGCAGCGCCGCCAGACGGCTCGGGATATAGTTTGCCACATCGTCCAGCTTTGCGGCGGCGCGGCCAAAGTAGAGATATTTTTCGTTTTTGTAGCCCAGCATACTGTCCATCGTGTTGATGGCCTTGTAGGTCAGGGCCAGCGGCGCACCGCCCAGCAGCATATAAAGCAGCGGCGCAATGACGCCGTCGCTGGCGTTCTCGGCCACCGTCTCCACCGCCGCTTTGGTCACGCCCTCGGCGGTCAGAGCTTCCGTGTCGCGGCCCACGATGCGGCTCACGGCCTTCCGGGCGGCGGGCAGGCTGCCTTTTTTCAGCTCGGCATAGACATTCATGCTCTCCTGCATCAGCCCCTTCGCGGCCAGCGCCTGCCCGCACCAGAACATCTGGACGGCCAGCCCCAGCAGGGGGTGAAGCATCGCCGCGCCCCAGCAGACAAGGCCCGTGAACAGCAGCGTCCCCACCGGCAGGCAGAACGCCGTCACCGCACCGCCCAGCAGCTCGCCCTGAGGCGTTTTGGGCAGACGGGAGCGGAGGAATTTTTCCAGCCGGGAGATGGCTTTGCCCATGTACACCACCGGGTGGGGCAGCCACGCCGGGTCGCCGAAAATGGCATCCAGCACGAAGCCTCCCAGCACAGCCCAGGCGGTCATCATACGCCGGCCTCCGCGTCTTTCGTGTACTGCACGGTCTTCACGAGGCGGAGCTGGCGCTTCTCGGCCCAGTCGGCGGCATCCAGCACATAGCCGCCCGCGTTGGGGCCGCACCACGCATAATAACCGCGCCTGGGCAGGGCGTACCGCTCCATGGCCGCCATCTGGGTGCCGCCGTGGGCCAGGATGACCAGCAGCTCTTCGCCGTCGGCCAGCGCCTTGTCCACCAGAGCAGAGAAGGCGCTGCAGATGCGGTTCGAGAAGTCGTCCTTCCGCTCACCGTCGGGGCATTTGCTCTCGCAGTTGGCCTGCACCCACGCCTGATAATCGGCGTCGTGCTCCATCTCGACGTAGTTTTTGCCCTCGAAGCTGCCGAAGCACATCTCCTGCAGGTCCTTCACGACCACAAGCTCTGCCTCCGGGAAGAGCACCCGGGCCGTCTGGGCCGTCCGCTGCAGTGGGGTGATATAGACCACCTTCGGGTCGATGTCGGCCCGGCGCAGCTGGCTCAGGCCCTCCGCCGAGAGCGGGATGTCGCGCTGGCCCTGATAGCGCTTCTGGGCGTTGTATTCGGTCAGGCCGTGACGCAGCAGATAGATCAACATTGGGGTAATTCTCCTTTCAATACCGTCGGGATGCCGCAGAACATCTGCACCACGCAGTCGGCGCGCTCTGCCAGCAGGCAGGCCAGCCGTCCGGCGGCCTCCCGCCCGGCGCGCTCCTCAGCATCCATCGGGACAACACCGCCGCCGACCTCGGTGGCGATGACAATATCATATTCCGCCAGCTCCCGGGCCAGCGTTTCGAGCTGCTCCGGGGTCTGAGTCTCGGCGGCGGCGTCCTGCACATCGGCGATGACGCTGCCCCGGAAGTTCCGCGCAAAGGTGCGCTTGCCGCTGTAGAGCGGCCCTGTGATGAACATCATTTACAGCACTCCTCCCCACTGGCTGACGGCCAGCGCCGCCAGCATCCACAGCTCGGCCCGCTGTAAAAACCACCCGGCCAGGTCGCCGGTGATGCCGCCAAACTGCTTTTTTGCCACGAAATAATAGCGCCACAGCGCCAGAAGCGCTGCTACCGCCAGTCCGCCGCCGCCCAGCGCCGTCAGCGCCAGGATGAGCAGAGCCGACAGGCCGCAGAGGAAGCGGCAGACGATCTGCTTGTCGGCCGCTGTGGCAAAAGTATGGGCGAGGCCGGTGTCTTTCGCCAGCGGGAACGCCGCCACGGCAAAGCCCGACAGCGCCCGCTCCAGCACCAGCGCCAGCGTCCAGCACAGGCCCGCCCGGGGTGTGAACCGCACACTGCCGCAGAGGCCGAAGTAGGCCACAAAGTAGCAGCACAGCCGGATGACAGCGAAGGCCCCACAGTGGGAGTCTTTCAGGATTTCAAGCTTTTTTTCGCGGTCGCCGTAGCTCGAGAGGGCGTCCGAAGTGTCGGCATAGCCGTCGAGATGGATGCCGCCGGTGATGGCCACCGGCACGAGGCAGAACGCCGCCGCCCGGGCCAGCTCCGGCAGGGGCAGGACGCCGCAGAGGCACCACAGCCCGCCGCACACCAGCCCGATGAGAGGGAAGGCGCACATGGCGTACCGCATATTTTTTTCGTTCCACTCGAACTGCGGCACCGGCAGGGCCGAAAACATCGCAAAGGCCACCGCGATGGTCTGCAAAACAGTCACAGCTTTTCTCCCCCTTTGTAGTACACCGGCAGGCCGCAGACCACCCGGCAGACATTGTCCGCCCGGGCGGCGAAAGCGTTGTTCACCTGCGCCAGCGCCAGCAGATACCGGTCGGTGTCGCCCGCGTAGTCGGCACCGCCGCTGAATACCTCGTTCGATACGACGATAAGGTTATCACACCCGGCGGCGAGGCGTTCCAGCCCGGCCAAAACGGCCTCGGCGGTGTGCTTTCCTGCCCCGCCGGGGCTGTAAAGCTCGTTGGCGACGAGGTTGCCGAGGTCTTCCAGCAGGACGGTCCCCCGGCCGGGCAGAGCCAGACGGTCGAGGTGGAGCGGGCATTCCAGCGTTTCGAACTGCTTTTGCGCCCGCATTTTCCGGTGCTTTTCCACCCGGGCGGCGCACTCGGCATCCCAGACCTGCATGGTGGCGAGGTAATAGCGGGGCAGGCCGGTCTTGAGCACAAGGCTCTCGGCGTAGGCGCTCTTGCCGCTGGCCGCGCCGCCGAGCACCAGCGTCAGCATCCCGCACCCCCCTGCGGCGTGTAGGCTTCGATGCCGCCCTCTTCAAAGGAATAACAGCCATCGTAGACGGCCAGCGCCATATCCCACAGCGGGATGGCGGCCACCGCGCCGGTGCCTTCGCCCAGATGCAGGCCCGCCGTGATGAGGGCTTTTTTGTTCAGAGCATCCAGCACCAGCTTTGCGGCCGGTTCAGTGGAGCAGTGGCTTGCAAAAACAGCCTTGGCCGCTGCCGGGCAGAACCGGACAGCGCAGAGCGCCGCCACACAGCTGATGAAACCGTCGGCCAGCACCGGCACACCTTCCAGCGCACCGCCGAGGAAGATACCGCAGAGCCCGGCAATATCGAAACCGCCCAGCTTTGCCAGCACGTCCAGTGCATCGGCAGAGTCGGGCTGATTTTTTGCGATGCCGCGATGGATGGCGTCGATCTTCCGGGCAAGCCCCTCGTCCGAAAGGCCCGCGCCCCGGCCCGTCATCACTTCGACGGGCTGGCCCAGCAGCACAGCGGCCACGGCGCTGGATGTCGTGGTGTTGCCGATGCCCATCTCACCGGTGGCCAGCAGGCCGACGCCCGCTTTCTTCTGCTCCTGCACCAGCCGGATGCCCCTGCCGATGGCCTCCACAGCTTCAGCCCTGCTCATAGCCGGGCCGAGGGTGAAGTCCGCTGTGCCGGGGGCGATGCGGCAGTCGAGGACGCCCGGGACCGGGTCGCCCGCGATGCCCATATCCACCGGCACCACCTCGCACCGGGCGGTCTGTGCCATCCGGCAGACGCTGGTGCGGCGGGCGGCAAGGTTCTCAGCCACGGCGCGGGTCACGCTGCTGTCGGTCTGGCTGACGCCCTGGGCCACCACACCGTTATCGGCGCAGAGCACCAGCACCGCCCGGCGGGAAATATCCAGCTTTGCGCTGCCGGTGAGGGCGGCGGCGTCCTCGATGGTCGTTTCCAATCCGCCCAGCCCGCCCAGCGGCTTTGCAAGGCTGGCCCAGTGGGCGTGCGCCGCTGCCCGGGCGGCTTCGTCCGGCGGCGTGATGGCCGCACAAAGGGCGGCGAGTTCTGTCTCAGTCATGGTCTCTCCTGTAATTTTCAGCCGCGGCGGCAAAGCGCTGCGGCAGGGGCGTACCCGCCCAGTACAAATGCGGGAAGCCCGCATAGAAATGCTCGTTTACAGATCCGCACCGCCACTCTGCGCCGCCCACCGGCTTTTTTGCCGCGAGAGCCACGCCGTTGGCGGTGGAATCCCAGTGGTGGAATTCGTGGATGGGAAAGCTCTCCCCGGCCCGGAAGAGCAGACTGTCCGAGTCTGCGCTCAGCGCGGCGTAGCCGAAGCGGACGAGACGTCCGGCATCTTTTGCTTCGCCCGGCAGAACGCCCACCATCGGCCAGCTCTGCCCCTCGGCGTCCGTGAGGCTCTGCCCCAGATAGAGGAAGCCCCCGCACTCGGCCGCCGTGGGCAGACCGGACTCGATTTTTCGCTTTATCTCGCGCAGAAGCGAGGTATTTTCACTCAATTCTCTTGCGTGAAGTTCCGGGTAGCCGCCGGGCAGATACAGCCCGCCGATGTTTTCCGGCAGAGCCGTGTCGCGGAGGGGGCTGAAAAAGACCACCTCTGCCCCGGCGTCCCGGAAGGCTTCCAGCGTCTCGGCGTAGGCGAAGCAGAACGCCTCGTCCTGCGCCACGGCGATGCGGACGCGGGCCGGAGGCGTCTCCGGCTGCACCGGCAGGACGGGCGGCTCCTTTTCGCAGAGGGCCAGCAGGCGGGGCCAGTCGATGTGCTCCTCCACCGCGTCGGCCAGAAGGGCCAGCTTCTGCTGTAAATTTTCCACTTCCGCCGCCGTGTAGAGGCCCAGATGGCGGGAACCGATGACAGCCTCCGGGAGTTTCGGCAGAAAGCCCAGCACCGGCAGGCCCGTTTCTTCTTCCAGCATCGGGGCCAGCAGAGCGTGCATCCGTGCCGTGCAGTTGTTCAGCAGGATGCCTGCGATGTGACTGGGAGTGCGGAAGTTTACGAGCCCGTTCAACTCTGCAGCCAGCGTCAGGCTCTGACCCTTTGGCTCCACCACCAGCAGCACCGGCAGACCCAGCGTGTCGGCCAGATGCCACGCACTGGCCCTGTCGCTGACGCCCCCGAGGCCGTCGTAAAAGCCCATAGCCCCCTCGCACACCGCCGCACCGTGTCCGGCGGCACCCTTCGCGTAGAGGGTGCGCACCGTCTCGGGCGCAGAAAAAAAGAGGTCGAGGTTGCGGCTCTCCACCCCCAGCACGGCCCGGTGGAACATGGGGTCGATGTAGTCCGGCCCGTTCTTGAAGGCGCAGGGCGCACAGCCCCGCCGCTTCAGCGCCATGAGCAGGGCGCAGGTCATGGTGGTCTTGCCGCTGCCCGAGCGGGGCGCCGCCAGCAGAAACTGTATCATGTCATTCTCCTGTGATGAGGTAGATGGGGTTCTGGGCCATCATGAGGTGCAGTCCGCCCATGGCCTTGGCCCGGCTGACGGCGATCTGGCTCACCTGCACGGTCCGGCCTTTGGCCGTCAGCGCGGCCACCGCCGCCGAAAGCGTCTCAAGGGCGATGGCCGATACGCAGATGCGGGCGTCGGGGTTCTTATCCAGCGCGGCATCCACGATGGCGGCAAGGCTGCCCTTGCTGCCGCCGATAAAGACAGCGTCCGGCGCGGGCAGGTCCGAAAGCGCGGCGGGGGCAAGCCCCTCCACGAGGACGAGGTTCCGGGTCCTGAATTTTTCGCGGTTGGCTTTGATGAGCGCACAGCCCTCCGGCCTGCACTCCACTGCGTAGACCCGGCCTCGGGGCGCGGCCAATGCCAGCTCCACGCTGACGCTGCCCGTCCCGGCCCCCACGTCCCACAGGATGTCTTCCGGGCGGACGGCCAGCTTCGCCAGCACAGCGGCCCGGACTTCCTGCTTGGTCATGGGGACGTCGCCCCGCTCGAAGGCTTCGTCCGGCAGGCCCGGGGCGCGGCGGGGCAGCACCTCCGCCGCCTCCACGAGAAGGACGCTCAGGCTGTTGAAGCGGCCTGCGGCCAGCTCTTTGACGCTGCCGCGGAAGATTTTCTCTTCCGGCGTGCCGAGGCACTGGCCCACAACAGCCTGCACGTCCCCGAAGCCCTCTGCCGCCAGCTGGGCGCAGAGGGTGGCGGGGTCTTCGCTGCCGCCGGTGAGGAAGAAGGTGGGTCTGCCCTGCATACACTCGGCCACCGGGTCACAGGTGCGGCCATGGGCCGAAACAAGGTTCCACCCCTGCCACGGACGGCCCAGCGCCGCCGCCAGCAGCTGGATGCTGGAAAGGCCGGGCAGCACCCGGGCGCGGACGCCGAGGGCCTCCAGCTTTTCCATCATGGCAGACGCGCCGGAGTAAAAGCCGGTGTCGCCGCTGTAGACCAGCACGGCGTTCTCTGCGCCGGAAGTTTGCAGCAGCTCTGCCACCTCGTCGGGGCGGTAGGCGGCGGCGCGGTTCTCGGTGCAGCCGGCAGGCAGAACTGCCAGCAGACGCCGTGCGCCCAGGATGAGGTCGGCCTGCCGCAGTGCGGCCAGTCCTTGAAGGGTCAGGTTCTCCGGCTGGCCGGAGCCCATGCCGATGAGTGTCACGTTCATCTTATCATCTCCTTGCAGCGTTTCAACACCTCGGAAGCCGTCTCGCCCTGCTCGGGCGGGCGGCGGATGACCACCAACTGCGCCCCGGCGGCGGAGGCGGCGGAGGCTTTTTCGTCGAAGCCTCCGGCTGCGCCGCCGTCCTTTGTGACAAGCCAGCGGATATGGAACTGCTCCATCATGGCCTGATTGAGGGCAAAGCTGAAGGGGCCCTGCATGGCGATGATGTTGCGGTGGGGGATGTTCGCCGCCTCGCAGGCCGCGATGCTTTCCAGCGTGGGCAGGACACGGGGGTAGAGCCGCTCGGGCGGGATGGCCGCAAACTGCGCCAGCTCCTTGGCCCCGGTGGCCAGCAGAAGATTCCCCTCTTCTGCAGCCAGCGCCTCGGCTGCCTGCTTTGCGCTCTCAAAGACGAGACAGTTTTCCGGCAGCGGACTGGCCGGGCGCAGCAGGCGGAGGTATCCTACCCCGGCCTTCTCTGCCGCTGCTTTGATGTTTTTGGTCGCCTCCACTGCGTAGGGGTGGGTGGCGTCGATGCAGAGGGCGGCATCCCCCAAGAGCGCGGCCATCTCATCGGGCAGGAGCCGCCCGCACCGGACGGTGACGCCGGGGGTGCTCCCCTGCTCTTCCTGTCCCAGCGGGGTGGCCACGCTGACGGTGACTTCGATGCCCAGCGCCGCCAGCTGGCGGGAAAGCTCCCGCCCCTCGGTGGTGCCGCTGAAAACGACGACGTTCATCGGCGGTACCCCCGCGGCGTGACCATCCGCCCGCTCAGCGCGCGGGTGGCGGCGCTGCCCACAAAGACGGTGGTGAACATATCCACCTCGGTGTCCCGGAGCTGGCTGAGAGGCAGGATGTGCTTTTCCTGCCCTTCCCGGCCGATGTTCCGCACATAGCCGCAGAGGATGTCCGGGGCTTTGCCGTTCGCCAGCAGGACGTCCACGGCCCGGCGCAGATAGTCCGGGCGGCCCTTGGACGAGGGATTGTACAGCGCCAGTGCGAAATCGCCCTGGGCGGCGCAGACCAGACGCTTTTCGATGACCTCCCACGGCGTGAGGCGGTCCGACAGCGAGATGACGCAGAAATCGTGGGCCAGCGGCGCACCCAGCACCGCGCCGCCGCTGAGGGCGGCGGTCAGGCCGGGGACGACCTCCACATTGACATCCGGGTACTCTTCGGCCAGCTCCAGCAGCGGGCTGGCCATGCCATAGACCCCGGCGTCGCCGGAGCAGACCAGCGCCACGTCCCGACCCGCCCGGGCGGTATCCAGCGCCCAGCGGCAGCGGTCGATCTCCCGGGTCATGCCGGTGGTGTAGCACTCTTTTTCCGGGTAGAGGGGGCGCACAAGGTCGATGTAGACCGTATAGCCGCACAACACCTCGGCCTGCTGCAAGGCGCTCTGCGCCTGCACGGTCAGAAACTGTCCGCCGCCGGGGCCAAGCCCCACGACGAACACGGTCTTTTTACTCTCACTCATTGCTCTGTCCTCCAATCGGGTTCAAAGGGGCGGACGGCCAGCGCCAGCGTCACGCCGCCGCCTGCCGTTTTGGGCAGAAGGAGCATCCCGCCCGAGGCTTTTACCGCCGAGCGCTCACAGACGTTGTCCACGCCGGTGACACTTGCCACAAAGGCCGACGGGGTGAACTGTCCCGGCACGGCCCGCAGTTCGTCGGCCGGATAGAACGTGATGGGCCAGCCGTGGGCTTTGCAGAACGCTGCAAGCCCCGGCTCATCTTTTTTCAGTTCGATGCTGGCAGCTGCGCAGACCGCCGCCGGGCTGAGACCGGACGCGGCACAGAACGCCGCGAAGGCTTCTTCCAGCTGCTGGGCCGTCGTGCCGCGGCGGCACCCCACCCCCAGCACCCCGATGCGGGGGACGAGGTGGAGCGCCTCGCCCTGCGGCGTGAGGGTCAGGGCGAAGTCAGCGGCTTCGGGCGCGTCAGTCTTTTTCACTCCGGCGGGGGCCTCCCCCGCCACCGGCCACGGCGACCAGTACCGGACAGTCTGCCCGGCCAGCAGGGCGCCGCTGACGCGCTTGATGCGCTCCGGCTCAAGGACAGCGCAGTTCTGGGCCTTGGCCCAGAGGTCCACGGCGAAGAGGCCGTTGACGTCGGTGGCCGTCGTGATGACCGGCACCGCGCCGCACGCTTTTGCCAGCGCCCGGGCCAGCGCGTTGGCACCGCCCAGATGGCCCGACAGGAGCGGCACGGCGAAGTTCCCGCCCTCGTCCACGACCACCACCGCCGGGTCGGCGGCCTTGCTCTTGCAGTGGGGCGCGATGGCCCGCACCGCGATGCCCACAGCTCCTACAAAAATCAGGGCCTCATCCTGTGCAAAATGCTCCGCCGTCCAGCCTTTCAGGGTCACGTCTCCGCCGCAGCGGCTCACGCTGCCGGGCAGAGCTTCCGCCAGCCGACGAGCCAGCGCCTCGCCTTTTGCGGTGAAGGCCAGATATGCCCGGCTCACTGCCCGGCCTCCGTCCCCTGCCTGAACTCGGTGGTAAAGGCGGGGTCATAGAGCTTGCTGCGCTCGTAGTTTTCGCCCAGAAAGTCGCCTACGACGATGAGGGCGGTCTTGGTGATGCCGTTTTTGCGGGTCTCCTCGGCCAGTGTGGAGACTGTGCAACGCACCACCTTCTGCTCGGGCCAGGTGGCCTTATAGACCACGGCGGCAGGGGTATCGGGGCGGTAGCCGCCGCTCTCGAGAAGGGCCTGCTGGACTTTGTCCACCAGCCCGATGGAGAGGAAGATGACCATGGTAGCCCCGTGAGCGGCCAGCTTTTCCAGCTGTTCGGCCTCAGGGACAGGAGTGCGGCCCTCCATCCGGGTGATGATAACGGCCTGGCTGACGTTGGGCAGGGTGTACTCGGCACAGAGCGCCGCCGCCGCGCCGCAGAAGCTGGACACGCCCGGGGTGTCGTCATAAGGGATGCCGTCAGCATCCAGCGCGTCCATCTGCTCCCGGATGGCCCCGTAGAGGCAGGGGTCGCCGGTGTGGAGGCGGACCGTGGTGCCTCCGGCCTTTTCGGCGGCACGGATGGTGTCCAGCACCTGTTCCAGCGTCATCTCGGCGCTGTTATAGATGGCACAGCCGGGCTTCGCCAGCCCCAGCAGGGCCGGGTTGACGAGACTGCCCGCGTAGATGATGCAGTCGGCATCGGCCAGCAGGGCCGCGCCCCGCCGGGTGATGAGGTCGGGCGCACCCGGCCCGGCTCCTACAAAATGGACCATATTTTACCCCTCCTTCACCAAAATCGTTGCGAAATAGCCCGCCGACCGGGCCGGGTCGTAATCGGTCAGGTCGGGCCAGACCTCCTCGTTCGGCAGGCCGCAGTTACAGACCATCGCGCTCCGGCTCAGAAGCCCGGCGTCGGCCAGCGCGGCCAGCGTCTCGGGCAGCTGACGGCCCGATTTCATCAGCACTTTCGCGCCCGGTGCGGCCAGCACCTCAGCGGCGCAGCGCCCCGGGGCGATGGTCAGCGGCTGCTCCATGCCGCCCGTCAGGGACTGGCCCAGCCGGGCCGCAGCGGCGCAGAAGCTCGTCACGCCGGGGAGCATCACGGTCTTGCAGCCCTCGGCCTCCAAGATCTCCTGCAGGTAGCCGAAGGTGGCGTAGACGGACACGTCGCCGAGGTTGAGCATGGCGACATCCTGCCCGGCGTCGAGATATTCTTTCACGGCCCGGGCCGCCTCGATGTGGGCGGCTTTCTGCACCGCCGGGTCAAGACTCATGGCGAAGCGCAGCGGCAGGATGGTCTTGCCGCTCAGCTCCACCGCACCTTTTGCGATGTCCAGCGCCAGCATCCCGCCCTTCGGGGTCTGGGGCGCGGCGATGACCGGACAGTTTTCGAGGCGGCGGACAGCCTGCAGGGTCATGAGCTCCGGGTCGCCCGGGCCGACGCTGACGCCGTAAAAAGTGCCTATCCGTTTTTCCATTCGTCCAGCAGCTCCTTTGCAGTTCTGGTCTGGCCCAGCGGGCCATATTGGTTCGAGAAGAGCACCGCGCCCACCCGGAACGCCCCGGCGGCGCGGCGGTCGAGGTGGAGCTGGATGGCGTCCAGCAGACTGGACAGCACCGGCTCTCTCATCTCTGCTCCGTCTAAGATCTCCATGCAGGCGTCGGTGGTGGCCGCGTTCATCAGGGCCGCGCAGACGTCTCGGGATGCACCACAGAGGGCGGCGTGGGCGCAGAGCAGCTCGGTGCGGCAGTCGGCTGTGCGGGAGTGGGTGTTCATGACGCCGCCCGCCAGTTTGACCAGCTTGCCGATGTGGCCCACCAGCACCACCTCTTCGAAGTGGGATGCCGCCGCCATATCCATCGTATCCCCGATGAAGTTCGAGGTCTTGACCACCGGGATATTCTTTAGGGCGGGCATCTTCTCGTGGAGATAGTCGAGGCCGTAGTTGCCCGGGGCGAGGATGAGCCGCCGGGGGCTTCCGGCCCGAAGCGCCGCCTGCCCCATTTCCAGCTGGATGGTGTCGAGGATGGCCTGCTGGCTCATGGGCTCGACGATGCCGCTGGTGCCGAGGACGCTGAGGCCCCCTTCCACGCCCATATGGGGGTTGAAGGTGCGCTTCGCCGTTTCGGCCCCGCCCTCGATGGAGATGGTGACGTCAAAACCGCCCGCGTACCCGGCAGATTCGGCCTCTTTTTCCAGCGCTTCCTTTATCATGGCCCGGGGGACGTGGTTGATGGCAGCTTCGCCCACAGGCTGGTCGAGACCGGGCTTTGTCACCCGGCCAACGCCCTCACCGCCGTGGATGCGCACCTCGCCGGCCAGTTCGGGCCGGAGGGCGACACTGGCGATGACCGGCAGACCGGTGGTCACGTCCACATCGTCGCCGCCGTCCTTCCGGATGGCGCACTCGGCCCCCTCGCCGGACAGGCGGCAGAAGATGGGCTCCACCTCCACCACGATGCCTTTCGGGGTGCGGAGGGCCACCGTCTCGGGGGTGCGGCCGGTGAGCAGCAGCCGTGCCGCGCCCGCCGCGCCCAACGCCGCACAGGTGCCGGTGGTATAGCCGCAGCGCAGGAGCTTCTGGCCGCTGCGGACGTAGTGCTCAAAGAGCGGGCGCTTTTCCTCCGGCGCTTTTGCCTCACCGTAGAGGAATGCGTACTGCTCATCGGTCAGAGCATAAATTTTGCAGATGTTTTCCCGGGCAAAGGCCTTTTCCGGCGTCATGACGTCCGAGACGCCCGCCGCCGAGACGCAGACGACCTTGTCGGAAACTTTCTGCGCCAGCTCCAGCTCGTGGAGGCTCAGGATGACGGCCATCTTCTTGTCGCGGGCGAGGCTTTTCAGGATGGCCAGCAATTCGGCCTTGCCCTTGATGTCAAGGAAAGACGTAGGCTCGTCCAATAATATCAGCTCCGGCTGCTGGCAGATAGCCCGAGCCAGCAGGACGCGCTGGCGCTGGCCGTCGCTGATGCGGTTGAAGTCCCGGCCCGCCAGCGCCTCGGCCCCCACGAGGGCCAGCGCGGCATGGACCTGACGCTTATCTTCCGCCGAGAGGACACCCAGCCGCCCCGTGTAGGGGTAGCGCCCGGCGGACGCCATCTCGAAGCAGGTGGTCAGCTCGGTGCGGCGGGTGTGGGGCACCATCAGGGCCATTTTGCGGGCGCGCTCCGGGCCGGAGCAGTCCGCGAGATTTTTGCCATCCAGCAGGACAGCGCCCCCCTGGGGGGCCAGCTGCGCTGCCAGCGTCTTGAGCAGGGTGGATTTTCCCGCGCCGTTGGGGCCGATGAGGGTGAGGATGCTCCCCTTCCCGACGCCGAGTCCGATGTGCTCTATCAGGGGCGTTTTGCCGTAGCCGATGGCAAGGTCCTCGGCGCGGCAGTAGAATTTCGGATCGCTCATTCCCGGCCCTCCTGTGTCTGGCGGCGCACCAGCAGCCAGATGACCACCGGCGCACCGAAAACCGCCGTCACCGAGCTGATGGACAGCTCAGTGGGCGCGAACAGGCTGCGGGCGATGAGGTCGCAGAGCAGGCAGAACGCTGCCCCGCCCAGACAGCAGCCCGGCAGGACATAAAGGGGCTTTGCGCTGCCCAGCAGGTTCTTGACCAGATGCGGCACCGCGATGCCCACAAAGGAGATGGGGCCTGCAAAGGCCGTCACGCAGGCGGAAAGCAGGCTGGAAAGCAACACGAGGGCCGTCGAGAAGGCCCGCACCGGTACGCCGACGCTCCTGGCGTAGCTCTCGCCCATCTGGTAGGCCGCCATGGGCTTCGAGAGCAGGAACGCCGCCGCCAGCGCGGGCAGCACCACGCAGGCCGCTGCACCCACGTTGGCCCAGGTCATGCCGGAAAAGCTGCCCATCGACCAGTTGTGGAGATTGACGATGTTGGAGTCCTGAGCGAAAGTCACCACGATGTCGGTGACAGCCGAGCAGATATAACCGATCATAATGCCGCAGATGACGAGGATGCTCATCCGCGGCACCCGCCGGGCCACCACCAGTACAAAGGCCATAGCCGCCATCGAGCCTGCAAAGGCGGCGATAATGAGGGTGGCCGAGCTGGTGAGCAGCCCCTGCTGTAAAAACACCACCATCGTCAGGGCCACTGCCAGCTTTGCGCCGCTGGACACGCCCATGACGAAGGGGCCGGCGATGGGGTTAGCGAAGAAAGTCTGCAAGAGGTAGCCTGCAGCCGAGAGGGCCGCGCCCAGCAGCACGACCATAACCGCCCGGGGCAGACGGAGCTGGAGCACGATGCCCACGGCCAGCGCATCTTCGCCCCGGCCCAGCAGAGCCGCCGCCACCGCGCCGGGCGTCAGGGACACACTGCCCCAGAACAGGTTGAGTGCAAACAGCACCGCGACCCCCGCCGTGAGGGCGAGGTACGCGAGGCTGAGGCGGCGGGTGTTGGTCATGACAAAACTCCTTTTATACGATGCGCTGTAAGAAACGGAGGGACGCCGGGTCGGGCGAGCCCTCGGTGAAGACGAGGTTCATATCCGAGATAAGGTCGGCCAGCTCCATGCTCTGCTGAAAGAGGCTCTGGGCCGTACACCAGCAGTCGCCGGACTGGACGGCCTTGAAATCCGCCAGCATCGGGCATTTTTCGATGAGCTGGTCACGGGTCTCCATCACGCCCTCGATGGTGCTGTTGTAGATGAGGACGTCGGCGTCTTTGGCCCGGGCATAGAAGGTCTCCAGCGGCAGTTTGATGGTGGACTGGGCCGACGTCTCCCCCTCGAGGTCGTCGAAGATGTAGACGCCGCCGGCCATCCCCACCATCTGGGCCACATAGTCGCTGGTGCGGCGGACGGTGATGAGGTTATTCGTGGTGATGGAGAAGAAGGCCGCGGTCTTGCCCGTGTTCTCCTGCTCGAGGATAGGGGCCACCTGCTCGACTTTCTGGCGAAAGACCTCTTCCGCCATCTCAGTCTTATTCAGCAGGATGCCGTAGAGCTTGAGCCACTCCATCCGGGCCAGCGGGCCGCTCTCGTAGCTCGAGCGCTCCACGAGGACCGGCACGCCGAACTTTTCCAGCTGCTCCTTGACCTCGGGGTCGTGGAGCACCATGGTGTTCTCGATGGCGAGGGTGCAGCCGGCGGCAAGGATGCGCTCATAGTCCGGGGCGCTGTACTTGCCCGCGTAGGCGATACGGCCCTCCTGCATGGCCTGTTTGGCCTCTTCCACATACCAGCCCTCGGCCTTCGTGCCGGAGAGGGCGATGCTGTCCAGGGCGTCCAGATGGACGAAGAGGTCCATCACCGAGGTGGAGACGAGATAAATATGATCCAGCGGCTGGCGCAGCACCACGACGTCCTCGGGCAGGTCGTCCACCTCGGCGGCCCCCTCGGGGACGACGAGGAACCGCCCGGCGTCCGGGATGTCGATCATCACATAGCCGCCCTCATAGCAGTCGGCGGAAAATTGGGTAGCATAGTCCAGCGGATAGCTGTGGTCGAACACGAGGGATGCTGTATTGGCCGGGGCGGTCTTGTGCTGCCCGCAGCCCGCAAGGGTGAGGGCGGCGGCAGGCAGGGCTTTCAGGAAATTGCGGCGTTTCATCGTTACTTTGCCTCGATCAGGGATGCAGAGGCGAAGGTCAGCGTATACTCGATCTCATGCGGGGTGCTCATGGCGACGGTATCGCCCACCACATCCAGCGGGGTGTCGAGAGCCGCGACGGGGATCTCGAAGGTAGAGTTGCCCTCGGTGTTGGTGGGCAGATACTTCTCGCCGTCCACCAGCATATAGTCGTAGTTGGGGCTGGACCAGACGATGGTGGCGGTCATCCTGCCGTCGGCCACGGTCAGGGCCGCAGGGCTTTCCACGGTGGCGCGGCCGGAGCCGCCCTCAAGGGTCACGTCACAGGTGTAGGTGCCGTCGGCAGGTGCTTCCGCCGCAGCAGGCTGGGCGTTGGCGACACGGACGGTATGGTCGTACCACTTGCCCTTGGTGCCGAGGATGGCCAGCTGGAAGTCCTCGTCCAGAGCCTTCACCGGGATGTCGAAGCCGTACACCTCATCCGAAGTGCCGTCGCTGTAGGTGACGGTGTCGGTGGTGGGCTGGAGCCATTCCCCCTCGTGGGCCTCGGCGTCAGCGGCCATGCCGACGTAGAGGTTGACGATTTTCTTGGAGGCGAGGCTGACGTGGAAGGTCATCTGACCGTCCTTCACGGTCAGCGTTCCCTTGCCGTCGTTGGCCTCGTTGGCATGGAACATGGAGCTGTCGGTGTCAAAGTCGGCGGCGTAGACGCCGTCGGGCAGAGCGGCCTCTGCCGCCGGTTCGGAAGCTGCCTCGCTCACGGCGGAGGAGGCCGCAGCCTCGGAGGAAGCGGCAGAGCTGGCCGGGGTGCCGGATGCGCCGCAGCCGGTGAGAGAACCAGCCAGCACAGCGCCGGCCAGCAGAAGAGCAAATTTATGGTTCAGTTTCATGATGATATACCTCGAAGTATCTATTTTACAGAAAAGATTATAACACGCAATGGCCCGAATTCAAAGCAGGCCGAAAAAGAAATTGCCCGAAAAGGCACTCCTTTCCGGGCAATCATAAACTTATGCTCAGCCGTTCAGGGAATCGACAGCGGCCTTGGTGTGTGCGACGTAGAGCTGCTGGATGTCAGCGACCTCGCCCAGACCGGCGATCTGGCAATCCACAGAATCGAATTCGCCGGAGGCCTCGAACTGGCTCTTCCAGGAATCCTCGTCGTCGCCAGCCATATCGTTGTTGGCGTGGTCGCCTGCAACGACCATCAGGGGACGCAGGACGACCTTGGTGTAGCCGGCGGCCTTGACAGCCTCGATGACGTTCTCGCAGGCAGTCTCCTCCGGCTCACCCTCGACGGTGCCGATGAAGACATTCTTGTAGCCCAGAGCGTTCATCTGAGACTGCATCTGGGTGTAGCTCACCTTTGCGGTGTGAGAGGTGCCGTGGCCCATAAAGACGAAAGCGGTGCCGTCCTCAGCAGCGGCGTCCAGACTGTCGAAACCGGCGGTCTTGACGGCCTCAGCGGTGATGGCCTTGGCGACAGCTTCCTTGTCGGCGTTGATGACGGTAGCATCGCTGCCCACCTCGCCCAGCAGAGGCTCGGCGATGGCGACGGACTCGAACTGATCGCGGTAGCTGTCCACCATCTCCATCATCTCGTCGTACTCAGCGCCGTGCATCAGATGGGTGGGCTGGACGACCAGATTCTTCACGCCGTTGGCAACAGCGCGCTCCAGAGCCTGCTCCATGTTGTCGATCTTCTCGCCGTCACGGGCCTGAACATGGTTGATGATGATCTGTGCAGTGAAGGCACGGCGGACAGACCAGTCGGGATATGCGGCCTGGATGGCGTCCTCGATGCCCTTGATGTCCGCTGCGCGGCTGTCGTTGAACGAGGTGCCGAAGCTGACGACCAGGATCTCGTTGTCGCCGATGTTGTCCTGGTTGCGGGCGTCGTCCTTAGAGGCGTCGCCGGTGTCGCGGCCAAAGTACTCGGGGCTTGCCTCTTCGCCCTCGACCATCTCCTTCTGAGCGTCGGTCAGAGCGTCCCATGCTGCCTTTGCAGCCTCACACTGAGCGTCGGTATTCTCGTTGCGCTCCTGCACATAGATGGCGTCGATGAGGTCCGCCACATTCTTTGCTGCCATTTCATCGGCCTCCTCGCTGCTCACCTCGCTGGCGGCAGCAGAGCTTGCGGCGGTGCTGCCGGCGGCAGTGGAAGAAGATGCACCGCAGCCGGTGAGCACACCGGCACACAGGGCCAGTGCGGCGGCAGCGGCGGTGACGCGCTGCCAGTTCTTGTTGGTTGCCTTACGCATTGTTTGAGTCCTTTCTGTTGTGTGGAATGTACTTTTCCGATAGAAAGGGTACGAAACGGGGGCCAGCTCAAACGAAAAAAGAGCCTTTTCACCGCGCGGAAGGCACAGCAAAAAGACCCTTTGAACTTTCGGGCTTTTTGGTACGACCAATTCCTCGTGATCCGGAGCCGGACGCTCCTGTACCAACAGCGGGCAGGTTTCCTGACTGAAAGCTCACCGCCCGCTGCCGCCTTCCCAGAGGCAAAGCCTCCAGTGACCGGCGCTGAGCGCCAAGGCAGCGGACTCCCTTATCACAGTGACGAGATCGCGCGGGACTCGCACCCGCTTCCCTTTTACCCTCCCGACCGGGGACGAAGCCCCGGCGGCAGGCACCTGCTGTTTTCTATTCAGACGAGGTGAAGTATACCACACTCCGCCCTAAAATGCAATATCTCAGCCCTCCTGCGGCACGGTCCAGACCATGCCCAGCGCTTCGAGCTTTGCGATGCGCTCCGCCGTCAGCTTTTTCTCGGCACAGGCGTAGTTTTCGCGCATCCGGCGGACCCAGTCGCCGAGGCAGAAGCCGTCTTCGGTCTTATAGTTCACCGGCACCAGCAGGTTGCCATGGGCGGCGCGGTACTCTTCGGCGCGGCGGAACGCCCCGGCCCACTTGGCCTCCCGGGCGTCCCACTGCATCCCGATGGCGTCCAGCAGAGCGATATGCTCCGGCGTCACCTGAAACGAGCCGGGCCGGGCCTTGCGGGCAGCGCGGAGGTTCGAGATCCAGACGCCCAGACGGAAGCCGTTCTCGTCCACATATCCGGCAGGCACGAGGAGGCTGCCCTTCTTCTCGGCGTAGAGCCTGGCGCTCTGGTAGTTATCCAGCCAGTTCTGCTCCCGCACGCTGCACGCGGGCGGCACCGGGGCGCTGAGGCGTCGGCCTTTTTCGCCCTTGAACAGCTCTTTCAGGGCCGCGCGGCGCTTGGCGGAAAGCTTTTTGCCCTCCCGCAGCATCTGCTTCTGACGGGACAGCCAGCTGCCCAGCCAGATGCCGTCTTCCGTCCGGTACTGGGCCGGAACGGCCAGACTGCCGTGCTCCTTTTTGTATTCCACGGCCAGCTCGTAGCGGTGCTGCCACGAGTCGGTCTTTTCCCAGTTCATGCCCAGCTCGTCCAGCAGAGCTTTCCGCTCCAGCGTCACCCGGGCGCTGCTGCGCTCGGGGTTCTGCCATGCGTACCGCTGGCGGGACACCCACTTGCCCAGCAGGATGCCGTCTTCGTCGATGTACTCGATGGGAACGTCGAGGTTCCCGTGGGCGGCGTGGTACTTCACGGCGGCCTCGTAGGCGGTCTGCCACTTGCGGTCGTTCCGGTTCGTCCAGTCCACTCCCAGCGCTTCCAGCTTTTCGATTTGGGCGTCGGTCAGCACACCTTCTTTATAAGCGGCACGCTGACTGCCCAGCCAGACGCCCAGCGCCATGCCGTCCGGCGTGACATACTTGACGGGAATTTCCAGCATGTGATTTTCCAGATAATACTGGACGGCGGCGGCATAGCTCTTCTCCCAGAGGATGCTGCCGGTGTCCCACACCATGCCCAGTGCCTCGAGGCGCTCGACGCGGTCTGACGGCAGGTTCCCGCCCAGATAGCGCTGGCGGTTATAGACGATCCACTCGCCCAGCGCAAAGCCGTCCTTATCCTTATAATGGACCGGCACCAGCAGGTCGCTGTGGCTGTCGCGGTACCGCCGGGCCGAAGCACAGCCGTTCTCCCACGCCAGTTCGAGCCGCTTTTTCCAGTTCATGCCGATTTTGTCCAGCCGGGCGGCCTGCGCGGCGGTGAGGCGTCCCTTTTTCTTTCCGGCCCGGACAAGGCGCTGGTTTTCCAGCCAGCGGCCCACGGCCACGCCCCCGAAGCTGTAGGAGCGAGGCACGTCCAGCGTCTTTCCCTCTGCCGTCATCTGCTTTGCGGCGGCATAATAGCGCTCCCAGTCGGAGTCCAGCGCGCGGCGGAGCTGCCGGTAAGCCCGGCGGCAGGCAGAAAGGGGCTCTTCCAGCGGGAAGGCTTCTGCCCCCGCCGCGCTGCACTCCTTCCGCAGCTGCTGCACACAGGTCAGCGCCTCAAAGGCCGCGCTCAGCTCTGCCACCGGCACACTGCCGCAGGCTGCAAGGGCGCGGGCCAGCATCTGCCGGTATGCGGCCGGTCCAGCGCTGCGGCGCACCAGCACCACGCCCGAGATCCCGGCCAGAGGAGCCTGCACCGCCGGGCCGTTGGCACAGACCAGCAGCCGGAGGGTGGCCGCTTCATCGGCCGCAAAGCCTTCTGCATCCTTATAAATATGTGTTCCTGCACCAAACAGCTTCTCGGCCTGCTCTGCGGTCTGCGCCGCCGCTGCATCATCCTCGCAGAGGACGAGGCAGCGCCCGGCAGCATCCGGGAGCCACTGCGCCAGCAGCTGTTCCAGCGGCGGAAGCTTTTCTACGGCGAGGCTCAAAGCCTGATATTTCTCGGCGTTGGGGTCAGGGCAGCCCGGCAGATGGAGGTTCTTCACCTCAGCACGGAGGCGGGCCATCGCATCTTCCAGCGGCCAGAGCAGGGCCGTATAGGAGGCCGGCATGGGCAGCAGACCCTCGGCCATCGCCCCGCCCAGCGCCAGCGGCTCCACGATGGCGTCGGCCAGCATCTCCTCGGCAGCGCGGCAGCTGTCGCCCGGGGCGTCCGGCTCCCCCAGAGCCAGCAGCTTTGCCCCCGGGCAGAGGCGAAACAGGGGCTGGACACAGTCGGTCCAGTTCTTTGCGCTCATCTCCCTCCAGCCGTCCAGCACCAGCAGGCCGGGCCGGAACTCAGCCAGCGCCACCCAGCCCAGCGCATTCTGTACGGCCAGCTGCTCGCAGCTCATCAGCCGCACCCGGCCGCCCAGCGTCCGGCCCAGCCGCTTTGTCAGGGCGCGGCGCAGTTCCAGACGGGCAGCGCAGGACACCACCCAGAGCACGCGCATCTCGGGGTGGGCGTCCAGCAGCTCCCACACGATGCAGCCTTTGCCCGTACCCGCCGGACGCACCAGCGCAGCACAGTTTTTCTGCTGCAGTCCAGCCTCCGCTGCACGGCAGGCTGTTTTATTTGAATCATCTACCAAAATCGACATATCTTATCCTTTCTGCCCCTTCCGAGGGTTCAGAAATTCGCTTTTTCTGCAAAAAAGAAACGCGCCTGCGCAAAGCTGGCTTTCCTGCCTGCGCTGCGCCCGCGTTTTTCCTGCAAAAATGTTACTTTCATGCTCTATTTTTATCATAAAAGTTTATTTCTTGTCAAGATGATTTGCACAGATTTTTCCAAATAATTTTACATTCCCTTTTTCCGGAAATTCCGGGACCGTTCCCTGCTGCCCGTTGACGGCGGGGACAGTTGGTGGTAGACTTTTTTCATCGGCTCCCCTTTTGGCGGGAGACTCCCCTATTTATGATATGTGAGGTAATCGATATGAACATCATCAGCACCGAAAAAGCTCCCGGCGCCATCGGCCCCTACTCTCAGGGCTACACCGTGGGCGGTCTCGTCTTCACCTCCGGCCAGATCCCGGTAGACCCCGCCACCGGCGCAGTCGCCGAGGGCATCACCGCACAGGCTGACCAGAGCTGCCGCAATGTGGGCGCTATCCTCGAAGCTGCCGGCGTGGGCTTTGACAAGGTGGTCAAGACCACCTGCTTCCTGGCCGACATCGCCGACTTTGCCGCTTTCAACGAGGTGTACGCCAGGTATTTCACCTCCAAGCCTGCCCGCAGCTGCGTGGCCGTGAAAGACCTGCCCAAGGGCGTGCTCTGTGAGATCGAAGCCATCGCTGAGGCCTAAGCCGCCTTTTCAGCACAAAGAGGGGCTGTCTGCACTCCATTCCGGGTGCGGACGGCCCCTTTTGTCTGCCTTCGATTCCAGTTTTTCATGCTGGTTAACTTTCCCAGCCGGAGAAATTGACTTCGTTTTTCGCTTTTGTTACAATAGAATCGAACTGTTGTAAAAGATTTCCGGTCAAATTTGAAAGAGAGGTCCCTGCCCATGTCCAATTCCCGTGTTGAAAGCCACAGCCGCGCCGAATTGCGCAACAAGATCATCAGCGCAGCCACCCTGCTCGAGATCCTGTTGTCCGGCCTCGTCCTCATCGGCCTGCTGCTGTCGATGGTGCCGCTGCTGCAGTGGATGCCCGGCCTGCTGTTCGACGGCAACGACGTCGAGGTGAGCATCTTCTTACAGCGGGCGCTGGACATCGTCATCGGCATCGAGTTCATCAAGATGCTGGCCAAGCACAGCCCCGGTTCCAGCCTCGAAGTGCTGCTCTACGCCATCGCCCGCCACATGGTGGTGGGACACGAATCCGCCATGGAGAACCTGCTGAGCGTGAGCGCCATCGCCCTCATCTTCATCGTGCGGAGGTTCTTCTTCGTGCCGGCCTTCGGCGCTCATCTGCCCGACGGCCACCCCGCACCCGACCTTTCCCCCAGCCAGAGCGGCATCCCGTCAGAGGAATTCGCCGCCCGGCTGCGCAAGCACCTGCATCATGACGACACCAACACGGAGCTTGAAGTCGCCATCGAAGACCCCAAGTACGAGGACAACACCGACACGCTGCTGGAAGCAGACCCGAAATGAGCCTGACAACGTAAAATGCCCCGCAGGACGCTCGTTGAGAGCTGCCTGCGGGGCATTTTTTATGCTTAGTTGCTCTTGTGCTTCTGGCCGAAACGGTACTCCTTGCCGTCCCGGATGCGCTGGATGTTGGAACGGTGCATCCAGATGACCATGCCGCCCATGATGGCAGCGCCGACGGTGCAGACCACCACGTCCTGAGTCGGCAGGCCGCGCATGAGGCTGTACACCAGCGTCAGCACCGGGTAGGCCGAGGCCATGGTGATGCTGCCCAGCGACACCATGCCGGTGGGGACCAGGCAGACGAGGAAGATGAGTGCCAGCACCGGCAGCAGCACCGGCTGGACTGCCAGAATGGCACCGGCAGCCACCAGCACGCCCTTGCCGCCCTTGAAGCCGAAGTAGATGGGCTTGGAGTGGCCCACCACGGCGAGGATGGCGGCGAGGTAGACGCCCAGATAGGGCGAGACAGCAGCGTCGGCGGGCAGATGGCCGAACAGCCACCGGCCAAGGCAGACGGCCACGACGCCCTTGAGCACATCGCCCACCGCCGTGAGGGCAGCAGCTTTCTTGCCGAAGGTGCGCAGCATGTTGGTCATACCGGCAGCGCCCGAGCCGTGGGTGCGGACGTCGTCATGGTACAGGTACTTGCTGACGAGGATGCCGGTGTCCACGCTGCCCAGCAGATAGGCTTCGGCAGCGACCGCCAGCACAATGAGAAATGCGGTCATAGAACCAGTCTCCCTTCCTTATACGTCCTTCGCACCCACTTCGCCGGAGCCGCGCTCACGCACAACAAGGCGGATGGGAGTGTGCTCCAGACCGAAGTTCTCGCGGATCTGGTTGACGATATACCGCTGATAGCTGAAGTGGAACAGGTGCTTTGCGTTGACGAAGGCCACGAACGTCGGCGGACGGGTGGAAGCCTGGGTCAGGTAGAAGATCTTCAGGCGGCGGCCCTTGTCGCTGGGCGGCTGCATCCGAGCGGTGGCACGGGCCAGCATCTCATTCAGCACACCGGTGGGTACGCGGGCACCGTTCTGGCTGTCCACATCGCGGATGAGCTGCATCAGTTTGTTGACGTTGTAGCCGGTCTGGGCCGAGATGAAGATGATGGGAGCGTAGCCCATGAAGCTGAAGCACTCGGCATAGCCCCGGCGCTGCAGTTCCATGGTGTTGGTCTCCTTGCCCTCCACGGCGTCCCACTTGTTGACGACGATGATGCAGGCCTTGCCCTGGTCGTGGGCGTAGCCGGCCACCTTGCTGTCCTGCTCGGTGAAGCCGACGGTGGCGTCCACGAGGATGAGGGCCACGCGGCTGCGCTCGACGGCGGCCAGTGCGCGGACGACCATGTAGCGCTCGAGGCCGTCGGTGATGTTGCTGCGCTTGCGCAGACCGGCGGTATCGGTGAAGATGAACTTGCCGTAAGCGTTGTCCACGGGGGTGTCGATGGCGTCGCGGGTAGTGCCGGCCTCGTTGGCCACGATCATGCGGTTCTCACCGAGGATGCGGTTGGTCAGGCTGGACTTGCCCACGTTGGGGCGGCCGATGATGGCGACGGGGATGCGGTCTTCCTCCACGACGGTCTCGCTGAAATCGAGGTGGGCGCAGACAGCGTCCAGCAGGTCGCCGGTGCCGTGGCCGTGGACGGACGAGATGGGCATGACTTCGTCGAAGCCGAGGTTATAGAACTCGTAGAGCTCCATGGGGGTCTCGCCCACATTGTCGCATTTGTTGACGGCGAGGATGATGGGCTTGTGGCTGCGGCGCAGCATATGGGCCACGTCCTCGTCGGCGGCGGTCAGGCCGTTGCGCACGTCCACCACCATGATGATGCAGTCGGCGGTGTCGATGGCGATCTGGGCCTGCTCGCGCATGTGGGCCAGAATGCCCTCGGTGGCCTTGGGCTCAATGCCGCCGGTATCCACCAGCAGGAACTCGTGGCCGCTCCACTCGCAGTTGGCGAAGATGCGGTCGCGGGTGATGCCCGGGGTATCCTCCACGATGGCCAGACGCTGGCCGCAGAGCTTATTGAACAGGGTGGACTTGCCCACGTTGGGGCGGCCCACCACAGCAACGATCGGTTTGCTCATAGGGGGTTCCTCCTTTCACAAAAGGGGTAAAATTACGGTCTTCTCCGGCGGGCGATATGCAGGCCGCTGCGCAGCAGGGCCTTGGCCTCGTCGCCGCCGCTGGTGGGCAGGACTTCCACCTTCACGCCGAGCCGCTGGCCCAGCTGCTCGATGGTCATATCATCGAGGAAGGTGTCCTTCTCCTCCCGCAGCATCACGGCAGGCACGCCCAGGGTACCGCTGGACAGCCGGCCCTCGCACTGAGCGATGATGTCGGTCGCCGTGACGAGGCCCGCCACGCCGACGTTGCCGCCGAAGAAGTTGTTTTTGATGGGATGCACTTTTACTTCTATCATGGGGTACTGGCGGCGCAGCTCGTCCATCATCTCGGTGATGAGGGGCGCGGCCATGGTGCCGGTGACGACATCCATCTTTTTGGTGCCATAGATGCGGTGGGGCTTTTCCAGCTCGGCCAGAAATTCCTCCCGGAAGAGGCTCATCATGCCCACGCCGTTTTCCAGCTGGTCGTAGTCCTCATAGAACTCCGGCTCCGGGATGGGGCGGCCGGCCTTGAGGTACCACTCATCGCTGGGGTAGATGATGCGCTTGCCGTGGCGGCGCTTGCACTCGTCGCCGAACTCTTCCATGATGTCGATGACGGCGGCGCTGGTCTCAGCGTCGTAGGGCGTCTGCTTGAAGAGGTTCTGGCGGTAATCCGTCACGCCGCAGGGGACTGCCGCCACGCTCTGCACCATCGGGGTCAGCTCCAGCAGGTCGGTGAGGGTGCGGCGGAGCTCATCGCCGTCGTTGATGCCCCGGCAGAGCACCAGCTGGCAGTTGACGGCGATGCCGCCCTCCACCAGACGGGGCAGGTACTTCAGCACCTCGCCGCCCCGTTTATTCGCCAGCATCCGCACGCGAAGCTGGGGATTGGTGGTGTGGACCGAGATGTTGATGGGCGAGATATGCATCTTGATGATGCGGTCGATCTCGTGGTCCTGCATGTTGGTCATGGTGATATAGTTGCCGAACAAAAAGGACAGGCGCTCGTCGTCGTCCTTGAAGTAGAGGCTCTCACGCATTCCCGGGGGCAGCTGGTCGATGAAGCAGAACATACAGTGGTTGGAGCAGGAGTGCTTCTGGTCGCCCAGATAGGTGGAGAAGTCGCAGC